>ERZ1643247.1931-NODE-1931-length-17426-cov-6.226354_pt1 | contig 17426 bp, 17 predicted proteins | sample MGYA00579264_ERZ1643247 | MGnify/ENA primary metagenome ERZ1643247 (study PRJEB29033, sample SAMEA4952262) | chicken gut metagenome | biome: Broiler Chicken; feature: Gastrointestinal Tract; material: Caecum | place: Ireland | collected 2018 | study: Broiler... | reverse complement strand
GACTGTGGCGTAATGCGTTTCGCGAATACACTGAACGTGTAGCAACCAGAGAAGCGGTGTGTCTGATAATAGGTATTGACGGTAAACCGTTAATAATACCGAATGAGTTGACGTTGCATGATGGTGAATGGGTGGTCAGCGTATGCTGGCTGACTGATGCTATTTATTGGGTGAATATGAGGCGTGACATTACAATCGACCCTAGAAAACTAACGATTGATGGTATGAGCGATGACAACTTGGAACGGACACTGTCTTATCTGTCTGTGAGAGGTAAGGGCATCGCGATGATTACAGCCACTTTCAAGAAACGTGATTGCGGGCGGTATGGAACACATCGAGCGGCACTTGATGCGCGATATAGATACGACATTATGCATAATATACAGTATCTTATTGATAATTTTGGCTATAATGCCAATAGGCTTGAGGAGAAATGAGTTATGGCATTGATATTAACCGCCGCGACAGCGGCCGCAAAAACCGCAATAAAAGCAATCGTAGCAAATGCAGGCCGCGAGGCCGCGAAGAAAACACTGGTATCCGCCGCGAAAAAAGCGGCGGTTACCCGAATGGTTGGCGCGGCGGAGTCAATGGCCATGGACGCGCTGGGCATCGACAGCGCCATAGCTGGCCCCGCAAAGGCACTGATTAACGTGCTGACGGGAAAGGCATCCACAAAATCCGCCGCCTTCCAGCTTGCACGCGCGAAGGTGCCGGCATACGTTCGTAACGCCATCACGGTGGCACCATCTCCCACCGGCGGATATGATGTAACGGTTAGCCTGACAAAAGGGGTCTATGACTACCTGAAAAATAATCTGAGCGTAGCGGCGCTCCGGTCGAGCACACTCTCGAAGGACGTTGCGAAGGTCGTTAACACGGGTGACGAGTTACAGCGACACAGGACGACACAGACCCTACAGCCGAAGCTGGCGGCAATGGCAGAGACTGCTACGGGACCGCTCCAGCCGTCCGCGAAGCTGAAAAGGGTCATGGAAAAGCCCACCATGACAGCGAAAGAGATTGCATGGGCTAAAAGGTTACTTGCAGACCGTGACGAGTTCGCGCGGCAGCTGGAGTTCCGCACCCCGGGCGGCGATAAACTGTGGGACGGATACGCCACATACGACCCGCAGACCGGCGCGAAGGTCATTCGCCCGCGCAGGCGCGACATGGCGGAAGCGCTCTGGAAGCTGGGGCGTCAGATGGGGCAGTCAGAATTCGCGACAATGAAAAGCCGCAGGACATGGCTTGAGCTGGTGCGAATGGTGTATATCAGGGCGTATAACGCGCTTCCGGACGAACCGAAAATCACCACTGACCCCACATGGTGGAATGACTTCACGGCGATACATTCCCGGAAGGAGTTCTACGACGCGTGGGACAAGGCGTGGCAGAAGGGTATTGATGATGACATGTGGGACGTACTGGTTGAGAACGGTTATGTCCACAACGTCATTCAGGATCCCACGGCGACACAGAAGAACTGGGAGGCTGACGCGCCCAAACGCCGTGAAGCGCTGGTGGACAGCAATCTGCTGGAGAACATTCAGAGGAAATTCGGATTTCAGGTTCCGGAATCGGAATATGATTCGCTGTATACATATCTATCACGTATTTTCGATTCCGTTGAATGGCACAGGCTGAAGCGGCGCGATAAGAATAATGATTCGACAGTGTTTGAAAAGATTATCAGGGCGTACACGGTCGGATACCGCGAGCCGGACGTACTGCCTGTCATAGACAGATCTGTGACCACTCGCGATTTGGCGGAGGCGTTGCACCGGATGATAATGACAATGCTTCAGCGCGGCGCGGTGGTCACATCATAATCAGGTGGTATATTATGGGAATTATTATACACAACATAGGTGATTTCACAGGGCTGGACAAAATCATTTTCACCTTCACGCCGCTGGACAGCGGGCGGAAGAAGAAAGGTCACTACGAGTGCACCAATATCATGTCCTATGATATCGAGACGTCCACCGGTTACCGTTACGGTGATATCTACATTGGCGATTATTCCGTTGTCGGCAAGGACGGCACGAGGACATGGGCAGGCAGTCGTACCCGCCCGGATATGGCGGCTATTATGTACGTCTGGCAGTTCGCGATTCAGACGCTCTGGGACACTCATGTCTTTCTGGGGCGGACATGGGGAGAATATGAATGGTTCCTTCGCCGCCTGAATGCGGCAGTGTCCTATTCACTCTCCACAGGCGGCGCGATAGGTTCCGCACCTACCGCCAGCTACTCCAACCATTGCATAGATATGCATATATATGTGCATAATTTGCAGTATGAATTCCAGTTCCTGCGGAACATCCTCACATTCGGAAAGAACGACGTGTTCGCCCGCACCATGCGGAACCCGATGCGCACCATCTGGCGGTGTGACAATAACCGCAACATCTATCATGATACCCTTGTCCTCACGCAGAAGTCACTTGAGAACTGGGCGAAGGATGCCAAGCTGACGGTGCGAAAGGCTGTGGGTAATCTGGACTATAACGCGATACGCACACCGCACACCCCGCTTACAGCGGCAGAAATTGAATACTGTGTTAATGATGTGCTGGTTGTTATCGAGGGTGTAGCGCAGTATCGCAAGAAATATGGACTGCTGTCCAACATCCCCATGACACAGACCGGAGAAATCCGAAGGATTCTCGTTGAGAAAGTAGCGAAAGCTGACCCTGAATGGGAAGCCCTGATGCGCTATATCACATACAGCTATTCCTTCGACGACCTGATTCGCCTGCAGAACGTCTACTGGGGCGGCTGGACGCACGCCTGCTCCGCAGACATGGATCAGACGTTACGTAACGTATACGGCAACGACTTCACGTCCTCATACCCCGCGACAATGTGCATGGACAAGTACCCCGTTTCCGTGTTCGAGAAGATCGACCCGGACGACCTGCCGCAGTATCAGGATGACGACCATTGTTATTATCTGACCGTCACGTTCCACAACCTGCGGAGCACCATGAAGAACACCCTCATTCCGGCCTATAAGGTGCAGGACGGGGAAGGCTGCATCTGTGATAACGGAAAGATATGGCGGGCGGATAAAGCAACAATATCCATGATTGACCGTGACTGGATCCTGTGTCAGTCTGCGTACACATGGGACAGTGTGGAAATATCAGACGTTTATGTGTGTGATGCCGACTACCTGCCGAAGGTATTGATCGAAACAATACTGGATTATTTCGCCAACAAGTGCCAGTATGACGGTGTTCCGGGCATGGAAACCCTGTATGTGGAGTCGAAACAGTTTATTAACGCCATCTACGGTGTTGCGGTCACCCGTGTCATTATGAATGAAATACTGTATGACGGAGAGTGGAAGTCCACACCTGCCACGGAAGAAGCCTATGAAAAGGAACGTAACAAGACATTCGAAAAGTGGGTCAAGGCAACCGAGAAACACCGCGAGCCGTCTGACCGCCACTTCCTGTGTTACCAGATAGGCGTATGGGTTGCGGGCTGGGCGCGCTTCCACCTGTGGGAAAATATCCTTGCGCTGGATAACCATGTGACATACGGCGATACTGACAGCCTGAAAGGGTGCTGGGATCAGCACGATCTGGTCGCCATCGAAGCATATAATCGCAGTGTCGATGCGAGGGTTGCCGCGGTGTGTGCCGCGCGCGGTATCGACCCCGCCCGTTATATCGGAACGAAGCCGAATGGAAAGAAGAAGCATCTGGGATATTTCGCCCCTGACATGGTGGCAAAGGAATTCCGGACGCTGGGAGCGAAGCGTTATGTGTACATTGATGACGCGGACGAACTGCACGTTGTTGTAGCTGGCGTGCCGAAAAGGGTCGGAGCGAAAAAGCTGGCAAGTATGACCGCTCCGGGAGAATCCCCCGTGGACTACTTCTCCGCCCGTCCCCATAACGGAAAGCACCTCTGCTGGTCGGCGCGGGAGTCCGGCAAGCTGACCCATTATTACATTGACGACCAGCCGGAGACTGTGTGGCGTGATAAGGATGATAACATCTACACATCACATGACAAGTACGCCATCGCCCTTGACGCGGCTGAATATGATATGACAATGGATGAGGATTATATCATGCTGGCTACGGCGATACAGACCGGCGGGGACATGGATACGTTCCCCGGGGATATCGCATATATGATCGACTTCGGGAAGAAAAAGAAAGGGGAGCGGTAATCCGCTCCCTATCTGCATGTGTAAAGGACAGCGCGGGCGCACTGGCTGTCCTGAAACCGAACCAGCCCGCTGTGCAGGGAATCCCTCAGGGTCTTCCACCATCCACCGGTTCGCAAATACGGGACGTTAGGCGCGCCGTCAATCGTAGCGTTATAGACGTGCGGGCAGGTCTCGTCCACGGAGTGGCAGATATACAGGTACCCATTGGACGGGAACCAATACGCCCCGTACTTGGCACCTTCCACAATCAGTGTAGCGTCATAGTACGACCTTCCCCACGACTTGGACGGCTTTTCACACGCGGCGAAGTCGTCAATCATCCACCCCTTGGAACCCAGATATCCAGACTTGGCAAAAGCCCGATTGAACCGGGATCCGGCCTGCTTGCCGACTGCGAAGGTGTTTTCGCACCGCTGGTAGATACAACCCACGCCGCGGTAAATGCGGGTATTGTTCTGCAGGTTCTGCGTCAGGTCTAATTCTATGAATAGCGGATTGTCCTGTGAGATACAGTTCGCCGCCAGAAACAGAGGGACGTAACGACCCCGCTCCGGGTCTGCCTGCGGCGAAGGGTCGGGTCCTCTGGCAATGGAGTTGTGAATATCAATAATCTTATTGACGTAATCCGGAACGTAGTCGTTGTCAGGCGCTATGAATTCGTCAAGAAACATAACCCCAACATCCAGAAACAGGCCGGAAATTTCTTTTATGGTCTTCCGCGAATTGAGCGGAATGACATATCCGATAACCTCTTCCTCCGGCGGGTCTTCCTCCGTTTCGCCGGGTGTGCGCAGGTGGATTTCCGAATAAGTCTTGGCCTGAATCGTTTCCCAGACCTGCAGGCCGGGGTAATGGACAGCGATTGCAGAGGAAAGGGTTCCCTGCGCCACGGTTCCCAGCATCTGCTTCGTGGGCGTCAGGATGCAGATCTTCCGCCGCGTCCCGATCAGGTCAGCAAGCGGGCAGGGTTCGCCGCGCCACTGCGCCAGCATCTGCCGCCCGATGTCGGTTGTCTTGCCGGGACCGCGGACGCGGGAACACGCCATGAAGATTTCCGGAACATCCCCGTTACGGTCTTTCTGGGACATAATGTAATCCCACGTGAAATACTGCTGTTCATCCAGTCTTAACTTCTTTCTCATTTGTCTCCCTCCGCGGGCGGGGTGGGGCTGTCACCCCTGACAAAAAGGCATCCGCCCTGAAATATTTCTGTAATATACCGCTCCGCGAGACTGTTAGGCGCAACTACCGTAATGTTACGGGTCTTCGCATAGGAGGCCATTAACCCATCAATGTTAAGCCATGTGGGCTGGGGAGCGGAAGGGGCGTGTCCGTAGTTGTACACATACGGCGCGCCGAAGCGGTTCGAAGCGCAACCGAAGCGGCACAGATAGTCCCCGTACTGGTCGGCCAGATGGTCTTCCAGTGTAACGCGGGTGATCGTCCATGTGGGCGTCCCTAAGCCTATCTGGTACGGCAGGTAGCCCGTATTGCCGCCGGGGTGGTACTCGTCGGCAATGTAGGCCGACTTGCTGTAATCCAGAACGGACGGGGCGAGCGCCCTTCCGCCCGACGCTTCGGCGAGAACCGCGGCGTCCTGCTGGGCGGCCTGCTGTTCCGCCGTGGCGTTATTGGCGGACAGCATCAGGTTCGCCTCCATGATTCGCATATTGCTCATCTGCGAACCGGACTGTGTGTTATACGGGTTGCCGCCTCCTCCGGTGTTCCACATATCCTTATACTGGTCGCTCCACCCGAACGGGAAGTCAAGGACGTTCTTCCGGATGAAGTCCTGCACCTTGGTCTTGAGGACATTCGGGACGGACAACTGCTTATATGCGTCAGCCGCGGCGGCTACCCCGAAGTTCTCACTCAGCGTGGTGTTCCGGCGGGTCGCGGCGGAAGCGCTGTTGGCGGCAATCGCGGAGTTGTAAGCAGAGGAAAGGTAAGTCAGGTAGGCGTCAATGTTATATCCCACCTGCGGCATATCAGACCACTCAATACGCTGTGCCATGTCGTGGTCGTCGCTCGTGTCGGAAGTTCTCCCGTAATGGAGCGGGAAGATAGCTTCCACCGGGTTCCCGTTCACGTTGGTCACAGGATCCAGCTGGCAGGTCTGCTCTCCGGAGCGAAGGGTCGCGAAGTCCTCGTAATAGTATTCCTTAGAAACACCGGACGGAGAGGAAACGCGCAGATACGAGAAGGGAGCGCGTGCCAGCTTCGGATGCTCGTATGCCCGGTAGGGTGTTATGGTGATCGGAGACGGAGCAACCGTTCCGGTCAGACCGTTAATAACCGACTCATTGACGTTATACAGACCGATAATTTCCGAAGTTACGCCGAAAATGGTAATCTGGTCAAACAGTTTCTTCCACTTGTTGCTGGCCGTGACGTCGGAGAGTTTCCAATATCCGAAGCTGATAACGACCGGGAAGGAATCCAGCAACGTAGGCGATACGAAAGTTACCCCGGAACCCGAAACGGCATTCGCCCATGTGGCGCGGTCTTCTGCGCTCAGGTCGTCCAGCCAACCCAGCGACATAACCAGTAACAGATACTGATGCGCCGTGCCGGCTGTGTCGGGGTAATGGAAATAACCAGACCGTGCCTGCTGTTCCGCCGCGACTTTTCCATAAATGGGTTCGGTTGCCTTCCCGCCTGTGAGTGCTTCCGGCGTCTGCAGTTCCAGAACATCCGGCGTGAAGGGGTTCGTTAAGGCTTTGATCCAGTCCGCCGCGGATAACTGCTCCCGTTCCATCTGGCAGTTGTAGACACGGAACTGGAACTGGTACGTCTGGAACCAGTCCACAACGTATGTGATCTCCGTTGTCGGGGCGGAGTTAATCCATTTATAGCCCGTGATTTTGGCGTAAAAATACTGATTCTCCTGAGTTGGATTGACCCACATTAAATACGTGGCGTTCTTGATCTGCTCCGGAGACAGTTCAACGCGAATCATCCCGTCATGCGATGTGTAGCTGTTCTCGGACAGGGTCATAATGGCGCGGGAGTTAAAGAAACTCTGTTGCGCGGCGGCGGACGTGAACACGTACTGCAGGCTGTTAGTTATGTCTACGTTGATTAACTTGACTGTGGAATTCGGCGCAAAATAAGCCATGTTCTCATCTCCTCGTTAGCTGTCGCTGACCGAGTGGGACGGGTCAGACGACAGGTTAATGTTCGTTCCGTCCGAGCCGGTGATTGTGATTGTAGAATCTCCGGTGTCGGATACCGTAACACGGATGTTGGACGTCAGCGGGTCACCGCCGGTGGGGTTGATGCTGACGCCCGCCTGCAAAGTCTTAGGCATGACCTCCACCTCCAATCCGTTCCGTGAGTTTGGTGATAGCCACTTCCAGCTTGTTGATGGCTTCCATGATCTTCGTGGTTTCCTCTTCGTGCGCCTTCGTCTGCTGGGTCATGTAATACAGCAGTGCGATGGACATTACGATAGGGAACCCGACAGAGGAAATAGCCTGAATGATTGCGTTGTACACTTCCATTGATGTTTTCTCCTTTTCTTTATTCGCGGTATTGATAGGGATACAATGTTTCTCCAAACGGGACAAATGAAGCGTGATTGGTTTCAAAAACGACGCCTGTTGCGTTATTCGGGATGTTGGCGTTCTTCGGAATCAGAATAATCCCGTGCGGGTATGGCGTCTGGAACAGCTGGGGCAAGTCCTGATAATACATATTATAACTGTTTCCTCCGAGCGCCATTGCTGTGGTTCCTCCTGCAACACTCTCGTACACGTCCCGCTGATTCGCCCAGAGGCTTTCCGGCGTTCCGCCGCTGATGGCGGACAAGTCGGAATGGTTCTGCCACTGAATGCCGGGGCGTACCGCCCGCGGCTTACTGCCGGTGTTGCCCCGCCATGCCGTGGCGTAGGCAGCTCCGGCGGAACAGATATAACCGGTTACGGAGGTTGCCTCCGCCGGAGGGAAAGCCGGCGCGTTACTTTCCTCGCCAAAGGGTACCATTCGCAGCTGAGACAATGACCCGAAATACTCCTGCCAGTCCACGAAGTACAGCGTAACCGGAATTAACGGAATGGAAGGGGAGTTGTCGCGGTCTTTCATGACGCCCAGACTGACATATGACGGATGGACGTTCACGGTGGGTGTTTCGCCAAGCCCGTTTTCCAGTCTCGTGTTGAACCGGTTGTAACAGATGGACGCTCCAACCGTCGCGAGCATCCGATACGACAGGGGCGATCCGTCGGCGGGGTAACCCATGGACGACATGGAGACCGGCTCGCCTGTGAAGATGTCTACAATAGGGCGGGATAGTGAAGAGTTGCCGATGGGCACCAGCCAAACATAGCGCCAGCTGTCACGCATGACCCATTCCAGCTGTTCGGGTGTGGTGTTCGCTTCCAGCCATTCCTTATTTGTTAGCTGGTCGTTCTTCGCGGATTCCGGGATGCATAATGCGGTGTAGGCGTTGTATGGATAGGACGGGTTGTTATAGTACACCTGCCACATTGGAATAGCCTGTGGAACATAGACGGTATACGCCGCTGAGTCACTTCCGGTTCCCATTCGTTCGATTAGTTCGCGGATATGTCTTTCTGACCACTGACGCGGCATTACCTTCTCCTTTCCACGGGGCACGGATGCGGGACGACCCTCTCCACCGTTGTTGTGTCTGTATATAGTTAATGATTGTTCTTTCTGTTCTGTTTCTCATACGGTTTCGTTCGGGTACTGCAACACTGGGTGCGGCCGGGTGACTAGTCCAGCGGGCCGCCCGGAGGTATCGTTTCCAACCTGTCTTCCGGTGCATTTGCAAACGGCACTCAACACGCCAGCGGACTACCCTTAGGATAATTATACGGGAGAGAACGCAAAAAGTCAACCGACGGCGGTTCAGCACGTCGATTGACTTTCGTGAAAGGAGGTATATTATGGGAAATGAGAACATGGACTGATGACAATATTATAATATCACGCCTGCGCGTCTGTGTCAACCTTCGCTTCCAACGCCGCAATTCGCGTCAGCGCGTCTTCCAGATGATACGCCAGATAGGCAACCTGCTCCTCATAGGAGAAACAGAGATCGAAGGATTCCGGAATGACCAGCTGAGGGTGAGGGTTCTTGAAAATCATCGGGAAGTTGTCATTCATACAGAACACCTCCGTATTTCTTCAGCTGTTCAATGGAGCCGTTAAACCGGTTGCAGTCAACGGGGACTGAGGTGTACTGATGAACCGCCCAGAACGGCCACGGGTTGACCGTCAGGGGCTTTTCCGCATCGTCATTCCAAGACGCCAGCCAAAGCCCCATGCCGTAATCAGCGGCGGGTTTCATTTCAGGGCGGCAGGCGGAACGCTGGATGTACAGCATGGGTTTCAGACCGAGGATTTCTTCGACCGTTTCAGCCCATGCGACAATCCAGTCAACCGGATACTGCAGGGCAGTTCCTTCCCAGTCCAGTGCCGGGATGATGACACGACCTTTTAACTTCAGCTCAGCCAGCAGTTTCACCCGAACGGCGAAGTTACGGGCTTCTGATTCCGCGTCGTTGTACTCAGGTCTGGCGTAGTGGTACAGGATGAGCGGGGCGTCGGCGGGGATATAATCGAGGAGCTGATTATTCCAATAATACCCGTTCGCGCCTTCCGTGACCTTCAAGCCGACAAAGTCGGACGTAGCGGCCAGCTGGCGGACACGCTGGGACTGGGTCAGGTCAGGTATGTTATGGTGGGACAGGTCAACACCGTAAATCATGTTCTTCTTTCTCCTTTCCGTAAGCAGAGCGGGCGTCCATAAGGGCGCCCACCCAGATGTCACGTTGTCTGTGGTATGGGATTCCCGCGGCTTCTGCCGCGCGGACGAAGTTCTTCGCAAGTTGTTTCGTGGTTTCTTCGATTTTGTCCATTTCCAGTCTCCTTATGTTTTTATATTAACATTTGGAGACTGGATTGTCAAGTTAAATTTTTGTTAATTTTCACCACCGGCGCGCCGGCATGTGATAAGCGTTTGCCCCGAAATTGTCGGACGCCAGCTGATGCCCTCCGGGGAAGTCGTACAGATGTACGGACGTTCCGGCGTTGGTTGTGATGGACACTGCGCCCTGCCACGGGGAAGCAATCATGTCCTCGAAGAGGTTGCTTTCGGTCACCACGACAGGAATGCTGTTCTTCTGGACACAGACCCAGCCTTCACCGGCGTTGAGCGTCTGACTGTCGAACACCGCGGCGGGGTAGTGGTTGGTGAACACCTTCTCAGGCGTTCCGAGGCTGAACAGACCGGACGGATAGGAAAGGCACTGCGTGGCGCAGATGGCAATCAGGTGACAGCCGGTATGACGGATAGCCAGCGGGATGTCACTGATTTCCACAGACTGAATAACCGTCCAGTCTGCCGGATTAAGCACGTCAATGAAGCCCTTACGGTATCCGAACAGCGTAATACCATTGGCGCACATGAGTGTGTACGGTGTGGCGAGGGTGGCTTCATCGACAGAGCCGAGGACAGGCGCACCGTCCATTCCGGAGGTAGGTCTGACTTCCGAAGTCCAGACAGTAGTGCCGTCAGACGTAACCACGGTGTACCTTGCGCCGCGGAGGATGGATGCTACAATAGGCGATGAACCCACCTGCTTAGCATTGGAAGCGTCGTTGGTCTCCTGACCCTCCGCCCACAGGTCGGCAGCTCCGTTTTTCGCGACATTCAGATAACCGAAATAACGGGACATTATCAGCGGAACAGCCACACCGGGCGCGGCGTCTCCCGCTCCGGCGAGACCGTTGCCGTTAATCAGTGCCATCGGAGAACCGGCGATTGAGGCCTGATAGACGATAAGTGACTCCGAATAGTCCACGGACTGGACGTAACCGTCAGGATCTATCACGAAGGAAAGATCTAAAACCTTTAAGGAACGGTTGGGTTTCACTTCAGCCGTCCCACCACCACCGCCGCCGGAGTGCTCGTCAACGTACTTTTTGACGCCGCCGGACGTTACCGGATTGGAAGAACCCTCGGTCGGGGTGCTGTCGAACGTCAGGGTGTTCTGCTTATCTTCCAGCCCCGCGAGAGCCTGCCCCGCGGTAGTCTGTGCCGCCGTGGCTTTGGTGTCTGCATCCACCGCCGCGGTCTGAGCCGCGGACGCCGCGGAAGCCGCCTCGGATGCTGTGGACTGTGCCGCGGATGCGGCGGAAGCCGCGGAAGCCGCGGCGGACTGAGCTGCGCCGGCGGTTTTCTGTGCATTAGACGCGGCCGTCTGGGCAGCCTCAGCCGCGGACTGCGCCTCGGATGCCGTAGACGCGGCGGATTCTGCGGTGGTCTTCACGGTCTGGATGGCGTCATAGGTTCCACCGGAGGATACGGCGTTATCGGAACCTTCGGTCGGGGTGGGGTCGATGGTGATTGTGGTTCCACCTCCACCTCCGCCGGAGTGCTCGTCAACGTAGCGCTTAATACCGTCAGAAGTCACCGGGTTGGAAGATCCTGTGGTCGGGGTGCTGTCAAACGTCAGTTCATCCTGCTTTCTCTTCACCTCCGCCTGAAGAGCGGTGAGAGCGGTCTTGATGACGATTATTTCGTTCTCAATGTTCGCATTGGACGTTTCCAACGCGGCCACTCTCTGCGTAAGAGCTTCCAGTTCCGGAGAGCCACCGCCGCCGATCTGGTCAGCCAGCCGGCCAACCCACCGCGCCAAAAAGGCGATCTGGGTTTCGTACGTGAAACACTGTTCGAAAGATTCGGGAATAATTAACCTCGGGTTGAATACCATAGTTGATTCTCCTTTTAGCAAATGCCCATGAAACAGTTATCAAACAGTTCCCACACTCGGGAAAGAATGGGTTCCGCACTGCGGATAGAGTCGTACGTTATCTGATAGGACTCCCCGGACTCCGCGGACGACTCGCCGCCGGTGTGGGATGTGTTCGCGCGGGAAGCATCGGTAGAAGCGTAGTTCCGCTTGTTGGTCGTGGTGTTTTCCTCTTCCCACGCCTCGGTTCCCTTCTGTGCCTCGGCTCGTGTGGTCGCGCTGGTCGTCTCGTCCGTCTGCTGGGTGGTTCCGGTGTCTTCTACGGATGTGGTTCCCGTATGGGCTACCTCGGTAGACCCGCCGCGGACGGTCTCGTCCTGCATGTCCCGGGTATTGACGGACGTTCCGGATTCTCCGGACGTGCGCTGTGTTCCGGTATCCACCGTTCCGGTATCCTCGGACGTGTTGTGAGAAGCGCCGGAGGTCGCGGAACTGGAAGACTGGTTAGTCTCCTCTCCCTGCTCACGGGTTACCGTGGTTGTTTCGGTGTTCTCCACAGCGGTAACCTCTTTCGTGGTTTCAGAGGTGCCGGTCGTGTTGTCGGACTGGGTGGCGTTGGTCAGGTACTTCCCGTCCTTAACACCGGTAAGCCCATTCTGCGGGGTTGCGGAGTATCCGGAGGTCGCCGTTCCGGCGGTTGTGCCCGCACGCTCCCCGGTTACGGTGGTTGTAGGGCCGCCGGATACGGTGGTTGTATCAGAACCAACTGTCGGGGTGGTGGTGTTCTCCGATGCCTGCGTTGTCGTCTCGCCGCTGATCTGCGTGGACTCATTGGACAGGTTGCGGTCTTCGTGAACGTTGGTGTTCTCTGCGGACGTTGTCGCGGAATCGGTGCGGTCGGTACCGGTGCGGGTCGTTGTCTCCGTGGTGTTGTCGGTCGTGGTATCGGTGCGGTCGTCAGAGGTGACCTGATTAGAGGTAGTCTCTCCGGTTACCGTGGTGCCGGACGTGGTGGATTCGCCGCCGGTTGTGGTGTTGTCGCGGGTACCGTCCCGGTGGGATGTGTACTCGTTGGTCGTCTCATCTGTCGCGGAATGACCTTTCGTCTCTTCCGTGGACGTCTGGGAAGCGTCGGTTTTCGCGGTGTCCCGTTTCGTGACGGCATAGTGAGTAAAGAACGCCTTGTCAGCCAGCGTGAACATTTGATTTATGAAGGCGGCCTGCTGAAACATGATACCGGCAACCACAGTTTCCCACATGTACGGGGTTTCCTGTCCGATTTCATCTAATAAGAAATGTGAGAAGAACCCCATACAGAAGGGATCCTGAAACCGTTCGTCAATGAGCTGGAGAGCCGCGTTGAGTGTGGCGGTTTCATCGTCCGCGTCAAACAACGCGCGGGCTGTCGCCCGCATGTCGTCAATCTTCCTCAGGTTCGGGGTTCGCCCCAGTTTTTGCGTTGCCAGTGTTACCAGACCCACTGTATAACTTGCCATCGTTTTCACCTCCGTTGTAAGGTTTGAACTGGATATCTTCGGACGACAGATTGACCGAAATATCAGTTCCGAATTTTTCGTTAAAGCGGTTACAGAACTCCACACGGTTCATCAGGCGGGAGTTGAGCGCGATAATGTCTTCCTGCCGCACCATGGTAAGCTCATCACGGACGTAACGCTCTTTCTTCGAAACGTCAGAAGTAATGCCCAGCATGGAGAGCGCTTCCGCCCACAGACGGCGGAGACAGTCCAGCATTTCATTTCCGCGAAATTCAACACGGGTATCCATGGCGTTTATATCCGACAGTTTCAAGCCGCGATTAAGCTGAATCGTGCGCTGATGACCGAGCAAGCGGTTGAAGAAGTTTTCGATTGTCAGTTTAAGGGTCGTCGGTGCTTCGATAATCCACGGCGTCAGCTGGTGTTCCAGATTGGCGCGGAATGTGTCGTGCACTTCCCACATGAGACGGGCGTACAGGTCGATTTTGGGGACAAGTGACGTCCACGTCATATTGTCATACAGTACGCGGAACTTCCCCGGTTCAACCGGAATCTGAGGCGGCTGGGAATAACCACCGGCGGGGATGCCGTAGATATCCCGCGGATATCCGTATACGTCATATTCACCCAGCGGGGTGGAACGCTGGACGTAGTTCGTCCCAAGCCAGATATCGGTACCTTTCGGCTGATAGACTGCGGCGCGGCCGTTGAAAAGAAGGCACTTCTCAAGGTAATAACGGTCTACCGTCTCGGGCAACCCGTGCCATTCGAACTGAGAAAGCGCCAGATTGATAAGTCTTTCATAATAGTATAGGTAAATCTCAGTGTTGCGAATCGCAAGCATGGCTTCCTTCGACGCCGGCTGTGGAATCGCACCGGGGATATTACTTGTTGCCATTGTTGAGACTCCTTTCAAAGAAAATAGGCGGGGATGGTTACCCGCCTATGTTAGTGTCGGTATGTCAGCCACCGCCACCTGCGGGGGTGATGGTCGTCGATCCTTTGATGTCGGTGTTACCCACCACGGTCGCTTCGATTTTGATGTTTCCGGTTTCCTCAGCACCGATTTCCACACTGTACTCGGGACCGGAAGTTCCCATGACGGAAGTCAGGCGGGTAGATGCCGCGGTGTTTCCGGTCAGCTTCAGCATATAAGCTGCGCCGACGGGGGTGGAAGTGACGGTAAGCTTGTTGGGTGCGTTCACGGAACCCTGCGTGTAGGTTGCGCTTGCAGGCGTTACGCTAATCGCCGTGTAGTTCTGGACACTTCCCGTGGTGAAAGCAATGGCGTTGTGGAAAGGAGACAGGAAGTAAGTCTGCCACACGTGCAGCCAGTAGTTCCAACACAACTTCTCGCCGTTAAAGAAGTCATGCGCTTCGAAAAGGTTGTCGTAGATGTTCAGCCAGTCGTTATCAGCCAGAATCGCGACAATCTCAGGATGTCCGGGAATCTCGGGAATCATCGTCACCCGACCAAGGAATTCAGCCTTATCAACCTGAAACATATACGCGAGCGATTCCACGGAAATCAATGCTTCAATGTTCGGGGTGATGTAGAGTCGCTGGTCGGCTTTCGCCGTGGTGTTGAGAACGCCGGCGCGGTTGTAATTGCTGGATGGAATCGTCATCAGGTTGGACGTAGACCGTACAGTAGCCAGAAAGCTGTTGGCGGTCTCCTGATCGGTTACGGCGTCAACGTGTTTCAGGGCAATCATGTTCTGGTCAAGTCCGGCGGAGAAGAGAGCCATAACGTACAGCATCTCATCGACCTCGTTTCCGGTGTACATACCGTTAACGACAGCATCAGCGAAACGACCCAGCGCCTCATTAGAATTGAAACCACTCTGAAGCATGGGGCGGTTAATCGTCCTCTTGTAGAAGTCTTCACGATTACGGTTGATGTATGCTACAGCAACATCAGGCCGCTCCTGTTTGAGCATCGCCCAATCATCAGTGTCGGAACAGAAGGCATGAGCTTTCGCCACGTCAACCCAGATGGACTCGATGGTTTCTCCGAACGGAATCATACCACGCTTCGCAAAACCGAACGGGGAAGTGTAATACATCCTGTTCACTTTGGAGAACGCGATTTTGTTCACAAGATATGTAACAAATCGGTTCATCAGCGGCGTATAATTGAAAAGCACATCACCGTATTCGCGAATGTTGGAGCTGTTTGGTTCGGGGAGTCGCCCCTCGAATTCAGTCCCGACTAAAGTCTGGTTAAAAGACTTAAGCAACTTTGTGGCGGATTTCACTACGTTTCTAGCAGTTGCCATGATATTTTCCTTTCTTTACAGGTCAAGGAAATCTTCAAGTTTGATTTCCTCTTCCGTGGGTGCGGGTGGAGTGTCAGGGGTGGGTGGAGCGGAAAAGAAAGCGTCAGCATATCTCTGACGAGACGCCGACAGTTCGGTTTCCAGCCGGTCGTTTTCGTTCGCCAGCTCGGTGATTAGCTGTAAGGCATCATCGTCACTGACCATTTCTCCGCTCTCCGCGTTATAAGGGTCAATCCTCGCAATGACCCGGGCTTTCTTAATAATGTCATCACGTTTCATGTTTTCTTCACCACCTTTCAATTCGTAGCTTCATGATAGCACATTCATAGAACGATGTCAAGACCGTGGATTTCTGTCCACAGCCTTAATCTGATTATTCATTCATTTTCTTGCGGCACCACCCATTATAATACATTGTCCGGCTGATAACCGGTACGCTGACGCAAAAGGCTTCACCGTCTGCTTCGTACTCAATGGTAGCTACATCCCCACCTATGTCAAGATCCTCAAGCGGGAATTCATGCCTGCGCCTGTTCTTCAACTGAATTACGATACCTGTTTCACCATCGTCCGTCTCACCAAAGAAACATGAAGTAGCCTTCAGGTCTGGATTGGCATACGTCACATCCGGCTTTCCGAGACATACATGTATGTCGCCATCCCACATGTACGCAATTTGGTCTCTTTTTCTACGCATTGTAATAACATCATTTCCCATTCGTTTCGTCCTCCTTGATATTCTCTATTCTTCCTGTCTATTGGCAGGATTACCGAAATTATCAATAATATACTGTGTGTTATGCTCAATATCGTATTCAAACCGCGCCGCGATTCGCTCGCAGACGTGTCGATTACCACCACCGTCTTTACGATGTGTACGCACTGCAATAACAACCGGCCGGCTGTTAGTGTCGATGTAGCCAAAATACCTCAACTCTGTCTTTTCGGGTGTGGGATACCGCTTCACGATGCCATCGCCATCGACTACCACTTTACGCAGGAACAGCTCCAGATAGGAATTAGTAATGATATCCATACCTATAATCACTCTATCTGTGTTGACAATCCACTCCCCATCATACAGCGCCGCGTTATACGGTACAATTAACGGTTTACCATCAACCCCAATAATCAGATCCACCTTCTCACCGACAACCATCCGTTCCCACCACCTATGCAACGCGTTACGCCACAGACTCGCCGTAATGTCCACATCATAACCCAGCCTATCATTGTGCACTAACTTACTCATTATTCATTTCCTCCTTATCATCATCTCGACACGTCCTTCCGTGTCTCTCCTTCGTTACGATATCATCATACCACATCCGCCCCGACCTGTCTATCCGACAAAATAAACAAAATTCTCACCCCACTTTTGTGCACTTTCACGAACCCTAGTCCGAGACCGGATCTATACGATGAGGCGATAAGGTCGGCGCGACATTTCGACACGGTATAAGTTAGGTGCGACTAACGTGACAGAAGTTAGACGAACCGTCAGGTTAGGTGAGACTAACGCGACAGAAGTTCGCGTCACGGGCACTTTAGTGCGCTAAAGTTAGAGGCGACTAACTGCGACCGCGTATAAGGCGATTCTAGGCGATTTGAAAAGCGCGATGGCATAAACTATCGTTGGAGCGGTTTTCGCGGCGATTTGGTGTGCTGTGGCGCGTCTGAGGGGCATACGGACGTGACGGAAGGTTGGTGCCGAAATGGGCGTTGGGGAAAATGT
>ERZ1643247.1930-NODE-1930-length-17428-cov-5.092960_pt1 | contig 17428 bp, 18 predicted proteins | sample MGYA00579264_ERZ1643247 | MGnify/ENA primary metagenome ERZ1643247 (study PRJEB29033, sample SAMEA4952262) | chicken gut metagenome | biome: Broiler Chicken; feature: Gastrointestinal Tract; material: Caecum | place: Ireland | collected 2018 | study: Broiler... | reverse complement strand
CCAGCTGGAAAACGCCTTCCTGCCCTACAACCGCAACGGCGTGCTGTTCCCCCGGAAGATCAACGGCAGCTACATGATGCTGTCCCGTCCTTCCGACACCGGCCACACCCCCTTCGGCGACATCTTCTGCAGCCAGAGCCCGGACCTGACCTACTGGGGCAAGCACCGCTGGGTCATGGGTATCATCAATGGCGACGAGTCCGCCTGGCAGTCCAAGAAGATCGGCCCCGGCTGCGTGCCCATTGAGACCGATGAAGGCTGGCTGCTCATCTATCACGGCGTTATCAATACCTGCAACGGCTTTGTGTACCGCATTGGCGCCGCCCTGCTGGATCTGGACGAGCCCTGGAAGGTGAAGGGCCGCAGCCGCAACTACATCCTCGGGCCGGAAGAGATCTACGAGTGCGTGGGCGATGTTCCCAACGTGACCTTCCCCTGCGCTGCCCTGACGGATGCAGAGACCGGCCGCATCGCTATTTACTATGGCTGCGCCGACACGGTGACGGGCCTGGCCTTCACCACGGTGGACACCCTGCTGGACTATATCCGGGAGTATCCCCTCTAATTTTTTGATCCCTATTTTTTGCTGATAGAACGGCGTTTCGGCGGTTCCCCTGCCGGGCGGTGATAAGCCCGGCAGGGGAACCTGTGCGGAACGCCGTTTTTTCTTTATGGATGGCGCAATGCCCCCTACTTTTTAATTTTCTAAGGAGACCCTTTACCATGATGTTTGCAAAAGAACGGGCGGAAGTCATTGCCGCTCAGTTGAAAAAAGCCCGGATTCCCCAGAGCTTCCGGCTGGAAAGCTGGAAAATCAAGGAGGGCTTCTGGCTGCGGCCGGAAGAAGCGGACGCAGATGCTGCTCCGTTTTCTGACTTTGATTCCAAAACCATGCACTGGTACGGTAAAGACCGTCATTACTGGTTCCGGACTTCCTTTACGGTGCCCGAGAGCTTTGACGGCCGGGAAATGTGGCTGTATCTCCACACCCAGATCGATGAGTGGGACGATGGGCGGAATCCTCAGTTCCTGGAGAAGTCCGCCAGGGCGCCGATATGCACCATCGGGAGCTGAAGCTGGCGGATTGTGCCAAGGCCGGCGACACTTACACCATTGATTTGCAGGCCTACACGGGCATTATGCACCCGGAATTCCGTCTCATGGCCGAAGTGCAGGAGCTGGACCCGGAAGTCAATGGCCTGTATTACGACATCCAGGTTCCCCTGTGGGCCATGAGCCGTATGGACCCCAAGGAAAAGACCTGCATGGACCTGTGTACTGCCCTCAATGACGCTGTCAATGTTCTGGATATGCGCCGGGTGCCCTCCGAGGCCTTCTCCGCTTCCGTGAAGGAAGCCCGGGAACTGTTGGCCAAAACCGTCTATGGGGAAATGGCCGGCTATCAGGACGTCATCGCCAGCTGTATTGGCCACACCCACATTGACGTGGCCTGGTGGTGGACCGTGGCTCAGACCCGTGAAAAGGTGGCCCGCAGCTTCGCAACGGTGCTCAAGCTCATGGAGGAGTATCCGGAATACCAGTTCATGTCCAGCCAGCCGGTGCTCTACAGTTTCCTGAAGGAGCGGTATCCCGAGCTGTATGCCAAGATTAAAGAGCGGGTAGCCGAAGGCCGCTGGGAGCCGGAAGGCGGCATGTGGCTGGAAGCCGACTGCAACCTCACCAGCGGAGAAAGCCTGGTGCGTCAGTTCCTCTATGGCAAGCGGTTCTTTAAGGAGGAGTTTGGCCGGGACAACCGGGTGCTGTGGCTGCCGGACGTGTTCGGCTATTCCGGCGCCCTGCCCCAGATCATGAAAAAGTGCGGTGTGGACTACTTTATGACCACCAAGCTCTCCTGGAACCAGGTCAACGAGATCCCCGCCGACACCCTGCGGTGGCGGGGCATTGACGGCACGGAGGTGCTGGCCCACTTCATCACCACCTTGGGCATTGGCCAGCCGGTGGAGAACTTCTTCACCACCTACAACGGCATGCTCCATCCGGATGCGGTCCTGGGCAGCTGGGAGCGGTACCAGAACAAGGACCTGAACCGGGATGTGCTGATCGCCTATGGATATGGAGACGGGGGCGGCGGTCCCACCCGGGAGATGCTGGAAACCCATCTGCGCATGGAAAAGGGCCTGCAGGGCTTGCCCCGCACCCGCCAGGCCTTCGCGGGCCAGTATTTCCGGGAGCTGGAAGACCGGGTGTGGGACGATCCCCGGCTGCCTGTGTGGGAAGGGGAGTTTTACTTCGAATACCACCGGGGCACCTACACCTCTATGGCCCGGAACAAGCGGTCTAACCGGAAGAGCGAGTTCCTGCTCATGGACTTGGAACTGTTTTCCGTGCTGGCCGGGGAGAAGGTCTCCTATCCCCGGGAAGAGCTGGAGCGCCTGTGGAAGCTGGTGCTGCTCAACCAGTTCCACGACACCCTGCCCGGCTCCGCCATTAGAGAGGTCTATGAGGACACCAAGCGGGAATACGCCCAGCTCCAGGAGGAGGGGGAGTCCCTGCTCCATTGCCGGGCCCAAAGCTTGGTGCAGGAGGCGCCTGGAACGGTCACTCTCTTTAACACCACCGGTTTTGCCCGGGATGACGTGGTCTGCCTGGGCGCGTTTTCCGGCGGCGCCCTGGAGGACGGGGAAGGACGCCGGTTCCCGGTGCAGCAGACCGAGGAGGGCGCCGTGGCCTTTGTGACCGGCCTGCCCGCCAAGGGGTGGAAAACCTTCCGGGCAGCGGAGGCCGGGGAGACGGCTTCCCCCTTCACCTGGGAGGAAAACCGGCTGGAGACGCCTTTCTACACGGTGGAGCTGGCGGAAGACGGCACCTTTGCCCGCCTGTACGACAAGGAGTTTGCCCGGGAGGTGCTGCAGGAGGGCGCCTGCGGCAACGCCCTGGTGGCCTTTGAAGACAAGCCCATGCACTACGACAACTGGGATGTGGACGCCTACTACCGGGAGAAGTCCTGGGCTCTGGAGGACGTGTCCTCCCTGCGTTGGACCGAGCGGGGCCCGGTGCGGGCAACGTTGGAGATCCAGCGGCGCTACGGGGATTCCTTCCTGCGGCAGAAGGTCCGCTTCTACGCGGACAGCCGGCGTATTGACTTTGAAACCTACGTGGACTGGCACGAGGATCAGCAGCTGCTCAAGGTGCTGTTCCCCTTGGAAATCCACACGGATGAGGCCTCCTTCGACATTCAGTTTGGCAACGTAAAGCGGAAGGTCCACCGGAACACCAGCTGGGAGAAAGCCCGGTTCGAAAGCTGCGGCCAGCGGTGGGCGGACCTGTCCGAGGGGCGCTACGGCGTGAGCCTGCTCAACGATTGCAAGTACGGCCACTCGGTGGAAGACGGGGTGCTGGCCCTGTCCCTGATCAAGTGCGGCCGGGAGCCCAACCCGCAGGCCGACCGGGAAGAGCACTTCTTCACCTACAGCCTGTATCCCCACCAGGGATCCTGGCAGCAGGGGGGCACCCAAAAAGAGGCGCTGTTCTTGAACCAGCCTGTGCGGGTACTGGCCGGCCAAGGGGCGGAGGATTCCTTCAGCCTGGTGTCCACCACTTGCCCCCATGTGACCTTGGAGACGGTGAAGGCCGCCGAGGACGGGGATGGGATCATCCTGCGGCTGTACGAGCACGAAAACGCCCGGGGACCGGTGGAGCTCACCTTTGGCCGGGAGCTGCGGGCCGTGGAGGAATGCGACCTGTTGGAGCGTGTCCAGGGGCCCGTGGAGGCAGAGGGCTGCCGGTGCCGGGTAGGGATTCTGCCCTATGAGATCAAAACTCTGCGGGTGCATTTTGCTTGAAAAAGGCTGGCCCTCAGGGACCGCCTAGAGGCAGCAGCGGCGCCGGGAAAAGGACGCCCGCCGGAGTGGACGGAATAGGCCCAGGGGGAAAAAATTCGAAATTTTTAAAAATGAGGACTTGACGGGACCGAGAAAATCTGGTATACTAGCCTGCGTTACGGGGGCATAGCTCAGCTGGTTAGAGCGCCTGCTTCACACGTAGGAGGTCACAGGTTCGAGTCCTGTTGTCCCCACCAAAGCCATCGCGAACAGCGCAAATGCTGTTCGCGATGTTTCTTTTTCCCGGTGAAATCAAGCGAGAAGGGGCCGCTGCATGGTGCAGCGGCCCCTTCTGTGTTGGGCTGTCCCAGAAAGGCTGTCAGGGACGGCGAAGCTGGCGCATCAACTCCAGCACCAGGCTTTTCTGCGCGGGGGACAGGTCTTTCCACTGTTCCAGCAGGGATTCGGTCATGGCGTTTTCTGAGGGGAGCGTGGGCTGTTCCGTGAAAAATTCCTGCAGCGTAATGCCCAAGGCCTGGCAGATTCGCTCCAGGGTGGGCAAGGTGGGCACGTTGTTGCGCAAAAAAAGATTGGCCAGGGTGGACTGGGGCACGCCCGCCTCTTGGGCCAGGCGGTATACGCTCCATCCCCTCTCCTGCAGCAGCTCCCGGATCCGTTCCAAACAATCCATGAAATCCCCCCTCTTTTCCTTAAGAGTACACTACATTGGCGAATGAAAATACTAGTAAAATGTAGTTGACTGACCTTTTCTTGTGCGATATAATTTCCCTGACAAATGGGAAGTATGCAGGAGGGAAGCCCATGGGAAAGGAGAAACGAAGGGAGGGCTCTGTCTATCCGGGCACCCCTTTTACCGATGTGGAAGGGTCCCCTTGGGGAGAGGCGATCTGCTGGGCCTACAAAAAGGGATTGTTTCAAGGGGTGGCGCCCCTGCGGTTTGCCCCGGACCGCCCGATGCCCCGGGGCATGCTGGCTTTGGTGGCCCATCGGGCGGCAGGCTGTCCCGCTCCCCGGCGCCGGGGGTATTTTTTCGATGTAAAGCCGGATTCCTGTTGGGCTTCCGCAGCGGACTGGTCGGCGGAACGAGGGCTGTTCCAGGGGGTGGGAGGCCGCCGGTTTGCCTTGGACCGGGCTCTCACCTGGGAAGAACTGGCGGTGGTTCTCTGGCGTTGGGCCGGGCAGCCCCGCCTGCCGGAGCAGCTGGAGACCGTCCGCTGTACGTGGGGGGCGCAGGGATTTGCCTGGGCATGGGAGCAGGGCCTGTTCCCCTTTTCCGGGGAGGGGGTGCCTGCGCCTGGCTCCCAGGTGACCCGGGGTCAGGCCGCTTGGGTGGCCCAGGCCTTTTGGGAAGGGAAGGAATCGCTCTAAAGGAGGACAGCCCGGCACCTCTTGGGGACAGGCGCATAGGATGGAGGGGAAGGCCATTTCCAGGGGGAGGTGAACAAAGTGGCACAGCTTCCTGCAAAGGGAATCGACATTTCCGAATTCAACGGGGACGTGGACCTGGAGGCCCTCAAAGGGCAGGTGGATTTTGTCATCATCCGCTGCGGGTACGGCAGCGATATAGACAGCCAGGACGATGTCCAGTTTGCCAACAACGTGCGCAAGTGCGAGGCGGCGGGCATTCCCTGGGGGACGTATTTGTACTCCTATGCCCAAAACACGGACATGGCCCGCAGCGAGGCGGCGCACACCCTGCGGCTGTTGCAGGGCCGGCGGCCGGCCTATGGCGTGTGGTACGATGTGGAAGACAGCTCCCTGCCGGCCGGAGAGGCCCTGGTGGACAATGTGGTGGCCTACTGCCAGGCGGTGGAGCAGGCGGGCCTGTATGTGGGGGTGTACTCCTTTTTGTACTGGATGCAGACCCGCTTGAACAGCCCACGGCTGGACCCCTACGACAAGTGGGTGGCCCAGTGGAGCAGCGCCCTGGACTATACCAAGCCCGTGGGCATGTGGCAGTACACCAACCAGCTGGTGCTCAACGGCAGAAAGTGGGACGGGGACTTGGCCTATAAGGAGTACCCGGCCCTGACCCAGGGAGAGGAGGAAGAGGACATGACCCAAGAAGAGGTGGTGCGGCTGGCCAGGGCGGAAGCCCAAAAGGTCTTTGCGGAGAACCAGGACAAGTATAAAACCCTGGACTCTGTGCCCGCCTGGGCCCGAGGGGCGGTGGAGCAGGTCTACCAGGAGCTGGGGCTCCAAGGGACCGGCGGCGCTGGCCAGGAGCTGCAGATTGACGCCGGGGACCTGTATGTGCGGGTGCTCACCGTCATTGCCAAAGTGCTGGATAAGCTGGATGGAGAGGAGGCCTGAGGGCGCTTTCCCACCGGCTGCCGGAAAGCAAATTTGAAGAGGTTTTCTCTGCGGGGGCGCGCTTTTCCCAATCCTTTGGGAGCGCGCCCCTGCTTTTTTTCTTGTTTCTTGCCCCGTTCTGTAGTACAATAAAATGCAATCCATGGGAAGCCGGAGAAAGGATGATGGGAATGGATCGAGAGACAATTAGCAGGGAAATTTGCCGCCTGCTGCACTATGGCCGCCAGAGAGGTCTGCTGGAAGAGGAGGACTTGCCGTACACTGCCAACCGGATGCTGGCCTTGCTGGGCCTGGGAGAATTTGTGCCCCAGCCGGTAGATGAGGAGCTGCACACCCCGGCGGAACCGTTGGAGCGCCTGTGCCAGTATGCCGTCCAGGCGGGGATCATCGACCCGGATACGAGGGACGCCCGGGATCAGTTTGACACGGAACTGATGAACTGCATGATGCCCCGCCCCTCCCAGGTGGTGGGGGAATTCTACCGCCTTTACCAGCAGGACAAGCAGGCCGCCACGGACTATTATTACGGCTTGGCCCGGTCTTCCAACTACATCCGGGTGGACCGGGTGGAAAAGGACCGGATGTGGACCGCTCCCACGCCCTATGGGGATTTGGTCATCACCATCAACCTCTCCAAGCCGGAGAAGGACCCCAAGGCCATTGCCGCGGCCAAAAATGCCCCCCAGTCCGGGTATCCCGCCTGCGCTCTGTGCCGGGAGAACGAGGGCTTTGTGGGCAGCCCCAACCAGGCCGCTCGGGGCAACCACCGGTTGATTCCCCTGACTTTGGGCGGAGAGCCCTGGTTCTTGCAGTACTCCCCCTATGTGTACTACAACGAGCACTGCATCGTGCTCTCCGGGGAGCACCGGCCCATGCAGGTCAGCCGTGCGTCGCTGGAGCGGCTGCTGGAGTTTGTGGCCTTTTTGCCCCACTACTTTGTGGGCTCCAACGCGGACCTGCCCATTGTGGGAGGCTCCATCCTCTCCCACGACCACTTCCAGGGGGGGCGGTATGAGTTCCCCATGGCCAAGGCGCCGGTGCGGGAGCAGGTGGACTTCCCCGGCTATGCGGACGTGCAGGCAGGCATTGTCCACTGGCCCATGAGCGTGCTTCGGCTGCGCAGCGCTGCGCCCCAGCGCTTGGTGGACCTGGCGGACAAGATTTTGACCAAGTGGCGGACCTACTCCGACGAGAGCGTGGACATTCTGGCCTACACGGAGGGCACCCCCCACAACACCATCACCCCCATTGCCCGCCGCCGGGGAGAGGACTACGAGCTGGACCTGGTGCTGCGCAACAACCGCACCACCCAGGAGCACCCGTTGGGATTGTTCCATCCCCACGCCCAGTACCACCACATCAAAAAGGAGAACATCGGCCTCATTGAAGTGATGGGCCTGGCCATTCTGCCGCCCCGGCTTTTGCAGGAGACACAGCTGCTGGAGGAGGCCCTGCGCTGTCCTGCCCGGGCGGAGGAAATCCTGACCCGGCCGGAGATGGAAAAACACCGTCCCTGGTATGAGGAGCTGCGGGACGCCGGCGCTGGAGAGGGCGATACCCAGCGGATCATCCAGGAGAGCATCGGCGCCATCTTTGGAAAGATTTTGGGCAACGCCGGAGTTTACAAGGATACGGAAGAGGGCCGGGAGGCCTTCCGCCGGTTCTGCCGCAGCCTGTGAACGTATGGCATGCCCTGCCGGTGGGAGAGCGGCTGTGGAGGATTTTGTGCCCAGGGCGCTGCCTGCTGTGCCACCGGGTGGTGACGCCCCACCGGCTGTTTTGCCGGACCTGCCAGGCGTCTCTGCCGGAGAAGCCGGTTTCCCGAGAGATGCTGCTGCCCCGTGATCCCCAGGGACAGCTCTGGGGGGAGGACGGCAGGCTGTGGGTGTTGGCGCCCTTTCCCTACCGGCAGGGGCTGGCGGACACCTTGCACCGGCTGAAATTCCAGCAGGAGACCAGCTTGGCCCTGCCCCTGGGCTGGGTGATGGCGGAGACCGCCGGCACCTTTTTGCGTCCCTTTCACGGGGTGACCTATGTGCCCATGTCCCCGGAGAAACGGCGCAGGCGAGGCTACAACCAAAGCCAGCTGCTGGCAAAATCCCTGGCCAAAGAGCTGCATCTGCCCTGCTGGGACCTGTTGGAACAGGTGCGGGAGACGGCCACCCAGCACGAGCTGTCCCGAGCGGAGCGGGCGGACAATGTGCGGGGCGCCTACAGGGCCCGGCCGGCTGCCCGAGGAAAGGACCTTTTACTGGTGGACGACATTGTCACCACAGGGGCCACCTTGCGGGCCTGTGCTTTGGCGCTGTATGAGGCAGGGGCCCGGCAGGTCTGCGGCCTGTGCGCGGCGGGCACGGCCTGGGAACTCGGCCGGGAAGAGGAAGAGATTCCCCAGGGGGAACCGTGACAGAGAGGAGGAAACGGGCAGTGCTGCATCGATTTTCCAGAGAGGAGCTGCTCATTGGCAGAGAGGGTGTGGAAAGACTGGCCCAGGCCCGGGTGGCTGTGTTTGGCATTGGGGGCGTAGGAGGCTATGTGGTGGAGGCCCTGGCCCGCAGCGGCATCGGGGCTTTGGATTTGTTTGATGGGGATCAGGTGAGCCTGACCAATATCAACCGGCAGATCATCGCCCTGGAGGGCACTGTCGGCCGTCCCAAGGTGGAGGTGGCAAAGGAGCGGGTGCTGCAGATCAACCCGGACTGCCGGGTGGAGGCGCGGCAGTTGTTCTTCACCCCGGAAAACGCCGGAGAGGTGGACTTTACCCGATACGATTACGTGGCGGACGCCATTGACACGGTCACCTCGAAAATCGAGCTGCTGCGCCTTTGCCGGGAGGCAGGGGTGCCGGCCATCAGCTGCATGGGCGCCGGCAATAAGCTGGACCCTACGGCCTTTCGGGTGGCCCCGGTGGAACAGACCAGCGTCTGCCCTCTAGCCCGGGTCATGCGCCGGGAACTGAAGCGCCGGGGCGTCACCGGGGTAAAGGCGGTGTACTCCACCGAAGAGGCCCGGACGCCCCAAGCCGCCCAGGAGGGGGACAGCAAAGGCACCGCCGGCCGTCCCACCCCGGGGAGCATGGCCTTTGTGCCCAGTGTGGCGGGGCTGATTTTGGCGGGGGAAATTGTGCGGGATTTGCTGAGCCCGGCGGAATCTCCGCTGTAACGGCGAAAGCGGAAAGGAGCGCGCAGATGGATCCTCTTGCTCTTTGTGCCACCTTTGATGAAGACGCGGCCACGTACGACCGCTGGAGACCCCGGTATGTGCCGGAGCTGTTTGCAGCTGTTTTTCAGTACGCGGGGCCCCCGGGAAAGGCTTTGGAAATGGGCCTTGGCACCGGCCAAGCCACGGAACCTTTTCTGCAGGCGGGCTGGCAGGTGACCGGCGTGGAACGGGGAGAGCGTTTGGCTGCCTTTGCCCGGGAGAAGTTCCGGCACCAGCCCCAGCTGCAAGTGGTGCAGGGGGACTTTCTCACCTGTCCCCTAGAAGGCCCCTTCGACCTGTTTTACGCGGCCACGGCTTTTCACTGGCTGCCCGAGGACCGGGCCTTTCCCCGGGTGAAGGAGCTGCTGCGGCCTGGGGGTGCGGTGGCTTTGTTCTGGAACCACCCCCAGCCGGAGCGCCCGGGAACGCCTGCTTTTGCGGCCATACAGGCCGTGTACAAAGCCCACCAAAGTCAGGAGAAGAAAACCCACCGGGGCATCTCCCAGCAGAGCCGGGAGGAGAAAGAGGCCCTTTTGCGCCGGTGGGGATTTACACAGGTGGAAAGCCACCAGTTCCACGGGGTGCGTCAGCTGTCCCCTGAGGGCTATGTGGGGCTGATGCACACCTATTCGGATTTTCGGGCCATGGAAGCGTCTGCCCAGGAGGCGCTGAGCCGGGATATGGCCCAGGCCATCTGCCGCCTGGGCGGCACCGTGCACGTGTACGACACCATGGAGCTGTATCTGGCGCGACGGCCCTAAAAGGAGGACAACAGATGGAACCCCTTGTTTTTCAGGCGGGAAAGCACCGCCTTCCCTTAACCCGCACCTATGTGATGGGGATCTTAAATGTGACCCCGGACTCCTTTTTTGATGGAGGCCGGTATTTGGACCCGGCCGCCGCTGTGGAGCGGGCTCGGGAGATGGCCCGGGAGGGAGCGGACCTGATTGACATCGGGGGACAGTCCACCCGGCCGGGGTACAGCCCTATCTCTCCAGAGGAGGAGTGGTCCCGCATTGCCCAGGTGGTGCCTGCCGTGGAAAAGGCCACAGGGCTGCCGGTCTCTGTGGACACCTTTTACCCCTGGGTGGCCCGGAAGGCCTTGGAGGCCGGGGCGTCGGTGATCAACGACGTGACCGGCTTTGGGCCGGAGATGCTGGCAGCGGTGGCCGGATCGGACTGCGGCTGCATTGTGATGGACCCCGCCACCACAGGGGGAGACATCTGCGCCCGAGTGCGGGCGTTTTTCCAGGACAGGCTGCAGGCGGCACAGGGGGCGGGTATTGCCCGGGAACGGCTGTGCTTTGACCCAGGCATTGGCTTTGGAAAGACCCTGGAGGAAAATGTGACGCTGCTGGCCCATGTGGAGCGGACCAAGGTGGAGGGCTGCGCCTTTCTGATGGCGGCTTCCCGCAAGCGAGTGACCGGGGCCTTTTGCGGCAATCCCCCCTTTACGGAGCGGCTGCCCGCCACCTTGGCGGTTCACACCGCCGCCATTCTGGGCGGCGCCGACCTGGTGCGGGTCCACGATGTGAAGGAAGCGGTGCAGGCGGCGCGCATGGCAGACGCCCTGCGCCGGTCCTAAACCGGCTTGACTGGAATACCACAAGGGAAAGGAGCGGTTTTATGGATCGTATATACATTAAGGACCTGCGGGTGTTTGCCTACCACGGGGTGAATCCGGAGGAAAAGAGAGACGGGCAGACCTTTGTGCTGGATCTCACCCTGGAGGCGGACCTGTCTCAGGCGCGCCGGTCCGACTGTTTGGAGGACACGGTCAACTACGCGGCGGTGTGCCAAACGGTGCGGGACGTGTTTACCCGGCAGAGCTTTGACTTGATTGAGCGGGCGGCCCAGGCTGTGTGCGACGGGGTGTTGGAGGGCTATCCCCCTGTGGAAGCGGTCACGGTCCTGTTAAAAAAGCCGGAGGCCCCGGTGGAGGCGGACTTTGCCTACATGGCAGTGGAGATCACCCAGCGGAGAGAGGAGGAACATCCATGCAAGTAGTGATCGGGATGGGCACCAATTTGGGGGACCGGGAGAACAACCTGGCCCGGGCTCTGGACGCCTTGGAGCGTTTGGAGGGCACCCAGATTGTGAAGTTGTCCAATGTGTACGAAACGGAACCTTTTGACGTAATCAGCCAGCAGGACAACTACCTCAACTGCTGTGTGCTGCTGGAAACCCGGCTCAAGCCCCAGCGGCTGCTGGAGCACTGTCTGGAGATTGAAAAGAGCCTGGGCCGGGTGCGGGTAGAGTACCACGGGGCGCGCACCATGGATTTGGATATTCTGCTGTGTGAGGGTTTTGCCTCGGACACGCCGGAGCTGACGGTGCCCCACCCCCACATACGGGAGCGGGCCTTTGTGCTGGTGCCTCTGTCGGATTTGTTCCCCCTGCACGACGCCTTTGGGTACCAGTTTGACCAGGCCTATGAGGCGGTGGACAAGTCCGGGGTGGCTTTGTACAAATAGGAGGGAGCTATGCTGGGAGAGAGGATTTTGGTGATTGGCAGTCCGGGCAGCGGGAAAAGCACCTTTGCCCGGGCCTTGGGAGAGCTGACCGACCTGCCGCTGCTCTATCTGGACCGGCTTTTTTGGAACGCCGACAGGACCACCGCGGAAAACCAGGTGTTTGACCAGCGGCTGGAGCAGGCCATGGCCCAGAGCCAGCGCTGGATTATGGACGGCAATTACAGCCGTACCTTGGATCGGCGGCTGGCCCGCTGCCAGCGGGTGTTCTTTTTGGACTATCCGGTGGAGGTCTGCCTGGAGGGGGTGCGCGCCCGCAGGGGAACCATTCGTCCGGACATACCCTGGGTGGAGACGGAGGAGGACCCGGAATTCATGGACTATATCCGGACGTTCCCCCAGCAACAGCGGCCGAAAATCCTGGCGCTGCAGGAGGAGCACCCGGAGAAAAACTGGGTGGTGTTCCGCTTCCGAGAGCAGGCGGACGCCTACCTGCAGGGACTGAGAGAGGGAAAGGCCGGAAAAGCGTGAAAAGACCCTCCGGGGGCTTCGGCGGGTCTTTCTCAGTTTAAGCGGAAGGGGCGGGGCGGTATTCCATCAGCCAGCAGTCCTCCCACACCCCTTCGTGGAGCTCATGGGCGGGAAGGAATTGAATTTTCCGAAAGCCGCAGGCCTCATAGCGGCGCAGGGCCCGGAAATTGTCGGCGTGAGGGTCCAAAATCACAGCGGCGGCCCCTTCCTGCTGGGTGAGGTGGCGCAGCACTAAAGAGAGAAACCGCCGGCCGATGTGCTTGCCCCACAGCGCCGGCTCCCCCAGGAATTGGTCGATGCCAAAGGCCAATTCTTCCTTCCGGTAGGGGTAGTGGTATTCCCGGCACAGTTCTTCGTCCAGTGGGTAGATCTGGATGTAGCCTACGGGAACGCCCTCAAACTCCACCAGGCAGCGGCGCACCCCCTGTTCCGGGGTGTAAAATTCTTCCTGCACTTTCTCCGGGGTAAACCGAAGGTCCCGCCCCCCGTAAAACGCCAACACCCGGGGATCGGTCATCCACCGGAGCAGCAGGGGCGCATCCTGGGAAAAGAGGGGCCGCACTGCCACCGGCCCTTCTTGCAAATGGATAGGTTCCATAAACAGGCCTCCTTTTGCCAAAGTATACCACAGGGGCCGTTTTCTGCCAAGCTGCCCCCAGAAGGGAGAGGCTACAAAAAACACAATTTATGCACAAAATACTGGCGAAAAGGCCGAAAAACAGTTGGGCTTCCAACCCATTCTTGCAATTGGCCAAAAGGGGCGTATAATAGCAGACTGGAATAATTTTTAACAAACTATGAAAACAGGAGGGATGGGCATGGAAGGCGGATATGGATTTCTCCTTGATTTAGCCTTGATTTTGCTCTCTACAAAGCTGCTGGGACTTCTCACCCAGCGGTTCCAGCTGCCCCAGGTGGTGGGCGCGCTGCTGGCCGGTCTGATTTTGGGCCCGGCTGTGTTGGACGTGATTCAGGAGACGGAGTTTATCAAAGAGACGGCGGAAATCGGCGTGATTGTGATGATGTTCTGCGCCGGTATGGAAACCGACGTGAACGAATTGAAACATAGCGGTAAAGCGGCCTTTATCATCGCCTTAATCGGCGTGTTGGTGCCTATTGCCGGCGGCTTTGGCCTGACCTACTTCTTTAACCGGCCTGGTGTCATCGATTCCGATGCCGCCGCCTCTACGTTCCTGCAGAATATGTTCATCGGCGTGGTCCTCACCGCCACCTCCGTGAGCATCTCCGTGGAGACGCTCAAGGAGCTGGGCAAGCTGAAAACCCGCTCGGGCAACGCCATTTTGGGTGCGGCCATCATCGACGACGTGCTGGGCATCATCGCCCTGACCGTCATCAGCAGCATGGCGGACTCCTCTGTGAGCATTTGGGTTGTGCTGCTGCAGATTGTGGGCTTCTTCGTCTTTGTGGCGGTGGCCGGCTTCCTGTTCTACAAGTTTTACACCCATTGGGTGGTCAAGGCCGAAAAGGGCATGCACCGCCATGTGATCATCGCCTTTGTGTTCTGCCTGCTCATGTCTTACGTGGCGGAAGTGGCCTTTGGCGTGGCGGACATCACCGGCGCTTTCTGCGCAGGCGTGATCATCTCTATGACCCAGCGCAGCCAGTACCTCAACTCCAAGTTTGACGTGCTGAGCTACGCGTACCTTTCCCCCCTGTTTTTCGCCAGCATTGGCCTGCAGGTGACCCTGCCCGCCATGACCCCGGCCATCATCCTGTTCTCGGTGCTGCTGATTGTGGTGGCGGTGCTCACCAAGGTGGTGGGCTGCGGCCTGGGCGCCAAGCTGTGCCACTACCAGAACTACCAGTGCGCCCGCATCGGCGTGGGCATGATTTCCCGAGGCGAGGTGGCCCTGATTGTGGCCAGCAAAGGGATGGCCCTGGGGCTTATGGGCAACAACTTCCTGGGCCCGGTGATCTTGATGGTGGTGGCCACCACCATTGTCACCCCTGTGCTTTTGAAGTTTGTGTTCCGCTGGGGCCCCAAGAATACGCCTCCTGTGGAGAAGGGCTTTGCGGAAAACTACGCCCAGTTGGGCGCGCTGCGCAGCGGCATTGGCGTCAAGGAAATGGCCGAGAAGGCCCGGGCGCAGACTGCCCAGGAGAAGGCGGCTGCCTCCAAGGAAAAATAAAAAAGCGTGGGTTCCTCTGGCAAGGAGGAAAAAGGGGCTGTTGCATGGTGCAACAGCCCTTTCTGTTTGGCTTCCTGGGAGGCAGGCGGCGGAGTCCCTTACACTTGGGTAAATTTCAGCAGCAGCCCGCTGGGCAGAAGTTTGGCCAGCAGGTGATAGAACTTGTAAAAAGCGCCTTTGGTGTAGAGCTTTTTCCCCTTCCTGGCAGCTCGCAGGGAACCCTCGGCCACCTGCTGGAGATCCACCCGGGGCAGGCGGTCGATCAGGGCGGACTTCCCCTCCTGCAGGCCGGCCACGTTCCAGAAGTTGGTGTCCATGGGACCTGGGCACACGGCGCACACGGAAATTCCCCGGGAGCGCAGCTCCTGGTGCAGGGCCTGGGACAGGGAGACCACATACGCCTTGGTGGCGGCGTACACCCCCAGACGGGGCATGGGGGCAAAGGCTGCCACAGAGGCCACGTTCAGCACCACGCTGTCGTCCAGCATGTAGGGCAGGCACAGCCGGGTGAGGGCGGTCAGCGCCCGGCAGTTCAGGTCCACCATGCCGGCCTGGGACTCCCGGTTGGAGGAGAAAAAGTCCCCGCCTTTGCCGTAGCCCGCGTTGTTGATCAGCACCTTGATCTCCGGATTGCCCTCTTTCAGCAGCTTCTCAAACACGGCGATGCTTTCCTCTTTGGCAAGGTCCAGGGAGATGGCGGCAATGGTTTTGTCCGGGTGAGCTTCGGCAATCTCCTTGAGCAGCTCCTTGCGGCGGGCCACCAGCCAAAAGCCCTCCACCATGGGAAACTGTTCGATGACGGTGTTGATGTATTCTTTTCCAAGGCCGCTGGAGGCCCCGGTGATGACGGCAATGACCATTGCGCTTGTCCCCTTTCCGTGCGGTGAAAATTGTATAGAGTTATTGTAAACCTTTTTCCCCTGGTCCGTCAATGGCGGCAGCAGGTTTTTTCCCAATTGTGGTCCGGCTTTTCCCGTGCTATAATAGGCGGAGATGGCCGGGCTCTTGTGCTGGGTCCGGCCAAACTGGAAAACCTACACAGAAGGAGCGAGCCGTATGGAACAGAAACCGGTGGGCGTCATTGGCGCCATGGGAATAGAGGTGGACGCCGTGCTGGCGGCCATGGAGGAAAAAAGCCAGGATATGCGGGCCAACATGACCTTTACCCGAGGGACCCTTGCGGGGGTGCCTGTGGTGGTGGCCCAGTGCTCTCCCGGCAAGGTCAACGCCGCCCTGTGCACCCAGGCCATGGTGGATTTTTACCAGCCTCGTTTGGTGCTGAACATTGGAGTGGCCGGAGGAATTGGCGAGCATGTCCGCATTGGGGATGTGGTGGTGGCCACCGCCTGTGTGGAGTACGATTTTGACACCACCGCCCTGGACGGCTGGCCTGCCGGGCAGATGACCGTGCCCGGCCAGGAGGAGCCTGTGCGGCTTTTCCCCTGTGAGGAGAAAATCGGGGATGTGATCGCTGCAGCCGCCCAGGATCTGTACGGTCACGCCCACCGGGGCGTGGTGGCCACGGGAGACCGCTTTGTAGCCGATCCCCGTGTGGGAGACCGGCTGGAGCGGGAATTTGGCGCCTTGGCCTGCGAGATGGAGGGCGGGGCCATTGCCCACGCCTGCCTGGTGAACCAGGTGCCCTGCGCGGTGCTGCGAACCATTTCGGACAACGCCCACGACAGCGACACGGTGGACTTTGTGACCTTCGCCCGCTCCGCTGCGGAAAAGGCCCAGGAGCTGCTGCGAAAGGTGATGCCCCAGCTATGAGAGAGCCTGGAAAGCTGGTGGACATCTCCCGTGGTTTGTTTGGAGCGCCGGTGTTCCCCGGGGATCCGGTGCCGGAAAAGCAGCCGGTAAGCCAGATCGCCCAAGGGGCTTCCTACAACTTGACCCGGGTGTCTTTGGGAAGCCATGGGGGCACCCACATGGACGCGCCCTGTCACTTTTTGCCCCAGGGAGCCTCCATCGACCAGGTGGAACTGTTCCGCTGTGTGGGGCCCTGCCAGGTGGTGAGAGCCGACGGGCGGCTGGGAGTCCCCTGGGTGAAGTCCTTGGGAGAACTGGCAGGAAAGCGGCTGCTGGTGCAGGGAGAGGTGGAGCTCTCCCTGGAGGCAGCGGAAGAACTGGCTCGCCAGGGCCTGTATCTGCTGGGGGTGGAGGGGATGACCGTGGGGCCCCTCTCCGATCCCGGGCCGGTGCACCGGGCGCTGCTGGGCGCCCAGGTGGCCCTTTTGGAGAGCTGCGACTTATCCGGCGTAGAACCGGGAAGGTACTTTCTGGCAGCCCAGCCCCTCAAGTGGGAGGGCCTGGACGGCGCCCCGGTGCGGGCGGTGCTGCTGCAGGAAGAGGAAGAGAAGGAGGAATCCCTATGAACCGAGAGTTGGAGAAGGCTGCCGCCTATTTGGAGCGGGAACCCCTGCGGTATGTGGACATGCTGGAGCCTCTTCGCCGGGGCATGGTGGAGGTGGCAGCCCTGGGAGAGCAGGGGGTGCTGCTGTACAATGTGCCGGGAGAGCTGTATATGCTGGCGGCGGAAAGTTTGCAGGCAGGCCAGGCCTTGTGCGCTGGGGTGCAAGACATGGATCTGGTTGTGACTCACGACCGGGAGACCGGGGAATACCTGCGGGAGCGCTACGGCATCGAGCGCTGCCAGCCCTGCACCCAGGCTGTGTATACGGGGAAGGCTTCTTTCCCTGTGGGGAAAGAGGTGGAAATCCGCCGGCTGGGCCAGGAGTCCTTTTCGGTGATTTTGGAAACGTACCACTCCTTTACCGATCCGGGGTATATCCGCCGGCGGTTGGGGGCGGGGGTGATGCACGGCGCCTTCCTCCAGGGAGAGCTGGCCGGCTTTATTGGCATGCACGCCGAAGGGAGCGTGGGAATGCTGGAGGTGCTGCCGGCCTTTCGCCGGCCAGGGGTGGCCATGGCCCTGCTGGGCTTTATGGGCAACTGGTGC
>ERZ1643247.1929-NODE-1929-length-17441-cov-8.686874_pt1 | contig 17441 bp, 19 predicted proteins | sample MGYA00579264_ERZ1643247 | MGnify/ENA primary metagenome ERZ1643247 (study PRJEB29033, sample SAMEA4952262) | chicken gut metagenome | biome: Broiler Chicken; feature: Gastrointestinal Tract; material: Caecum | place: Ireland | collected 2018 | study: Broiler... | reverse complement strand
AATTTTCATGTCTTTAAATTATGAAATTCATATAATGAGTTAAATTTGTTTGTTTATTTTTGATTTTTAAGTATAATATCTAGGAAAAGGTTTTTTTAATAATTGCGACCTTTAAAGCACAAAGGAGAATGAATGCTTTCTAAGATAAAAAGTTTTGGACTTAAAGGAATAGAGGGATATCCTGTAGATGTTGAAGTGGATATCTCTAATGGTATACCAAAGTTTGATATTGTCGGGCTTGCTGATACTGCCATAAAAGAATCGAAAGAAAGAGTTCGTTCTGCGATTAGAAATAGTTCTTATGTTTATCCTATCAAGCGTATTACTATCAATCTTGCACCTGCTGATATAAAAAAAGAAGGCTCCATTTACGATCTTGCTATTGCAATAGGAATTCTTAGTTGTGATAGCGAGAATAAAATCATAAAAGCAAAAGACTATGTTATAATTGGTGAATTATCCTTCGACGGTGGAGTCAAGAAGGTAAAGGGGCTTTTACCACTTCTAATTAGTGCCAGAGAACAGGGCTTTAAAAACTTTATTGTCCCTAAAGAAAATAGTCTTGAAGCAGGCTTTATTCAGGGAATTAATGTTTATCCCGTTGAAAGTTTGATTGAAACTGTAGACTTCTTGCAGGGGAATAAGAAACTTATTGTTGTAGAGCCTATGCAATATGAAAATGTCTTAAAGAATGATCACTATGATTTAGACTTCTCATTTGTTAAAGGTCAGCGTAGGGCGAAAAGAGCACTAGAGATTGCGGCGGCAGGCGGACATAACATATTGATGATAGGGCCTCCTGGGAGTGGTAAGAGTATGCTTGCCAAGGCTTTTCCTTCAATATTACCTGACATGACCTTTGAAGAAGCACTAGAAGTTACAAAAATTCATTCTATTGCAGGGGAGCTTGACCTTACAAAAGGTATAGTCTGCAAAAGACCATTTAGAAGTCCGCATCATACGGCAAGTATGGTGTCACTTACAGGTGGCGGACCTAATAGCAAGCCTGGAGAAATATCCTTAGCTGACAATGGCGTACTATTCTTAGATGAATTTGCTGAATATTCTACTAAAACCATTGAAACTTTGCGTCAACCACTTGAAGACGGAGTAATTACAGTTGCTCGCTCTAATGCGACCATAACATATCCAGCAAACTTTACTCTTATCATATCGATGAACCCATGTCCATGTGGAAATCGTGATGTTAAAGATAAAGTGTGCACATGCACTCCAAGTCAGATTAATAGATATATGTCAAAGCTTTCTGGACCTATTTTGGATAGAATAGATTTGCACCTAAATGTTGATAATGTAACCTATGAGCAGTTGAAAAGCGACACTAGTGAAGAAACATCTGCAGAGATTAAAAAACGAGTTGATAAAGCAAGAAAAATTCAACTTGAAAGATTTAAAAATGATAAAAATTTTTGCAATGCCAAGATGAGCGTAAGGCAGGTTAAAAAATACTGCCAATTGGATAGGGAAAGTGAAGATTTGCTGGGGTATGCATTTAAAAAATGGAATTTAAGTGCCCGTGCGCATGATAAGATTTTAAAGGTTGCAAGAACGCTTGCTGACATGGAAGGCGAAGAAAACATAAACGCAAATCATATAGGAGAAGCGATTTCATATCGCGATATTGATCGAAATAAAGATAATTAAAAGGGCAAAAGATGGACGAAAAACGACAATTTTTACTATTTTTGTCAATGTTTGATTTAAGTTATCAAAAGTGCAAACAAATAGTTGATAAAATGGACAATCAGTTATCGCTTAAAAAATTTATAAAGACAGATTTTAAAGATATATTGCAAGATGATGTACATAAAAATATGCTTGATAAGGCTAATCCTAAAATAATTGAGAATTTTGTAAGCGATCTTGAAAATCATGATATTATTGTTGTTACTCATGGAGATAGCTATTATCCTAAAAAATTGCTAGAACTACCAGATTATCCATATTATCTATTTTGCATGGGAGATTTAAACCTATTCAATAGTACTGCCATTGCAATAGTTGGTACACGAAAACCATCTAATTATGGTCGAGTGGTAACGGGTAAATTTGCAAGAGAACTAGCCAAGAATGGTGTAACAATAATCAGCGGACTTGCGTATGGTATAGATAGCATATCGCATAAGGAATGTTTAGATGTAAATGGCAAAACGATTGCAGTGCTTGGGTCTGGATTTAATAATATTTATCCTGCTTCGCACTATGCACTTGCTAGACAAATAGCAAAAGATGGTTTACTTCTTTCCGAGTATTTACCAAATAAAAATGCCACAAAATATTCTTTTCCTCAACGAAATAGGATTATTGCAGGGCTTAGCGATGGAGTGCTAATCACAGAAGCGGGAATAAAAAGCGGTACAGTACATACTAGAGATTTCGCTTTAGATTATGGTAAAAATTTATATGCTGTGCCTGGTAATATTGACAACTATACAAGCGAACTTCCAAATGAGATCATAAAATGCGGTCAAGCGCAATGTGTAACTGAGCCAAATGACATACTTTTAGATCTAAATATTGAGAAGAAACAACAAAAGACTTTGCAGTTGTCAATAGATGAGCAAGCGATTATAAATCTATTGAATGATGGAATGAAAGAGGAAGAATATTTAGTAAAAAATTGCAATTTGCCAATGAATGTTTTTAATATTTGTTTGACAAAATTAGAAATTCGTGGAATAATAAACAGACTTCCTGGTGGATACATAGCACTTAGTTAAAGGAGATAAAAAGTGAAATTAGTTATTATTGAGTCACCATTTAAAAGAGAGGCTTTGAAAAAATATCTAGGTTCTGGATATGAAGTTTTTGCAACAAAAGGTCATATTCGAGATTTGCCAACTAAGGGACTTGCGGTAGATATTAAAAATAATTTTGAACCAAAATATGAAATCGTCCCTGATAAAAAAGAACTGATTGAAGATTTAAGGAAAAAGGCAAACAGTGCAGAAGAAGTATATATAGCAACCGACCCTGACCGAGAAGGAGAGGCAATTTCTTGGCATGTTGCCAACATTCTAGGATTTGACAAAGACAAGAATTGTAGAATTGAGTTTAATGAAATTTCAAAAAAGGCGGTAACCAAAGCGCTAGAACATCCGCGTCAAATTGATTTAAAACTTGTCAATGCTCAGCAGGCAAGACGAGTATTAGATAGACTTGTTGGATATAAATTGTCGCCTATTTTATGTAAAAAGATAGCACCAAAATTGTCAGCAGGAAGAGTGCAGTCTGTGGCTTTAAAACTTGTTGTAGATAGAGAGCGAGAGATAGAAAATTTTGTGCCAGAGGAATATTGGCTTGTGAATGCTCACTTAAAAAAGTCGACTTCACAAATTAAAGCACTTTTGTCGACCTACAAAAACAAGAAATATCAGCCTAAGAGTAAAGAGGAAGTCGATAAAATATTAGAAGAATGTAAAGATAAGCCATTTACTGTAACTCAAATTAAGAAAAGTAAGACAAAATCACATGCTCCAGCACCTTTTACAACATCTACTATGCAACAGGATGCTCTTAATAAACTAGGATTATCACTTGCTCGAACGACTGCAAGTGCACAGCAACTGTATGAAGGAGTTGAAATTCAAGGAGAAGGCAAGATTGCTCTTATTACCTATATAAGAACTGACTCGGTAAGAGTTTCTCAAGATGCACAAAATGCATGTCTTGATTTTATTCGAAATAAATATGGTAGTGAATATCTTCCATCTAAACCAAACATTTATACAAGCAAGCAGAATGCACAAGACGCGCACGAGGCAATAAGACCAATTACAATGGATATTACGCCTGAAATGGCAAAACCTACCTTATCTGCCGATAATTATAAATTGTATAAACTTATTTATGAAAGATTTTTGGCAAGCCAGATGGCTGAAGCGGAATATTCCAATGTGTCTGTGAATATAGATTGCCAAGATTATGGATTTAAAGTAAGCGGAAGAACCATGGAATTTCCGGGCTATACAGCAGTCTATAAGGAATATGTAGAAAAAGATAAAGAAGATGGACTTGCCGGGAAATTGCCAAAGCTTGAAGAAGGTGAACAGTTGCCATGCGAAAAAATCACAACTGAACAGAAATTTACCAAACCACCAGCAAGATATACTGAAGCAAGCCTTGTTAAAGCCATGGAAGAAAAGGGGATAGGAAGACCTGCAACTTATGCGTCTACAATTACTGTAATAAATTCAAGAAAATATACTCAGAAAGAAGGAAAATACTTATATCCTACAGAACTTGGTCGAAAGATAAATGATTATCTTGAGAAGTTCTTTAGTGGTGTAATAAATGTAAAATTTACAGCTCATATGGAGCAACGCCTAGACGATATTGCCTCTAAAGGCGAAGATTGGCATAGTGTTGTATCAAGTTTCTATAATGGATTTGATAAGCTACTTGAACGAGCAGATGCAAGCAGTGTTACCATGAAAGAGCCACCTAAAGAAACGGATATTATATGTGATAAGTGTGGCGGAAAGATGGTGATAAGAAGCGGAAGATTTGGACAATTTTTGGCTTGTTCCAACTTTCCAAAATGTAAAAATACAAGACCAATCGAAACGCAAGTGAAGAAGGTAGGCGTTTGTCCGGAGTGTCATTCGAGTATGGTTGAACGCAAGAGTAAAAAAGGAAAAATATTCTATTCTTGCGAAAGATATCCAGATTGCAAATTTATGAGCTGGGACATTCCAACAGGGGAAAGATGTCCAAAATGTAATAGTCCACTTGTGCATAAAGGCAAAAGGATAATTTGCTCATCAAATGAGTGTGATTACAAAGTAGACAACTAAAAAATAAAGAATAAGACAATATGGAAGGCAAAAACAATTTCAAATTGTTCTTGTTCTTTTTTTATTGCTCACATCATAAATTAAAATATGACAAAAAAATCTAAAAATCGTAATTTTGGTATACTATTTAATTCTTTTATAGAACTTGCAAAAGACTGCAAGTTTCGCTTGATTATAATTTCAACTTTATGTCTAATATTGATTTTGACAGGCCTAATAGTAGCAATAAAAACTTCATCAAACTATAATATCAATGACAATTTTGGTGTTGTTGATATTTCGTCAAATGGAGTTTCAAATTCTACCTTTTTTCTTAGACTATTTTCTATTATTTTGATTTTTGGCATACTTTTAGGATGTTCTTTTTCTAAATATCTCTCGCCGATTGCTTTAATTTTTTTACTATATAGAAGTTACTTATTAGGTTTAAATTTGACACTTATGGTAATAGTTTATGGCATAAGTGGGGTAGTGATATCAATAATAATTGTTTTGCCTTGTCAACTTTTAATACTTGCATCTTTGATTTTATTTTACTCCATTCTTTCAAAAACAAATTGTGATATAAAGGGATTTGGCGGATGCAAGTATCCAAAACAAAGAGCCCGAGTAATAGTGATTGCAGGCATTGTTCTTTTGGCACTTTGCCTTTGTGAATCGCTATTACTTGTAATATTTAATGCTAAAATTATACTTGTTATTTAATCAATTGCATAAAATCATGAATTTTGAAAAGAATATTTACAAAGGAGAAAAATATGAAAAGATTTTTTGCATTTTGTATGTTGTTTGTCGTACTACTATCAATATGTAGTATATCAAGTATAGCAATTCCATTACAGGCTAGCGCAACTGATGATTTAGAAATTCAAAGTAAAAGCGCAGCTTTAGTAGATTTTGATTCAGGGACAATCCTCTATGAAAAGGATGCAACAACTCATCTTCCAATAGCAAGTATGGTCAAGATGATGACAATACTACTTACCTTAGAGGAATTTGAGAAAGGTAATTTGACTGAAGAAACTCTTATAACTACAACTGAAAATGCTTCAAGTATGGGTGGAAGTCAAGTTTTTATTGATCCTTATGTTGAGTATAGCGCTGGCGATCTACTAAAAAGTGTAATCATCGCATCCGCTAATGATGCATCAGTTGCTCTTGCAGAAGCGATAAGTGGCAGTGAAAAGACATTTGTAAACAAGATGAATGAAAAAGCAAAAGAATTAAATATGAATGACACTAATTATGTAAATTGTACAGGACTTCCTGCACCTATGCAATATTCATGTGCAAAGGATAGTGCAATAGTACTAAAGGAAGTGTCAGAATATGATTTATATCATAAATATAGTACCATTTGGATGGACGAGCTTATTCATCCTTCTGGTAGAAAAACAGAGCTAGTTAATACAAATAGACTTATTAGATATTATGACGGCTGTGACGGCGGAAAAACAGGGTCTACAAATGAAGCAGGTTGTTGTCTATGTGCAAGTGCAAAGAGAAATGATATGCGATTAATCTCTGTAGTAATCGGTGCACCAAATAGTCAAACTAGATTTAATGAATGTTCAAAGCTTTTCAATTATGGTTTTGCAAACTATGAAAATAAAAAGGTTGTAAACATGGATGAAGTTTTGAAGAATTTGCCTGTAAATAAAGGAAAGAAGGAAAATGTAGATCTCTATGCTAGCGAAAATTTTTCTGTAGTATCTAAAAAGGGTGAAAGCAAAGATTATCAAGTATCCTTTGAAGTTCCTTCTAAAGTAAATGCACCTTGCAAAGAAGGAGATAATGTAGGCAAAGTCATCGTAAGTCAAGATGGACAAATTGTAAAAGAAATAAACTTAATTTTAAAGGAAAACATCGAAAAACTTTCACTTAAAGATTGCTTTGATAAAGTTGTTTCAAATTGGTAAAAAATAGCAAAGTGGAATAAATTTTAAATACAAAAATCTCACAAATATTCGTGAGATTTTTTGCTTTTTAAAGTAATAATTAAACAAAGACAACATTAAAAGATTTTACAAAGTTATATTCAGGGAATGAGATTTTTATATTTGTATTAGCCATCAAATTTATTTGAACTTGACCGAATTCAGATATTAAAAGTACTTTTTGTTTATCGTAGATAAATTGAGATTTGAAATTCTCTATTTCATCACCATTTAAGTTATAAAGATCTATACTAATTTGTGATACTCTATCTGTCATAAATATAGTATCATCTGTGATTTGACAGCCGTAAGTTGCGGTGAATTGTCTTTACTCTCTTTGTCATTACAAGAATTTTAGCAAATTTTGTCGAAAATGTAAAATGAATTGATAGCAGGGTGTAATTTTTTAATACACTTAAAGTGATAAAATGCTTACGATGTAATTCTATCTCTTGGTTTTTTCTACTATGTTTTAACTCTTTTACTTGATTTTTTTATTAAATAGTATTATAATGTTTTCATGCTGTATTTTTTGCTTGCGTCGAGCCTATCGGGCTGGGAACTGTTGATCTATATTATAGCCTACATTTTTGCAATGATGTTGGCACTTGTTTTGCATGAGTTTTCACATGGTTTTACTGCATGCAAATGCGGAGATGATACAGCTAGACTTTCTGGACGATTGTCACTAAATCCGTTTAATCATATTGATATATTTGGTCTTATGTCTTTTCTGTTTATTGGTTTTGGATGGGCAAAGCCTGTTCCTGTCAATAGTTTAAACTTTAGAAACTATAAACGCGGTCAAAGACTTGTTTCATTATCTGGTGTTGTGACAAATTTTATTTTAGCTTTTATCTTTAGTGGACTTGCTTTTTTCTTTGCAACGCCACTTGTAAATAATAGCAATCTATTTTTAAATTTTATAGGCTATTTTTTGATATTTGGCTTTTATATTAATATCTCGTACGCGATTTTCAATCTTCTTCCGATCTATCCACTTGACGGCTTCAATTTCCTAAAATCATTTTTAAGACCAGATAATAAATATGTCAGTTTCATGGAAAGATATGGAAGTATAATACTTATAATTTTCATAGTGACAAGTGCTTTCAACTATGTCTACAATTATTTTCTATATGGTATAGAATTTCTATTTTATGGCTTTTGGGGGTTGTTTTGATGGTGGAAAACAAAGAAAATATGCAAGAAAATTTAGATGAAGAAGTGGCAAAAGTTGACAATACTTTAACTGCTACGCCTTTAGAAAATGAAATAAACGAAAGTAGTAATGAAAATGATGAAAATTTTGTTGACGGAAAATATAAATTTAGACTTGAAAATTTTGAAGGCCCCCTTGATTTACTATTGCATTTAATAAAGGACTCTAAACTTGATATTATGACTGTTAAACTTGCCGATATTACAGAGCAGTATCTTGAATATATGAAGGATATCGATAGCATTGATATGGATAGGGCGAGCGAATTTATAACAGTTGCGGCAACGCTTTTGGAAATTAAATCTAAGCATTTACTTCCTGTAGACAGCGAAGATGTAGAAGAAATTGAAGATAGTGAAGCTTTACTTCTTGCTAGGCTAAAAGAGTATGAACTATTTAAAAAGACAGGGCAAAGACTAAAAGAAATAGAAGATATAAACAAACTCTATAGAAATCCTGGAAAAGAAACTGAGAAAGTCAAAATCATAATCAAGGATATGGTGCTTGACAAATTGTTAGACGCTTTTGCATCATTACTTGCAAGGCAACAGGCGCGTGGTAAAGAAAAGGAACAACCTAAACAAATCGTTAAAGATCGATTTACAGTTGCTGAAAAGATTGTTTCAATAAGGAGTTATGCTCGAATTCATCCGCGTTTTCCTTTTGAAGAACTTTTTACGAGTGATATGACAAAGAGTGAAATGATCAATGTATTTTTAGCGCTCCTTGAACTACTGAAATTGCAATCAGTAAGGGTTGAGCAAGTTGGTATTTTTAGACAGATTAATATTATTTCAAATGAGGTGCAATCATGAGTGATAAATTAAACTTAAAAGAGATTTTATATTCAATTTTATTTGTAGCAGGAGATGGTATAGAGAAAAGTTTTATAAGTGAAAAATTGGCTATCTCATCCAAAGACTTAGATAAAGCGATAGATGAACTTGAAAAGGAACTTAGTGGGGAAAAGGGTGTACATTTAATTAGATATAAAAATAAGGTACAACTTGCATCAAATCCAGCATACGCAAACTACATATCAGATGTTTTAAATCCAATTCGTGAAAAATCACTTACTAGAGCGGCTCTAGAAACACTTGCTATCATTGCATACAAGCAACCTATTACAAAGCTTGAGATAGAAGATATAAGACGAGTAAATTCTGACTACGCTGTACAAATACTTATTGATCAAAACATGATCGAGGTTGTAGGGCGAAAGGATGCTGTAGGCAAGCCACTACTTTTTGGTACTACAGAAAACTTTTTAAAACGCTTCAACATTAAAGATTTAAATGAACTTCCTGACTACGAAGAACTTTTAGAGCGTATTGCAACGATTAGAGATGAAGAAGACGAACAATCTAATACATTGTTTAGAAATGTCGAAGATGTTGAATTTAATGAAGATTTACCTGACTTCTTAAAAGGCGAAACGGTGGAGAGTATAAGCGCCGATAGCAGTGAAGACCAAACTGCTGTTTAATGTTTAAAAGGGTGTATAATTTTATTTATTAATTTTCCTGCTTTATCAAGCGTCAGTTTTTTGATAAAATTTTATAAATCCTAATTTTAAAGATGCCTTAAATTTTTAATATGATAAAGCAAGCAAAAAATCAAATTAATTCATAATGATATATTTTTCGACATATATTTTATTATGGATAAAATAAAAATTATCACAACAGGTAAAAGATATATATCAAATAAGGTGAAAGTCAAGATAAATAGGGCAAGATTATTTAAAATCTTGTTCCTATTTTTAGTATTAGGCTTTATAATCGTAGGGGTGTTATGGCTAATAGGAATTTGATAGTAAAGTTGCCATCAGCACATAGACCAACATTGAAAGATAAGATAAAATTTTTTATACATCCAAGTTTTATATTGCTTTTTTTATGGTTTATAATATTTCTCTCTTTCTATGATTTTTTAATGTTTGTAGGTGTTGTACTTACTCATGAGCTAGGACACGCTTTGCAGGCAAAAAGACTTGGATATAAACTTGACAGCTTTTTCATTGCACCCTATGGAGTAAAATTAAATTACAAAGATAAATGCTTTGATAGTAAAGATGAGATAAAAATCGCTTTAGCTGGACCTATGGTCAACCTTGTTTTAGCCATTTTAGCTGTAAGCCTATGGTGGATAGCCCCAGTCACTTATGTTTATTTGGATGAGTTTGTATTGCAGTCGATAATGCTATGCTTAGTCAATCTTTTGCCATGCTATCCACTTGATGGCGGTAGAATTTTTGTTAGTCTAATGAGTGGCAAAATGCCAAGAAAAAAGGCAGTAAAAATTTCCTGCCTATTAAATTATGTTTTTTCAGCTATTCTATTTATTATATTTATAGTGACTTGTTTTTATAATTTTAATCCCTCCATTTGCTTATTTGCTGTATTTTTAATTCTTGGGAGTATTGATAGTAAGTTTGAAAGCCGTTATGTTTCGCTATTTTTTAAACGCAAAATCAAAAATTTCTCAAGAGTAAGCATGCTTTGTGTTGATGATAATGTTACAATATCAAGCCTTTTAAAACATATTGAACCAAATAAACATACCATATTTGCAATATCTCGTCAAGGAAAGCGTACACATTTAATAGATGAAGAAGATATTAAAGCACTTGCTATTAAGTATCCTATAACTGATAAGATTAAGGATGTTATTCGGCAAGAAAAGGAATAAGATTTTCTATATTATTCTTTTCAAGTTCTTTTAAATTGTTTAAAATTTCGTCTAGTTCGCTAGAAAGATCTTTATGGTCATAACCATCTTTGATGCAGGTTATATATCCCATAAATGTGCCAAAAAGCATAAGTTCTGCAATATGTCTTGTTGTCTTATCTGACATGGTGGAAAAGTTGATTGAGCTCCATAGTCTTGCTTTTTCAAACCAGTTATTATCTTTTATGCCTTCTATATTTTCAGCCTTTGCAAAAAGTTCACACTCTTTTTCAAGAGCATAATATTTGTCTTCTTCTTCAGCCAATTCCTTTTTTAAACTCTCATCTTTTATTTTAGGCAATATATCATCAATTGACTGAAGGGCAGTTCGAATATTTTGATATATAGCATTTAGATACTCACATAACATTTCTTTTTTATCCATAAAATTCTCCTTTGTTATTTTTTGTGCAAAAAATTTGATTTTATACTCATGTATACAATTTTCTTCTTTGCAAAAAATAAGAGTATGAAAATGTCTACAAAGATTTTTTTGATTATATTTGTTTTGGCGCTCATTCCTGCTATTATTTTAGGAAAGAGTGTTTTTGAAGGAATAATTTTCGCTAGCAACACTTTGTCTTTTAATTTCTCGACTGAGGGAATAATAGGCTTGGTGCTATTTGGAATAACAGCCATATTAGGAATTATTTTATATGTAAGATTTGTTAAAAGTCTGTCATTTGATAAAGTTGTATTCTTTTCATCCCTACCACTAATTGTTATATATGGACTTGTAATGTTTTTACTTGCAGATCTTACAAGTTTAAACAATCCTTTTGCCCAAACTATTAAAAATTTGCTCAATATTTCTGGTGGAGATGACTACAATACAATTTTGTGGGCTGTATTAATTACCATTTTATTCGTAATTTTATTGTATATAAATTACATAATAATCTGTAGACCTATGAATAGAATGGAGAAGGTTATTGTAAGGCTTGGTGATGGTCTTGTGCGTGATAATTTTAATATCGGCGGTAGTAAACAATTTAAAAATATAGAGCATGGTTTAAATAAGATAAACAGCACATATAAAAAAGAAGGTTATCTCAATCTTAGTAACGATAGAAATAATAAATTGCCTAAGCCAGCGATGAAGTTTCTTGGTAAAGACGGAATTTTAACTCTCGAAAGAGATGGTTTTGTAAATAAATACGCGAGCTTACTTTTTATTAGTCTAAAGTCTAATGACGAAAGTGAGAATTTTCAGGATAGGCTCGACTTATTAAATAACTATAAAGATAAAATCTATCCTATTGCAAAGAAATATGGCGGATTTGTAAATAACTTTTCTTCGGCTGGCATATCAATAGTTTTTCCTAAAAGTGAACTTGCTATAAAATGTTCTCGCAATATTTATCAATCGTTTAAAGATAGACGGGGGAGTGCCATTAAAGTAAAAAGTATTTTGCATTCTCTAGATTTGCGATTTGTCTATGACAAAAAATCAAAGAATTTAATTGTTGAAAATGACATTTCTTTATTAATAGAGAAATTTATGCAAATTTTAGATTATATGAAAGTCTATTCGATATTCACAAGACAACTTTTAGATGATCTTTCTATTGATGTCAAAGTAGAATATCGTATGCTTGGCTCAATTGAAATTAATGGCGAAAACTATGAATTGTTTGAAGATTTACAGGTTTATAACAGAGAATACTCTTTGAAACTCATCAGCGATAAAAGAATTTTTGAAAAAGCTGTAATTTTATATAATCAAGGGGACTATAAAAAAGCGGTATACTACTTTGAGCAACTTTTGCGTTCTTGTCCAGACGATTATCCATCGTATGTATATTTCAATAAAACCAAAGAAAAGATTGCGGTTTAAATTGAGGGCAAGGTTTTATCTTCGACATATTTTTCTTTTTTCTAAAGTTAACTTGACAAAACTCTATAAAAATAATAAACTTATTTTATGAAATTTAAAGATACCTTCTCGAAACAGATTACATGTCCAAGATGCGGACTTAAAGTATATGAGGGGATTGATACTTGTCCAGATTGTGGACTGATTTTTTCGCGCCTAGATCTTGCTACAAATAAAGATGCAAAAAAATTGATTTTAAGACGCGAAACCGATTTCATTGTTAAGACAAATAAATTGCCAAAAGATGTCAGTAGATTAAAATTGATCCTTTATAGTATTTTCTTTGGAGCGGTTGGCGGACATTGCTTCTATGTTGGCAGATACTTTCGTGGAGCTTTTTTGCTTATAGATTTTTTACTAATTATGTGTTATACAATTTTTAATGATGCTTTAATTGCTGTTGATGGTGGTACACTTTTAGGTGTGTTATCGACTATCAGTGGTCTTTGTATGTTTGTATGGGTTTATGATTTCTTTATGATACTTTTTAAAAGATTTAAAGTACCTGTTGCCATTGATATTACCAAAAGCGAAGAGATTGAAGCGCAACGTAGTGAATTTATGAGAGATGTTCAAGATCTGCAAAATTCCAAAGATTACAGTGAAAAAATAATTAACGAGAAAGATAAAAACTCGATGTTACAAGCAGAAAATCAAGTTGATGAAGTGAGTAACGACTTAGATAGTAAAGAAAATTCGTCTTCGTTAGAAAATGATGGTAATATAATGCCTATAAATCAAGACAATGTTAAAGCCGAGAATGTAAATAAAAGTAAACAAAAACCTAAAAATCAAAAAAACAAGAAGAAAAGTAAGTCGAAAAAGAAAAAGAAGAAAAAGTAGGAGAAAAAATGAGAGTTGTAGTAGGTATCAGTGGTGGTGTAGATTCTTCTGTTGCAAGCTATCTATTAAAAGAACAGGGTCACGATGTTATCGGACTATTTATGATAAATTGGAATGAGAAGGACGGGCAATGCACAGCTGAAGAAGACTATGAAGATGTAAAGCGTGTATGTGATAAAATAGGCATTCCGTACTTTTCTGTAAACTATTCAAAAGAATATTATGATAGAGTATTTCAATACTTTTTAGATGAATACGCAAAAGGAAGGACGCCAAATCCTGATGTTTTATGCAATCGCGAGATTAAATTTGGCCCATTTTTAGAGCAAGCATTAAAACTTGGTGCAGACAAGATTGCTACAGGTCACTATGCTAAAAAAATCGAGAAAGATGGTAAGTTTTATCTTGCTAAAGCACGCGATTTAAACAAAGATCAATCATATTTTTTGTGTCAATTAAGCCAAGAGCAACTTAAATATGTGGTCTTTCCACTAGAAGATATAGATAAGCCGAAAGTTCGAGAGATTGCACATAAACTTGATCTAGTCAATGCAGATAAAAAAGATAGCACTGGCATTTGCTTCATAGGGGAGCGAAATTTTAAAAACTTTTTAAAGAGCTATCTTCCAGCAAAAGAAGGTCTTATAAAAGACTTGCAGGGAAATGTAGTTGGAAAACATGACGGACTTATGTATTATACCTTAGGTCAAAGACGTGGACTTAATATAGGTGGAAAAAAAGATGGAAATGGTCAAAGATGGTTTGTAATCAAAAAGGATCTAGAAAATAATATCCTATATGTTTCTCAAGGTGAAGATGATTTATTGTATAGCGATTATTTGCTTGCAGAAAATATGAATTGGATACCAGAGCGACCTAAACAAAACCAATTTTCATGTTTTGCCAAATTTAGATATAGACAGCCAGATCAAGCAGTCACAGTGACAGTGCTTGATGATGATAAAATTAGAGTTGATTTTAAAGAAAGACAGCGTGCTATAACTCCTGGTCAATTTGTCGTGCTATATGATGAAAATGGTATATGCTATGGCGGAGGTATAATAGATAAAAGTTTTGATAAAAACGGAAATCAAATAAGTTGATAAGTTTAGTATAAGCAGATATTAATAAAGCACATTTTATATTTTGTTTAAAATATTATTAAGAAAATAGCAAATGATTATTTTTCTCTAATTTGAATAAAACTAGATTTTTATGCCAAAATATATGTAGGAGGGAAAGATATGATTATTGCAAATTATATTGCTTTGATTATCCTTATGATTGGCGGATTAAATTGGGGACTTGTTGGTCTTTTCAATTTTAATTTAGTGGCTTGGATATGTATGGGCAATAGAATAATCGAAAGAATAATTTATATTCTTGTATTGCTTGCAACAATCTGGCTAATCATTGCCTCGGCAATTGATGGTGGAATTTTACTAACAAGTGCTTTACAAAGAGTATAATAAAAAGAAATCGTCTAATATATATTAGATGATTTTTTATATATTCCATCTTGTATATCAAACAACATACAAGATATAGTATTACAAGAGAAATGATTTCTTCTTTATAATAATTCATATTTGATTTGACAAATTGATGGTATAATGGTAAAATAATTATAGGCAAAGGTGGCCGAGTGGCTTAAGGCGCACGCTTGGAAAGCGTGTGAGATGAATAGTCTCCGCAGGTTCAAATCCTGTCCTTTGCGCCATGTGACCTAGTTTATTGCTAGGTCATTTTTTATCAGTGCTTGTTGTTATAAATAAAAAAGACAAACATTGGTGTATGTTTGCCTTTTTAATTTTTTATTCTTGATCCATTTCATAATGAGAGCCAGAATGTTGTGTTGCAGGGAAACGTTGTCCTTTTTCAAGGTAGCAACTTCCGCCACATCTGCCGTTCTCATCGTAGCAAGAATAATTTCCAGATTGTGGTGCTTGTTCACCAGGTCTAAATCTTTTTGCCATGATTTTTACCTCCATTATTATTGTGTTTCATAATGTTTTTTTTATTCATATTGGAAATTTTAACAAGACAAAATTTTAATCTTTTTATAAAAATAGTTTGTAATGCACAGGAAATTTGTTATACTTATTTTAAGTTTTAATTTTGCTTAAATCAAAAGGAGAGTATATGATAAGGATTTGTAGTGATAGTTGTATAGATATCCCCAAGGATTTAATAGAAGAAAATAATATAGCGGTTATTCCTTTGTTTGTTACGCTTGGTGATAATGATTTTTTAGATGGCGACAATGTCTTTCAGGAAGACATATTTAGTTATGTGGCTTCTACTGGACAATTGCCTAAAACTGCCTCGCGAAGTGTTGAAGACTTTAAAACATTTTTTGGTGAGCTACTTGAGAATGATAATCAAGTTATCTATATTGGCATATCAAGTCAGCTCTCGTCAACTTATCAAAACGCAATGAAAGCAAAGGAAGAATTGAATAACGACAACTTATTTATTGTTGATAGTAAGTCGCTTTCTTCTGGTATAGGCTTGCTTGTAATTTCAGCATGCAATTATGCAAAGCAAGGGCTTGATGCAAAAAGCATTGTGCAAAAAATTTCAAAACAAGCAGATTTTAATCAAACTTCTTTTGTGGTAGATAAATTAGATTATTTATATAAAGGCGGAAGATGTTCAGCAATTGCTCGATTTGGTGCAAATCTTCTTAAAATTAAACCGAGATTAGAACTCAAAGCTGGTAAAATAGAAAATACCGGCAAATATATGGGACAATTTAAGATAATAATAAAAAAATATATAGATGATATGCTAAAAAAGCACAATAAATTCAAAAGTGATATTTGTTTTATTACTCATACTTGTCAAGATGAAGCTTTCGTAAACGAAATGGTTAGATTTGTTGAAAGCAAGGGCATATTTGAAAAAGTGGTGCAGTCGAGAGCGGGAGCAACAATATCATGTCATTGCGGTGAAAACACTTTAGGAATATTATATTTATTGGAGGAGTAGAATGGATTGTTTATTTTGTAAGATTATTAATGGTGAAATACCATCGTATAAAATTTATGAAGATGAATTTACTTATTCATTTTTAGATATATCTAATGATTGCAATGGACACATTTTGGTTATACCTAAAAAGCATTGTAAAAACATATTAGATTGTGATGAAGTGACACTTTCTCATCTTTTCCAAACTGTACAAAAGATTTCTAGGCATTTAGTTGATAATTGCGGTTTTGATGGAGTTAACATTTTAAATGCAAATGGCGAAAGTGCTGAGCAAACAGTTTTCCATTTTCATGTGCATATTTTGCCTAGAAAAGAAAAAGATGGACAGCATGTTTTTCCAATTCTATACAAAAATATTGCTACACTAGAAGAAATTTGCGACAAATTAAGGATTGAACAATGAAAGAGGTGATTTTATATACTGACGGAGCTTGCTCAGGAAATCCCGGAGTAGGCGGATATGGTGCAATACTAATGTATAAAGGGAAGGAGCGAGTTATTTCTGGCGCAGAAGGAATGACAACCAACAATCGTATGGAACTGATGGCAGTAATAAAAGGGTTAGAAGCTCTCAAAGAACCTTGCAAGGTTGACATTTATAGTGACAGCGCGTACGTTGTTAATGCATTTTTGCAAGATTGGATAACGAATTGGCAAAATAATGGTTTTAAAACTAGCAAAGGCAAGGTTTTAAATATAGAACTATGGCAAAAATTGATTGAGTTATGTGCTTGCCATGATGTTTCATGGCATAAAGTCAAAGGTCATGCAGATAATGAGTATAATAATAGATGTGACAGTATTGCAAGAAAAGAAATAGATAATTTTAAAAAGAATGCTGGACAAGTTTAAGAGTGAATAGCAATTTACCTAAGTTTTTTCTTTTTCATTTATAACAATTATTCATTTATTAAAAAAGGTTAACAAAATATGTTAGCCTTTTTTATAAAAGTTAAATTGAAAATTATTTTTTAATCAATGTTGATAAGTTTTTCATAGATGATTTCGTAAATACTAGGTGC
>ERZ1643247.1924-NODE-1924-length-17473-cov-6.817028_pt1 | contig 17473 bp, 19 predicted proteins | sample MGYA00579264_ERZ1643247 | MGnify/ENA primary metagenome ERZ1643247 (study PRJEB29033, sample SAMEA4952262) | chicken gut metagenome | biome: Broiler Chicken; feature: Gastrointestinal Tract; material: Caecum | place: Ireland | collected 2018 | study: Broiler... | reverse complement strand
TCGTACGTGAAGTCCACATGCCCCGGCGTATCGATGAGGTTGAACTCATATTCCTGCCCGTCCTTTGCGGTGTAGTACATGCGCACGGGCGTAAGTTTGATGGTGATGCCGCGCTCCCGTTCGAGATCCATCGAATCCAGCAGCTGGTTCTCCATGTCCCGCGCGGAGACCTGCCCCGTCAGCTCCATCAGCCTGTCCGCGATCGTGCTTTTGCCGTGGTCGATATGCGCTATGATGCAAAAATTCCGTATATTCCCGTTCGCCTTTGCCATGCGGTTTCTCCGAAAAAAGATTCCTTTCTATTATAGTAAAATCTGCCTTTTTTTGCAAGCGAATTGCCAAACGTAAAAAGGTGTGCTATAATACAGAAAAACACAAATGAGGCATTTGCTATGAACATTCCCGCAGACAGCTTTTTGCGCGGCACCCCTGTGGCGCACCGCGGGTATCACTGCAAGGGCATTCCCGAAAATTCCATGGCGGCGTTCGAACGCGCCGTCTCGTTCGGCTATGCCATCGAAACGGACGTGCACCTTACGAAAGACGGACAGATCGTCGTATTCCACGACGACGACCTGGCAAGGATGACGGGCGAAAGCGGGCTTGTCCGCGACAGGACGGCAGCAGAACTCACGCAGCTGCACCTTGGCGGCACGGAGGAGCGCATCCCCCTCTTTTCCGAATTCCTCGGCAAGGTGAACGGGCGCGTTCCACTGCTCATAGAGCTCAAAGGCGACCCGAACCGCGCGGAATTTGTAGCGAAGGTGCTCGCCGAACTCAAAGACTTCAAGGGCGAATTCGCCCTGCAGAGTTTTGACCCGCGCATCCTGCGGCAGATCAAAAAACAGGCGCCGCACATCCTGCGCGGACAGCTCGCCTGCAAAAACAGCGGGCAAAAGAGCGCATTCAGCCGCTGGGTCGTACGGTTCATGCCCATGAATTTTCTGAATAAACCGCACTTCATCAGCTATTGCAGCGCAGACCTTCCCTACCGCAGGGCAAAGCGGCGCGGCGCCCTGCTCCTATGCTGGACGGTGCGCGACGAAGACGAGTACCTGCGCGTAAAGCCGCTCGTCGACAACGTGATCTTTGAGAACATCCGCCCCGAACAGCTGTACGTCACCTGCGGGCAGCACAGATAAACAAGAGCGGTCGTTCCGATCGGAACAGGAGAGAGCAATGAACATCGGTGCGATCATAAAAGCGCGCCGCAAGGCGCGCGGACTGACGCAGCTGACCCTCGCCATGCGCCTCGGCGTAACGCCGCAGGCGGTCGGCAAATGGGAACGCGGCGAAAGCGAGCCCGACCTGACGCTCCTCTGCCCCCTGGCAAAGGAGCTGAACGTCACCCTCGAAACGCTGTTCGGGCTGGAACAGAAGGCGGGGTATATCCCCGTCGATCTCAGCATGGAACAGCTGCGCGACGACCTGAAGGCGCGGCGGACCGCCGCAGGCCTTACCCAGGCGGAGCTTGCCGCAAAACTCGGGCTGCGCCCGCAGACCGTTTCCAAATGGGAGACGGGCGTGTGCGCGCCCGACCTCGATTATCTGAACAGGCTTTGCGCGCTGTACGGCATCACGCCGACCGCGCTTTTTTCCGAACGGGTGCCGCAGACAGCCGCCCACACGCCGCAGGCCGAACCTTCCCCGCCCGCCGTCGCAGCAGACAAAGCGCACGAACACACGCCCGCAACACGCGGTGCGCCGCTTGCCGCGCCGACAGGCACTCCCGCCGCTGCGGCAAAAGCGCCTTTTTTTGCAGGGAAGCCGCTTCGGGTCCTTGCCCTCGTATTGGTATTGGCACTGCTGCTCTCCGCCGTGCTGGCGCCGCTTCTTCTGTTCGGCGGCAACGCATCCGGGCAGGTATCGGACGGCGGCAGCGATATAACGGGCGGCGGCACGGACGAGCCGACAGACCCGCCCGACGAAGGAACAGACGAACCGGAGACCCCGCCCGACGAGGGAACGGACGAACCGGAGACCCCGCCCGACAGCGGCACAGAAGAGCCTACCGTCGAACCGGATCTTTATACACTGACCTTTTACGACGGGCTTACCAACACCGCCCCGAACGACAGCGGGGTATGCGGGTTTGGGAAAGTGCCCGAAGGCGCCGTTCTCGCCTTGGAAGAAAATGCGGAAAAAACAACGCCGCAGAAACTTGTCGCGTACTACGAAGGCTCGGTGTGCTTCGAATACGAATTGGGCGTCACCCGCTTTGACGACTATATCGCTCACGGCTGCTTCGACAAAGAAGGCGATCCGTACAGCTTCCCCATGGATGTGACCGAAGACACCTCTTTCTACCAGCAGCCGGAGGCGATCTGGATCGATTACTTTTCCTACGACACCTACGCCGAGCAGCTGATCGGGCAGGAGATCTGTACTCAGTTGCGGATGCTTTGCGAAAACCTTCTGTACTGTCGGTCCATATACAACAGCCTGCAGCAGAGCATCCCCCTCTCCCCTGATACACCGCGCGATATCCAGCTCGGCCGGGCGGGCGTTCCCGACAGTCAGATCGGGATCATCGTCGGAGAGAGCGAAGAGCGCGTCGCGATCCGCTGGCAGAGCGACCTTTCTGTTTTGCGCGAACGCCTTGCTCAACTTGCCGAAACGGATCCGCAGACGGCGAAGGAGATACGCGACCTTGTAAACGAACACTTTATCGTTCCGCTTGCAACCTTCTTTTACGCGGTCGGCTGCGAGGAGATCCCCCTCGACGAGGGAGTTTTCACGGCGCTCTCGTATTTTGAAACATTTGCCGCGTCCATGCCGTCCTTTTACAGGAACGAGTACGCGGCGTTCATGGAAGAGCTTGCGGGCATTCCCGCTTACAGCTTCCCCACGATCCGGATCGAGGCACAGTACCTCGTTTAAAGGCAAAAGCGATCTCACGTGCTGCCGTTTTCGGCAAAAAAACCAAAAAACAACCAAATTGCTATAAAAAAGACGGCGTATCCGCAATTGCGTATACGCCGTCTTTTTTATTTTTTGCTATGATAGAATCATCGATAAACCCATTCGGGTCAGCGCTGTCCCCCGCAAGGACAAAATGAACAAAGCAGAAATTTTGCTGTATCTCTTTTACCAGCTCATCTCGGATAAGCCCGTGAGCAGGCTCGCCTTTTGCTGTGACACGCACATTTCCGAGCGCTCTTTCTACCGCTACCTGAGCGACATCAAAAACTTTCTCGTCGAATTCGGTATCGGCTTAGAGATCGCGGAAGAAGGCGGGAACTACACCGTCAAGGAGCGCTGAACAGGCGCCGCATTCTATAAATCATAAAGGAGAACATCAATGAACACAACTTTCAAAAAGACGATGGCCGCCGCAGTCGCCCTGCTGCTTGCAGGCGTACTTTGTTTTGCTTTTGTCGGGTGTGCAGACTACAACGACGGGTACGAACAGCTGTACGCTTATATCGAAGAAAACAACGTAAACGAACCGGGCGACAGCGCCCTGCAGGCCTATGCGACCTTTGAAGGCATTGACCGCTACGATGCCTACGTTTTATTTACGGTCACGCAAAAGGGAAATAGAATCAGTGCATCCTGCAATTCGCGAACCGTGATCAAAGGAACCTCTTACTACTATTTGAGTCCCGACGGTTTTTCCGAAACCGATCCGATCGAAATAGAAGTCCGCACGGATCGGATCGGCGATTACTATTATAAAGGGACGACCACGCTCGGCTCCCCTACACAATCGACCTTTGCTATTTCAAATATACAATACTCAACCAGCATTGCCCTGAACTATAAAGATGTGCCGATCTCCCTGCAAAGCACTGTAAGAACCGCCCTGGAAACGGTCCTGAAATATACCTTTTCCATGTTCAAAAGCGCTTTGGATGACGAGCTCGGCATCCCGTTGGGATCGTTCTACAACGAATCATAAGTTTTTGTCGCTCATAAAAACGACCATACCCGCGCGGCAATGCCGCGCGGGTATGGTAATCTTAAGGAGGTATGAGCATGAAGCGGCAGCCATTACATGCCGGCTGCCCTTCAGGATTGATGGCGGTTATATACAATGGGCATCTGCCCCTTATGCGAATCGGCAATGACAAGATCGAACAGGCATTGCGCCAAATTTTCCATGGATACGCCCGTTTTGCTCTTATCCGCTCCGTCGGCAAGCACGTAGCCGTCCTTGGAATGTTTGAGATAGGGATTCATGTAGCGCACTACGGTATAGTCAATGCCCGATGCGGAAAGCTCTCCGTAAAACTTACAAACATCGCGATGCGTATGCGGAAAAAACTTGCGCAGGACCTTGGCAAAGGCACGTGCCGTACGACCCTGCTTCTGCTCGCATTCCGCAACCGGCGCCGTGACAAAGAGGCGCGTTTTCCCGAACTTTTTCATAACGGCAAGCACGCCCGCCACACCGTCCGCAAAGGGAGTGCTTTCATCCTTGCGCTTACCGCGCATGAGCTGCGGATCGCACATGCAGACAACGACGTCCGACAACGATACGGCACGTTCCATCGCCGCTTGATCCGTCCGTGAACCGCGCTGGATCTCATAGTTCATGCTATCAAACTTCAACGCGGCCGGATCGTCGCAGTACACATACACAAAATCGCCGTGATCGGTAAACTTTTTAAGCAGAAGCTCCCCTGCTTCCCTTCCCGGCCAGAACAGTGCGATCTTCATAGATGCCCTCAAATGTTTTACTTATTTTGTACGATTCTATTGTACACAATTTTTTTGGTCCTGTCAATATTTTTTCTTGACTTTTTTTGAAAATGTGCTAAAATAAAGACAAGATGGATATAGCAAACGACGAACTGTTAAAACTGGATAACGAAGTCGGCTTTGCACTGTATGCCTGTTCCAAAGGATTGATCCGCAAATACAACCCGATTCTTGAACGGCTCGGCTTGACGTATACCTCGTACCTTGTGATGCTTGCCCTTTGGGAGCAGGACGGTGTGAGTGTTTCGGAACTCGGCAAAAAGCTGTATCTCGATTCGGGCACGCTGACGCCCCTCCTGAAAAAGATGGAGAAGCAAGGGCTTGTCCTGCGCCGCCGCGATGAAGCGGATGAGCGGGTCGTGCTTATTGCGCTTACACAAAAAGGGCGCGAGCTGAAGGCGCGGACGGAGCGCACCGTATCTTCCCTGAACAGCACGCTGCAGCTTATCCGCGAGAGCTCACTGTTCAACGACCTGAAACGCCTGCTCGGCGAATTGTACGAGATCTGAAAAACAGAACAACCAATAAAAACGCCGCCCCTGCAAAGAGTTGCAGGGGCGGCGTTTTTTACAGTTCGACCGTAAGCCCGTCATAGGCGGCAATGAAACCGCGTGCGGCTGCGGCAGCGGCGATACGCGCTCGGAAAGGAGCGCTATTGTGCGAAAAATGCGTGACATAGTACTTCGCATCTGCTTTTACAACGCCATATTTTACCAGTTTTTCGCGCACGATCTCGTTTTCGGCAAATCCCATATGTCTTCCCGAAGAGCTCTTCGGTCCATCTGCCTGCGTACAGTCGAGGCTGACCATATCGGCGCAGATCCCCTTTTCCGCCAAAAACGTATAGAACTCTTCCCGCGGAAGCCCCGTATCGTTCAGGTATAAGAGCGTTTTTCCCTCCTTTGCGATCGCATACAAGAGCGCGTCTTCTTTCGGAGTATGTGAAGCAGGCAAAGCAATCACGTCATACCCTGCGGCAGTAAAGGCGTCGAACGGGGCGACTGTATGAAACCGCAGCCCCTTTGCAACATCTTCCCGCAGTTCGCGGCGGGTCCCCTCTTCAAACACGGCGCGCACCTCTGTATTCCCGTACAAGTCGAGCACGGGTTCGCGCATTCCGCTCGCAAACTTATAGCCGCGGTTGACAAATTCCTGCGCATAGAAATGGTCTGTGTGCGAATGCGTTACGAGCAGCGCCCGCACGGCGGAGAGATCTATGCCGAACGCAAGCGAATGCAGGTAGGTATCCGGCGGAAAATCAACAAGCAAAACCCCGTCGATCAGGACTTGCGAACGCGTACGCCGTTCCAGCGTGAGCGCACCGCGCGCCTCCCTGCAATAAGCACAGTTGCAAAATACGGCGGGAAAGCCTTCCGCTGCGGCAGTCCCCAAATATCGGATCTTCATAAGCAAGCCTCAACATTCGTAGATGATCGTAACAGGGCCGTCGTTCCCCTGCTCGATATGCATATCGGCACCAAACACGCCCAGCCGTACGGGAACGCCCTGCTGTGCAAGGAGTTCAGCCGTGCGGTGATACAGCGGCTGCGCCGTTTCAGGCCGCGCAGCGCCGATAAAACTCGGCCTGTTCCCATGTGAACAGTCACCGTACAACGTAAACTGCGAAATAAGCAGCACCTCGCCGCCGATGTCGCGCACGCTGCGGTTCATCTTTCCCTCTTCATCCGAAAAAATGCGCAGAGCGGCAAGTTTTTTAGCCATCGCTGCGGCATTCGGCTCACCGTCCTGCGGAGCAATGCCCAAATAAACGGCAAGTCCCTGTCCGATCGCCGAAACGGGCTTGCCGCCGACCGAAAGCTCTGCATGCGCAACGCGCTGAATGACTGCCCTCATGTTCTTCTCCGTAAAATATGCAGAGCCGCGCAAAGCATTTGCGCGGCTCATCGGTTTTTTCTTCGATTACTTTACACGCTCCATATATTCGCCCGTGCGGGTATCGACGCGGATCACTTCGCCCTCTTCCACAAACATAGGGACCTGGATCTTTGCTCCCGTTTCGAGGGTCGCGGTCTTGGTCGCGTTGGTCGCCGTGTTGCCCTTGACGCCCGGTTCCGCCTCGATGATCTTGAGCTCGACGAAGTTTTCGCATTCGACGGAGAAAGCAGCGCCTTTGTAGAAGCGAACCGTAACGGGGTCGTTTTCCTTGATAAAGCGGAGCGCGTCCTCGACCTGATCGTGGTTGAGCGGGGTCAGGTTGAATTCTTCATCCATGAACCAATACAACTCACCGTCATTGTAGGAATACGTCATCTTCTTCGTTTCGATGTGCGCGTTTTCCAGCTTTTCGGACGGGTTGAATGTCTGCTCGAGCACTGCGCCCGTCACCACGTTTTTCAGCCTCGTACGCACAAACGCCGCGCCCTTGCCGGGTTTGACGTGCTGAAAATCAACAACCACATATACGTTCCCGTTGTACTCGATCGTGACGCCTTTCCTGACGTCTCCTGCCATAACCATATCCGAATCTCCTTAAAATTTAGTTTTTGTTATTCACGCCGAACGCTTATAAAACCGTCAGCTTTTTGTCAGTTTTCATAAAGCTCACCGCGCCGTTCGCGGTAAGAAATACCGTATCTTCGATGCGTATCCCGAATTTTCCTTCAAAGTATACGCCCGGCTCAATGGAAAAGACCATGTTTTCCCGCAGCCTGCGCGCTCCCGAAGGACCGAGCGTCGGGCTTTCGTGGATATTCACGCCGATCCCGTGCCCGAGCGAGTGCGTAAAGAACTTGTCCAGCCCCTTTTTCCGCAGGCAGCCGCGCGCAAGCTCGTCCGCCTCACGCCCCGTTATTCCGACGCGAACACGCGAAAGCGCTTCGTTATGCGCACTTAATACGGCTACATACGCCTCCTCAAATGCGCCGTCGCCTTTTCCGAACAAAAAGGTGCGCGTGATATCCGAACAATAACCGCCGACTTTGCATCCGAAATCCAGCAATACAGGCATGCCCTTTTTCAGACCCGTCTGATCGGGATGATGATGCGGAACAGACGTATTCGGTCCGAAGGCGGCGATCGTTTCGAAAGAACGGTCCTCCGCCCCGCAGCGCCGCATCTCGTATTCGAGAAGGGCCGCCGTATCGTTTTCCGTCATTCCCTCTTTCAGCTGAGCCAACAGACGGATGTACGCCTCCTCGGCGACAGAGCAAGCACGCGCGATCAGCGCCGACTCCTCTTCGCTTTTCACTTCCATCGCATCGATAAATGCGGGCATGCTGTCAACGGGTTTGAACCCGTATTTTCGAAGAAGCAGCATCTGCGGCACAGCCGTCCTTTCAAAGGGTACTGCCAGCTTTTTGATTTTTTTGCTCTTGATATAATCGAGAACGGCGTCCGCCGACCTTGCTATCTCCACGCCGATGTACTGCCCCTTCATAGCGGCTTTCGCACTTTCGGCATAGCGCGGATCGGTAAATAAAATGCTCTCCTGCGCGTCCGTATAGACAAATCCGAAACTGCTCGGATACCCCGTCAGATAAAAACGCAGATCGGAACTTTCCGTAAGCATTGCATCCGCACCGACTTCCCGAAATAATTTTTTCGTAAAGTCCATGCGTTTATTTTAACAGATTTTACGATATAAGTCAATTATCTCCGTGCTCTTTGCGCACAAACGCCGCATTTTCGGTCGGCTTCAGCTGTTCCGCCCCGCATTTCAGCGCGCTGCAGCAGCCTGTTCATACATACGTTTCATCGCCAATGCGTCCTCCGCCTGCGTCCCCGCCGATTCGCTGACGATATACGGCTCGAGTTTCAGCTTTACGAGCGCGGAGGCGAGCGGCGCAAATTCGGGGCCGTACTGCGTATCTTCAAACGTGAGATGACGGATCTCCCCTTTCCCGCCGTACTGGATCTTGGAAAAATGCACATGAAAATGCTTGACCCGTTCATACCCGAGTTCCGCGATCATATATTCAAGACGGGCAAGATAGTCCTCTTCGGTACGGAGTCTCCCCTGCTCGCGTGCGTTCAGATGCCCGAAATCGACTGCCGGCAGGAACACCTTATCGATCTTGCAAAAGCGCACGATCTCCTCCAGCGTGCCGATCTGCGCGATCTTCCCCATCGTTTCGGGGCAGAAAAGAAGGTTTTCAAACCCGGACGCATAGATGCGTTCGCACAGTCGTTTGAGCCGCTCTTCGGTCAACGCCACCGCCTCCTCGCGGGAAAGTTTTCCCTGCGTGGCGCTGTGGAACACGCACCGCCTGCCGCCCATCTGTGCCAGCACTCTGCCGCTGTCCAGCACATATCCGTACGAATTCTCCGCACTTTCCTCGGCGGGGTTCGCAAAATTGATATAGTACGGCGCATGCACGCTGATCTCTACGCCGGCCTCCGCAAACGCGTTTCCGATCGAATGCGCCTTTGCTTCCGTCATGCGCACACCGCGCCCGAAAGAATATTCAAAACAATCCAACCCCATGCCCCGCACGAATGCCGCCGACTGCTCCGTATGGGAATATCCCGCCGCATAAAAACTTTCGCTGTTGCCGCTCGGCCCGAATTTGATCATCGAATCGTCTCCAGATCGCGTCTGAGCTGCGCCGCAAGCTCAGACGCGTTTTCAAATTTCCGCACAGGGCGGATGTAAAAATCAAAATATACGGTCAGCTCCCTGCCGTACAGGTCGCCCGTAAATCCGTCAAAAAATGATTCCAGCACGATACGCGCGTCGCCGAAGGTCGGACGGGCGCCGTAATTGGCGATCCCGCGGTACGTTCTTCCTCCGATCTCTGCCGAAACGGCATAAACGCCTTCGCGCAGCGGATATTTTTCGGGATCGACGTGAATGTTTGCCGTGGGAAAGCCCATTTTCCTGCCGATGTGCCGCCCCTCGGTCGCGACCGTGCCCGTAATAAAATACCTGCCGCCCAAAAGTTCCGCAAGCCGCGGCATATCACCCTCACGCAGATATTGTTTCGCGAGCGTTGCTGCAGCCTTTTCCGAACCGAAGGCGACCGCCGGCTGCGGATACAGCGCGATGCCGTGCTCCGCGGCAAAAGCAGAAAGTTCAGCGACGCCGCATGCCGCGCCCCTGCCGTAGGTATAGTCCTCCCCGCAGACGAACGCCCGTACGGGCAGAGCGGCGCACACATGCTCCAAAAAGGCGGCGCCTTCCGTGGCGCGGAACGCCGCGTCAAACTGTGCGGCATACACAAAGTCCACCCCGAGGGAGGCAAGCAGCGTACAGCGCTCGGAAAAGGTGAAGATCTGCCCGCCGTTCTTTCCGTCATAAAACGTCGTCAGCCCGACGAGCAACCCCTCACGCGCGGCGATCTCTTTCGCCGCAGCGATCAGCGCCCTGTGACCGATATGCACGCCGTCGAAATAGCCGAGCAGCAGCACGCACGGCTCACCTGACGAACCGTCTTTATAATCAATGATGCGCAAGCCGTCCTCACCTCACACAAGTTTCGTTCTGGCGCGCGCCTTGCCCTGCTGCACCTGCGCCGTTCCGTAAAACGCCCCGTCCAGATACAATTTGTACAGCCCGTCCGCCGCCGAAGAAGGAACGGGAACGCCGTTTTTGCACCGTGCCGCCTCCGCGTCCGCAAGGTCGAACCGCGGCAGATCGAGCACGGCGTCGGGCGGGATAAGGACGGAACGCCAGTTCTCCTTTGTGAGCGCATCGGGGGGAATGCTTTTTTCCAGCAAGAACGGACCGCTTCGTTCGCGGACGAGCGCCGCCATATAGCCGACCGTGCCGCATTGTGCGGCTATGTCGCGCGCAAGAGAACGGATGTACGTTCCGCCTCCGCACACGATACGAACCGAAAAAATGCCTTTGCGTTCTTCGCCCAACAGTTCCAACGCGTCGACGCGTACGCGCTTCGGGGTGAGCGTTACTTCCTTCCCCTGCCTGGCAAGCGTGTAGGCGCGCACGCCGTTCACGCTCTTCGCGCTGTATGCGGGCGGCATCTGGTCATATTCCCCGATAAACGATGCAAGTGCTTCGGTAAGCTCTGCCGCAGACGGGATCCGCCCGCCGCTCTTTACCACTTCGCCCGCGCGGTCGAGGGTATCCGTTTCGCTCCCGAATGCGAACAGCGCGCGGTAGACCTTCTGTTTCGTAAGCAGATAGTCGAACAGCCGCGTCGCATTCCCGACCGCGACGGGCAGGACACCGGAAGCGAGCGGGTCAAGCGTACCCATGTGCCCGCAGGCAAGCCCCGTCGCCCGTTTGACAAAAGAGACGGCGCGCGCGCTGGACATACCCTCCGGCTTATTCAGATTCAGGATACCGCTCTCCACTGCCACACTCCTCCGCCGCTGTTGCAACCGACTGTCCGCCCATACAAAGAAAGGGCGCCGAAACGCCCGTTTTTCAAGTTTCGATGTGCTGTTTGATGGTATACCGAAGTTTATCGACGACCTCTTCCAGGCTGCCCTGCAGCATGCAGCCGCTTGCAAGGATATGCCCGCCTCCGCCGTATGTTGCGGCGACCGCGTTTACGTCTGCCTTCCCGTTGGAACGCAGCGAGATCTTGAACCGCTCCGTACCCGTTTCCAGCAGGCAGACTGCCACTTCGACGCCGACGACCGAGAGCGGAAAATCGATGAACCCTTCGGTCATGTCCGACGTCGCGCCGCATTCTTCGAGCATCCTGCGCGTGACGCTGATCACGGCGATCTGTCCGCCCTCAAAATAGCGTATGTTCGCCATCGTTCTACCGAACAGCGCGGCGCGTTCCGCACGCTGCCGCTTGAACATATTGTACTGGATCGTGTGTATATCCGCCCCGCGCGAAACGAGGTTTGCCGCCGCTAAAAAGGTAGACTCCGTAACGTTCGAATGCGCAAAATTGCCTGTATCCGAACTCAGCCCGAGCAGCAGATAGTTTGCCGCAAGCGGCGTGAGCGGCGGGAAAAAAGCGGACAGCTCCGTCATGATCTCGCATGTCGCGGCACGGTCTTCCACATGATGCCAGTCGCCGAACCTGGTATTGGAGATGTGATGGTCGATGTTGAACTTCGTCTTTTTAGCGCGGCAAAACCCTTCGCAAAGGGCGCCGAGCCGCCGTTCGTCGCTGCAATCGACAGCGATATACGCCTCCGCGCTCTCGTCGGGGACAGAGCTTATTTCCCGCATTCCGTCCAGAAACCAGAACTTTTCGGGGATCGGCCCTTCGCAGACGACGCGGCAAGCCGTACCGCCGCTTTCCAGCATACATTTCAGCCCCATCGCCGCGCCCAGTGTGTCGCCGTCGGGGCGCATATGGCAGAAGATGGTCGCACTTTTCAGCTGTTTCAGTTTTTCCGCCATCTCCGCAAGGGAGAGCGCCGCACCGGTCCCGCGCAACTTTACTTCTCCTCGTTCTCGTGCAGTTTTTTAATGAGACGGTCGATCTTGTCGCCGTACTCCATCGTGTCGTCCCAAAAGAAATGCAGTTCGGGCACCGTGCGGGAACGCATGATCTGCGCCAGCTCATGGCGGATAAACCCCGCATGCTCGCAGATAACGGTAAAGGTCGCCTTTGCCGCGGCATCATCCTTGCCGAGCACGCTGACGTAGAGCTTTGCATTTTTCAGGTCGGGCGAAACGTCCGCCTTGGTGATGCTGACAAGCCCCGCGATCCCGCCGACTTTATCTTTCAGTTTTGTGGCGATGATCTCAGAGACCGCCCGCTGGTATTCGGCGGACAGCCGCTCGCCGCGCAGACCTTTCATAATTTTCTCCTAAAAGACCCTGTAAAAAAATTCGGGAACCCGTTTCATAATTTAACAATCAAACTGCGCGTTCCAAAGCCACGCCTTTGGAAAAGCGCACTCAATTTGCCGAATGCTTTCGGCTCTATGAAAAGGGGTGAACGCGCGCTATCCCTTAAAACCGTGAAAGCCGTTTCGGTGCGGAGAGGCAAGCAAGACGAGGAAAACGAGGATTTTCCGAGGGAGTTTACTAAAACGTAAATGACCGAGGAAAACCGCAAGTTTGACAAAGTATTGCGCCGCATATCCACGGCGAAACTATGCCGGGATCTCCTCTGTAATATAGCACTCGATCACATCGCCGACCTTGATGCCGTCGAACCCGTCGATGCTGACGCCGCATTCAAAACCGCCGGAAACTTCCTTAACGTCGTCTTTGAAGCGTTTGAGCTGGCGCACGGCGCCTTCGACGATCATAACGTCATCGCGGTAAATACGCAGCTTGCCGTTGCGCACGAGCTTGCCCTCGGTGACATAGCACCCCGCGACCATGCCGACGCCCGTGATACGGAAGGTCTGCAAAACGTCGCACTTGCCCGTCATGACTTCCCTGTACTTCGGCGTGAGCATGCCCTTGAGCGCCGCCTGGATATCGTCGAGCAGTTCGTAAATGATGCGGTAGGTCCGCACGTCGACCTTGCTGCGCTCCGCAAGTGCCTTCGCCTTTGTATCGGGGCGCACATTGAACCCGACAACGATCGCATTGGAAGAGTCGGCAAGCATAATATCCGATTCGTTGATCGCGCCGGCGCCGCTGTGCAGCACGTTCACGCGCACTTCATCGTTCGAAAGCTTCAACAGCGACTGTTTGACCGCTTCGACGGAGCCCTGCACGTCGCCCTTGACAATGATGTTCAGACCTTTGATCTTACCTTCGGCGATCTTGCCGAACACGTCGTCCAGCGTCACGCGCGTCTGCGCCTTGACCATGGATTCGCTCTCTTTGCGCTTGCGCTCGTCGGCGACCTGCTTCATCAGCTTATCCTGTTCAACGGCAATGATGGAATCGCCCGCGTTCGGGACTTCTTCCAAGCCGAGAATGGAAACAGCCATGGACGGGCCAGCCGCTTTGACCGTTCTGCCCTTATCGTCGATCATGGCGCGGACTCTGCCGATCGTCGTACCGGAGATCACATTGTCGCCCGTATGCAGCGTACCGTTCTGAATGAGCACGGACGCGACGGGACCTTTGCCTTTATCCAGCTTTGCTTCGATGATCGTGCCGCGTGCCGCCGCATCGGGATTCGCGGTGAGTTCTTTGACTTCCGCAACGAGATTGATCGTTTCAAGCAGTTTGTCGATCCCTTCGCCCGTCTTTGCGGACACAGGAACGATGATCGTATCGCCGCCCCATTCTTCAGGGGTCAGACCGTTGTTGACAAGTTCGCGCCGCACGCGCTCGACGTCCGCCTCGGGCTTATCGATCTTGTTTACGGCTACGATGATGGGGACATCCGCCGCTTTGGAGTGATTGATCGCCTCTACCGTCTGCGGCATGATGCCGTCGTCCGCCGCAACGACCAGGACAACAATATCCGTAACGGACGCACCGCGCGCACGCATGGCGGTAAACGCTTCGTGCCCCGGCGTATCGAGGAAGGTGATCGTCTTGCCGTCGACCGTAACGGAGTATGCGCCGATATGCTGCGTAATGCCGCCCGCTTCGCCTGCCGTAACGTTGGTGCTGCGGATCTTGTCGAGCAGCGACGTTTTGCCGTGGTCGACGTGCCCCATAACGGTGACCACGGGCGGGCGCGTGACCAACTTCCCTTCACCCGCATTCTCGCCGTTATAGATCTCGCCGAGAAGTTCTTCCGCCGTCTTTTCGGGCTTATACTCCAGCTCGATCCCGAGATCGGAGGCAATATATGCCGCCGTATCGTAATCGAGCGAGTCGTTTATGGTCTTCATGATGCCCTCTTTGAAGAGGCGCTTTGTGATCTCGACCGCGGTGATGCCGAGTTTTTCGCTCAGGACTTTAAGCGGGATATTTTCACTGGTGACGACTGCATGATCGATCTTGATCGTCTGCGATGCGGCTTGTTTCTGCTTCTTTACGCGCAGCTTGCGGTAACCGCTTTTATCCTCGTCAAAATCGGCGGCTGTGACCTGCTGTTTGACAAGAGCGCGCTTGTTCATCGTACGCTTCTGTTCGCTGTACGGCTTATCGTATGTTTTCTTTTTCGGAGCCGTTTTAGACGGAACAGGCGCTGCAGGAGCCTCGAACCTTCCGCCGCCGGCAGGCCTGGCTCCGCCGATCGGCGGGCGGGGTCCTGTCCCAAACCGCGGAGCGCCCTGCCCCGCAGGTCTTCCCGCGCCATAGGCGGGCCGACCCTGCCCGTTCGGCTGCGGGCGGCGCGTATCCGAATTTACATATGTGTTCCTGCCCTGCGGCGCCGATGTGCCGGGACGGGAAACGAACTGCCTGGGAGGCTGCTGCGGCTGCGCAGGCTGCTGCGGCGGAAGCGGCCTTGCCGCCTTGGGAGGCTGCTGTGCGGCGGGTTCCTGCGGCTGCTGCACGGGTTGCGGCTTCACCTCTGTTTTCGGTGCGTCGGTCGCCTGTACGGGCGGTTCCGGTTTTACCGCCTGTTCTTTTTCCTCTGCTGCGGGCGCGGGTTTTGCCTCACCCTTTGCTTGCTCGGCAGCCTTTTCCGACTCCGCAGCCGCGGCTGCCGCGCGCGCTTCTTCGGCATGCTTTGCTGCCTCTTCACGGGCGGCTTTCAATTCGGCTTCGCGGCGGGCTTCCTCAGCCTCGGCGGCACGCTTGCGTGCCTCTTCCTCGAATTCGGAAAGCTGTTTGAGGATGTCGTTTACCTTCCGCTCCGTTCCCTGCACGTCTTTCAGCAGCGCGGCGATCCCGTCCGCCCCCAAAAGCGAGGTGATCCCCTCAATATTCGCGTAATTGTTTTTCTTCGCTTCTGCCATATTTGCTAACCGTTGCCTCCCGGATATTTTATGAATTCATCCTCCGCGCACGAAAGGATCGCCTTTGCGAGCCCCTCGTCGCGTACCGCCGCAAGCTTGCAGTTTTCCTTCCCGACCAGCTGTTCCAGCCGCTTCCCCTCGGAAACAAGCAGTGCGCAGCCAAATTTCATCGCAAGCCTTTGTGCATTTTTCTTCGTGTTGTCGGATGCGCTTTGGCACAGTAATAAAAGGTATATCCCTTTTTTCTGTACCTCGATCGCATTTGCCCCGCACGTCAGCTTCCCCGCTTTCCTGCAAAAACCGATGTAGCTTTCCGCTTTACTTCTTTGCAAAAAAGTCCTCCTCGATTTTCGCGTAGACCTCCGCCGGGACCTCGCAGGAAAACGCTTTATTCAAAAGCCTTCCCTTTTTCAGCTTTGCAATACATGCGGAGTCGTTGCAGATATAGGCGCCCCTGCCCGCCGCCTTGCCCGAAAAATCGATAAACACATCCCCCTCTTTGGGCTTGACGATGCGCAGCATCTCTTTTTTCGGTTTCATTTCCCGGCAGGCAACGCACATGCGCATAGGGATCTTTTTTGCTTTCACAAAGCCGCCTCCTGCTGTATTATTCTTCGGCGGGGACTTCCGCGTTCTCCTCTGCCTGTTCTGCCGCGGCGGGGACGTCCGATTCCGCCTCTTCTTCCTGACGCAGCGCTTCCAGCTTTGCGGCGGCGCTTTCACTCTTGACGTCTATCTTCCACCCCGTCAGCCGTGCCGCAAGGCGCGCGTTCTGCCCGTCCCTGCCGATGGCAAGCGAAAGTTTGTCGTCCGGCACGACCGCCATGGCGGACTTTTCGCCCACTTCCGTAACGGAGATGACCTTCGCGGGCGAAAGCGCCTTTGCAATGAATTCCAGCGGATTTTCGCTCCACTGAATAATATCCACCTTTTCGCCGCCGAGCTCGGCAACGACTGCATTGACGCGCGCCCCTTTGTTACCGACGCATGCGCCGACCGCGTCCACCTGCGGATCGAGGCTTGCGATCGCCATCTTCGTACGCTGACCGGGCTCGCGCGAAATTTCTTTGATCACGACGATGCCCGACTTGATCTCCGGCACTTCTTCTTCAAACAGGCGCCGAACGAGCCCCGTGGACGCCCTGGACACGAGCACCTGCGCCCCGCGGCTGCCCGCCTTAATATTTTTCACATACACTTTGATGCGGTCATTTACTTCGTAATGTTCGCCGGGCACCTGATCCTGCGGAAGCATGATCCCTTCGACCTGCCCTTTGCCCAGTTCGACATATACGTTTTTCATGTCGACTTTCCGCACGACACAATTCAGCAGTTCAAATTTTTTGTTGGAGAACTCACTGAGCGTATTATCGCGCTCGGTTTCGTGCAGTTTCTGCAGGATGACCTGTTTCGCCGTCTGGGCGGCGATCCTGCCGAAATCCTTCGGCACGAACTCCTCTTCTACACGGTCGCCGACCTTATAGCTTTTTTTGATGCGCTGCGCCTCTTCGATGGAGATCTCCGTTTCGCGGTCGATGACTTCTTCTACCGCCGTGCGCACGATATAATACTTGATGCTGCACTTTTCAGGATTGATCCGGATATCCACATCCCCGGCAGCGTCGTCGTACTGCTTTTTATAGGCAGAAATCAGAGCCGTACGCAGCGCCTCGATAAAGACCTCCTGCGGGATCCCCTTCTCCGCTTCCAGATCTGCCAACGCCTCGAAAAATTCCTTGCTTACCATACTTTTGTTCTCCGCAAAAATAATATAAATATTTTGTGCAGGTCAATCGAATTCGATCGCCTGCGAGATCTTCACGATCTGTGAAAGGTTTAGCTTGATGCGCTCGCCGCCTTTTTCCAACGTGACGTTCTTCCCCTCGGCGCTGTACTCGGCAAGCACCGCCTCAAAAAACTTTTCGCCGCGCAGGGGCGCATACAGTTTTACTTCCACCTTTTTGCCGATATTCCGTAAAAAATCGGAATCCTTTTTAAACGGACGATCCAGCCCCGGGCTGCTCACCGTGAACGTATACGGCTGCCCGTACGTCGGGTCCAGCTCGTCGAGCACGGGGTCGGCTGCGTTGTGGAAGCGTTCGCAGGTATCCAGGTC
>ERZ1643247.1923-NODE-1923-length-17478-cov-6.698846_pt1 | contig 17478 bp, 14 predicted proteins | sample MGYA00579264_ERZ1643247 | MGnify/ENA primary metagenome ERZ1643247 (study PRJEB29033, sample SAMEA4952262) | chicken gut metagenome | biome: Broiler Chicken; feature: Gastrointestinal Tract; material: Caecum | place: Ireland | collected 2018 | study: Broiler... | reverse complement strand
GTTTCCATTGAAAATCCTGTTTTTAGCCTGTATCCGGGGTTTTTCTGTTTTACTTATTCTGCGGAACGGAAATCAAAATCTCCTCGGCCGCTCTACGAATACGATTTCTGTTTCCTCTGTATCCAAGTATTTTCGGATCTTTTTTCAGTCCCATGCCGCAGATAAATTCAAATTCAGCAGAGCGGATATTTTGCTGTAAGCTCTGCTGCCATTTTCTTTCCGGCTTCTACATTGTCTTCGCTCTCGATTACCATTGCAATGATCTCCGCGATTTTATCCATATCCTCTTCTTTCATTCCCCGGGTTGTGACCGCCGGAGTTCCCAGTCTTACACCGCTTGTGACGAACGGAGAACGGGGATCATTCGGTATGGTATTCTTGTTGCAGGTAATATGGGCGTCATCCAGACGCTTCTCAAGCTCTTTTCCACTGACATTTTTCTCTGTCAGATCTACCAGCATCAGATGATTATCCGTATCACCGGATACAATCTTCACCCCCCGTTTCTTCAGGCCTTCACAGAGTGCTTTGGCGTTTTTTACCACCTGTTTCTGGTATTCTTTGAATTCAGGCTGGAGAGCTTCCTTGAAGCAGACTGCCTTGGCTGCGATCACGTGCATCAGCGGGCCGCCCTGAATTCCCGGGAATACTGCTTTGTTGAAATTGAACTTCTCGTTCATCTCATTGCTGGAAAGAATCATGCCGCCCCGGGGGCCTCTCAGGGTTTTATGTGTCGTTGTAGTTGTTACGTGGGCATATGGAATCGGGCTCGGATGAAGTCCTGCTGCAACCAGTCCCGCAATATGCGCCATATCCACCATCAGATATGCTCCGACTTCGTCCGCGATCTCACGGAACCGTTTGAAATCAATCGTTCTTGCATAAGCGCTGGCTCCGGCAACAATCATCTTCGGCTTACATTCTTTTGCGATTTCAAGCACTTTATCATAATCAATTACACCTTCGTCGTTTACGCCGTAAGGAACAACATGGAAATATTTGCCGGACATATTTACCGGCGAACCATGGGTCAGATGTCCGCCATGATCCAGATTCATTCCCATATATGTGTCTCCCGGCTGAAGGATCGCGAAAAATACCGCCATATTCGCCTGTGCTCCGGAATGAGGCTGAACATTTACGTACTCACATCCGAAGAGTTTTTTGGCTCTTTCTCTCGCCAGGTCTTCTGCCACATCCACACACTGGCAGCCTCCGTAATATCTCTTTCCCGGATAGCCTTCCGCATACTTATTGGTCAGAGGGCTTCCCATTGCTGCCATTACCGCCTTGCTCACCCAGTTTTCAGACGCAATCAGCTCGATATGAGAATTCTGTCTCTCCATCTCAGCTTTAATTACATCCGCAATTTCCGGGTCTGTTGTCCTGATTTCATCGAAGTCGTACATTCTGATTGTCCTCCATAAATTAATTTTACTTTACTGTGAAAAAGCATTAAAGTTATTATATCACAGAACGCACTGTTGCGTCTACGCAGGATTTTCTGAACTGTTTTCAGACAATACAGGCCAAAGGGGACGGACCCCTCTGGCCTGTATTGTCTGAAAATTCATTTTTCTTTCTATGCAAAATCAAACAGAGACAGCTGATTGCTCTGGGGCAGGTCTCCGAACAGTCCCAGATCCGCCATCAGATCAATGACTGTCTTGCTGACTTTTGTCCGCTGGCGGAAATCATCCAGAGACAGATAGGGTCCGTCTTTTGACGCCTCTTCCACCGCCTCCGCAGCCTTGTCTCCCATGCCTTCTATACTGGAAAGGGAGGGCATCAGCTTTCCGTCAATAATCTGAAACTTTGACGCCTTGGCCCGGTAAATATCAATGGGCATAAACTCAAATCCCCGGGCGTACATCTCCTGCACGATCTTCATGTCTTTCATTACATCCTGCTCTTTTTTGCTCAGTGTATCACTTCTCTTTTTATAATCCTGCATATAGTAATTCAGTTTATCTTTTCCCTGACACATAATCTCATAGGAAAACGCGTCCGCACGGATGCCGAAGTATGCCGCATAGTAGGCAAGCGGGTAATGAATTTTGCAGTAGGCAATCCGGTACGCCATCATTACATAGGCCGCGGCATGGGCTTTCGGGAACATGTAGCTGATCTTTTTGCAGGACCAGATATACCAGTCCGGCACATTTTTCTCCTTCATGGCCTCCTCCCACTCGGGTTTGAGTCCTTTTCCTTTCCGGACGCTTTCCATGATGGTAAATGCAAGCGCGCTTTCCACTCCCTGATTGATCAGATAGATCATAATATCATCACGGGTACAGATCGCTGTGGAAATGGTTGCCTTGCCGGACTTTACAAGTTCCTGGGCATTTCCCAGCCACACGTTGGTGCCGTGGGACAGTCCGGAGATCCGGATCAGGTCCGAGAGCGTCTGAGGTTTCGTATCTTCCACCATCTGGATAACAAAATCTGTTCCGAACTCCGGAATTCCCAGACATCCCAGCTTACATCCGTCAATATCCTCCGGCTTTATGCCAAGTACCTCTGTTCCATGGAACAGTTCAATTACTTCCTTGTCATCCAGAGGAATATCCGTGGCCACGAAAGGATGCTCCTCGTTATACTCATTCTCCATCGCATCTGATGTGATATAGTCCTCCAGAGTACGGATCATGGTGGGATCATCATGGCCCAGAATATCCAGCTTCAGAAGGTTGTGGTCGATGGAATGATAATCAAAGTGCGTGGTTATAATTCCGCACTCCATATCATTGGCCGGATGCTGTACAGGTGTAAATTCATTAATATTATGTCCGTGTGGAAGAACAACGATTCCTCCCGGATGCTGTCCCGTACTGCGCCGGATCCCCGTACATCCCTGTGTAATCCGGTCGATCTCACACTTTCTTTTGCGCTGTCCGTGCTCCTCATAATAATTTTTCACAAAGCCGTATGCCGTCTTATCTGCCAGAGTTCCGATGGTTCCGGCCTTAAAGGTATGCCCTTCGCCAAAAAGCACTTCCGTATACTTATGAGCTTTTGCCTGGTAATCTCCGGAAAAATTCAGGTCAATATCCGGCTCCTTGTCTCCTTTGAATCCAAGGAATGTTTCAAAAGGAATATCAAATCCCGCCTTCACCAGGGGCTCTCCGCATACCGGACAGTTCCTGTCCGGCATATCGAAACCGCATCCGCCTGCGAAAGCCTTCACTTCTTCCGAGTCAAAGTCGCTGTAATGGCATTTTTTACAGTAATAATGCGGACTCAGAGGATTTACCTCTGTAATTCCCGACATGGTGGCCGCGAAAGATGAGCCGACAGAACCACGGGATCCAACCAGATAACCGTCTGCATTTGACTTCCACACCAGTCTCTGGGCGATAATGTACATAACCGCATATCCGTTTGAGATAATCGAATTCAGCTCTTTCTCCAGACGCTCCGACACCTGTACCGGCAGTTCCTCGCCATACATCTCATGGGCCTTTTTATAGCAGATATCCCGCAGCTCCTGGTCAGAATTTTCAATTACCGGCGGACACTTATTGGGATTCACCGGAGAGATTTTCTCTACCATTCCCGCAATCTTTACCGGGTTATCAATAACAATTTCCTTTGCTTTAGCCGCCCCCAGATAGGAGAACTCTTCCAGCATTTCCTCTGTAGTACGCAGGAAAAGAGGCGCCTGTTCATCTGCATCGTCAAACCCTTTTCCTGCCATAATAATCCGGCGGTAAACCTCATCTTCCGGATCCAGGAAGTGAACGTCGCAGGTAGCTACAACCGGCTTGCGGAATTTCTCGCCCAGCTCCACAATCTGCCGGTTGATTTCCTTCAGATCTTCCTCAGAGGTAACATCCGGGATCCTGTCACTCTCAATCATAAACCGGTTATTTCCAAGAGGCTGTATCTCATAGTAGTCATAAAAATCCGCAAGTCTTGCAATCTGCTCCTGGGACCGTTTCTCCAGAACTGCCCGGTACAGTTCGCCCGCCTCGCAGGCACTTCCGATAATCAGCCCTTCCCTGTGTTCATTGAGCAGACTCTTGGGAATTCTGGGCACTCTTGCGTAATAGGTCAGATGGGATTCCGATATCAGCTGATACAGGTTGTACCGTCCGATATCATTTTTCGCCAGAATAATAATATGGTGGGAAGGCATCTTGCGGATCGCATTGATATTCCGGTCACCGTACCGGTTCACTTCCCCAAGAGTATATATTTCCCGTTCCTTGAGCATTTCCACAAAACGGACGAAAATTTCTGCCGTTGCTCCCGCATCATCCACTGCCCGGTGATGATTTTCCAGAGAAATATGCAGGGCTTTTGCCACCGTATTCAGCTTGTATTTGGAAAGGGTCGGCAGAAGAATTCTTGCCAGAGCCACGGTATCCACATATACGAACTTCCGGTCAATCTGCTGATTTCTGCAGTTCTGCTCTAGAAATCCGACATCAAATCCCGCATTATGGGCAACCAGGATTCCGTCTCCCACAAATTCAAGAAATCTGGGGAGAATCACTTCGATTGTAGGAGAATCCATAACCATCTCATCGGTAATACTGGTCAGGTTGGTGATCTCAAAGGGAATAGGCCGTTCCGGATTTACAAAGGTGCTGAACCGGTCGGTTATTTTTCCGTTTTCCACCTTCACCGCGCCGATCTCGATAATTCTGTCCCGGATGGAACTGAACCCTGTGGTCTCAATATCAAATACAATATATGTATCATCCAGGGACTCTTTATCTGCATTTACCGCAATCTCCGTGAGATCATCCACCACGTATCCTTCTACTCCGTAGATTACTTTAAAAGGATCATCTTTATCCAGCGTCTCAATATAGTGATTTGCCACCGGAAAGGCCTGGGCCACCCCGTGATCCGTAATGGCAATAGCCGGATGTCCCCAGTCGTGGGCACGCTTTACGATATCATTTACTTCGGATACTCCGTCCATGTCGCTCATCTTTGTATGGCAGTGAAGTTCCACACGCTTGATGGGGCTCAGGTCTTTTCTTGGGACTGTAAAATCTCCGATCTTCTTGATCCCGGTCACTGATCCTATGGTAAGCTCCCCGTCAAACTTATCAATCGTTGTAATTCCCTTGATCTTGACAAAAGCACCCTTTTTCAGCTCCCCTACAATTTCCGGGAGCTGATCATTTCTTGTAAACATTTTTACTGTGATGGTATCAGTAAAATCCGTCACGGAGAACATGATAATTGTCTTTTCGTTCCGGATTTCCCTTGTATCAAAACTGATGATCTTTCCGTGAACAGTCACTTCACCCATCTCAGAGACTATCTGCTCCATGGGCATGGTTTCATCATCAAAGTTCCTGCCGTAAATCAGATTCGGATCATCCCCTGTCTTAACCGGACGGTAATAGTCTTTCTTTTTAAACTCTTTCTTCCGTCCCCCTCTGCTTCCGCCGGAAGGTGCATGGGAATGAGTAACGCTCTTTTCTCCGGAAGCGTTCCCGCGAGACGACGATTCTGTCTTCGCCTTCTCTGTCCCCGCTGCTTTCTGATCCGGATTTTCTTCCTTTGCGCTGTTTTTGTTTTTCCGGCTGTAGCCGCTTCTCTCGAATATGGCGTTAATCTCCTGCTGCAGACGCTGCTCGTCATATTCGCGGCTTCCGCTCTCTTCGTTTTCCCGGTAAGAAATATTAAATGAAACATCCATCTGAAACCGCTGGCAGAAAACCTGTTCCATATAATGCAGAATTTCCTCCCGTCTGCCCTCAGACACAATTGTATCCAGCAGTTCCAGGCAGATAATTCCATCCTCGCCCGGGTGAATCTGAGCATGGGAAAACATACTGGCCGCCAGTACGCTTGTCTCCTTCAGTTCCAGAATCATACTGTCCCTGTATTCCTGCAGAAGAGCTGCCGGTGTATACTGTCCGGAAAGCGCGTACTTTTCCATGATCTTCACGTTGATATGGGTTCCCGAAAAAAGCTGTTCTTCAATTCTCTGCTCCATGAGCCAGATCTGCTTTTTCTGAATGAGATGCCGGCTGAAAATATGTACATGAAGAAAATCACGGCTGGAATTTGTCGTGATTTTCTGAACTTCCACATCTGCAAAAAGGATCTGAATATCCTCTTCAACTTTTAGTGTGGGAAATACATTAAAAAAAATCTTTTTCTCAGCTACCTGTTCCAATTTAACAACTCCTGACGCAGTGTACTGAGGAGTTCCTCCTCTTTTACCTTCTTCACAATCTGTCCTTTTTTAATCAGCAGCCCTTCGCCTATACCGCCTGCAATGCCGATATCCGCTTCCTTCGCCTCTCCCGGTCCGTTAACTACGCAGCCCATAACAGCTACTTTAATATCCAGCGGAATATCCTCTACCATTTTTTCCACCTGTCCGGCAAGACCGATCAGGTCTATCTTTGTACGGCCGCAGGTCGGACAGGATACAACTTCTATCCCGCCTTTTCTGAGTCCCAGTGTCTTCAGAATCAGTTTTGCCGTGCGGACTTCCTCCGCCGGGTCGCCGGTAAGAGAAACACGGATAGTGTTGCCAATTCCCTCATGCAGAATAATCCCAAGCCCTACAGAAGATTTTATATTTCCGGAATAAACAGTGCCCGCCTCGGTGATGCCCACATGAAGCGGATACGGACACTGCTTCGCAATCAGCTCATGGGCTTCCACACACATCAGTACATCGGAAGATTTAATGCTCACCACCAGATTGTCATACCCCATATCTTCAATCATGTGCACCTTATCCAGCGCGCTCTCTACGATTCCCTCAGCAGTCACTTTCCCATACTTTTCCAGGATATGCTTTTCCAGAGAACCGCTGTTTACCCCCACCCGGATCGGGATCTGACGTTCTTTTGCTTTGTCGACAACCGCTTTTACCCGTTCTGTGGAGCCGATATTTCCCGGATTGATCCGGATCTTATCCGCTCCGTTTTCGATTGAAGCAATAGCAAGACGATAGTCAAAATGAATATCCGCCACAAGAGGAATATGAATTCGCTTTTTAATTTCTCTGAGCGCCTCCGCCGCCTCCATTGTCGGAACCGCGCATCGGATAATCTCACAGCCCGCCGCCTCGAGCCGGAGGATCTGTTCCACAGTCGCATCTGCATTTTCTGTTGGCGTATTTGTCATGGACTGAATCGCCACAGGGTTTTCTCCGCCGATCTTCACGTTTCCAATGGCCACTTCTTTTGTGAGGTTTCTGTACATTGCTTTTCTCCTTTTTCTGATTTTTAATAACAGAAGAGTCCCGCAGCCGGAACTCTTCTCAAAACTCTTTATTCACGTTCGAATACAAACTGATCTCCGTATTCCCGTTCGGTGAGAGTCAGCATATCATTTTCAATACTATAGCTGTATGTCCCGTCAAACGGATTCTGGTCATCTTCCGTGGAGTCAGCAGCTTCATCCGCAGCTTCCGGGGCTGATCCGCTTCTTAACTGAACAGTAAATGTCTTATTTTCCTTATCTACACTGCCGTCCAGAGTAAGAGAGTCCTCGCTTTCTCCGTTTATCCGGGTAAGCACAACAGTGTCGTCTCCCCGGACTTCCATTCGGATTCCCTCATCCTCACTCACCCATGTTCCTTCCAGCGGATTATCTGTAAAAAGCTTTACAATGAAAAACGCTGCAATAATAACAATGAGTACGGAGGAAACCGTCATAACAGTTCTCCAGGCTGTATTTCTCTTTTCTTCACTGTTTTTGAAAATCATAAAATACTTCCCTTCTCACTTACTATATCCATTATAGCGGATTCCGCCGGATACTGTCAACGCTCCGAAAGGGGTTCCCAGGGCAGAAAAAAGAGAGAAATCTTCTGCTAAATTATGCCTTTCAGGAAATCAAAAAGTGCCTCCATCTCCTCTTTGGTACCTATGGTTATCCTCAGATAATCCCGGATCCTCTCGGAATCCCAGTGTCTTACATAAATATTGTGCTCCTTCAGATTCCTGAACAGCATTCCGGCGTCATAATCCGGATGCTTTGCAAAAATAAAGTTAGCTTTTGGCTCCGGAAATACAAATCCCAGCTCTTTAAGCTTCCCTTTTGCCCATTCCCGTGTTTCTACTATCATACGGATTTTTTCTCTGAAATATTCTTCATCCTGTACCGCCGCCGCTCCGCATACAAGATCCGGCTGATTCATGGTATAAGAGTTAAAAGAATATTTCACATTATTCAGGCAGCCGATCAGATCCGGATTTGAGACAGCATAACCGATCCGCATCCCCGCCATGCTTCTGGATTTGGAAAAAGTCTGCACCACTATCAGATTGTCATACTTTTCGATTAATTCCAGTGCTGATCTCCCCGCAAAGTCTATGTACGCCTCGTCAACAATCACAATAGAATCCCGGTTGTGATCCAGAATGTCTTCTATAAAATCCAGTTCTTCATAGATTGCCGTAGGTGCATTCGGATTCGGGAAAATAATTCCTCCGTTTTCCCTGTAATAATCTTCCCGCACGATCCGGAATTCATCATTCAGCCTGGGGCACTCATATGGAATCCTGTAAAGCTGTGCCCACACCTTATAAAATGAATAAGTAATATCAGGAAACAGAATCGGTTTCTCTGAGTTAAAAAATGTCAGGAAGCACAGCGAAAGCACATCATCTGAGCCGACGCCTACAAAAACCTGATCCTTATTCACACCGTAATATCCTGCCAGCGCCTCTGTCAGAACCGATGCTTCAGGATCGGGATAAAGGCGCAGCGTATCCGCATCCAGTTTTTTCAGAGCTTCTGCCACACGCGGAGACGGCGGATAGGGATTTTCATTTGTATTCAGCTTTATCACCCTGTGCTGAGGCTGTTCACCCGGAACATACGGCTCTACCTGACGGATGTTTTTTAATAATGCATTTCTGACTGTCATGTTTTTTCTCCTGAAATCCTATTTGTACTCCTTTGCAAGCTCTGCAAATTTGGGAAGTGAATTCACAATTGTCTCGTAGGATACACAATAAGCAATTCTTACATATCCCGGACAGCCGAAAGAACTTCCCGGTACAATCAGGATATTATATTTCTTTGCCGCAGCACAGAACTGTTTCTCATCCTCTACCGGAGATTTTACAAACAGATAGAAAGCGCCTTCCGGCTTGATGCATTCAAATCCAAGTTCTTTCAGTCCGTTGTACAGCGTCTCTCTGTTTCTGTTATAGAAAGAAATATCTGTCTTTTCGTTCAGACAAGCCTTTACCACTTTCTGCTGAAGCGTAGGCGCATTAACAAATCCCAGGATCCGGGTAGCCACATTTGCCGCAGCAATCAGCTTCTCACTGTCTGCCGCTTCATCCGGAATTACCAGATATCCGATTCGTTCTCCGGGAAGAGACAGAGACTTGCTGTAGGAATATCCCACTACCGTATTGTCATAGTATCTGGTCAGATAAGGAACCTCCACACCGTCATAGGCCAGTTCTCTGTAGGGCTCATCTGAAATCAGATAGATATCTGTGCCATATTCCTTCTGCTTTTTCTCCATTACCGCAGCCAGCTTTTTGATTGTCTCTTCTGAATATACCACACCGGTAGGATTGTTGGGAGTATTGACGATTACCGCTTTTGTCTTCGGTGTAATTTTGGCTTCAAACTCATCCAGTTTTGGCTGGAATGTAGCTGTATCCGGAGAGATCTCCACAAGTACGCCGTCGTAATTATCTGTGTAGCTCCGGTACTCTCCAAAATACGGTGCAAAGACAATCACCTCATCTCCCGGGTTCAGGAGAGCCTTTAATATCACGTTCAGACCTCCCGCTGCTCCCACTGTCATAGTAATGTTGCGCGCTTCAAAAGAGGTGCCAAACCGTTCATTCAGAGACTGGGCAACTGCACTTCTTACATCCTCATATCCCGCGTTGCTGTTTGTATAGCCGTGGAGGACAATCGGATCTTCTTCATCAAGCAGCTCGATAATGGCCTTTTTTACACTTTCCGGTGCCGGAACATTTGGATTTCCCAGGCTGAAATCAAACACATTTTCCGCGCCGTACTTTAAAGCCAGGCGGTTGCCTTCCTCAAACATTGCACGGATTGCCGAACTGTTTGCTACCATATTTTCCATTTTCTTTGAAATCATTGTACTCTCTCCTTTTCTTTTACTATGCCTTTTTCAACCAGAAACGCAGGCCGATAGGAAAGTTTCGCCTTTCTTAATCCTTCTGCCCCGGTGTCTTCTTCTCTGTTTACATACTGATAATTCATACATTCGTGCTGAACAAACTGCTGGTTAATCATAGGATAAGCGCCTTCCACATCCGGAAATGCCTTCTCAATATGGACTACGAAAGTATCCTGGCACAGCGGCTCGCCTACGGTAAAGGCCACAATCCTGCCTTCCGCCCGGAGCACGCCGCCTTTTAACCCCAGCTCCTTGTACAGTCTGAGAGAATTCAGCGTCACACACATTTCCGCGTTCTTTTCCGCATCCTCGTCACATCCGTTCTGATTCCTCCATTTCAGAGCCATCTGGAAGCACTCTTCCACATTTCCGTCATCAAGAGGTTCATAGGACCAGTCCGGATAAAGCGCTTTGAATTTATTAATATGATTCCGTTTTCCGTGAAGCTTTTTTCCGGCAAGAGTGGCCAGCTTCTCAGTTTCATACACATAATCCGCCGCGTCTCTGTTGTACTCAATTTCAAATCTTCCCGGATACCAGCGCTCCAGCTCTTCAAAATGCTCCGGCGTTACATTATACAGACAGAAAGGAAGTCCTTTCTCACGGAAGTATTCCAGCAGGTAATCCAGTGCAGCATGAACATTTTCCCGGTCCCCCGCAGGATAGGAAAAGGCCAGCCCGTCATCTTCGCTGCGGAATACGAGGGCATCCTGAATCACCCCGAATTTGACCCGGTAATGTCTGGACCAGAGATAGACATTTACAAAGGTACGCTCACAGCTTCTCCCGGGAGCTTTATTAAAATAGGTATCAATCTGTTCTTTGTCTTCCAGTTCCGGGCGTTTGAATATCGGTTCGTTCATCTGCTATCAATCCTCCATTTTTGCCAGTTTGGCAGTCTGATCTGCCGCAATCAGGCTGTCAATAATCTCGTCCAGATCTCCGTTTAATACAGAGTCCAGTTTATGCAGCGTAAGCTTGATTCTGTGATCCGTCACACGTCCCTGAGGGAAATTATATGTCCTTATTTTTTCCGAACGGTCTCCGGTTCCGATCTGGCTTCTCCGCGCCTCTGCTTCAGAAGCCTGCTGTTTTTCAAGTTCAAGATCATACAGTTTAGAGCGCAGAAGACGGAACGCTTTCTCCTTATTCTGAAGCTGGGACTTTTCCGTCTGGCTGTAGATGACAATTCCGGTGGGATAATGAGTCAGACGAACGGCAGAGTCCGTTGTATTTACGCACTGTCCTCCGTTTCCGGACGCACGCATAACATCAATACGGATATCCTTCTCATCGATTACCACATCCACTTCTTCAGCCTCAGGCATAATCGCTACAGTAATCGTAGAAGTATGGATTCTTCCTCCGCTCTCTGTTTCCGGGACACGCTGCACCCGATGCACACCGCTTTCATATTTCAGTCTCGAATAAGCGCCGTGTCCGGAAATCATAAATACACATTCCTTAAATCCGCCGATTCCGTTTTCATTTAATGAGATCATCTCTGTCTTCCACCCGCGGCTGTCCGCATAGTGAACATACATACGGTAAATCTCTGCGGCAAAAAGTGCAGCCTCGTCCCCGCCTGCGCCGGCACGGATTTCAACGATAACATTTTTATCATCATTGGGATCTTTGGGAAGCAGAAGGACTTTCAGCTCCTGTTCCAGTTCTTCCACCCGTTTTCTGGACTCGCTGAGTTCCTCCTTGGCCAGCTCCTTCATTTCCTCGTCAGACTCTTCTTCCAGAAGAAGCAGACTGTCCTCAATATTCTGTTTACACTTCTTATATTCCCGGTAAGCTTCAATAATCGGAGCAAGATCGCTCTGTTCTTTCATCAGCTTTTTAAAGCGTTCCGGATCATTGGCCACATCCGGCTCCTGAAGTTCGCCCATCAGTTCTTCATAACGGATCAGCAAATCATCTAATCTGTCAAACATCTCTATCTATCCTTTCCATTCGTTATCATACCTGCCGGAAACGACCCGGTCAAGCCCCGCCAGATCTTTTCTGACCTGAACATCAGAAAACCCGGCCTGCCGCATTAGTTCACTGACTTCCCGCGCCTGATCATATCCGATCTCAAAAATCAGCATGCCGCCCTTTTCCAGGTAAGCTCTGCTTTCTTTCACAATTCTTCTGTAAAAAAAGAGGCCGTCCTCTCTGCCGTCCAGCGCACAGATCGGATCATGCATTTTCACTTCATCCTGCAGACGATCAATTTCTGCAGTGGGGATATAGGGAGGATTGGAAAGAATCATCCCGTATCTGCCTTCGATATTTTCAAACAGATCTCCCTGCACAAACGTTGCTTCCACCTGGTGTATGGAAGCATTTTCTTCTGCCACGGCGAGTGCCTTATCTGAAAGATCCGCCCCGGTTCCCTGTATACAGACTGCCGGACTGCTGCCGGTTCTGAATAATTGGTTTTTCAATGCATAATACAGAACACTGATCAGAATACAGCCGGAACCGGTGCACATATCCAGCAAGCGAACGCAGCTGTCCTCGGAGGGAATTTCTCCCTTTTTCAGAAATTCAAGTGCCGTTTCTGCCAGCGTCTCCGTGTCCTGCCGGGGAATCAGTACATTTTCATTGACCCGGAAAGCCAGACCCATAAATTCCTGTTCCCCGGTCAGGTGCTGAAGCGGAACATGCTCTGCCCGTTTCATTACGAGGGATCTGTATCTGTCGTACTGCCCGTCCTCAAGCTGCATCCCCGGCTCCGCAAAATAAACTGTTCGGGTAATCCCGGTTATATATTCAAGAAGATACCAGGCATCCAGATCCGCATCCGGAATCCCCTCCTGCCTGAGCGCTTCTTTTCCTGCTTCCCATGCTTCTCTCAGCGTCATAGATTTTCCCTCTGCCAGGTTCTCCAGTCAAACACCTCTTCCACTGCCCGGATTCCGACCTCAATCATGGAGTCGTCCGGCTCCTTCGTAGTCATATTCTGCACCCACATTCCCGGTCTGCTCAGCAAATTGACAACAGGATTATCGCTGTTTCCCGCCAGACGGATAATCTCATAGGACACACCGGCAATCAGCGGAAAGAGCGCGATACGAAGCACTACCCGGAGAACCGGTGATTCTGTGACAATAAAGAAACAGAAAATAATACTCACAATCATCACAAAAAAGAGAAAACTTGTCCCGCACCTTTTATGCTGTTTGGAACTTTTCCTCACATTTTCCACATTCAGCTCCAGTCCGTGTTCGATACAGTTAATGCACTTATGCTCTGCTCCGTGATACATAAACGTCCTCTTAATATCCCTGGTTCTGGAAATCAGCAGAATATAAAGCAGAAAAATGATGACCCGGATTACGCCTTCAAACACTGTCATTACCGCTCTGGAAGAAGTATATCGCTCCACGAATCCGCTCAGATAATAAGGCAGGATCATAAAAATTGCCACTGCAAGAATGACAGCTGCCACTACAGTAAGATTTAAAAAAATCTTTTCCTGTTTTTCTCTTTTTGCAGCCTCTTCTTCCGTAAGAAGCTCTTCCTCCTCATCTTCAAAAAAACTTGCAGAATAAGTCAGCGTACGCATTCCCAGGACAAGAGAATCCACAAAATTAAAAATCCCCCGGATAAACGGAATCTTCAGCGGTGTTTTCCAGGGAATCACACTTTTATAATCCTTCACATCCACTGCGATCTCTCCGTCCGGTTTGCGCACTGCCACAGAATACTTCGGGCCATTGCGCATCATAATTCCTTCCAGGACTGCCTGTCCGCCTATGTTCGATGATTTCATAGTTCCTCCTGTCTTATAAACAACAAAGAGGCTGAGATGATCTCACCTCAGCCTGCAACGTATCATTTTTATTTAATACCATATTTTTTGTTGAACTTGTCAACACGGCCGCGAGCCTGAGCTGCTTTCTGCTGACCTGTATAGAACGGATGGCATTTGGAGCAGATTTCCACGTGGATATTTTCCTTTGTAGAACCTGTTGTAAATGTGTTTCCACAGTTGCAGGTCACTGTTGCCTGATGATATTCCGGATGGATTCCTTCGCGCATGATTTTCACCTCTCTATTTTAAAATACTTATTTTACTCTATAAACAGCTTTCTAATTGTAGCATAAGATATTTTCTTTTGCAACCGTTTTTTAATAAAGTTTCTGTCATATTATATAAATTTCTGGCGGATAACCTGTCTGACGAGCTCGCTGTTTGACTTTGTATGTGCAAACATATTCAGAAGATTGTCCACTGCTTCCTCGGCTTTCATACCGTTCATTGCTCTTCTTATAATATAGGCCGCTTCCTGTTCTTCCTTGGTCAGAAGGAGGTCTTCCCGCCGGGTGCCGGATTTTGGAATATCAATTGCCGGGAACACTCTCTTTTCCTGAAGTTTACGGTCCAGCATCAGTTCCATATTACCGGTTCCCTTAAACTCTTCATATACTACATCATCCATCTTGCTTCCTGTATCTACCAGAGCGGTTGCAAGAATGGTCAGACTTCCGCCCTCCCGCATATTTCTTGCAGCGCCGAAAAATCGTTTCGGCATATACAGGGCAGCCGGATCAAGACCTCCGGAAAGCGTTCTTCCTGAAGGTGGAACGGTAAGGTTGTAGGCTCTTGCCAGACGGGTAATGCTGTCCAGAAGAATCATAACATCTTTCCCATGTTCTACCAGACGCTTTGCTCTTGCAATCACCATTTCTGAAACCCTTTTATGATGCTCCGGAAGTTCATCAAAAGTTGAATAAATCACCTCTACATTCGGACCTGCAATGGCCTCTCTGATATCTGTAACTTCTTCCGGGCGTTCGTCAATCAGCAGAATCAGAAGATGCATGTCCGGTTCTGTTTTCTGAACAGATAATGCAGCTTCTTTCAGAAGCGTCGTTTTTCCCGCCTTCGGAGGCGATACGATCATACCTCGCTGCCCTTTTCCAATCGGCGAAACCAGATCCACAATCCGCATGGCTGTCGAACTGCCTGGTGTCTCAAGCCGGATCCGCTGATTCGGGAAAATGGGAGTCAGATCTTCAAAGTTCTTCCTTTTCATAGCCTCTGCCGGACGCAGCCCGTTGATCGTAGATACATACAACAGAGCGCTGAACTTTTCACCCTGTGTCTTAATTCTTGTATTTCCGGTCAGAATATCTCCTGTCTTGAGGCCAAATCTTCTGATCTGGGAAGGAGACACATACACGTCATTTTCTCCGGGAAGATAATTTTCACTCCGGATAAAACCATAACCGTCCTGCAGCACTTCGAGAATACCGTTTGCCACATGTCCGCTGTCCAGCATCTCAATGTCGGTTTCTTCCTTTTTCTCCCGCATCTCTTCCTTTACTTCTTCTTTTGCCTCCGCACTGGCTGCTTTCTGACGCTCCTGCTCATCCAACGCAAGCATGGCTTCAATCAGGTCTCCCTTTTTCATACCTGAAATCCCCCGCATCTTTCTTGCCTTTGCCAGCTCTTTAAGCGTAGCCAGGGGAAGGGATTCATATTTTTCTCTTGTCATATCCGGTTTCCTTTCCTCATTACTCATACTATTACTTCCTGTCCGTTCTTTCATACATACTCTTTCATTTGTACTGTTCTGGTTTTTACTTAAATGCTTCGGGAATCTTCGTCTGAACTGACGTTAATCGAAATCTCGCATTACATAAGCTGATAAGGATCTGCCCAGCCCCGCAGGCAGGCAGAAACAGCCTCCTATCTGAATATATATTCCGATTATACAGATCCTCCTCACACTTGTCAAGTTTGAACAGGAGTGTTATTATAAACCGTGTTAAAGACACCGGAACGGCATCCGCAGAGAAGGCCCGTTCCCAATATAGGAAGCTGCTTGGAGGATACCCGTTTTATGGAGGACAGAAAACGCTGGGGAGAACGGCGGTATTATTCTCTTGACTATGAACTGAAAAGTACCTTTGGCGAAAAAGTGTATAAAATCACGCTGAACGGAGGCATGACCTGTCCGAACCGGGACGGGCACTGCGGCACAGGCGGATGCATCTTCTGCAGCGCAAAAGGCTCCGGGGATTTTGCCGGATCCGCCTCTCTTTCAATCGAGGAACAGCTGGCCAGAGGGAAACAGGATCTTGCGCAGAAGCGCCCCATCCGCTCCTATATTGCCTATTTCCAGGCCTTTACCAACACCTATGCTCCCGTAGACTATCTGGAAGATATTTTCTCCCGGGCTGTCCGGGATCCGGATGTAAAAGTTCTGTCTGTGGCCACACGGCCGGACTGTCTCGGGAAAGATGTGGTTTGTCTTCTGGAGCGTCTCAACAGGATCAAACCTGTCTGGGTGGAGCTGGGACTGCAGACGATCCATCCCGGCACCGCAAAATACATTCGCAGAGGCTACCCCCTGGAAGTTTTTGATAAAGCCGTGTCGGATCTGCGCGCGGCCGGAATCCGGGTTATTGTCCATGTTATACTCTTTCTTCCCGGAGAGACAGAAGAAATGATGATGGAAACCATCGATTATCTGAACCGGACGGATATCCAGGGCATCAAGCTGCAGCTTCTCCATATTCTCCGGGGGACAGACCTTGCGCTGGATTATGAAAAATCGCCCTTTTACGTCCCGGATATGGAAACGTACATCCGCGTACTGGGAAGATGTGTTGCCCGTCTAAGACCGGACATTTCCATACACCGTCTCACAGGAGACGGCCCGAAAGATCTGCTCATAGCGCCTCTCTGGACCAGCGCGAAGCGGACTGTGCTGAACCGGTTTCAGCAGTATCTGAAAGAAAATGACATATGGCAGGGAAAGGAGTACTATGGCTGAAACATATACCTTATATAAACTGATCGTTTTATACATGCTTGACAAAGTGGATTTCCCACTTACCACATCACAGATCTCCGAATTTATACTGGATAAGGGATACACCTCTTACTTCCGGCTGCAGGAGACACTCTCCGAACTGGGCGACTCCGGGCTGCTTAAAGCAGAGACAACCCATAACCGGACACTTTACCATCTGACAGAGAGCGGTGCGGAGACAATCCATTTTTTTGCAAATAAAATTTCTCCTGCTATTCAACAGGATATTAATGATTTTCTCAAAGAAAAACAGTATGATCTGAAGGAAGAAGCTTCTGTAAAATCCGACTATTATCTGAACACCAACCGGGAATTTGAAGTCCGGTGCCAGATTGTAGAAAACGGCTTCAGTCTGATCGATCTGAAACTTACCGTTCCCACAGAAAAGGAGGCGGAGTCCATCGCTGCAAACTGGAGCCGTCAGAGCCAGGAGATTTATACGCTACTGCTCTCGAAGCTTCTCTAAATATGCTTTTATCTGTTTTTCATATCCCAGATCGCCGGGTTCATAGAACCTGGCGTCTTTTATTTCATCCGGAAGATACTGCTGCT
>ERZ1643247.1921-NODE-1921-length-17481-cov-10.058074_pt1 | contig 17481 bp, 10 predicted proteins | sample MGYA00579264_ERZ1643247 | MGnify/ENA primary metagenome ERZ1643247 (study PRJEB29033, sample SAMEA4952262) | chicken gut metagenome | biome: Broiler Chicken; feature: Gastrointestinal Tract; material: Caecum | place: Ireland | collected 2018 | study: Broiler... | reverse complement strand
TGCTGTCATTTTCTCCATTTTGCACATATGAGCCGACTTCTCAGATACACCCTACTGTGAGAAGCAGTATGTTTCCAAAGGGATGATTGCTGACTTTGCCATCTATGGAACCGACCCCGCTTGGACACACTATTCACGATCATGTGATGCTGACCCTTAGTGCTATGGGACGAAACGGGAAAGCGGCTTCCCAATAGCGGGGAGATATATGACCTAGATAAAAACGATAAATGTGTCCGATTGCTATCTAGCAAGCTGTAAGCGGGTCGTGTATCCTTTGTCTGGTAGTTGGAACGAGTGCAGGACGAATTAAAATCTTTGAATGAGATCTGATATTGGGGCGGGCAGATTCTGAGACTAAAACAAAAGATGGATGGCAAACGCTCAGTGGTTGAACAGTGGTACAAATACAAGGAGACAATCAAAAACTATAAGGATCAACAGCAATAAGGTACTATGAAACAGCACAAAATTATAAGAAACTAAAAGGTCTGGGTAATTTTAACAGTACTGTTACCTGGATTTTATTTTTAGGCATTAGAGAAATACGTCGCAATCATAATCGTGGAATCCTGAACAATAGCTTGGAAATGCCTTCCTAAGTAAGTTCGCTTCTTTGGAGAATAGCATCATATTTGTAAGATTTGTCTAAGAAGAGGTACTTGTAAATTGGCAAAATGCACAAAGCATTAAACAGCGGACAAATTGATTTTTGTTTATGTTTGGAGTACAATTAATTTGCTTGGATATGTCATTTCCTGGAATAAAAACTACAAACAAAGAACCGCATGGAGTGTTACACAATTAAACAAAAAGCTAAGAAATGGAACTTTTTTAAAAGATGACGAGGTAACCCATGCGCAGAAAAGAGCATTCCTGATGTAATAAAATCTGGTTTGTATTTGGAAATTCCAAAAGAAGAAGTAGAATCTATGGATGCGAGAATCAAATCAGGAAAGCATAAAGATAAGTGGTTGTGCAAAACATAAGTTGTTGAAAGGGCTATATTATATGGAAATATCTATTGGTAAATTTACATTAGAATCTCTTACGACAGGAATGTATAACGAACCAGAATCCTGTTTCCGTGAATATATCCAAAATGCAGTTGATGCAATTGATATGGCTGTCGAAGAAAAACTTCTTACAGTGGAGGAAAGCCGTATTGAAATTATCATCGACGATGAGAGAAAAATCATAAGCATTAAAGACAATGGAGTTGGCGTATGTGGAAATAATGCAAGAAAAACACTCCTAGATATTGGTAATTCGAGTAAGCTTCATACTGTTAATAGAGGCTTTCGTGGAATAGGACGATTGGGAGGCCTCTCATATTGTAAGCGGCTTAGTTTCTGTACGACTGTCAAAGGGGAAGCGATCAAAACAATAGTTACATTTGACTGTGATAGATTGCGAGAATTATTAATTCCCGGACAGGGTGACGAACATACGTTACAAAGTGTTATTGAAGCCGTTACTACTGTTAATGTACTTGAAGAGCAGGAAGCTGCACATTATTTTATTGTTAAAATGGAAGATGTTGATGATATAGCAAGTCTTTTGGATTTAGATCTGGTCACAGATTACATATCTCAGGTGGCTCCGGTTCCCTATAAGAAAAACTTTTACTGGGAAAGTATTATTAAACAAGATCTTGAAGCAAAAGGGGTTTTTATTGCTGAATATCCCATCTTTATCGGACGTTCTTTTGAGCGCCTGACACAAGTATATAAGCCATACAAGTTGACTCTTGATATTACGTCAAGAGCTGGGGTCATAAAAGATGAGATCAATGGTATATCATTCTTTGATGTCGTTGATAACAACGGTACAGCTCTGGCATACGGTTGGTATGCAGACAGTGAATTTTCAGGGACATTGGCGGACGATAGATTATCTGGTATTAGAGTCCGGCTTGGAAATATACTTATTGGAACGGCTAAAACACTATCTCCTTATTTTAAGGAACCCCGCTTTAATAGATGGGTTTTGGGAGAGCTGTATATCGTATCCCCAAATTTAATACCAAATGCGCGACGCGATGATTTTGAGCGAAACGATACCTTTGCTCAGTTTGAGAATGGAATTCGGGTAACTGTAGGTTCTGAAGTATCTGATAAGATACGCGCTGCTTCTAAGGCGCGGAATAATCCTGCAGCCAAAACGATTAAGAAAGCAGGAAAGGCAATTTCACAAACCGAAACGATACTGACTACTGGGTTTAACTCATCATTTGAGAAGGAACAAGTTGTTGAAGGTCTTGAAGCAATAAAAAAGGAATTACGTACTATTCCAAAATCTGCGGCTCCAGAGGTGGTTCAACAAAAGGCTCAGCTTATTCAGAAAATAGAAGAACTTGGTGAAACTGTAACGCAATCAAAAAATTATCGTGCAAAAAATACTATAACATCTGATTTTTCAAAATCAGAAAAGAAAATCATTCAAGCTATGTTAGAGGTGCTAACACGTAACTTTGCTCGAGAGACTGTTGACAGCTTGTATAAAGAATTCCTCGATGAAATTAAAACAAAGGGTAAAAAGTGATGCAGATATATCCAGAAAAATATGACAAATTGGATCTATCAACAAGTGAACGTTCTTTTCTTAGAACTGCTGAAAGAGCATTCTCCGGAGATGAACTGGCGTACTATGTCCTTCAGATTAACCCAAGAAAACGAGATGTGGGGCAAGGTAAGGCGGAACTTTTCAATCTGTTGATCGTACAGGAGGGGATAATGCTGCTTCGATTCTTTGATGCAGATATTCCTTTGATTGTATCTACAACCATTAAAGCTATGGGAAATCCCATAGTATATTCTGTTTTAGAAAATGATATTAGATCAAAACTTGAAGGAAGCAATTATTTAGTAAGAGAAAACGGAAGTTTAAGATTTGCACTAAATATAAGTTTTGCCTTTCCAAATGTTGATTTCTCGCAGGTGGAGACTGAATTGTCGGAAACTGAAAAGGACTTTTGTTTCAGGCATGTTCTGTTCAAAAATGACATTCACCTTCTACGTAAAGAAGGAAAGAAGATTCTTCTAGAAAAACTGTCACCAGCTGATGATATTAATGAGAAGATCGTAAACAATATCTTTCAAAGATTGTGTCCGGAGATTACGATTCCCAGAAAATTCATTTTGGATGATCATGCAACAATTTCAATTAAAGAAGCAGCACTATCACAGATGGATCGTTCCGTTCAATCGTACCGGCTTGATAATTGGCAAATTGACATTGTTAATAGGATTAATAAAGGCAATCAGTTGATTCTTGCTTGTGCAGGAAGCGGAAAAAGTGTCTTGCTAATTTCTAAATGTTTTAAACTTGCAAGTTTAAATCCAGGTGAGGATTTTCTAATTACCTGCTATAACCGAAATCTCAATAATTATTATCAGTGGGCTATTTTACAAGCAGGCTTTATTGATAAAAATGTAAGGTGTACTACATTTTTAGGCCTATGCAATCAGCTGCTAGAGAAAAATGAAATTCCTCTCCCGGCAAAATATCCACAGCAACAAAATGATTATTATGATAGATTATTTGAAAAGGCAAATGATGCATTGGCGACTGGTCGCATAAAAGAACGATTTTATGGTATCTTTATAGATGAGATTCAGATTTTCAAACCGGAATGGTATAGATTTTGCTTTAACTTACTGAAAAGCAAAAACGATCGGGATCATTATTTTGTGATTGCTGGAGATAAGTCTCAGGACATAAGGAATAATATCAAACATGGAAGAGCTCCTTGGCAAGGTGGTGGAAGTGACTATCCAGAATATCGAGGAAAGACGCTTCCTATTGAGAAGAATTATAGAAATTCTAAACCAATTAACGACGCTATTGATAGATATGTAAGTTGTGCCAAGGCTTTGGGAGCAAAAATTGGTGTTGATTTTGCATCCGATCCAGAGCTTTTTCTACGCGGTACAGCATACCGCCCTGGAAATAAACCCACATTATCTATGGTGAAAGATCTGAGCAATGAGGGCGAAGCAGAGGCGATTTGTTCTGCAATTCGGGAGTTCCTTAAAAAGGGATATAGTGAAGTAGATATAGCAGTAATAGTCTATAACCGTCGCCAGCAATATACAACAAAAGGTTGGAAGACACACTATTATAACCTTCTCCCTCCTATTAAAAAGATATTCGAACAAGAAAATTGGGAACCACCATCCATTCTAATCTCGAGTGAATCAGAAGGCGCAACATATGGGTCCCGTCGAGGAGTGACAATAGCAACTATTGAAGGATCTCTTGGTTTGGACTTTAGAGTTGTCATTCTAGCAGGACTTAGGCCACTTGGGTCCCATGAAAAAGTACAAACCCTTGAAGACTTTGATGGCTTGACTGGAGAAGAGTTGGAAAAGAAGCAGGAAGCATTTCAAAAGAATATTAATTTCTTATATACAGGGTGTACACGTGCTAAAGATGAGCTGAAGATTATTTTGTCAGCACCTAAAGGCGAGTCAATATATATGGATTTACTCCGCGACTCGATGGGAGAATAAGTATGATACTGTATGATGATAAAGCCAAGGATGCGATAAAAGCCGAAAACCAGTTGATTTTCCCTAATATTAATGAATCTGATGATATTACCTTTAAGGCAAGTTATATTATTTCGGGGAATTTGAGCTGTAGTGGCAAAATAGCTGCGCTCTTTGATCTGATTGTATTTGGGGATGTTGTCGCTGAGGAAGTCGATGTTAAGGGGCGCTTTGTTTGTATGGGTCGGTGTAGTATATCTGGGACGATCACTGTTCAGAGTGATATTTGGGCAGAAGACATTCAGGCAAAATGTGTAATTTGTCAGGATAGGATTGTGGCACAATCAATTGATGCAGATACAGTTGTCGCTGATGGGAATATCATCATAGGAAAAACTCTTGCCATAGAAGAAAAGGCAAAAACATATCAAAATGTAATTTGTGGTGAGACGGCATACGGTGCAGGAAAAATTGTTGCATCTAGCATTTTAACTGCAGAACCGCTGGATTTGGATGAAGGAGAAGAGGCCCTGGAGAGTCCGTTTCAATGTACTCCGAAATCAAGTTATAGTGGTACTACAGAGCTTTCAAAAGAATCAGCAAAATACAGGAAAAACAATGATTATTCTGGATTTCTTTCGACCCTGCTAAAGACTCCAGATAAGTCAATGAAAGCGAGATTTAGCCACTATCTTACAGTACTTAAAGCAGTTGAAATGGCATATCCAGAAAAGATTTCTGAACTTAGGGATGCTGCATTGTTAATATGGCTGATAGAAATTTCCAACAGCGATCATTTTAAAGATTGGCCTAAAATAAAGGAATGGACGGAATTTGTCCTTTCTCATTTTAAAGAAATGGCGGAAGGAAAACCATTTGGGGTGCATGAGCCAAGACCTGCATCAAAACTGGACATAGGTTATACAGTTTTACATAAGCAATATGGCAAAGGTGTCGTTCGCTCTATACTCCAGTCATCTTCTGCAGGAAAAGTGTCTCATATGGCATTGGTTGAGTTTGAACTTCATGGAGAAAAGAAATTTCCGTTGCCTGATTCTCTTGGCTTTTTTTCAATATTGAGTGAACGCGAGGCATCTAGTGAAGATGAAGTGAAATCGTTGATCCAATGTAATATTAATGGATATTCCGAATGGCTATCAGCATTGCAGTCAATATATACTCATAAAGAGTACTTGGGCACAAGCTTATACAATATAATCTATAGCTTGTTGCTTGCTAAACTTGGACTCAAGCCGAAATTTGTTGAAGATCGTTTTAAGGAAAAGGGGTGGCATTGATGTCAAATAATAGAGAGCTATTGGCAAGAGAAATCGCTGAGCGATTTGTTGCCTCAATATCTGGAACAAAGAGTGACACAATCATAGGATATGACCCTAACGATCGAATTTATGTGGGTAAACTATCTCCGCAAAGTGCATCTGACACGTTTTCTTCTAGTGTTTTAATAAAGCAAATTGGTATGAATTTTCGTGTCTCTAAAGCAGACATAGAACACATTGAGTTGGATATATTTCCACAAGGAAACTTTTTCTTTCGAATTATACCGACATATGAACAGCAAAAACAAGCATTTCTTAAAGATTTCTTGGCTACATTTACAGACCAAAAATTTGTATCGTTTGAGGATTTAATAGCGAAGAAGCAGGCCGGAAATTTATCCGGAGAAATGGAAGAGCATAAAGTATCGCTTCTCCCCATATACAAAAAAATCGCAATTGATAGGAATCGGATATTTCTAACTCTGAAGATTTCAGATATTTACAATGGACAATTTGATTGTGGCTCTCTCGCACCGGATTCTTCATTTAAAAAAGCTTTACATGGAATAGTGGAATCATTATGCTCTGAAGTTAAGGCATATCCAAGTGTCATACCCTGTCAGTTCCGAGATAGACTTACTATGGATGACCTTATGACAGAAGATGCGTGGGAAAACTATAAACGGAAACAGGTTGCGCGTGAAGAGTTCAAAATGTTTTCTCGATTTGACTTTGATATTTCTGTTGATGTTAGAGGCGTTGATGATTGTCTGGATGTCACCATCTCATTGAGCAATGAAACTGCATTTGGCGATGAAACAAGCGATAAAAGAATGAAGGCGGCAAAAGATGATCCGTATCGAATTAATACGTTATTCAATTCCGGAATTAAAGTGAGAGTTCGGAATGGAAAACTGATTCCTGTTGAATTAGACTATTTTGCTGATGACTATAAATACGATAAGTTTGTTTATGCACTCGGAAATAACTGTAATGTGGAGTGTAAAGAAAATAATACGGTAATCCAAACGGTGCATGTGCCGATTTTTATTCAAAAACGTCTAAAAACAAATAATTCTTTGGCAGCAAAATTCGATGATTTAATTAAAAATCCTGTCAATACGTTAAATGCTATTCATAAGGAGATGGTAAAAGAATTAAAATCATGGGAAGATGATCTTGCTTCTAGGAGAGGGCTTACGTCAAATGGAAGGCGACAGTTTGAGCAAGAAATTAGTTCATTTAGGTTGGAAATTAGGCGATTCAAAACTGGTGTAGAATTGATTGATCATTATCATATGATACGAACCGCTTTCCAATATATGAATCAAGCATTTAAGCGAGCTGCGAAAGGATATGACAGTTGGCGTCTTTTCCAGATTGTATTTGTCGTTTCACTTATTCTTGATATTGTAGCGAACGAACCAGAATTAATCTTAGATGAGGAGATTAAACGTAAAGCCAAGACAAACGATGTTGATATACTATATTTCCCTACGGGCGGTGGTAAAACAGAAGCTTTTCTAGGCATTCTAATTTTTAATCTATTCTTTGATAGACTACGTGGAAAAGAATGCGGCGTAACGGCTATCCTTAAATACCCACTTAGGCTTCTTTCGGTCCAGCAGGTACAACGTGTGTCTAACATATTGGCAACTGCAGAACAAATTCGAGTTGAGGAAAAACTTGGTGGTGAAACGTTCAGTTTGGGATATTTTGTTGGTGAAGGAAATACCCCAAATAAAATTGATAAAGAATTAAGAAAAACACTCAATGAACTGTCTGCTGAGGAACTTGATGAAAAATACCGCTTATTAGATGTGTGCCCATTCTGTAATTCGGAGACAGTGCATGTGATTTATGATGAAGAAGCTAATTCTTTACGGCATGTCTGCACAAATAGAGCATGTCCTTCTGGCGGGCGGGTACCGCTTTTTATGGTAGATGATGACATTTATAGGTTTATTCCAAGCGTTATTATTTCTACTGTTGATAAAATGACAGCAATTGGATTGAATATGCGCTTCCATAATCTTTTATGTGGCGCACCTTATAAATGTCCAAAGCACGGATACACGGCGCGAACCAAATGTTTGGCCGATGGATGTAATTGCAAACCATCTGACTTTCAACATGTTCAAATGAAGGATCCGGCACCGACATTATTGATTCAAGATGAACTACATTTGATTAAGGAGTCTCTTGGTGCATATGATTCACATTACGAGACCCTAATTGAATACTTTATTCGAAATTTATCAGGTTGTAATCGAGGAATCAAAGTAATTGGAGCTACTGCGACGATCTCTGCCTATGCAGAACAAGCTAGACATCTGTATTGGAAAAATGCAATACGATTCCCTGCAGCTTCACCATATCTTGACCATGATTTTTACTCTTTTATAGACGAAAATGATATAGGACGTATCATTGTTGGCTACGCGCCATTTGGAAAAGCTATTGTGAATAGTGTTGCCTATTCATTACAGTATCTTAAGCGCGTGGTTTATGAACTATACCAAAATCCTAATCAAATTCTTGAAATTCCGGGAATGAATTTTGATGGCTCAGAAGATGAAAAAAATGCTGCAGCGTTAAAGTTGCTGGAAGACTATTGGATTATTCTTGAATATAATAATGTAAAAATCGAAAGCAATCGTGTCCTCCAAGCACTAGAAGATCCTATCAATGCTGAACTGATTGCAGAAGGAATACAGCCGTTGATTGCAAAAAAAATGACTGGTGACGATACTTTCCAGGAGGTAAGAGCTACTCTATCGTCAATTGAACACGCCAAAAGTGTCATCCATGAGCTAGATTTTAATATGATCGCAGCTACAAGTATGATTTCTCATGGCGTTGATGCTGATCGATTCAATCTAATGCTTTTTTATGGTATGCCCGGAAATACTGCAGAATATATTCAAGCCTATTCTCGCGTTGGCCGTAAATATACAGGTCTAGTTATTGATATAATGCGACCGTCTCGTGAAAAAGATCAAAGCTATTTGAGGAACTTTGTTAAGTTCCATGAGTATAAAGATATTTTGGTTGATTCGGTTTCCATAAACCGTTGGGCGACTAAGGCGGTTGAAAACACTCTTCCTGGAATATTGTCAAGCCTTATTCTAAACTATTATGAGTATGAATTGCAGTTCAGCGTTGGGGATGTCAGTAAATACGGCGATTTGAAAAAAGCGTTAGTTAGTGGTGCAATTACAGCCGATATGTTGAAAAATCATGCGTACCACATTTATAAGTGTTCAGATAATGATAGCTCTATTGGAAAATTGTATCGCATTAAGATTGATAAAATCATCGATAATCTTGTGGCGTCGTTAAAGAATGGATCAATTGAGCCAAGAACTTATCTAACAGCGGCGTTTGACCGGTGCTATTGTCATGTTATGAGTAGTCTGCGAGATACTGACAAACAAGTTATTGTTGAGATGAAGTAATGAGTGGGGGATACTATATATGGCTAATGACAAAAAGATGCGTCGAGGAGTTCAACAGGCCCTCTATAAGTATCTGCCTGGTAGCTGGGTTGATTATACTCAAAGTGGAGGTGGAGTAACATACGCAGTTCATGTTGATTACTGGAATAGCATACAACTTTCGGGTATTAATAACAAGCGATTGCTAAGAATCGTTAATCAACGTGTTCATGAATTTATTGAGCATAGTAGTGAAGGTGAAGCAGCTGTTGTTGATTTTGCACCAACTATTGATGAAGAGACATATGAAGTGCTTACCCCAAAAGTAAGTGATACCATCGGTGCAATTCACACTTCAGTTAAACCGTGGGTTTTTGTATGCAGCTCGTGTGGACGAGTACGGCAGTATTATTCATACGACGAGTTCAAGCGTCGGGAGCACGAACCTTGTGATAATTGCAGAAAGCATATGACGCAAATACGCATGATCCGTTTTTGCAGGTGCGGTTATGCAGATGGAATTTATGTTCCCAAATGTCAAAATCCAGAGCATGGCACGAAATATATGTATCGTCGAGGAAGTGGAACGGATTTCGTATGTAGTAAGTGTGGTAGAAAAGCTGTCATATCCCATACTTGTCCTGAGTGCCATAATCAGCTAGAGATACGCCCTGCACTGGATTCATCCCACTTTATCCCTGCCACAGTGACTTTGATAGACCTTCTTGATAAACGAAAAGACGTTTTCTTGGAGAATGAAACGGATTATCAAGGGGAAAAGGTTGTTATTTCTCAATATCTTGGTTTAGTGTCCCCAGAGCAGTATGGAGCCGTGGTGACAAAGGGAAATATTACACGCGAAGATGATTTTGAGAAGGCACTCCAAGTTGAGGCTGATTCGCTTCGTGCAGCAGGGCTTGATGATGCAACTATTACTCTGGTGATTGACGCAAAACGACGTAGTAATCCTAATAACCATATTTTTGAGGCTATAGCTAAAGTGTCGAATGGGTTATCGGTCAGTATTCCAGAGGAGTATACCCCTATTGCTGAGGCAATTTTAGAATATGATGAGCTACTTCATGCAAAGGTAACTTTATCTCTTGAGGAAGCGGCGGATGATGCAGCTCTTATTAACGATGGTATAAAACCAAATTACAGAGAACTGGCAAATGAATTTGGTTTTTCCAATGCTCAGTTGTGTTCCAGTGTCCCCATCGTATTCTGCTCTTATGGATATACGAGAAAAGAGCAGTTTGGTGATCGCATCAAACTGAGAGGTTTTCCTCGGGAGATGGAAAAAAGAAATATTTATGCTGCCCGTTTGGAGACGGAAGGAGTTATTTTTGAAATAGATCGAAAGCGGATTATAGACTGGCTATTGAAAAATCGGTTTATTTCTGACTCAGATAAACCCAAGTCGGATAGTGAATATGATCTGAAGATGTGGTTCTTAGATAAAATCCAGACCGGATTGATTACGCCATTTACTGAAATTGATGAAACGAGTTATAAAGGAAAAATAACCAAGGCTGTATACACATTGATTCATAGTATTTCTCATGCGTTGATTCGAGAAGTTGCGGAAGTATGTGGGTTGGATAAAAGCTCGTTGTCTGAATACATACTTCCAAATATTCCAGCGATTTTTATCTATTGTGCAAATTCGCAAGGATTTAGTATGGGCGCTTTATATAGTGCATTTCAGTCGCAGTTTGACAAATGGTTAAAGCATGCAAAAGAAAATTCTAAGAAGTGCATTTTTGATCCAATCTGTATTAATCATGACAAGGCTTGCGCAGGATGCTTGTTTTTAAATGAAGTTTCTTGCAAGCACTTCAATAAAGATCTGGATCGAAGCTACCTTTGCGGATATTTCGATGTAAAAAAACAAGAAAAACTTGAAGGGTTTTGGGAGTAAATAACTATGGCCATAATGCACCCATCGGATATATCTAAAAGAAAACATGTTAGATCAGAAGAGGATTTCTTTAATGCGTGCAGAGATCAGCTTAGTGAGAAATACCATGTGTTCTTCTCTGTTCGTTGGTACTCTGAAGAAAATGGCCAAAGAATAGATAGTGAGTGCGATTTTTTAATTTTTAATCCGGATTATGGATTCTTATGCATTGAGTGCAAAGGTGGTAAAGGAATCTATGTGGATGACAATGGTACATGGTTTCTTGAGGAATATGATGAGGACCGAAAGCTAAGATGTTCCCCATATAAGCAGGCTGAGGAGAGCATGTGGTTTTTCAAAAAGTATTATGAGGACGAGTTAGAAACGGCATACCCTGGGATTTATGGTAATGCAGTGGCTTTTCCTAAATTTGCAGTTTCTGAACCTATCACAGTGGAGTCGCCTCGTGCTCTAACGATCGACATTGAGGATATGGGGAATCTTCAAAATAGAATTATTGAAATTTTCCGATATTTCGATGTTAAAGATGGAGGAAATGCTTCCTTTATGTCTCCAGATGCCCAAAAGAAATTTATTGGATTAATTAATAAGCGAGTGGCACTTTCTATTGCTGCAGGTGCACTTATCGAGGACAAGGAGAGAGAACTGGTAGAAATTAATCAAACACAAGATGTGGTTATTGATTTACTAACGCACTATCCAAGAGCATTTATCATTGGGGGAGCTGGAACGGGAAAAACATGGATTGGAATAAAAAAGATTAAACGTTGCATACTAAGTGGAAAACATCCGCTTTATCTTTGTTATAACGCAACGCTTGCCGCCCGAGTAAAAGAGCATATAGGGATAAGTGGAGCGGATGTATATAGCATTGATAAATTTGCCGAGGCAGTTCTTGGAGTTGCATGTGAGGCTGCACTATTGGTACATGGGTGTAAAGAATATGCAAATTTGATGAAACAGTTACCTGCATTACAGCAATATGATCTAGTAATTATTGATGAAGCACAAGATTTTACTAAAGATTGGGCAAGTTGCGCGAATATGCTGGTAAAAGAAAATGGGTCACTGTACGTATTCTATGACGAAAATCAGAACGTATTCTCGCGTGAATTTGGTGATAAGTTCTCTATTGATTGTGAACCATTTGTTCTTAGATATAATATTCGCAATACTTCCAATATTTATCAATATACTGTAGCAAGAACGGCTCTGGGAGCAGATACTCTAGTAAATCAGATTGAAGGCGTAGAACCTGATATCAGAAAACTCACACGGAGACAAGCAGTGATTTCGTTTGTAGATTCAGTAGTTAATAAACTGGTCAACAAGGAAGGCGTTGCACCGGAAAAAATTGTGATTTTAAGTAATCTGGGGCTGGATCTGTCGGTACTAAATGGTGTAAGCTATATAGGTGGGTATCCATTGATCTCATTAACTAAAACAAAGCCTGGTGGGGTGATATTTGCGACAGTTGAAGATTTTAAGGGCTTGGAGTCCGATATAGTAATCTTTATTAACCATACATATAAAGGTGAAGCCAAGACAGAAAATGTAAGAGCTATTCAATACACTGCATTGACCAGAGCTCGATTTTATCTATATGTAATAGATTACGAAAGAACATTATAAACCACAAGTATGCTATGCTTGTGCTTGGAGGAATTTGATGGCAGATATTTTATTACTTGAGCCAGGATATGCAAACAAGTATCCACCTATAGGCTTGATGAAGATTTCCTATTTTCATAAGTATATTCATCATGACTATGTTCGTTTTGCCAAGGGAAAGCTTCCTGATGCATTAAGTGAAAAAAAATGGGACAGAGTTTATGTGACTACTCTATTTACTTTCGAGTGGCAAAAAACTAAGGAAGCTATTGAATATGCGCTTAGTGTAGTGAAAGACCCAACCCAGGTTTATACCGGTGGAATTTTAGCAACTTTAATGCCGGATTTGATTGCAAAAAATTTCCCGACAGTGAAAAATAATCCGGGTCTTTTGGACAAAAAGGGGACGCTAGGTCTTGCGTATGAAGAATGCATCGATAGATTAACGCTCGATTACGGTATGCTAGATGATATTGCCGACGAGTATATCTACCCCGCACATGATGCTTACTTTACATATATGACACGCGGTTGCGGTATGAAATGTGAATTTTGTGCTGTTCAAACACTTGAGCCTGAATATTATCCGTACATTTCAATTACCGAGGCCATCAAACGAGTTGATGAGCAATTTGGTCCCAAAAAAGACTTATTGCTTATGGATAATAACGTTTTAAGATCCCCTAAATTTGATGAAATTATTGATGAAATAAAAGCTTTAGGATTTGCTAAAGGTGCTACCTATATTAATCCTAAAAGTGGAAAGCGAGTACAGCGCTTTGTTGATTTCAACCAGGGGTTAGATGCCTTCCTTCTAACTCCTCATAAGGCAAAACGACTTGGCGAATTGGCAATTCGACCTGCCAGAATTGCTTTTGACCATATCGAGGATGCGGAAGCTTATAAAAAAGCAATACGACTTTGTGCAGAGAATGGAATAACACATATGTCAAACTATTTGCTTTATAATGGGGTTGATTTTACAGGAAAAGGGCACAGGTATCATGCGGATACTCCAGAAGATTTATATGAGCGCATGCATATTTCTATGGACTTACAAGAAGAATTAATTAAAAGTACTGGCCATCAAGTCACTATTTTCTCTTTTCCTATGAGGTATATTCCTTTGGAGGATCTTAAGCGAGGATTTGTAGGAACACATTGGAATCCCAAATACCTTCGAGCCTTACAAAGAATGTTGATTCCTACGCAAGGAAAAGGAGTCTCTTCTAGATCGTTTTTTGAAGCGGATTTTGGAAAAACTCCAAAGGAATTTGTTCGCGCTTTAGCAATGCCAGAAAACCACCTTGGGTGGCGTGGAGATTTTATACCACGGAGAAATGAGACTCCAGGTGAGATTAAAGCAAGAAAAGCAGTATGGGATGAAAATCAACTCTATTTGAAAGAATGGAATCGATTGTTCGATATGCTGGGAGATTCACGTGAGTCTTTTATTTCTGCAATTGGTGATAATAACACTACAGTGGATCGTTTTATGTCTCTGACAGATCTTACGCAGAAGAAGCTGTTTATTCATTACTTTACTACTTCAACAATGCTAAAGGCGTTTTCTATGGAGTCAGAGGATGATCGGAAAATCTATGTTGACTACATTACAAATGAGTTCCCGATTATGTATCAGCGCTTAGTTAGGTATATTGCAAATGGAAGAATTCCTTACTCTTCTTTGCAAGGAGTGTATCAAGTTATGGGAAAAAGAGTGGTAGCTGATATTCTTGGTGCCCTAGACTATGAAACTGACGAACTTCCTTTTGTTATCCATAATTTGTCGAAAGTTCAGACAATAATGAAGCGGGATTTGTTTGATTTTGAGCTTGTTAAATGCCTGTTTATATATTGTCGATATGGAATTCTGACACGGAGAGAAAAAAATAAAATTATTAGTTCTATAAAAAACTTAGATGAAAGGACAACCCGAGAGCTTCTTTTGAAGCATTTTGAAAGCTTTAAAAAAGCAGTAATAAAAAATGCTGTTAATGGTGAAGTTGGTGCTGCTTATATTATTGAGGAACTAAATAAACAGCTTACCAATGTCTACAAACAGCTCTCGATATTTGACGTGCAATGATGAATCACGAACTTGTAATAGGAAAATATACCCTAGAGTCCCTTACTAATGGCCTGTACGCTTCTCCCCTTGACCTTTACCGAGAATATATTCAGAATGCGGCAGACTCTATTGACGTTGCTATTGCCGAACGACTTGAACGGCCTGAATGTTTTGAAATTGCAATAAATATGAATTATGCAAAGAATATGGTCACGATCTTTGATAATGGTCATGGACTTTGCAAAAAAGAAGCGATATCGACGCTACTTGATATCGGGAATTCTAATAAACAAAGAACGCTGAATAGAGGATTTCGTGGTATCGGACGCTTGGCTGGTTTAGGATATTGTGACGAGCTTGTTTTCGTTACATCGTTTGCTGGCGAAGCAACTAAAACAATAATCCATTATAACGCAAAGCTATTAAGGGAACTTTTGGTTTCTTCGAATGAAAACAGTATTAGTGTACAGGATGTCATTAATCAAATTGTTTCTGTCGAAGAAGCGTGTGAAAAAGTTAACCGTCACTATTTCGAAGTGAAAATGATTGGTGTCGCAAGTAACAGCGGGTTGATGGACGAAGATGCAGTAAGTAATTATTTGACCCAGCATGCACCGATTCCGTTTAAAGAAGACTTTAAATGGGGCAGTACGATACAAGAAAAATTAAGAATTTCTGGATACACTATTCCGACATATTGCATTTGCCTGAATGGAGAAGAGCTATATAAGCCTTATTTGGATAGATTTGTTTCAGATCGTGTAAAAAAAATTACGGATAGAATTCAAGATATACGGATAAAGAAATTTTATAGGGGAGAGATTTTGAGTGCTATCCTTTGGTATGCGCATACTTCTTTTTATGGGACAATCACAGATAATTCCATAAAGGGAATTCGAGTTCGCCAGGGAAATATTCTAATAGGTGACAAATCGACTTGTAGTTCTTATTTCAAAGAAGAGCGATTCAACGGATGGATTATAGGTGAATTGCATGTTCTGGATCCTGAGATGATCGTAAATTCGCGGCGAGATGACTTTGAAAAAAATGATGCTTATTATGAGCTGATTAAGATGTTTGAAAAATGGGCAATTTCCATTTCAAAAGATATTCGTAGCATATCATACGAGAGAAATCTTTCCAGGGAGAAAAAAGCTGTTGTCGAGGCCGAATCTATCGAAGATGTTAATAATCTTTGCTGCGAAGATTATAGTTATGCAGAAGATGTTACGGAGAGCGATTTCTTAGATAGTGGCGATTCAGAAATGGTTGCTGAAATGGGCTATATGGACAAGCTGTCATTGTTAATCGATCAAAAAAAAGCACAAACCAGATATCGCGCATTAAATATAAATTCTAAACTTACAATAGAGCAGCGAAAGGTTTTAGAGAGAGTTTTTGATCTAATTCAACAAGAATACGATGCTCATGATGCGGAAAAATTTATAAACATAATAGCTAGTAACTTTTAATGTGTAACCTAAGTATGGTGTTTTGAATACGGTTCCAGCAAGAATTTCGTTTTTGCACATACAAAGGCTCTACTTGCTGAAGCTTGTGGTTGAAAGAGGCGTGATGAAAAATATTTTTCATTTTTGATCCGCATAAAATGAGCAAGCAATGTTCGTGGCTATCCATTGTCACGAACTGTTTGTTGGGGGATCCCCCAAACCCCGATATACGCAGAAAGCGTTCTGCGGCTGCGCGTTCGGGAAACGCTTCCTGTGTATGCTTTGCAATCAATAAAAATATACCTGATTTCAAAAAAGTTGGGTGCCCTTTATTCTGCAGGTGAGGCAGACAGAAAAACTTGCAGTAAGGTGATAGTTCTCGTTTGCACATAAGGGCAACGTGAATATCTGATGAGGCCGTATTGACTTATCAATATCATCAGAGGTTCTAAGATAAGGTTTTGTGCTGTAGAGTATTATATCTCAAATGCTCCGCCAGGTGCACAGGAAAATATCGTAGATGCTGCATTCAGTTCTTGGGGCAACCCTGCGTTGAGGCGCTGGCTCAAGCAAAGGCGGCAGGGGTGAAGGTCTTCTTTTTGCTCTGGCGGGTAGGCAGAGATTCTTTGGAGATTTTGGAACGCACTGAAAGCCTGCGTGAACAGACTGCTTTTCCGGAAGTTATCCAATATATGGTGAATAATGTGGAAAGTAGTGTTTAACTCAACAAAAGCAACAAACCGAAGCAGTCTAAGAAGCAGACAGAAAACTTTCGATGAATTCACCATATCTCTTCTACACCTACGATACAGGGCTCTATAAAGGATGCGTCTGATTGAACTACTTGAATACAAAACAATCAGCACCATCAATGAATTTATCATTATGGTTGATACAGCTTAAGGGTTTTATTGGAATGGATCCCTGACTGGCATTTGAGTATGTGGATCAGGTACAAAAATAAATAATTCAGCTATTTGAAAGATTTAATCTGCTTCGCCGATGGATTCGGTGAAGTTCCGGCAAAAAAGGAACATCAGGTAGACTTGGTTTTGAGAGATAATATAGAACATCCCGGATGTACCACCATGGGCCATCAAACTGGTGCTGCAACGGGATGAGATTTAGGAGGAAATCATATGTCCAATACAAGTAAGTTTGTTATGGGTCACTCCCAAATTTTGTGTAAAGTCCAATGAGTGCAGGAATAGAGCGAA
>ERZ1643247.1919-NODE-1919-length-17488-cov-40.971663_pt1 | contig 17488 bp, 19 predicted proteins | sample MGYA00579264_ERZ1643247 | MGnify/ENA primary metagenome ERZ1643247 (study PRJEB29033, sample SAMEA4952262) | chicken gut metagenome | biome: Broiler Chicken; feature: Gastrointestinal Tract; material: Caecum | place: Ireland | collected 2018 | study: Broiler... | reverse complement strand
TTTGATAGAGACGAAAGCCGCGCATTTCTGCGCGGCTTTCGCCTTCTTATATATGGCAATGTGTATGCGCCTTTACACGGTGTAGGGGTTGGATCTCCCCAAAATATTGAAGAGGTCGATCAGCCAGCCGATCAAAAAGAGGCCGCCCGTAAACAGATAGAGGATGCCCGTTCCGATCTTACCCTCGTAAAATTTGTGTCCGCCCAAAAAGCCGAGGAATAAGCAGAGGCAAAAGGCGACCCATTTGTTGAGCAGCCTCGGAGCGCGGCCGCTGCTCGCCGGCGTATTGGCGACGTTGTTGATCACGATTTGGCTCTGATTGCCGACCGATTCGACCTGTCTGCCGCATTTCGTGCAGATCACGGCGTCTTTTGCGATCTTTTCGCCGCAAAATTTGCAAAACTTTGTACTTTCTTCCATTGGTCATTTCTCCCGCTTGGTTTTTTTCTATTATAACCGTAATTTTTACGGTTGTCAAGCATATTCCGTATTTTTTACGGTAAAATAACGGCATGGAATTTCGGGAACGTCTGCGCGAACTGCGTACAGAAAAGAATTGGACGCAGAAGATGCTTGCGGCCAAAATGAATGTGACGGATGACTGCGTACATTTTTGGGAAAAGGGGAGAAGCGAGCCTTCTGTACGGCAGATCATCGAGCTCTCCGTCCTGTTTGAGGTGACGACCGACTATTTGCTGGGCAAGACGGATTACTGAGTTTTTTGTAAAATCACTTTTTAGGGAAGGAGGTTTCAAAATGGAAACGCTGGAGGACATTTTGAAAAAATTTGCCGCGTCCGGCTGGGACCTGATCGCGGTGCCGGCCCGCCGGTGGCTGGACGGAAAGGGGGACAGAGCCGCCTTGATTGCGGCCATCGAGCAGGCAGACCGCGAATGCGGGAGCTGCGGCTGCGAGCTGGACCCTCTCTATCAGAGGGCGCTCGCGTTTCTTGCCGCGAGCAGCGAATGATCAAAAAGCCCGAGGAGGAATGCGATTTCCGTAGGGATCGATTCGATAAATGAAAAGGCTAACGAGTTTTTCGTTAGCCTTTTCATTTTTTGCTTTGCAAAACACGATACCTTTGACTGCGATTTCTGCGCAACGATCAACCCATAATATTTTATCCGTAAGATGATTACAGTCCGATGGTAGCGGTATATTCTTTTAATATGCGATGAATTTCATCTTCATTTTCATAAAACGTATGATCGCCTGCCGAAAGTCTCTCCCGCTTTTTTGTGGGGAAGAAGGGGACGAAGCCGCCGCTGGCGCCCGGCAAACCTTTTCGGGGACGGGAGGCGTTAAGCGGTTGAGCATGAAAAGAACGAAAATAAAAAAGGACAATTGCTCTTGACAGTAAATTTAGAGCCCTGAGCGGACTGTGACGCGGGCTTCCTTTCAACTCCATTGCCCGGAGGCCCTGCGTCCGTGCAGGCGCAGCCGTTCACCAACAAGAAACGGCCTGCCGGATGCGCCGGCAGGCCGTAATAATGATCCTATGGATACTGTTGCAGCGGGGATCAATACATGCCGCCGCCCATACCGCCGCCGGCAGGGGCCGCAGGTTCGGGCGCGGGGATGTCGGTCACCACGCTCTCCGTCGTGAGCAGGGTCGCCGCGACGGACGCAGCGTTCTGCAGCGCGCTTCTCGTCACCTTGGTCGGGTCGATAATACCGCTCTCGACCATATCGGTGTATTCATTCTTGAGCGCGTCAAAGCCATACGTCGCCTTCTTTGCGCTGACGATCTTGTCGACGATGACGGAGCCGTCCAGCCCGGCGTTCTTGGCGATCTGGCGGATCGGCTCTTCGATCGCCTTGAGGATGATCTGCGCGCCCGTCTTTTCGTCGCCTTCCAGCGTTGCGACCAGCGCTTTGAGCGCCTCGATGGTGGAGAGGAGAGCGACGCCGCCGCCGGGGACGATGCCCTCTTCGACTGCCGCACGGGTCGCCGCAAGGGCATCCTCGATGCGCAGCTTCTTTTCCTTCATTTCCACTTCGGTCGCCGCGCCGACGTTGATGACGGCTACGCCGCCGGCCAGTTTTGCGAGGCGCTCCTGCAGCTTCTCTCTGTCGTAATCGGAAGTGGTCTCCGCGATCTGCGCCTTGATGGCGCTGACGCGCGCCTTGATGTTTGCAGGGTCGCCCGCACCGCTGACGATGGTGGTGTTGTCCTTGTCGACTTTGACCTGTGCGGCGTGGCCGAGCATGTCGGGGGTCACGTCCTTGAACTCATAGCCGAGGTCAGAGGTGATGACGGTGCCGCCCGTGAGGATGGCGATATCTTCGAGCATCGCCTTTCTGCGATCGCCGAAGCCGGGTGCCTTGACGGCAACGCAGTTGAACACGCCCTTGAGCTTGTTGACGATGAGAGCGGCCAGCGCGTCGCCCTCGACGTCTTCCGCGATGATGAGCAGGCGCGCGCCCTGCTGCGCGAGCGGCTCGATGATGGGCAGGATCTCCTGCAGATTCGAGATCTTCTTATCCGTGATGAGGATGTAGGGGTTGTCGAGCACCGCCTCCATCTTGTCGGTGTTGGTCACCATGTAGGCGGAAGCATAGCCGCGGTCGAACTGCATGCCTTCTACGGTCGCAAGTTCGGTATTCATGGTTTTGCCCTCTTCAACGGTGATGACGCCGTCCTTGCCGACCTTCTCCATCGCATCGGAGATGAGCTGGCCGACCGTATCGTCGCCCGCGGAGATGGAAGCGACCTGCGCGATCGCCTTCTTGCTGTCCACCGTCTTAGAGATCTTCTTCAGCTCGCCGACGGCCACCTCGACGGCCTTGTCGATACCTTTGCGCAGGATGATGGGGTTTGCGCCCGCCGCCAGGTTCTTCAGACCCTCGCGGATGATCGCCTGCGCGAGTACGACCGCGGTGGTCGTACCGTCGCCCGCCACGTCGTTGGTCTTGGTCGAAACTTCTTTGACCAACTGCGCGCCCATATTTTCAAACGGGTCTTCCAATTCGATCTCTTTGGCGATGGTCACGCCGTCGTTGGTGATCAGCGGTGCGCCGAACTTTTTATCCAGCACCACGTTGCGGCCCTTCGGCCCCAAGGTGATCTTGACGGTATCCGCCAGTGTATTGACGCCCTTTTCCAGCGCCTTTCTTGCCTCGTCTCCGTATTTGATCTGTTTAGCCATAATTGTTTGCTCCTCCTTGTTTCGGATGCTTATTCTACGATCGCGAGAATGTCGCTCTGCTTGATGATAGTGAATTCTTTGCCGTCCACCTTAAATTCGCTGCCCGAATATTTCGAGAAGAGAATGGTGTCGCCCACTTTCACGACCATCTTCACGTCTTTGCCGTCCACCGTACCGCCGGGGCCGACTGCGACCACGCGCGCGGTCTGCGGTTTTTCCTGTGCCGAAGAGGGGAGAATGAATCCGCTCTTGGTCTTTTCCTCTGTCTGAACGCTTTCGACGACGACTTTGTCGAATAAAGGTTTAATGTTCATAGGATCGCCTCCAAATGTTTTTTCGGTTCTGTGTTAGCACTTTCATGTTCTGAGTGCTAAATCATTATCTATTATATCCATTTGGAAGCAAATGTCAAACGTTTTACACCCATAAAAAGAAATTTTTAGCACTTTCTTGCAAGAGTGCTAAAATTGGCGGGAGAGGACGGGTTGCAGAGGAGAGGGCCCGGCCTTGCCGCCGTGCGCCGAAGGGGCAGAAAATGTGCGCGACGCTTGCTTTTTGCCGGAGGGTATGCTACAATAAAAGAAAAGAGATCGGAGGGAACGGGATGGACAAGTGGGATCGCCGCTTTATGGAGCTTACAGAGACAGTTGCCGGTTGGTCCAGCTGTTTTCAGGACAATCGGCATGTGGGCGCAGTCATCGTGCGGGGCAAGCGCGTGATGACGACCGGCTATAACGGCGCTCCCGCAGGCATTGTCAGCTGTGTCGACCGCAAGGAATGTCTGCGCCGCAAGCTCGGTATCCCCAGCGGTACGCGGCAGGAGATCTGCTATGCCGTCCATGCCGAACAAAACGCCATCATCCAGGCGGCGCGCCTGGGCATTGAGATCGAAGGGGCGACGCTCTATTGTACCCATCAGCCCTGCGTCATCTGTGCAAAAATGATCATCAACGCCGGCATTGCGCGCGTCGTCTATAAACACGGCTATCCCGATGATTTTTCCATGCAGCTCTTCCGCGAGGCAAACGTCCTCGTTCAGAAGTACGAAGATCTTGAAAAGGAGTAAGCTATGAATCCCGTCGTCACCTTTACCATGCAGAACGGAAAAACCATCCGTGCCGAACTCTACCCGGATAAAGCGCCCAACACAGTCAACAATTTTCTCTCCCTCGTGCGCAGCGGGTTTTATGACGGGCTGACCTTTCACCGCGTCATCGAGGGGTTTATGATCCAGGGCGGCGACCCTGCCGGCAACGGCACGGGCGGCCCGGGTTATTCCATCCGCGGCGAATTTCGCATGAACGGATTTGCGCAGAACGACATCAAACACGCGCGCGGCGTGCTCTCCATGGCCCGCTCCATGCTCCCGGACAGCGCCGGTTCGCAATTCTTCATCATGCATGAAAATGCTTCCCATCTCGACGGCCAGTATGCCGCATTCGGCAAGGTCATCGAGGGGATGGATGTCGTCGACGAGATCGCCGCCGTTCCCACGGATATGCGCGATCGTCCGCTGGAGCCGCAGGTCATCGATCGCGTGACGGCGGAGACGTACGGCGTCGAATATCCCGAACCTGTCCGCGCGCGCCGCTGAATTTGCTTCGGCGATCGCCGCGGATTTCCTAAAAATTTTTGCGAAGTATACGGAGAAGGGCCTCGAGGCCCTTCTTTTTTGTGCGAAATTTGCAGCTTTGCCGTCTGATTTTTTGTGCGGAACGTGCTGATTTGCCGTCTGACGGTTTTCCGTCAAAAATCGGCGTCGCTTCCAAAGGAAGTATTTGTTTCGCAGTCAAAAGGGCAGGGCAATCCATTTTTTTACAAAATGCGACAAATTTATTAAAAATTATTCAATATTTGTAAAAATATAATTGATATTTGTACAAAAAGCGCTTCACAAACGCCATCGAATCGATTATAATAACTTGTAGTAAGATTGCAACAATCGGAATCAAGGAGGACGTTTTGCCATGCAGCAGAAGAAGATCGTGATTCTGGAAAACAATCACGACACGGCAGAAGCCGTCGCGGAGTGCCTCCGCGGGGAAGGATTCGAAGTCTGCGGAGAGACAGACGACGGTGATGAGGGTGTAGCGCTCATTGAACGCACAAAGCCGGATGTGGTTTTGATCGGGCTTGTGCTGAAGGGGTTAGACGGATTCGGCGTGATGGACGCCCTGCGCGAGAAAAAGATCTCGGCGAGGGCGATCGTGACCGGGACCTTTGCCGACGACGAGATCGTCTCGCGGGTGATGGCGAAAGGGGCGCGCTATTATCTGATGAAGCCCGTTTCTCCGGCGGTCGTCGCAGTGCGTGCCAAGGAGCTCGCGTCCGATACGGTCAAACCGGCGGCCGTGCCGGCCGTGCGCGAAAAGCGCAATCCCGTATCGCTGGATGAAAAGATCAGCGGCATCTTTATCTCCATCGGGATCCCGCCGCACATCAAGGGGTATGGATATCTGCGCGAGGGGATCAAGATGGCGGTGGAAGAGCCGTCGATCATCAACAATGTCACGAAACAGCTCTATCCGAAGATCGCCGAAAAGTTCAATACGACGGCGAGCAAGGTCGAGCGCGCCATCCGCCACAGCATCGAGGTCGCATGGAACCGCCAGCGCGTCGATGCGATCAACGCGGTGTTCGGCGTGCGCGTCTATATCGGCACGGACAAGCCGACAAACAGTGAATTTATCGCTCTCGTTGCGGATAAACTCATCCTCGAAGGGTTGGTCAGTTATTGAGGGTGCCCTTTTCGGCTTGCGCCAAAAATTGCGCGGAGAGCCTTTTTTCGGAATATCTCTTGACTTCACTGCCCGTTCTCTATATAATAGAAGAATAGTGAGGAGCGCTTTGTCGGCGCCGCCCGCAAAGGAGTGAAGAGATGGACAGCGCACGGAACGACCGCGTCAAGATTTATATTTCCTGCCATAAAGACTGTGCCGCAGTCCATAACGATGTCTTTACGCCCGTTCGTCAGAAAGACATCGTGCGCTTTCTCCTGAACGGGACGGAAGAGGATCGCTTTATGGCGGCCCACGCCAACGAATACTGCGAACTGCTCACGCAGTACTGGGCGTGGAAGTACGGCGACGCGGATTATTACGGTTTTTGCCATTACCGCCGCTATTTCGAGTTCAACGATCAGGTCAAGACCAACGCCCACCGCTCGGTCAAGAGAGAGTATCTCAACGCGCGCACGGCGGAGGAGCTCGGCCTGAACGATGCGGACAGGCTGCGCCGCGAGATCGCCCGGTACGATGTGATCGCGCCCCGGCCGTTCAATTACTATATCTGTACCGTCTATTGGCAGTATAAAAATGCGGATCACTTGCACATCGAGGATCTCGATGCGGTCATGGATATCATCCGCACGGAATACCCCGAATACGACCGCGCCGCAAGGGAATACCTGTACGGTCACTATTTGTACAGCTGCAATATGTTCATCATGCGGCGCTCTCTGTTCGAGGAGTACAGCGCGTGGCTGTTCGCGATCCTGCGGCGCTTTTATGAACGGCGCGACATGGAGGCGCTCCGCTATTCGAGCGAGGCAATGCGCACGCCCGGCCATCTCGGCGAGCGGCTGTTCGGCATCTATCTCACCCATCTCATGCGGCAGAAACGGTATGAGATCGGTAAGCGCCGCATCGTGCTCTTTGAAGATACCGAGCCTCCCTTCCGCGCTGCCCCCGCATTCGGAGGGGACGCCGTCGCGCTCTTTGTGCCCGTTTCGGCGGAAAAGCTCGCCTTTGCCGCCGTTTGCCTCCGATCGGTCGCGGATGCCGCCTCCTTTGACCGCCATTATGACGTCGTCCTCCTATGCAGCGGGGTGGGGGATGCCGACAAGGAAAAATTGCGCGAAGTCCTGCGCGGGAGGGCCAATTTCTCCCTTCGGTTCTTCGACGTCGACCGGTTGCTCGACGAACGGACGCTGGCCGACCTTTCGGCGGAGAGCCGCACGGCTTATATGCAGCTGGCATTGCCGTACCTCTTTGCACAGTATCGGCGGGCCGTGTGGCTGGATGCGGAGATCGTCGCCCTGCAAGACATCGCGGCCCTGTATGACTGTGCTCTGGACGAGGAGGATTGCTGTGCAGCCGTCGCAGACGTCTGCTTTGCGGGCGGCTTAAACGGTTACAGCCCGATCCTGCGCGAATCGTATGCGGATGCCGTCGGCAAGGGGGCGTTTGCTTTTGCCGAACCGGGCGTATTGGTCATGAATTTTGCGGCAATGCGCTCCGCTTATGGGGAGGAGACACTGCTGCACTATGTGCGGAACGGCTTTTCCGGCAGTGCGGAGCGGCGCGACCTGCTCAATTTGCTCTGTTCGGGCAGGATCCGCTTTCTCGAATACGGCTGGAATTTTATCCCCGAAGCCGAGGGATCGGAGCGCGCTTCCGCCTGTACCTTCGCGCCGAAGGACATGTATGCCGCCTATCGGGCGGCGGCTTCTGCGCCCATGCTGGTGCATTTTGCCGGCAGCGAAAAGCCGTGGGAGCAGGCAGATTCCCGCAACGCGCATCTCTTTTGGCGCATCTGCCGCGAGACGCCGTACGCCGAGGTGCTGCTGTTGGCGGCGGGGATGGGCGATCCCTCCGCGTCGGACGGGTTTTGGATGCGCCTCCTGTTTCCGCGCGGATCCCGCCGCCGCGCGCTGCTGAAAAAATTCAGCCGACGTTTCCGCAAAATTTGAATCGATCGGATGATCGTATCGGATGCGGCCGCCGTAAGGCGGCCGTTTTAACGGAGCGCCGTCTGCGGCGCAGAGGGACCGCCATGCATATATTGGATTTTTACAGGGGAAGGCGCGTGCTCGTGACGGGGCATACGGGATTTAAGGGCGGCTGGCTTGTGCGCATGCTCGCCCTTGCCGGGGCAAAGGTCTACGGCTATGCGCTGCCCGCCCGCTCCGGTTCCGTCTTTGCCCTCTGCGGCGGCTGCGGCGGAGAGACGGGGGACATACGGGATTTCTCCCGCCTGCGCGCCGTCTTTTCCGATTTCCGCCCCGAAGTGGTCTTCCACCTCGCCGCCCAGCCCTTCGTGTTGGAAGGGTACCGTTCCCCGCGCGAAACGTACGAGGTCAACGGGATGGGCACGGTCAATCTCCTCGAATGCATTCGCCTCGGCGGTTGGGTCCGCAGCGCGCTGCTCGTCACGACGGATAAAGTGTATGCCGAATCGCAGGATGCGCTCGCGGAGGATGCGCCTTTGGGCGGTTATGATCCCTACGCGAACAGCAAGAGCTGGTGCGAGCTGGCGGCCGCCTGTTACGGGCGCTGTTATCTGCAGGGGAAAACGGCTCTGTCCGTGATGCGCGCGGGAAATGCGCTGGGGGCCGGCGATAACGGCCCCGACCGTATCCTGCCGGACTGCATTCGCGCGGCGGAACGGGGAGAGCCGATCGAGGTGCGCAACCCCGCCTCCGTCCGGCCTTATCAGCATGTGTTGGATGTCCTCGCCGCCTATCTGACCGTCGCCTGGCGGCAGGCGGAGGATCCATCCCTCGCGGGGGCTTACAATGTCGGGCCGGGCGCATCCGGCTGTCTCGCGACCGGGCGGCTGGTCGATCTCTTCTGCGCAGAGTGGGGCGGCGCTTCGTGGGTGAGCCGCGCGCCGGCGGAGCCGCTGCACGAGTCTCCGGCCCTTCGCTTAAACAGCGATAAGCTGCGCCGCACGTTCGGCTTTCGTCCCCGCCGAACGGCAGAGGATGCCGTCCGGGATGCCGTCGCATGGGAAAAAGCAAGGCTGGCCGGGGCGGATATGGTTCGCTTGGCCGATTCTCTGCTCACGCAGTACCGGGAGCAAGAGGGGTGAAGTGCCTTCGGCTTCTTCCGGAACATGGTCCGGCAAACGGCTGTGTGCCGGGCGCGTCGGCAAAGCGCAGGGCACATAGCGGATATTTCCGTTATTTTCCCGCAATATTTTTTTGTTGCGGGCGCATACTGTGAGCGGAGGTATCATCAATGTTTATAGCAAATCTTGTCTCGTATATCCTTGTGCTGCTCGGTGCGGTAAATTGGGGATTGTACGGCATATTTAACTTTAATCTCGTCTCCGCGATCTTCCAGGGAGACAGAAGCGTCGGCTCGATCATCGTATATGTACTGATCGCGATCGCCGCGCTGTGGCTGCTGATCTATACCGTGTTTGCGGGGGGCGTACTGCGCCTTGTCGGCCACAGAGATCGCGCATAACGGGTGCCGATAGGCTGTGATGCAAGTATCCCGCCGGCAATTTGCCGGCGGGATACTTCTTGTCGAAACAGTCATTCAAATTTTTCCGCGTTTCAGTTCGGCGATCGATACTTTCAGGAAGTATTCGGCCGTCGAATCTTGTTCGATCGCTTCCAAAGCTTCGTCAAAGGTACACCATTTTGCGTCGACGAGCTCGTCCTCGTTCAGTTTCAGCTCTCCTTCGCCCACAGCGACGATAAACCCGAGCATCAGCACGTTGCGCGGCTCGTGATAGCGCGAGCGCGTATATCGATACTTGAGTGTGTTCAGCCCGGTCTCCTCCCGGATCTCGCGCAGGATGGCCTTTTCTGCCGATTCCCCCTTTTTTATGTACCCGGCAAAGAGCAGGTTGTTCCCGTTCGTATGCTTGCCGATGAGTACGCGGTCCTGCGCCTTATTGACGACTGTCATGTTGACTGCCGTGCGGAAGTTGGGAAATTTAAATTCTCCGCATTCATCGCAGTAGGGGACGAGACCTTCGTTGTCGCAGAATTTTAAAGTGAGTTTATGTCCGCAATCCTGACAATACATGTGATCTCCTCCTTTAATTAGTATTTTTAATAGAATACTCTATTTTTGGCCGATTGTCAATCCTATTTTGAACATTTTTTTCGAATATTTCAAATTTATTACATTTGTAAAATCCTATTTTGACAGATATCCGCAAAAAAATCCATTTTTCAGCACATGAATGCAGGGAACGCCCCGGATCGCGGCGGAAGAAGTTGACATTTTTACGCAAAAAGTGTATCATATGAACAGAAGAACAGACGAACAGCGGGGTACAGAATGAAGAAATCATTGCTCAGGAATTACGCAAAATTAATTGCCCGCGTGGGCGGAAACATTCGCCCGGGCCAGCGGGTAGAGATCACCGCTCAGCTCGATCAGCCAGGCTTTATATGCATGTTGGTCGAGGAATGTTACCGCGCGGGGGCTTCGCGCGTCGCCGTGCACTGGCAGAGCCAGGCAATGGAAAAATTGGCTTCCCGCTTCGAGACCGTCAAGGAATTGGCGAATGTCCCTTCGTGGGAGGAGGAGCGGGTGCGCGAGCGCGCAGAGCTGCTGCCCGTCACCATCAAGATCCTCTCCGCCGATCCGGACGGGATGCGCGGCGCCGATCGGGAAAAGCTGACGCTCGCGCAGATGGCGCGTTCCGCCATCACGAAACCGTATACCGATTCGATGGCAAACCGTTACCAATGGTGTGTCGCGGCGGTTCCCTCCGTTGCGTGGGCGAAAAAGATTTTCCCGGAAGATCGTTCCAATACCGCTGTCGAGAGGCTTTGGGAGCTGATCCTGCGCGTCTCGCGCGCAGACGGCAAAGACCCGCTCACAGACTGGATGTGGCACAACCGCTCGCTGCGCGCCAAGTGCGACAAACTCAACGACCTCGGGTTTAAGGAGCTGGAGTATCGCAGTGCAAACGGAACCCGCCTGCGCGTGGGGCTGATCGAACAGGCGCAGTTTATTTCCGGTAAAAAGTGTACGGTCGGCGGCAATTATTTCAACCCCAATATCCCGACGGAGGAGTGCTTTACGACGCCCGCCCGCGGCAGGGCGGAGGGGATCGTGTATGCGGTCAAACCTCTCTCGTACGGGGGTGAGCTCATCGAAGATTTCTGGCTGCGCTTTGAAGAGGGGCGCGCCGTGGCCTGCGGCGCAAAGAAGAACGCGGCGATGTTGGAAAAGATCCTCGCGATGGACGAGGGGGCTTCCTATCTCGGCGAGTGCGCGCTCGTCCCGTACGATTCGCCCATCAACGAGACGGGTATCCTCTTTTATAATACGTTGTTTGACGAAAATGCCTGCTGTCATCTCGCGCTCGGCCGCGGCTACAGCAATACGATCGTCGGGTTTGAAAAATATTCCCATGCCGATTTTGCGGCGATGGGTGTCAACGATTCGTCCGTGCACGTCGATTTTATGGTCGGGAGCGAAGACTTGGAGATCATCGGCGTCACAAAGAGCGGCGCCCGCGTGCCGGTCTTTGAGAATGGGACTTGGAGCGCGCAGCTGCGCTGAGGAGAGGAACATGCAGAAGACGGCATTGAAAAATTACGCAAAATTGCTTGCCCGCGTCGGTTTGAACGTGCAAAAGGGGCAGGAAGTGATCATTACCGCCGAGCTCGATCAGCCGGAATTTGTTCAATTGGCGGCGGAGGAATGCTACCGCGCCGGGGCGGCAAAGGTGCGCGTCGAATGGACGCATCAGCCCGTTTCCCGCCTTTCGGCGCAGTACTGTTCGGAGGAGGTCCTCGGCGAGGTTCGTCCCTGGCAGGAGGAAAAGCTGCGCTGTGAAGTGCGCGAACTGCCCGCCCGCCTGTATTTGGAGAGCGCCGATCCGGACGGGATGAGCGGGATCGATTCTGCAAAGTATGCCCGTGCGGTGCAGGCGCGTTCGCGCATCGTCAAGCCGTACCGCGATAAAATGGAAAACAAATATCAGTGGTGTATCGCTGCGGTCGCGGGTGAAAAGTGGGCCAAAAAGGTCTTTCCCCGCGCGACGGGTGCGAGCATTGCCGAGGATAAACTTTGGCGCACCATCCTTTCCTGTTCTCGTTCTCTGGAGGGGAATCCCTTGGAGAATTGGCGGCGGCACAACGAGGATCTTTCGGCGCGCTGCGCTTATCTCAATTCGCTGGGGCTCAGTTCGCTCGAGTACCAGAGCTCGAACGGAACGGACTTGCGCGTCGGCCTGCTGCGCGACGGGCTGTTTGCCGCGGGCGAGGAAAAGACGCTTTCCGGGATCTCTTTCAATCCCAATATCCCGTCCGAAGAGGTGTTTACCAGTCCCAAGCGCGGGGAGGCGGAAGGGATCGTCTATTCTACCAAGCCGCTCTCCTATCAAGGGCAGCTCATCCGCAATTTTTCCGTCCGCTTTGAGCAGGGGCGCGCGGTCGAAGTTCACGCATCCGCGGGCGAAGACGTGCTCAAAAAGATGATCGAAATGGATGAGAGCGCCTCCTATCTGGGCGAGTGTGCGCTCGTTCCGTACGATTCTCCCGTCAATGCGAGCCGCGTCCTCTTCTACAATACATTGTTTGATGAAAACGCCGCCTGCCACCTCGCGTTGGGCAGAGGATTTACCAACTGCGTGCGCGGCTATGCGGAAAAGTCGGATGAAGAGCTGCACGCCATGGGCATCAACGATTCGATGATCCACGTCGATTTTATGATCGGCAACGACGACTTGTATATCGACGGCGTCACCGATACGGGTGCCCGCCATCCGATCTTCCGCAACGGCCGGTGGGCGTTTTAAACGTAAAAACATACAGCCGGGAAAGATTCACCCGGCAAAGCTTCTATGAACCCGCGGTGCGTCCGCGGGTTTTCTGATACAAAAAAGGGCGCACCCGGCGGGTGCGCCCTTTTTGAACTTATTTATACATATAAGTGAAGCTTCCCGAAATGGGCGATCAATGTCACGCAGAGTACGATGCATACGGCGTCGACCGCGACAACGGCATACCAGCCGAGGACAGAGAGCGCGCAGACGGCAAAGCCGAGCAGCATTGCTCCGAGCGTGAAGATGGTCACGGGAGCACTCTGCTTGACGACGGCGGCTTCCGTTTTCCAGTCGTATTTCGGAAATTTGTAATTGAGATAGATGCCGAAAATTCCCGTAAAGGCGGAAAAGACGACCGCCGTTCCGAGCATGATCGTCCACCCGTCCGCATTTGTCCCGAGTTTTGCGCAGAGCACGGCGGAAACAAACAGGCTGCCGATCGCATTGAGGAGGAAGGTCGGCGTCGACTTGGCGAGGAAGATCGTCCGCGTCGATACGGGCATCGCGAACAGCTGTCCGCGCGAGCTTCCCTCCAAAGACAGTGCCGATGCGGCCGGGCAGGACATTCCGGTAAATACGATCAAAAGTCCGGCGGCCATGTAGGGCAGACGATTTTCGAGCACTTCGACGAGGAAGGGGGCTTCGGCCTCTGACTCCGAGATCAGCAGATCGATCACGCTCTTTGCGTCCACGAACAGCAGCGCGACTCCTGCAATGATGAGCAGCAGAGTGCCGGCCACGCCGTTCATCAGGTAGGATGAGGAGGAAAACAGCTTTTTGAATTCTTTCCGCAGCAGCGAGAAAAAGGCGGAGGAGCTCTTGATGTCTCCCTTTTTGTAGGCGACCCGTGCGCCGTGGTTGAGCAGGGCGGCGTTGATCTTCGAGTAGAAGGGCGCTATAAACAGCACGAAGAGGGCGGCTGCCGCGAGAGAGACCCCGATAAAGGCGAAGATGCCCCAGACACCCTCGCCGGACAGGGTCAGCGTGATCCACTGCGCGGGCGGATAGATGTACTGCGCGAGTACGTCGGCGGCGGCTGTCAGGTTGCCGGTGGCGTCCGTCTGCATGGCAAAGCTGAGCGAGAAGCTCAGGAGGAAGATGGCCACGAGCATCAGGAGCCCGAGAATGCCCTGCAGCAGCCCTTTGAAGCGCAGACCGGCGGTCAGTGCGGTCAGCAATGTGCTCAGCGCCGTCGCCACGACGACGGGCAGCAGAGGGGCAAACAGCGTCGCGGCAAAGATGGTCGCCAGCGCGCCGAAGGAGAATCCCGCAAACACAAAATAGACGGCGGTGACAGGGATCATTACGCCCAGACAGAAGAGCAGATTGACGAGGTAGGACACGACCAGCCTGCTCCCGATGACGGCCCGGCGGGAGACGGGCAGGGACATCACGGCGTCGTAATCTTTGAGCGCGAACAGCATCGAACTTCCCTGCAAGAGGGAGAAAAAGAATGTGATCACGGCCGCCAAGGCGATCGCCGTCGCCGGCACCGCTTCGGTCAGGCCGAGCCCGCAGAATACGATGGCAAACAGGGTGATGTAGGCGAGCATGATCAGCGATACGATCGCAAAGGCGACGGCTCCGCCGATGGCTTTGCGGCGCACGCTCGGGTCGTCCGTCTTGCGCGCGCGGTTGAAGCCGAGCAGCCCCATCAGCTGGATCTTAGCCAGCAGGATCCATTTAGCGCGCATCCTTCTCGAGTACCTCCATAAACACCGATTCAAGGCTCTCGTCGCCGCGCACGGCGTCGATGTCGCCGCTCGCCATGAGCTTGCCGCCCTTGATAATGGCGATCTTGTTGCACAGTTTTTCCGCAACATCCAAGACGTGGGTGGAGAAGAAGATGGCGGAGCCAGCGTCGCACATCTCGCGGAATACCTGTTTGAGCTTGAACGCCGCTTCCGGATCCAGTCCGACAAAGGGTTCGTCCAAGACCATGAGCTTGGGTGCGTGCAGCAGGGCGCCGATAATGGCGAGTTTTTGTTTCATGCCGTGCGAGTAGGCGCTGACGAGCGAGCCGAGGTCGCCGGCGATGCGGAACATGTCTGCATACTTTTCGATGCGCGCGCTGCGTTCAGCCTTTCCGACGTTGAACATGTCGCCGATAAAGTTTAAGTATTGGATGCCGGTCAGGTATTCGTACAGGTCAGGATTGTCCGGTATATAGGCCGTCACCGCTTTACAGGCGACGGGCTGCTTTTTGACGGATTTCCCGTCGATGAAGATCTCGCCGCCATCGAATTCGAGGATACCCGTCACGGCTCGCAGGGTGGTCGTTTTGCCGGCACCGTTCTGTCCGATAAAGCCGTAAATATCGCCGGCATATACGTCCAGTGAGAGATCGTCGACGGCCTTTTTCCCTTTGCCGTACGATTTGCTCAGGTTCCGGATCTCCAGGATCTTTTCTTTCATACATCTCCTTTTCCCCGTATCCCGCTTCGCGCAGGGTGGGGACGGCATTATGGTATCATAGAATCGGGTCGTTGTCAAGTGCATAAACAAGATTTTCCCGGGGGGGGGTAAAGGCAAAAAATAAATAAATTTTTTTGGATTTGACGGAAAATATTGCCGTTTTCTCTGAAATTGTGTATAATAGAGGATAATACGGAACGGGAGAAAAACAATGCGCAGTATCGAAATCGGCGGCCTCCGTCTGCCGGCTGTCGCCGTCGGGTGCATGGGGCTGAACAAATTGGATGCGAGAGGTGTCAGCGCCTTCCTTTCGGCGTCGATGGATGCCGGTTTGAATTTTTTCGATCATGCGGATATCTATGGAGGGGGCGCGTGCGAAAGCCTGTTCGGCGAAGCGATGAAAGCGCTGGGTATCCCGCGCGAGCGCTATGTCCTGCAGTCCAAGTGCGGCATCGTGCCTGGCAGGATGTACGATTTTTCCGAAAAGCACATTCTCGCCTCCGTCGACGGGTCGCTGCGCCGCCTGCGCACCGATCATTTGGATTTTTTGCTGCTGCATCGCCCGGATGCGCTCATGCAGCCGGAGGAGGTCGCGGCTGCGTTTGACAAGCTGCAGGCTTCGGGCAAGGTGCTCCGTTTCGGCGTGTCCAATATGCACCCGTACCAGATCGAGTTGCTCCGCCGCTGCGTGCGTCAGCCTCTCGGTATCGATCAGCTGCAATTTTCCCCCGCCCACGCGGGCATGATCACCTGCGGGATGGAGGCAAATATGGATACGGAGGGGGCAGCCTCCCATGACGGCTATATCCTCGATTATTGCCGCCTGCACGATATTGCCGTGCAGGCCTGGTCGCCGCTCCGCTATGGGCTGTTGGAAGGGGTGTATCTCGGTAATCCTCAGTACGCCGGCCTGAATGATTGCCTGGCGCAGGTCGCGGCGGAATACGGAGCCTCTCCCTCGGCCGTTGTCACTGCGTGGATTCTGCGTTATCCGGCGCGGATGCAGGTCGTCACGGGAACGGCAAATGCAGCGCACCTTTTGGAAATGGCTGCCGGGGCAGATATCGAGCTGTCCCGCGAGGAATGGTATCGCATCTATCTTGCGGCGGGAAATCGGCTGCCCTGATCGGATCGGAAGATAAATTTTGATTTTTTATCGATTTATAAAGTACTATGTGTGACGAAATAGGAGGGTAAACGTATGAAGACGATCGTGGTCGCCAGCGGAAACAAGGGTAAGCTGCGCGAGATCGCTCAGATCTTTCGGGAATATCAGATCATTTCCATGCAGGAGGCCGGGTTTTCCGGCGATATCGAGGAGAACGGTAACACGTTTGAAGAGAATGCGCTCATCAAGGCGCGGGCGGTCAGCCGCGCCCTGCATTGTACGGCGCTTGCGGATGATTCGGGCCTGTGCGTAGAGGCGCTCGGCGGTGCACCCGGTGTGCACAGCGCGCGCTTTTGCGGCCGCCACGGCGATGACGAGGCGAACAATGCCCTTCTTTTGGAAAAGCTGTCCGGCCTTCCGGCGGAGTGCCGCAAGGCCTATTTTGAGAGCTGCGTCGCCCTCTGTACGGAGGACGGGAGGGAAATGACGGCGGCCGGCCGCACATACGGACACATTCTGTATGCGCCGGAAGGGCAGGGCGGATTTGGATACGATCCGCTCTTTTATAGCGACGAATTGGGGAAAAGTTTCGGCGTTGCGGCGGCGGAGGAAAAAAATGCCGTCTCACACCGCGCCAAGGCATTGGCGGCACTCGCTGTAAAGCTGCGGGAGGTGCAGGAATGAAGACAGTCGTCGTTTTGTCGGATACGCATCGCAACCTCGCCCCGCTCGACAAGATTTCCCGCGTCCTTGCCGAGTGCGATTATATCATTCATTTAGGGGACATGGTGTCCGATGCCCGTGAAATTTCTAAAATGTATCCGGAAAAGACGTACGTTATCGCCGGCAATAATGATTTTTATGGCGGAGAGAGCGAGATCGTGCTGGATATTGAGCAGAGGCGCGTTTTTGCCTGCCATGGCCACCGTTTCGGCGTCAAGCACGGTACGGCCGATTTGGTCGCTGCCGCCAAGGAACGTGGGTGCGATATCGCGCTCTACGGCCATACGCATGAGTCAGACGTCCACGAAGAGGAGGGGGTGCTCGTCGTCAATCCGGGATGTATGACTTACTATACGCCGGCTCCGAGTTATTGTTATCTCGTCATCGTGGGGAAAAAGGCGGTCGCGACGGTCGTCGAGGTGCGATAAGGCGCAGAAGTATAAGTTTTTGATGGAATAAAATTTTGAAATGCGCTGAAAAATGTTTGACATAAAATACTGCTTTTGCTATAATATCTTAGCGTTGTGAATCGCGGGTGTAGTTCAATGGTAGAATTCCAGCCTTCCAAGCT
>ERZ1643247.1916-NODE-1916-length-17496-cov-121.138696_pt1 | contig 17496 bp, 16 predicted proteins | sample MGYA00579264_ERZ1643247 | MGnify/ENA primary metagenome ERZ1643247 (study PRJEB29033, sample SAMEA4952262) | chicken gut metagenome | biome: Broiler Chicken; feature: Gastrointestinal Tract; material: Caecum | place: Ireland | collected 2018 | study: Broiler... | reverse complement strand
ACCGGTGCCGGAAAAGCCCGTAAATAAAGGCTTTCTGGCCCACCGCCGACTATTCGAACTCAATCGTTGCCGGTGGTTTCCCCGTGCAATCATACAGCACTCTGTTAATATGTTTCACTTCATTTACGATCCTGCTGGTTGTTTTTCCAATTACCTCCCATGGGATCTCTGCGCTTTCTGCCGTCATGAAGTCTGTTGTGGTCACTGCTCTCAGGGCGATGGCATAGTCATAGGTTCTCTCGTCTCCCATAACGCCTACAGACTGCATATTCGTCAGGGCTGCAAAGTACTGGCCGATTTCTCTGTCGATACCTGCCTTGGCGATCTCTTCTCTCCAGATAGCGTCTGCATCCTGGACCATTTTCACCTTCTCGGCAGTTACTTCTCCGATGATACGGATTCCCAGTCCGGGGCCGGGGAATGGCTGACGGAATACAAGGTAATCCGGAATGCCCAGCTCCAGGCCTGCCTGGCGTACCTCATCTTTAAACAGGTCTCTGAGAGGCTCGATGATTTCTTTGAAATCAACATAGTCGGGCAGTCCTCCTACGTTGTGGTGGGATTTGATCACTGTGGATTCTCCTCCGACGCCGCTTTCTACCACGTCTGGATAGATCGTTCCCTGTACCAGGAAGTCTACAGCGCCGATCTTCTTCGCTTCTTCTTCAAACACACGGATAAATTCTTCGCCGATGATCTTACGTTTTTTCTCAGGCTCTGTTACCCCTTTTAATTTGCTATAAAATCTTTCCTGAGCGTTTACACGGATAAAGTTCAGGTCATAGGGGCCTTCCGGACCGAAGACTGCCTCAACCTCGTCTCCTTCGTTTTTACGGAGAAGGCCATGGTCTACGAACACACAGGTCAGCTGATTTCCTACTGCTTTAGAAAGAAGGACCGCTGCCACAGAAGAGTCCACGCCGCCGGAAAGTGCACATAATACTTTTCCGTCTCCTACTTTTTCGCGGATGGCTTTGATAGTTTCTTCTACGAAAGAATCCATCTTCCAGTCTCCGGCGCACTGACATACATTATAGACAAAGTTGGAAAGCATCTTCTTTCCTTCTTTTGTATGAAGGACTTCCGGATGGAACTGGGTTGCGTAAAGCTTCTTTTCTGTATTTTCTACTGCCGCCACAGGACAGTCTGCTGTGTGGGCAATGATCTCAAATCCGGGAGCCGGTTTGGAAATATAGTCGTTATGACTCATCCAGCAGATGGTCTTCTCAGACACATTCTCAAAGAGTTTGGAGTTCTGATCTACCGTTACCTCGATCTTTCCATACTCTCTCACAGGAGCCTTTTCCACAGTTCCTCCCAGCAGGTGCATCATCAGCTGAGAACCATAGCAGATTCCCAGAATAGGCACGCCCAGTTCAAAAATTTCTTTTGTATATGTGGGAGAATCCGGCAGATAGGCGCTGTTAGGGCCGCCGGTAAAAATAATACCTTTCGGCTGGATTTCTTTGATCTTTTCAATATCTGTTTTATAAGAATAGATTTCGCAGTAAACATTGCATTCACGTACCCGTCTTGCGATCAGCTGATTATACTGGCCGCCGAAGTCAAGTACAATAACAGTTTCTCTCTTCAAGAAAGTGCCCTCCTGTTCTTTTTATCATCATTTGAAAAATTCTGATCCAGCGTTTTGTCTGCAGGCTGGATCGTCCACTTCATTATAGAGTATCCCCCTCCATTTTACAAGGGAAAAATCCCCTCATTTACAGTATAAAGCCGCCTGCGGCGCCTGTCCTATCTCTCCAGCTCTTTGATCACGATCCCCAGTCTCTTTGCCAGCATGATAGCTTGTTCCAGGTTTACGATCACTTCCCGTAGTTCGTCCTTTCCATCAGAGATCACAATACCTGTAATATCACACTGCGTAAAATCAATATTCTTCAGCCAGGTTTTGAAGAAACTGACGTTTTTAAAGCAGTCGTCCTTCCAGTCTACATTGGTGATATTGCATTTACTCATGCTGGAATCGGTAAAATCTGTGTGATAGGCTTTTACATAGCTCATGCGTACCGCATCCATGCCTGCGTCTCTGAAATTACAGTTTTCAATAGAGACATGACGGATATTGCTTCCGTAAAAATCCGTTCCAAGAGCTTTACAGTTCTCAAAGGCACAGCTTCTGAAATTGATATCGTTCATGCTGGAATTAGAAAAATCACAGTTTATAAACTTTACGTCTGTAAAGCCGGCTCTGTCAAAACAGCAGCTTAGAAATTTGCAGTTCTGAAACACCACCTGCTGAAAAGAAATATGACTCCCGTCGATCCTGGACAAGAATATCCCGGTAAACTGCCTTCTGAAAATCTCTCCCTCTTCTTCTCTGGTCCCCTGTATAAGGCCCGGCGCGTCTTTGACTTCCGCCAGTTCCGAGGGAATCTGCGGTTCTTTAAATGCTTTTTTATTCATAGTTTTCTTTCATCCTATACCAGTGCTGCATGTTTCCATTTTCCTCTTATGTATCTGGTGACAAAGCATATAGACCGGAACAGCCAGTCAATGGTCATAGCCACCCATACGCCGAACACACCCATGTGGAAATAAACACCCAGCACTGCGCTGAAACCGATCCGGAATATCCACATAGATACGATAGACAGCCCCATGGTAAACTTAACATCTGCCGCCGCTCTCAGAGTATTTGGCAGAGAGAAAGACAGGGGCCATATGGTCACTACACAGGCAGAATGATAAAACAGAATCTGCCGCGCATAGCTGCTGGCTTCCTCTGAAAGTCCGTAAATACTCACTACAAAGGGCACGGCCAGCACCACAAAAATGTTTATTGCCAGAGCGGAAATATAAATGATCCTGATCAGCTTCTTGGTGTAATATTTTACCTGTTCAAAGTCCCCGGCACCCACACACTGGGACACTACGGTGAGCATGGCAAAGCCGATGGCCATTCCGGGAAGGGTGGCAAAAGTGGCTACATTGTTGGAAACCGCGTTAGCGGCAATCGACGCGGTTCCGAATCCCGTCACAATGCTCAGAACCATGATCTTACCAAGCTGGAACATACTGTTCTCCAGCCCATTGGGGATCCCGATATACAGGATCTTTTTCAGGAGAGACCAGTCTGTTTTAAAGGAAAACGGGTGATAAATATGGACCATATGCTTCTGATCGTTCAGCATGATCAGCATGACGGTACAGGCCACGGTTCTGGAAACTAAAGTAGGGATTGCAACTCCCTCTACTCCTCTGTGGAGCCCATAGATCAAAATGGCATTTCCGCAGATGTTGATCGCATTCATCAGCAAAGAAGTCTTCATCGCAATAGAGGAATTTCCCATTGCCCGGAAAGCCGCCGCTCCTGCGTTATACAAGGCGATCATGGGAATGGAAGCAAAAACGATGAGCATGTAAACATTGCAGTTATAAAGAACGTCTGCTTCGATATTGCCAAAGATCACATGAGTGATCAGATTCCGTCCCAGATATCCCAGGATCATTACCGCCAGAGAAGCTTTCAGGGTAAAAGCCAGCAGCTGGTTTGTGGCCTTACAGGCCATTTCTGACCTTTGCTTACCCAGGAATTGGCCGGTAATGACTGCTCCTCCTGTGGCAAGCGCCGTAAAGATATTGATAACCAGCACCATGACGGTATCGATAAGAGAAACACCGGATACCGCAGCTTCTCCTACGCTGGACACCATAACAGAATCAGCAAGACCTACAAAAGCCTGAAGGAACTGATCCACCACCAGAGGAAGGATCAGGTTCCGAAGGTCTGCATTGGAAAAAAAGAGCTTTTTTCCGTCCATTTTTCTTTATTTTTCTCCTCCGTATCTTTTTGATATCCCACATTATACGCCCCCGGATTCTGGTGTACAAGAGAGATTCTTAACTTTTTCTTTACTTTGCAGAGAAAAAACGGAAGCCTTCTCCCTTCGGAGAGACTTCCGCTATATAACTATGTAAGGATAAGGGCTTCACAGGTAAGGATACCCAGGAAAATAAGATTCCACCCTGTAAAGACCTTCATAAACCTTCCCTTTCTCCGTGGATATTCCACCGTATAAAATTTAAAGGAGATCAGGCTTGCCAGCGAAGCCACCAGGGTTCCCAGACCTCCCAGATTGACAGCTGTAAGGAGAAGGGAAAAATTTCCCGCAAATCCTGACAGCAGGATCGCTGCAGGTACATTGCTGATAATCTGGCTGGTAAGGATCCCTGCCCACAGTTCCTTTCCCTGGACAAGGGAAGCCAGAGTGTCGCTGATCTCCGGGATGCGCTTCATATTTCCGATAAAAATGAAAAAGCAGAGAAAAGTCAGCAAAAGGAAATAGTCTACTTTTCCGAATAACCTCCGATTCACTGCCAGCACTGCCGCTGCTACACAGATCAGCACAGGAATATATGGAAAAACCCGAAATACTACCAGCAGGCAAAGTACCAGCAGAGCGGCAAATGCCAGAAGCTGGGGAAGAGATTTCTCTATCTGAACCTCCTTCTGCTCCTTTACGGAGATACTCTCCAGAGCTTCCTTTTTTTCTGTAAAAAGGATACACACCAGAAGGATCAGGGACAGGCCTGCGTATGGCAGAACCGCCCGGGCAAATTCCCCCAGAGTGACTCCTGACATCGAGTATAAATAAAGATTCTGAGGATTGCCTATGGGCGTAGCCATGCTTCCCAGATTGGCGGCAATGGTCTCCAGCACCACGATCCTCAGGATCCGGTCTTCCCGACCGATCATCTGATATACCAATATAGTAAAGGGTACAAAGGTGATCAGAGTTACGTCATTTGTAATGATCATACTGGAGAAGAAACACAAAAGCACCATAAGCACAGACAGGTTCCGCAGACTACTGGCCTTCTTTAATAACGTCTCTCCTAAAAGAGAAAATACTCCCAGCCACCGGAAACCGGCCACAATGATCATAAAACAAAACAGCAGCGCCAGGGTCCTGTAATCCGGATAAGACAGATAAGCTGTATCCGGCCGCACCGCTGCTGCTGAAATTACAGCAAGCAGAAAAGAGACACAGAAAACCGTCTCTTTTCTAAAAAAATCTTTCAGAGTTTTCATATAATGGTCTCCCTGCATATCACGAAATTTTTATGCCGTCCTCTGCCGGAAATTCCGGGATCCCAGTTCCGGTTCAGGACAAACAGCCCTATTATACCTCGTGTTTTTCTGATATGCAATCATAACTCTGACAAAAATTTCCGATTTTTAATACACCGATTCCCGGTGTTTCAGAATATTTCAGGCCAGTTCTTTTACATAAACTCCATCTGCCTTTTCAAAGCCCATGGTCTGCAGATAAGGTTCGTGAGGGCCCGGCGTTCCTGTAAAGATCATTTTGTGGATCCCTTTAATATCCCTTTCCGGCGTCCGGGCTGTTTTTCATGATCTTGACCAGTCTGCTGGTACCAAGCCTCTCTGCTCCCAAACGGATAAATTCTTCTGCGTCGTCAAAGGAAGAAATGCCTCCCGCAGCCTTTACCTTCACATCTTTTCCTACATGTTTTCTCATCAGTTCCACATCTGCAAAGGTAGCCCCGCCTGTGGAAAATCCCGTAGAAGTTTTAATGTATTCTGCCCCTGCTTTTGTGACGATCTCGCACATTTTTATTTTTTCTTCTTCTGTGAGCAAGCAGGTCTCGATGATCACCTTCAGGATCCTGCCGCCGCAGGCCTGGTGAATCTGCCGGATTTCCTCTTCGATTTCTTCGTACTTCTTATCTTTCAGCTTACCGATATTAATGACCATATCGATCTCAGAAGCTCCATTTGCAGCAGCGTCCTTTGTCTCAAATACCTTGGTGGCTGTGGTGCTGTAGCCGTTTGGGAAACCGATCACTGTGCAGATAGGCAGTTTTCTCTCTACATATTCCGCAGCCTGTTTCACATAAGAAGCCGGAATACAGGCAGAAGCTGTTCCGTATTTTATGGCGTCATCCAGGATCTGCCGGATCTCCTCCCAGGTTGCAGTCTGTGTCAGTAAAGTATGGTCCACATATTTTAAAATTTCTCTCTTATCCATCTCAGATTCCTTTCCATTTTTTCTCAAATATTTCTTTGATCTCCGGGTCGAAAGCTGTATCTGCAGCGTTTCCAAGGAGGGTAAAGATCAGGTCCTCGTCCCGGCCGTATTGTTCGTAAACTTTCGTTAATTCCTGTGTCATAGTCGTTCCGCTGACGGTCCGGTTATCCGTGTTTACAGAAACCTTGATCCCTGCATCCAGAAACTGGCGAAGGGGATAATCCTGCCAGGTTTGAACCGCCTTAGTCTGGAAATTGCTGGTAGGGCACATTTCCACGCCGATGCCATCCTTGGCATATGCCTTCATCAACTCCGGATCTTTTTTCAGGGCGATCCCGTGGCCGATCCTGGCTGCTTTCAGCTCCCGGGCTTCCCGGACATTATCCAGGTTTCCCGTCTCTCCGGAATGGATGGTATAGGGCATACCCAGGCGTTTTGCCTCCTGGAAAATATTCCGGAACTGGGCGGTAGGATAAGCAGATTCATCCCCTGCCAGATCCAGGGCGCACACCCCTTCTCCCAGGTATTCTCTGGCACATTTCAGCATTGCCAGGTTCTGCTCTTCACTGTGGTTTCTCATAGCACACACAATGATCTCATAGCGTACCTGGAAGTCTTCTTTTCCCCGTTCCATTCCTTTCCTCACTGCCTCGATCACCTGTCTGCAGCTTAAATTTTCATGTACGGAAAGCATAGGCGCAAACCGGACTTCTATGTATTCCACTTTCTCTTTTGCGATCTCTTCCACAAAGGTATAGGCCCCTTCTTCCAGTCCTTTCTCATCCTGGAGACACTGAAGGGGCAGATCAAATTTCTCCAGATATTCCGTAAGGCTCTGGCAGTCCTGGGATACAGTCAGAGCCTCCCCGGTCACTTCCTTCCCCAGATGTCTCTCTATCATGGCCTTCGTAAGAGAGCCGTCCAGATGACAGTGAAGATCAAGCTTTGGAAGCCGTTCTATATCCATATAATCACACCTTTCCCCAAAAGCTGTGACACTAAACATATGTCAGGAATATTCTCGATTTGGTTTAATGCCACAGCTCCCGGTCTTTTTTATAAATTTTCTATGATTTTAGTAACCAGTTCTTTAAACTGAACAGAGACTCTGTCAGCGGTTTCCTGTACTTCTTTGTGGTCCAGTTTTTGGTCTGACAGTCCTGCTGCCAGGTTGGTGATACAGGAGATCCCTCCGATCTCCATTCCCATATGGCGGGCAGCCATGGCTTCGCAGGCGGTGCTCATTCCCACTGCGTCTCCTCCCCAGATCCGGCACATCCGGACTTCCGCAGGAGTCTCATAGCTTGGTCCTGTCAGCTGTACATAGACCCCTTCCTGGAGATTGATCCCGCATTCCCCGGCTGCTTTACGGATCACTTCCCGGATCCTTTTGCTGTATACTTCACTCATATCCGGGAACCGGTCTCCAAGTTCCTCCAGGTTTGGTCCGATCAGAGGATTCGGTACGCCCACTGCGATCTGGTCGGTGATCATCATAAAATCTCCCGGATGAAAGTTCTCATTGACGCCTCCCGCCGCATTGGTGAGGATCAGCTTTTTCGCTCCCAAAAGTCCCATAAGCCTGGTCGGCAGGACCACATCTGACATAGGATATCCTTCGTAATAGTGGACTCTTCCCTGCATGATCACCGCCGGAACAGTTCCTACATATCCGAAGACAAACCGTCCTTTATGGCCCTTTACTGTGGATACAGGAAATCCTTCAATATCTGAATAATCTACGGTAGCTTCTATCTGAATCCCTTCCGCATAATCTCCCAGTCCGCTTCCCAGGATCAGGGCAACTTCTGGTTTAAAATCTGTTTTTTCTCTGATACTTGCCAGACAAGTCTTTAATTTATTTTCCATTTTGTCACTCCTCTCACAAAGTTTCCGCCAGGATTTCCGAGATCATCTTTTCCATCCGGCAGTATTGTTCATAATTAATCAGGATATAGCTTCCCTGGGTGGTGATCAGACCGCTTTCCTTAAACTTTTTGATGGAACGGCTGATGGTCTTTACACAAAGTCCTGTAAAATCCGACAGTTCCTGGCGGTCTCCTTTCATCTTCATGACTCCATTCTCCGCATATTTCCGATACCGTTTCATCAGCAGGAAAGCTACCCGGTCCGCTCCCTGAAGGAACAACAGCATCCGGCTGTCCCGTGCCTGTTCCAGCAGATATTCTCCCATCAGCCTGCTTTCCTGCTGAAGGGCGGTAATATCCGAATCCAGCCATTTTTTAAAGCCCTCTTTGGGTATTTTCAATACTGTACATTTTGTCACTGTTTGAAGTGTGGTCTGGTACTTATCCAGATCAATGATCACTTCCATCCCGCCGAAAGCGTAGACTTTATCAAATACGGTAAAGTCATAATTAATGCCGTAGATCCTGTAATCTGTGGCTTTAATAAGTCCTTTTCCGATCAGGAACACCGTATCCGCAGGCTCCCCTTCCTGGACAAAAATGGTTCCTTTTTCCAGTTCTTCCACCACAAAAGTATCCATCAGCCACATGGGAGCTGTGCGGAAATATTCCTCAAATTGTTTTCTTCTCTCTTCTTCAATCTCATTCAGAAAAGGTAAGATCTGGGCCAGATATTTATTTTCCATCTTTTATCACCTGCAGTTTTTTTCTATAGGAAGCACCTGTTTTCCTTTGACATATTTTGCCTGGATATGTCTGTCTTCTCCCATGTAGATCAGCCGCTCCAGCCTCTCTTTTGTGGAAAGTTTCCTGGCATGACGGAACATTGTATCATCAATGACTACTGCGTCGAATTCATACCCAGGTTCCAGACTTCCCACTCTTCCAAAGAATTCTCCTCCCCCTTTGGTAGCCAGGTAGAAGACTTCTTCCACAGTCAGCGGTGCAAGGCTCTCATCCTGGATCCTCCACCGAAGCTTGGAACACTGGACAGCCATAGCCATAGCCCGGAACATAGAAAGAGAGGTGCCGGCAGCCACGTCTGTGCCAAGTCCCATTTTCAGTCCCTGGTCCAGAAACCTTCTGGCAGGGGCGATCCCCGAAGCCAGGTTTGCATTGGACTCCGGACAATGGGCAATAAACACGCCCTGTTCCTTCATCATCCGGGTTTCTTCCTCATCGCTGTACACACAATGGGCCATAATCGTAGGACATTCTCCTCCAAACAGCCCATGGAGACGGTAAGCGTCTCCATAGCAGGAGGCTTTCGGACAAAGCTGGCGGACCCATTCTATCTCGCTGAGATTTTCAGAAAGATGAGACTGTGCCGGCAGCCTGTATTTCTTCTGAAGCTCTGAAAGTTTCTCCATCAGTTCATCGGAACATGTAGGGATAAATCTTGGTGTCAGGATAGGTTTTACATTGGTAAGATCCGCCGCCTCCAGGATCCAGGCTTCTGTATCTTGGGCAGACTTCCCAGCGCTTTCTTCCTGCAGCCCCCGGGAGCTGTTCCGATCCATATTTACCTTTCCCACATATCCTGCCAGCCCTGCCTCTTCCATCTTCTTCATCAGCCAAAGAGTCGCTTCCTTATGGCAGGTGGCGAAAACACAGGCTCTTGTGGTTGCGCTGTGGAGCAGATCGTCTATGAATATATTATACGCCTTTTTTGCATACGCTGTATCCTTATATTTCTCTTCCTCCGGAAAAGTATGGGTGTTCAGCCAGTCGATCAGTTCCCGGTCCATACCCAGCCCCCGGAACGTGTACTGGGGAGCGTGGACGTGAAGGTCCACAAGTCCCGGAATGATCAGCTTATCCCCATAATCCCGGCAGGGGATCCCTTTCCATTCTTCCGGGAGCGTTTCAAAAACTCCCCGGCTTTTTCCTTCTTCGCATACTACATAGCCACGGTCCACAGTCCGTATTTTTTTCTGATCCTCGCTGTAACAGATATGACCTCTGATAGCAAATCTTTCCATGTTCTTGTCTCCTTGTTCTGTCATTCCAAGCTAGTGTACTGTATTTTTTATCGCTGTCCCTTATCGTAAGGGATACCCTCTGCCTTAGGCGCCCTGGAGTTCTTTGAAAACAGCGCCAGCACCACAAGGGAAATAATATACGGAAGCATGTTATAAACAGCACTTGGGATATTTAATGCCTCCAGGATATCGAATCCGGAATATACATTGGACAGGGCCCGGAACAATCCGAAAAGAAGGGCTGCCAGTCCGATAAATTTCGGCTCCCACTGACCGAAGATCATAACCGCCAGGGCCAGGAATCCGAAGCCTGCCACACCGTTTTCAAACTTCCACTCACTGACTCCTGCAGTGATATAAACGATCCCCCCAAGGCCGCCGAAAAGGCCGGAGATCAGAACGCCTGCATAGCGCATTTTGTATACGTTGATGCCTACAGAATCCGCTGCCTGAGGATGCTCGCCGCAGGCTCTCAGGCGAAGGCCAAACCGTGTTTTATAAAGAACAATATGTGCAATGATCAAAAGAACAACTGCCAGGATCATAAACCAGCTGACCTCAAAGTTTCCGATCTTAAAAGCGGAAAATGCTTTTCTCTGTTCAATGTACTGGATCGAGGAAGAAACGTTATTTACATTTTCTGCCATGTTGATCGCTTTTACAAATACCGTAGCTGCCGCTGTACCAAGAAGGTTCATGGCTGTTCCGATCAGGGTCTGATCTGCCTTAAAATTAATTGCCGATACGGCCAGCAGAAGCGAATAAACCATACCGAAGAGAATACTTCCGATCACAACTGCCAGGATCATAAGGGCAGCCGGCAGGCTTCCCATATATTTCATTACCAAAGCTCCGCCCAAGGCGCCGATGACCATAGTTCCCTCTAAGCCCAGGTTGATCACACCGCTGCGCTCGGAGAAACATCCCCCCAGGGCAACAAGCATAAGTACTGATGCATAGATTAATGTATATTGTAATAATAGTGCCATCCTTTTCTTCCTCCTTTCCTACTTTTTCCCTTTTCTGCTCATACAGTATTTAAAGAATAATACAAAACCGCAGAAGTAAATGATGATCGCTGAGATCAGGTCTGAAATCTGGGCGCAGTATACCATCTTGTCCACGTAAGACCCGCCGCTTGTAATGTGCTGGATAAAGAATGCGGAGAAGATACTTCCAATAGGATTCAATCCTCCAAGGAAAGCTGCCGCGATCCCGTTAAAGCCCATGGCCGGCACTGCAGTCTGAGCGCAGGACCACTGCTCGATCCCGCTTAAATAAAGGAATGCGGCGCCAAGTCCGGAAAGGCAGCCTGCGATCACCATGGTAAGGATCATATTTCTCTTTTCTTTCATACCTGCATATTTTGCAGCGTTTTTATTTAATCCTGTAGCCTTGAGTTCATATCCCAGTTTTGTTTTGCTCATCAGGAACCACACCAAAACGGCGATAATAACTGCCAGGGGAATGGCGATGGTCACATACCGGTTATCAGAAAACAGCTTGTCCAGTCCCAGGCTTGGTATCAGGGCCCCAGGTGCGTTAGTCTTCAGTGCCATGGTATAAGTGGTGCTGGATTCCTTTACATTGGTCAGCAGCATGTTCACACCGTAAAGGCTGATCCAATTCAGCATAATTCCTGCGATAACTTCATTTACATTTAAGTATGCCTTTAAAATACCCACGATCCCGCCGAGGATACCGCCGCCGATCATAGCTGCGATCATGCAGACATACCAGGGCATCTGATAGGCCAGGCCCAGATAAAGGGCAAGTCCCGCTCCCACCGCGTACTGTCCGGAAGCGCCGATATTGAAAAGTCCTACCTTATAGGCAAATAAGATGGACAGGGTACACATAAGAAGAGGCGCAGTTTTGGCAAGGGTACTTCCGAAATATTCCAGAGCAACCTCAGGTCTGGGGAAGTATAAAAAGTTCTTCAGGATCGCGCTCATTGCGCTCCAGGCTTCTGAGGGATTGATACACAAAAGCACAATATAGCCCACCAGAAGTCCCAGAATGATACAGATCAGAGAGGCGATCACAGTCTGTACGCCGGCGATTTCCAGGAATCCTTTCTTTTCGTTTTTCGTATTCATATCCTACACCTCCTGTTTTTTGGCACCGGTCATATAAAGTCCCAATTCCTCAACCGTCACTTCGTCCGGTTTGAATTCCCCGACCAGTTTTCCTTCGTACATTACCAGGATCCGATCCGGCACATCCATAACTTCATCCAGTTCCAGACTGACTAAGAGCACAGCCTTTCCTGCATCCCGTTGTTCAATAAGCTGTTTGTGGATGAATTCGATAGCTCCGATATCTACGCCTCGTGTAGGCTGTACAGCGATCAGAAGATCCGGATCCTTGTCAATCTCCCGGGCAATAATAGCTTTCTGCTGATTTCCTCCGGACATAGACCGGACAGTAGTAGCCGATCCCTGGCCGGAACGGATATCGTACTCTTCAATGAGACGGTCTGAATATTCCCGGATCTCTTTCCTCTTAAGCACTCCGAACTTATTAGTAAACTGCGTCTCAAAATACCTTTGGAGCACCAGGTTATCTTCCAGAGAATAATCCAGGATCAATCCATGTTTATGCCGGTCTTCCGGTATATGACTCATTCCCATAACAGAACGCTGACGGATGGATGTATGGGTAATGTCTTTCCCCTTCATGGTAATGCTTCCGCTTTTCAGAGGTTCCAGACCTGACAGTCCGTAAACCAGTTCCGTCTGTCCGTTTCCGTCGATTCCTGTAATACAGACGATCTCTCCTTTGCGCACCTGGAAGTTCACATCCTGGACTGCGTCTTTCTTATTCTGACCCTCAACGGTCATATGCTTTACATCCAGCACTACCTCTCCCGGTTTTGCAGGTTTCTTTTCCACTTTAAAGCTTACATTTCTTCCCACCATCATAGCAGACAGTTTCTCCGGAGTAGTATCTTTTGTCTCCACCGTACCTACATATTTTCCCTTCCGAAGGACTGTGCAGCGGTCAGATACTTCCATGATCTCGTTTAGCTTATGGGAAATAAAGAGGATGCTTTTTCCCTCTTTTGCAAGCCCCTTCATGATCTGCATCAGTTCTTCGATCTCCTGTACAGTCAGCACTGCTGTAGGCTCATCAAAGATCAGGATCTCATTATCCCGGTACAGCATTTTTAAGATTTCCGTTCTCTGCTGCATACCTACGGTAATGTTCTCTACAATAGCGTCCGGATCGATCTGAAGATGGTATCTTTTAGACAGCTCCATAACCTTTTTTCTGGCTTCCTCTTTCTTCAGGAATCCTCCCTGGACCGGTTCCGCGCCCAGGATGATATTGTCCAGTACAGAAAAACATTCTACCAGCTTAAAATGCTGATGTACCATACCGATCCCAAGAGCGTTTGCGTCATTGGGATTCTTGATATGTACGGTTTTCCCGTCTTTCCGGATCTCTCCTTCCTCCGGCTGATACAGTCCGAACAGCACACTCATCAGCGTAGATTTTCCCGCGCCGTTTTCACCCAGAAGGGCATGGATCTCTCCTTTTTTCAGCTGGAGCGTGATGTTGTCATTTGCCACAATACCGGGAAATCTCTTAGTTATATTCAGCATTTCAACTGCGTATTCTCCCATTTTGCTTCCTCCTTTCCCTTCTCTTACATGATCGATCCTTGTCTTTCATTTACCGTCACAGATACCTCCGGCATCTGGTCAATGGAATTGTCGATCTGGATCTCCCCGTCAAAAATCTTCTGTACCAGTTCATGGTAATCCTCTACTGTAAAGTTTTCATTCCACTGTGTGGTATCCTCAGGAAGCCCTACATAATTCACAGATGTATCTGTTCCTGATACCAGTCCCAGATTCTCGATCTTTCCTACATGCTCTTCCCATGTGCCGTCTACAATAATAGAATCCAGCATAGCCTTTACCGTAGCTCCCAGGCCTTTCATAGCAGAGGTCACTGTCATTCCTTCTCCGTATGCGTCAATGGTGGGAGACTGATCACTGTCTACTCCGATCATTTTGCCCCCTACCTTCGCGGCCGCTTCTGCCGCAGAAGTGAAAATTCCCCCGCCGCAGGCAAATACGATCTCTGTTCCCTGGCTGTACCAGGTATCCATGGCTGCTGTGATCTCTGTGGAGCCATAGAACTGTCCTCCGTATGCATACTCTACTTCCACCTGGTCTGCAATACCCAATTCTTCTGCCGCATCATTGATCCCCTGTACATATCCGAATCCAAAACGCATAACTGCCGGCACCGCCTGGCCGCCCAGGAATCCCAGATTCCGGTAGCCTAATTTTACCGCTGCATATCCTGCCATATACCCGGGAATCTCCTCCTGGTAAACTGCGCAGTATGTGTTTTCTGTGTTGTAATAGTCGGAAGCCTCATAGGAATCCGGATCTTCATAATACTTATTTCCCACTGCCGCGGCAATAATGTCTCCTGCAGTCATATCCAGAGCGATAAACTTCACATCCGGGTATTTATAGGTCACTTCCACCAGGGCCGGCGCAAAGATATATCCCGGCATGACAATGATGTTATAACCTTCCGCCACAGCCACATCGATCATGGCAATACGGGCATAATCTGTGTCCCCGTCCGGCTTTTTATAGGTAAAATCAATGTTGTTTTCCGTGCAGTATTCCAGACAGGCTTCATAAGTGGTCTGGTTGAAAGACTGGTCTGTAATGTCGCCGCTGTCTGTGATCATGGCCACACGATAGTCTGAATCACTGGTGCTTTCTTTAGTTCCCGAAGGTCCGCAGCCCAGGGCAGAAACTGCTACGCAAACTGCCAGAAGAAAAGCGGCAAGCCTTTTCAGTTTTTTCATTTCTTCGTTCCTCCTTTGTCAAAATTTTTTTATTTTAAATAAGAAAGCAATGAAGTTCCAATGGTATTTTCCGGCATATGAAGTCCAAAATTGTCAACAATAGTAGCGCCGATCACTGCAAAAGTATCCTGTTCCGGCAGCATTCCATTCCCCTCCATAGCCTTTCCATAGGCAAGGAAAGGTACCTTTTCTCTTGTGTGGTCAGTTCCTGTATAGGTGGGATCATTGCCATGGTCTGCGGTAATGATGAGAAGGTCCTCTTCCCTTAATTTTTCCAATAAAACTTCCAGTTTTTTATCAAACATTTCCAGCTCTTTTGCATAGCCTGCCGGGTTTCTTCTGTGTCCCCATTTCGCGTCAAAATCCACCAGATTTACAAAACACAATCCCTGGAAATCTTTATCTGCCAGCTCAATAGTCTGCTCCATGCCATGGACAGAAGATTTGGATTTATAGGCTTCTGTGATCCCCTCTCCGTCAAAGATATCCTTGATCTTTCCTACAGAGATCACATCCAGACCGTGATCTTTCAGCACATCCAGAGCCGTTTTCATCGGCGGCTTTAGAGCGTAGTCGTGACGGTTGCTGGTCCGCTCAAACTCCCCTTTCTTCTTTCCGATATAAGGCCTTGCAATAACCCTTCCCACTCTCCATTCTTCTTTCATGGTCAGTTCTCTTGCGATCTCACAGCAGCGGTACAGCTCCTCCAGGCCGAAGGTCTCTTCATTTCCGCAGATCTGGAGCACAGAGTCCGCTGAAGTGTACACGATCATATGGCCGGTAGCGATCTCCTCTTCTCCCAGCTCATCTATGATCTCTGTTCCGCTGGCGCTTTTATTTCCGATCACCTTATGTCCCGTCCGCTTTTCCAGTTCTTCGATCAATTCTTTTGGAAAACCATGTTCTGTAAAGGTTTTAAAAGGTTTCTTTGTCTCAATCCCCATAATCTCCCAATGACCGGTCATAGTATCTTTCCCGTTGCTCCGTTCTCTCAGGGCGGCCTGATAACCAAGAGGATTTTCCACAGCAGGCACCTGCTTAAGAGGCGTCAGATTCGCCATTCCCAGCTTCTGCAGTGTGGGGATCCGAAAAGTCTCCACAGACTCTGCTATATGTCCAAGGGTATTCACCCCTACATCTCCGAATTTTTCCCCGTCAGGCATAACTCCGATCCCCAGGGAATCGATCACGATCACAAATACCCGTTTATACTCTTTCATATCCATCCTCCTCGGCTCTACTTTTCCAGATTTCCAGGGCCGAATCCCTGGGGGAGCAGCTCTTCCAGCCTGTATATCTTATACTCTTCTGTTCCCTTTGCCAGTATGATCTGAAATTCTTTCGGGCTGCAGAATTCCATCATCACCTGTCTGCAGACTCCGCAGGGAGGCGCATAATCTGTAAGTTTTCCTTCCGGCCCTCCCACTATGCAGATAGCCTCAAACTCTCTCACGCCTTCACTGACAGCCTTAAAAAACGCTGTTCTTTCCGCACAATTTGTAGGCGTATAGGCTGCATTTTCAATATTGCAACCTGTATAGATCTGCCCGTTCTTTCCAAGGAGAGCCGCCCCTACCTTAAAGTGAGAATATGGCGTATAAGAATAGGAAAGCTGGGCGATGGCTGTGTCAATCAGTTCCTGGATCCTTGCTTTTTCCATTGTGATTCCTCCTCTACTTCTCTGCTTTCTGATCTGCCTTGATCAGGTTTCGTATTGCCTGTACTGCCACCCGGATAGCCATGTCTGTATCGTGGACTACCGGATTCTCCAGTCCTTCTTTCTCTCTCTCCTGATTAGCCATGACCAGGAAACAGGAGCCTGCCCGCACTCTCAGATGGCTGGCTACCACAAAGAGGGCTGCGGATTCCATCTCTGAGGCAAGACAGCCCAGCCGCTTCCAGGCTTCCCATTTATTCAGCAATTCGTAGCTCACCGGCATTCTTTCCGGGGAATGCTGTCCATAAAAAGAATCTTTGCACTGAACAACCCCTACATGATAAGGGCTTTCCAGCTCCTGGGCTGCCTGGATCAGCGCATTTGTCACCTGGATATCTGCCACTGCCGGGAACTCAATAGGCGCATATTCCTTGCTGGTTCCTTCCATACGGATAGCGCCGTTTGCAATGACAACATCTCCGCTCTTCACATCCAGCTGCATGCCCCCGCAGGTTCCGATCCGGATAAAAGTATCCGCCCCGGACATGGTCAGCTCTTCCATTGCAATGGAAGCGGAAGGTCCGCCGATCCCTGTAGAAGTAACACTTACCTTCACCCCATCCAGGTATCCGGTATAGGTGACATATTCTCTGCTGTCAGCCACCAGGACCGGATTGTCAAAATATTTGGCAATCTTCGCACAGCGTTTGGGGTCTCCCGGAAGGATCACATAACGTCCCACATCTCCCTTGCCTGCCTGAATATGATACTGTTTATTGGCGTCCTCTGAATAATGCATAATCATACCTTCTTTCTCTTCGTTCTTTATTCTACTTGCATCTTACCTATAATTTACCATTTCAAAAAGGACTCGAGTCCCTTTTTATGTATTTACGTGACTTTTCACAATTTTCTTTTTCGTTTTTTATATATTTTTACCACATGAACGAATGCTATTCTTTACTTTTTCCGGTGGTTTTATTTTATAAGAAAAGCTTTGCTGATACAGGCATCCATATATAGAAAAATGAGCCTGTGATCCCGGCATTTGCCTTTTCACAGACTCTTTTTCATA
>ERZ1643247.1915-NODE-1915-length-17507-cov-5.751318_pt1 | contig 17507 bp, 12 predicted proteins | sample MGYA00579264_ERZ1643247 | MGnify/ENA primary metagenome ERZ1643247 (study PRJEB29033, sample SAMEA4952262) | chicken gut metagenome | biome: Broiler Chicken; feature: Gastrointestinal Tract; material: Caecum | place: Ireland | collected 2018 | study: Broiler... | reverse complement strand
GCACGTTTGCTCCTTTATCCAAAAAATTAAAATTTTTTGGAAGCCTAAAAATAAAGTGGTGGAATGTCATCCGCCACTATCTTTACTTGGTGCCGAAGGCGGGACTTGAACCCGCACATGGTTGCCCATAACGGATTTTGAGTCCGTCGCGTCTGCCATTGCGTCGCAAACCGTGCTACTGGCTAACTTTTAACAAGTTAAAAGTTTAGCTATTTTGCACGTTTGCTCCTTTATCCAAAAAATTAAAATTTTTTGGAAGCCTAAAAATAAAGTGGTGGAATGTCATCCGCCACTATCTTTACTTGGTGCCGAAGGCGGGACTTGAACCCGCACATGGTTACCCATAACGGATTTTGAGTCCGTCGCGTCTGCCATTCCACCACTTCGGCAAGTTTAGTTAGTTTAACATAAATATTTATACTTTGCAACTAAACTAACTAAAAATTATCTATTTTTCAAACGTGTTTTTTATGTATTTATTCCCTTGCTTTTTTATGTGCTTTTTATATTCACGCTTGTAGTTTGGGAATATTGTACTTAAATATTTAAAATTATCTTTTTTAGAATATTTTTCAAATAAGTCTAAATCGTGAAAATCTGGTGTTAAGTATTTTAAATTAAAATCTTCTAATCTCAAAATATGCCTACCAAAACGCTTGTCTGTAAAAAGATTTACTTCAATTCCGCCGTGGCTATATTCTACCATGTCTTCCGTGATTTCATATACAGTATAACCATTATAAATTTTTTCACAAACCTTGCTTGCAATATACTCTATTTGTTTTGTTGTAAGTTTTTCTGCAAACATATTTTACCCCCAAAAAAATTAATTTGCATTTTCTGCTACCTTAATCATTATAGCACATTCAATTCGCTTTTTCAATAGTTCACACCCATATTTATATGTTCCAAGCACGATTCCTGTTGCATGATAGTTGTTTGCCGCGCAACCGCCGCTACAATATAGTTTTGCCCAACAGTCCTTACATTCAGGGCGAGCGTAGGCGTTTGTTTTCTTAAATTCGTCGCGCACTTTTGTGTTATTTATGCCGTCAAAAACGTTTCCTAGTTTAAATTTTTCATCTCCAACAAATTGGTGGCAAGGGTAGAGATCGCCCCAAGGTGTTACGGCAAGATACTCCGTTCCGCTGCCACAACCGGCAAGGCGCTTATATATGCACGGGCCGTGAGTTAGGTCTAACATATAGTGATAGAAAGTGAAGCCGTTTCCTTCACTATCTCGTTTAATCATCTCTTTGGCTAGTTCTTCGTATTGCTCTTTTATAACAGGAAGGTCTTCTTCCGTTAGGGCATAGGGTTCGTTTGGCGCACAAACTACTGGCTCCATGGAAAGCTCTTTGAAACCAAGGTCTGCCATGTGTAAAATATCTTTTAAAAAGTCTACATTATTATGCGTAAAGGTGCCGCGAATGTAATAGTTTTTACCGCCGCGCGCGTTTACTAGTTTTTTGAATTTTGGGATTATTATATCGTAGCTACCTTGACCGGAAATAGTTTTTCTTAAATTGTCGTGAACTTCCTTTCTGCCATCTAGGCTTAGAACTACGTTGCTCATTTCTTTGTTTGCAAAATCTATTACTTCGTCGTCTATTAAAAGCCCATTTGTAGTTAGCGTAAAGCGAAAGTTTTTATTATATTCTTTTTCTTTCTCTCTTGCGTATTTTACAAGCTTTTTCACAACGTCAAAGTTCATGAGCGGTTCGCCGCCAAAAAAGTCTACTTCTAAATTATGGCGCGTGCCGGAATTTTTTATTAAAAAATCTAGTGCGCGCTTGCCAACTTCAAAGGGCATTAACGCGCGCTCGCCGTGATATTTTCCTTGGCTTGCAAAACAATACTCACAGTTTAAGTTGCAGGTGTGGGCTACGTGCAGGCAAAGAGCTTTTATTTCTTGCTTATTAGTTTTAAAGTTTTTTGCAATGTCTTCGTAGATATCTTTTGAAAATAAAAAACCTTCATTTTCTAATTCTTTAATATCGTCTATGCAAGAAAGAATCTCTTCTTTTGTTATGCTTTTATCGTCTTTATACTTTTCTAGCATTAAAGAGATTATTTCTTCTACTTTCTTTTCTTTATATAGCGCTATTATATCGTAGGCTAGGTCGTCTACTGTGTGAATAGATCCGCTACATGTGTCTAGCACAATGTTATAGCCGTTTAGTTTGTATTCGTGTACCATGTTTTTTCTCCGAAGTAACCCCGAAAGCCGCCGAGCTTTTAGCTCGGCAAAAATCGCTTCGCGATTTTAAATTTTGCGAAGCAAAATTTGGCTTTCGGGGTTTTAAAGTTTTTCAATTTAAAAAAACCGCTCTTAAAAGCAGACTGCCCCAAAACTGCGCGACCGAAAAATTCTTCGAATTTTTCTTGCTGCGTTTACTGAAAAACGCCTAAAAACAGTCATTTAGGAAACTAAACTCCTGCTTTTAGGCATTTTTCGAGCCTTGCCTCGCTTGTTTTTGAACAGTCTGATTTACTAATCAAAAGCCGACTGCTTTAAAAGCTTTTAAAATCTAAGCGTTAACGTTCTCGCACTTTTGGTTTGTAACGCCGCAAGACGTTTTGCAAGCAGATTGGCAAGAGGTTTGGCATTCGCCGCAACCGCCGCCGCATAGACTATCTTTTAAATTTCTTGTTTGAATTGTGTTTATTCTTTTCATGATTCTATCCTTCCTTTTACAAAAATAGTATTGCAAAAACTATAACGTTTTGTCAACTAAATTTAAAATAAAAGCAAACCTTTATAAAAAGCGCATAAAATATTCAATGTGAATATTTGCATTCAAGTTTTTAATATGCTATAATGTTAAAAAGTTTTTCTAGGAGGTTTTAAATGAGAAAAGTATTATATTTTATATTTGCAATATTAGGCCTTGCATACATAGCAATTATGGGGCTATACGGCGTAAGTTTAATGCACCCATTCATGACGGAATTTTTTACAGGCGACTTTTTCCGTTTTATAGCTAATTGGGGAGCGGTGATTATAATAGGTGGTTTTTGTTTTACAAACTTCTTTGGTAAAACGTTAAAACTAATATTTTTCTTCCTATTACTTGCCGCAGTAGTGTTATACGTACTTGCTTTTGGTTTCCCAGAAATTTTTGCTTAAAAATTGCGAAATAAGGATAAAATAGTCACGTGAAAGATAAGTTTTTAATAGTAGACGGAAATAGTTTAGCATATAGGGCATATTACGCAATGCCGTTTTTAACAAGTCCAGAAGGCACCAACACGGGTGCCGTTTTTGGTTTTTTTAACATGCTTTTAAAAGCAATAGAAGATAACACTCCAAACTACATTGCCGTAGCCTTCGATTTTTCAAAACACACTTTTAGAACGGAAATTTTTAAGGACTATAAAGGCACACGTCAAGAAACTCCGCCAGAGTTAAGGGAACAATTTCCAATAATAAAAGAACTCTTAAAAAAGCTTAAAATAGCCGTTTTTGAAATGGAAAACATAGAAGCGGACGACATTATAGGCACGCTAGCAAAAAGCTCTAAAACCACAAAAAATTTAATCTTGTCCGGAGATAGAGACTTACTTCAACTTATAGACACTAACACAGAAGTGCTTCTTACAAAACACGGCACAACTTCCACAAAATCTATGACGCTTGAAAGCTTAAAAGAAGAAATGCACATTACTCCTAGCCAAGTAGTAGACTTAAAGGCGCTAATGGGCGACAATAGTGACAACATTCCAGGCGTAAAAGGTGTAGGTCCCAAAACCGCTCAGGATTTAATAGAAGCCTATGGCACGCTTGAAAACGTCTATAAACATATTGACGAGTTAAAGGGGAGCTTAAAAGAAAAACTAATAAAAGATAAAGAAATGGCATTTTTATCTTACACGCTTGCTAAAATTAAAACAGACGTAGAGTTAGACTTTAAATTAGAAAACCTAAAACTTCATTATCCTTTTGATGTATCTATTAAAGAAGATTTTAAACGCTTTGGCTTTGGTATGTTCTTAAAAAGGAATATCTATGCCGAAGTTAAGGAAGTGGAAGAAAAGAGCCAATCTAAAAACATAGAAATAGACAGCCTTGAAATTTTGGAAAATTTAGAGCTTAGTAACACTTTTGCCTTTAATTTTAACGGAAATATAGAGTTTTCTACAAATAGCGATACCATATATACTTTAAAGAAAAACTTCGACCTATTTTCAAAAAGCATAGAAACAAACGACGTAATTTTGAAGTTAAAAAACGTTTTAGAAGACGATAGCATTCTAAAACTTACCTCAGATTTAAAACAAGAACTTCATTTGCTAAAAAATCTTGGCATAGAAGTAAAAAACGTATTTGATTTAAAACTAGGCGCATACCTTATAGGTGGAAGCAAGAATATAACCACAAGCACAAACACGTATTTTGAACTTTACGAAGATATAAAAACAAAGCTTAAAAACTTAGACCTAGAAAAGCTTTATTATAATATAGAGCTTCCTTTGTTATACGTGCTTTACGACATGGAAAGCGCGGGTTTTAAAATTAATTCTAAGGAACTTTTAGAACTATCAGATAAATACACAAAAGAACTTTCTGAACTAGAAAATAGCATTCAAGAGCTTGCAGGGGAGCAGTTTAACGTAAAATCTCCAAAGCAACTTGCTAGCATTTTATTTGATAAGTTAGGCTTAAAGGCTAAATTTTTTCACAAAAAAAATTCTACAAACATAGACGTTCTAAACGAGCTTGCTTCCGAGCATCCAATAGTGCCGCTTATTATAAGATACAGAAAAATCCAAAAACTTCATAGCACATACATCGAGCCATATATAGAGCTTGTAAAGAATAGCGGAGATATCATTCACACCGTTTTCAATCAAACTTTAACCGCTACGGGCAGACTATCGAGTAGCGAGCCAAACTTGCAAAACATTCCAGTTCGTGACGACGAAGGTAAGCTTTTAAGAAAGCTATTTATTAGCCGTTTTGACGGCGGAAATATAATTTCAGCGGATTACAATCAAATTGAACTTAGGTTGCTTGCGCATTATAGTGGAGATGAAAAATTGGTGAACGCCTATAAAGAAAACAAGGACATTCACACCTTAACGGCTTCACAAGTTTTCGGTGTGCCGGAAAGTGAAGTAACTCCAATTCAAAGGCGTAGCGCAAAGGCTGTGAACTTTGGTATTATTTACGGCATATCAGATTTTGGGCTTTCTCAGAACGCAAACCTTTCAAGGAAAGAAGCCAAGCTTTACATTGAAAAATATTTTGCCACCTATCCAAGTGTGAAGGAGTACATGGATTCCAACGTAAAATTTGCGCGTGAAAACGGATATATTAAAACAATAATGGGTAGAATTAGGCGCATACCAGAAATAAATTCAAACGTCTATCAAACGCGCCAATTTGGCGAGCGTGTGGCAATGAATATGCCACTTCAAGGCTCGGCTTCCGATATAATTAAAATGGCTATGATAAAGGTGGAAGATGCCTTAAAAAATTTAAAAAGCAAGCTTATTCTTCAAATTCACGACGAACTTATAGTAGATACGTATCCAGGGGAAGAAAGCACAGTTAAACAAATTTTAAAGGACTGTATGGAAAACGTGGTAGCTTTAAAAGTGCCGCTTCCAGTGGATATCAATATGGGCAAAACTTGGTTTGACTGCAAATAATAATTGGTGACAACAAAATTCAAAAAAGGCGTGAGTAAACTCGAACGCCTTTTAATTTGTTTCCACCGAATTTAACCCCCTTAATTAAAGCTGTCACGGAAATTTCATCCCATTTAACCCCAAAAATTAAAATAATTCCACTTTTAATATAATTTTTCTACCTTAGGGTTAGCAATTTTCTATTATTTTGCTAATAAATATGTTATAATAGGGGCAAGTTAATAAGGAGATTACTATGAGTTTAGGAGAAAAAATTAAACTTCTTAGAAAAAGTAAAAACTTAACTCAAAACGAGTTAGGCAAGCTTCTTAATGTCTCTTTTCAGGCGGTAAGTAAATGGGAAAAGAACGTTTCTCAGCCGGATATTGAAACTATTAAGAAAATTTGCGAAATTTTGGAAATTAACGTAGACAACTTTTTAAAAGATAATTTTACCCTTAAACCTAATAAAGAAGTTGTACATAGTAAAGTAGAAAAACCTGCTTTATATAATGAAGTTAACACTTCTAACGAAAAGGCGTTAGTTTTATCTAGAAATCAGCTTATTATTATAATTTGTGCCGCTTTGGCTGCAATTTTAGCCGTTGTTGGCATTATTTTAGCTATAACAATTCCAAATTCCAGGCGTGGAAGCGTTTATGATAGCGTTAACCCTAGCGTTGTTTGTGTTTCTACAACGGCGGGGAATAATCTTCTTTTTGGTTCCGGTTTCTTTATTTCTAATACCCAAGTTGTAACAAACTATCACGTTGTGGCTGGAATTGAAAGCGGGAAAGTAAAACTTTCCGACGGTACAGAGCTTAATATAACAGGCATTGCGGGCTACGATAGAGAAAGGGATATTGCCGTTTTAATTGTAGACACCGAACCCTTAAAGGATAGTGAAGAGTTTAAGGGTGGCGTAAAAACGGTAAGGCTTGGCAATAGCGACAACATTCGCGTTGGCGATAGAGTTTACGCTATTGGCTATCCGCAATCTTATTTTATTGGCAATAATGTAAGCACGCTTACGGAAGGTATAATTTCAAAAACGTCCTATATGCATGAAGGATATTCCTACATTCAAACCACAGCCGACATCACAAACGGAAATAGCGGCGGTGTGCTTGTAAATGAAAGTGGAGAAGTTATAGGTATAACAACGGCGCAGCTTTCTGTAACTGGCGAAGATTATATGAATATGTCTATTCCAATTAATTCGCTTAAAAATTTAGATAAAAGCCATAACTACACATTGGAAGAATTTGTTTCATATAACGCAGTTTACACTATAAGATTTTACGTAGATAGCTATGTAGACGAAGTAAGAAGCGTACATTATAACGAAACCGTAGAAAGCTATACTCCTACGAAAACGGGCTACACTTTTGTGCATTGGAACGACGAACTTGGAACAGAGTTTAAATTTGATACCCCAATTAATAAAAACACAAATTTATATGCTGAATTTACTCCAAACGAATATACTATAACACTCTTTTTAGATGGCGGCAGCTTAGAAGAAGGCACAGAAAACTCAGTTAAAGTAACTTATAATGCACCTTTCACTCTTCCAACACCTACAAAAGAAGGTTTTGAATTTATAAGGTGGACACTTAACGGTTCCGAGCTTCCAGCTGTTTACAATATTGCTGACAACAGCATAGCCACTGCAGTTTGGAGAGAAGAACCTAAAACAATTATATATATTTTAAATGATGGCACAAACAATGCGGAGAACCCTACAAGTTTTAGGAACGACGAAAGCCTTACAATTACTTTAAAACCTGCAAGCAAAGATTACTATAAATTTGACGGCTGGTACTTAGATTCTAGTTTTAACACACAAGTTACAGAAATTAATACTTTTGGCGAAGATGATATAACGCTCTACGCAAAATTTACGCCTATTACTTATACAATAGATTATGAATTAAACGATGGTAGTGTTATCCACACTTTCAAAAGAAGGTACACTATTGAAGATACTTTCACTTTACCAAATAACTTAGAAAAGGCGCATTACGATTTTCTAGGCTGGATATGTTTACAAGACGAAACCAGAGAGCCAAAGCTTGACTACACGGTAGAAAATAGGGCAGGTAATTTAACATTTGAAGCTATTTTTGAACCTACCAAATATAAGGCAACTTTCGACCTAGACGGCGGAACACTAGCTGAAGGGGAAGAACTTTTTGACACTTTCACATATTTTGATAACTTTGAACTTCCAAAACTAGTAAAAGAGCACTATGTTCATATTGGCTATACCATTAACGGCTATTATATGCCAGGAAATAAGCCTTATACTAGCCTTCCATCTTGGGGCGTAGATGCAACCTTTAAAGCAGTTTACGAAAAGTTCAATTATGAAATAAATTATTACGATTTAAGCGGAAACTTATTTAAAACAGATTATTACACCTTCGACCAATTCCCAGTAACACTAGAAAATTTTGCGCCAGAAGATGCCTTTGAAGTAAAAGATGATAAGAACTATTCTAGCGCTGAGCTTACAACGGAAATTTCTAGTATAACGGAAATTGGCAACCATAGTGTCTATAAAAACTTCTATGCTACGGCAATAGTGGAGTATACTAAAAACACTTATAACCAAAATGTAACCGTTACGGGCACAGAATTTAAAGGTACAGTTTATATTCCAGCGGAAATAGACGGCTTGCCAGTTGTATCAATTGCTCTTGGTGGCAATAATACCATAGAAACACTATATGTTCCAGACACGGTTGCAACTTACGGCTATCGTTGTTTCAAAGATTCAACTACACTAAAACAAGTTTTAATGTATGAAAGTGACCTTGAAAACACAAGGGAAGGCACCATTGGAGAACAGGCATTTTACGGCTGTTCAAATTTAGAAAAATTAGAACTTCCAGATAATGTTACCATAATTGATGGAAATGCTTTCAGTTTAACAAGCAAGCTTACTATGAATATACCAAGTTCGCTTGAAAGAATAGAAGATTATGCCTTTTCAAATAGTGGCTTTAATCCAACGGAAAACTTCCCAGAAACCTTAACTTATATAGGTCGTGGAGCATTCAACAACTGCCCAATTCTAGAAAACGAACTATTTACAATAGATAACTGCGTAGTAATAAATAACATACTAGTACTTGGCAGAGTTAACCAGGAAGACGGCAAAACAAGTGTAATTCCAGAAAATGTTACTAGGCTTACTGCTGGCTGTTATAGTGGCGATTATTTAGCTTATGATAGAGTAACAAAAACAATAGTAATTCCAGACGGCGTTGAATACATTCCAGCATATTTTGTTAGTTACAGTTACGTTCAAACAATAGAGATAGGTGCAAATGTTACATCAATAGTATATAACGCATTTAACTCTTGTCCAAGCATAGAAAATGTGTATATCCGCGGAGCGCACAGGTCGTTAAGCGTAAGTACAAGCAGTGATATAAATTATTATTACGAAGCAAATAACTACATAGAATCTTATAAAACCTATTGCAAACTAGACCAAGGTTACGCGCATTGGGTAGGCACGAACGTATTAGAATTTAACGGCGAAACATACAATTACAAACAAGAAGAGCCAACCTTCCCAGGCAATTTCTGGTATTATGATGAAGTGACTGGCAAAATAAAGTTATGGGGTCAAAACGCATAAAAGCGGCGCCTAGCTGCGTTTCTAAAAAACGGGGTCAGACAGTTACGTACGTAGGTACGCGCCTGCCTGACCCCATTTTTGAGCCTTGCTATGCTTGCTTTTCTGCGTTTTGACTATTTCTACTTAATTTTATGTAAGAAAATAAACCTTGTCGAGCCTTGCTCCACTCGTTTTTCTGCGTTTATTTCTACTTAACTTTAATAGCAAGAAAAATATTGGCGCCTAGCTGCGTTTCTAAAAAAATATATCTTTTTATTGAAAGTCAAGAAACAAGAATATTATTATAAGTGATTAATTATATTATTCAATTTTACAAACTCCTTTAAATTTTCATATATATTCACTATGAAAAATGTTATAGCAGTGGTGGATAGCGGGCTTGGGGGGAAGAATATTTTATGGGCGTGCGAAAGGCTTATGCCCAATGAAAATTTTGTTTACTTTGCTGACACAAAAAACGCGCCTTACGGAAATAAGCCCAGACGCGAACTTTTAAAAATAGCAGAAAATTTGGTGCAAAACGTTTTGGATATATATGACCCTAAAATAATTGTGCTTGGCTGCAACACTTTAACCGCTGTGGCTATTAAATTTTTGCGAGAAAAATTTAAAAATGTTATATTTGTTGGAACAGAGCCGGCAATAAAACCAGCGTTAAAAAAATATAATAAAAATGAAGTAGTTTTATTTGCTACAAAAAATACTTGTAAATATTATAAAAATATTAAGAAAATACATATTAAAAATCTGCCAAAATTAATAGATGAAAATATTAGTAATTTAAATGTAATTAATCCTATATTAATTAAATATTTTTTAAAGAAAAAATATAAAAATATTAAGGGAATTATTTTAGGTTGTACGCATTTTATTTATTTAAAAGAAAATTTAAACAATATTTTAGGTAAAAATATTGAATTTTTTGATAATTCAGAAGGCGTGGCAAGGCAAGTAAAAAGGCTTTCAGAAAATATTAAATTTCGTTATTAATTTCTTTGCAAAGCTCTTTATTTAAATTTAAAGCCTCTATATATGAATATTTTAATTTTGAATTAAAGGGCACACTTGTGGTTGAAATGTAGTTTGAAAGCTCTGTTAAATTGTTACACAAACTATCAATTTTTAATTTCACGCTTAAAATAGCGCTTGTAAGTTTAGAGTTAAAACTTGCTTCAAATGTGGTTTTAATTTTATTTACGTTAGATAAAATATCGCTAAGCTCTACTTTGCAATCCGTTTCAGTTTTTATAGACGTATCCAAACTTACAGATAGGTCATATAAACTTTGATACGTTGTTTTAAACACGTTTAATGCAGAATTAATCGCAGATTTTTCGCTTGCTGTAAGGTTGCTTGTTACGCTTATTTCTGGTATGGTTATAGTAATTATGCTAGGCGTGTAGCCCGAGCCTTCTAAATTTTCTTTTACAAGTTCGGCGTCGTTTTCTTGTTCGTATGCGCTAGCAAGAACGTAGTAAACGGACGCGTCGGAATATATGTAGCCTGCGCCGCTTTGGCTTTTAACTTGGCTAGAACTTTCTTCCGCAGAGCTTAAAAGCGAACTTTGAAACATGCTTATTGCATATACGTTATAGGCAGAAATTTTGCTGGACGAAGAAAAAAGTCCGGTAAAGTTTCCAGCAGTAAGTGCGGTGGAAAATAGGTCGGCAAGAGTTATAGTAAGGGCTATGCTCACGGCGCAAACTAGAAGCGCAAATAATTTGCCGGAAGACGTCTTTTTTTGTTTTTTTGTCATAGTTGCTTGCTATTTTCCCCCTTTTTGTGCTATCACTTATATTGCTATGAAGAAGGAGCAAAAAGTATTCTTAAAAGGAGGAATTTATTATGGAATTAAGACCGCTTTTTGACCGTATTGTAATAAAGCCATTAAAAACGGAATCTAAAACGGAAGGAGGCATAATGCTACCAGCCGTAGCGCAAGAAAAGAGCCAGCTAGCCACTGTGGTTTCAGTGGGCGAAGGCGGACTTGTGGACGGCAAAGAAGTTAAAATGGTAGTAAAGCCAAAGGATAAAATTTTGTATTCTAAATATGCAGGAACAGAAGTTAAGTTTGAAGGCGAGGAACTAATTGTTATAAGGCAAACAGACGTACTCGCAGTTATTGAATAGGAGGGAAGTATGGCAAAACAAATTAAATATGGCGAGGACGCCAGAAAAGCGCTTGAAAAGGGCGTCAACGTGCTAGCTGACACGGTAAAAATCACTCTTGGGCCAAAAGGTAGAAACGTAGTATTAGACAAAAAGTACGGCACACCGCTAATCACAAACGACGGCGTAACAATAGCTAAAGAAATAGACCTTAAAGACCCGTTTGAAAACATGGGGGCGCAACTTATAAAGGAAGTTTCAGTTAAAACGAACGACGTAGCGGGCGATGGTACAACCACAGCTTGCGTCTTAGCACAGGCTATAATCCGCGAAGGCTTAAAGAACTTTACAGCGGGCGCAAACCCAATCATTTTAAAGAAAGGTATTCAAAAAGCAATAGAAACTGCAACTGCAGAACTTAAAAAGATTTCTAAAGAAGTTAGCATGTCTAAGGAGATAGCTCAGGTTGCAAGCATATCAGCAGGCGATGATGAGATAGGCAGTTTAATTGCCAAAGCTATGGAAAAGGTGGGCGCGGACGGCGTAATTTCCGTGGAAGAAGCTAAAACCATGAAAACAGAGCTTTCCGTAGTTGAAGGTATGCAGTTTGATAGGGGCTATCTTTCACCTTACATGAGCACAAACATGGAAAAGATGGTAGCAGAGCTTGAAAACCCTTACATACTTATTACAGACAAAAAGATTTCTACAATTCAAGATATTTTGCCACTCTTAGAGCAAATTGTAAAGGTTGGCGGTAAACTTTTAATTATTGCAGACGACATTGAAGGCGAAGCGCTTGCCACACTTGTACTCAATAAGTTAAGGGGCACGTTTATTTGCGTAGCAGTAAAAGCTCCGGCTTTTGGCGACAAGAGAAAGGCGCTACTTGAAGATATAGCCATAGTTACAGGTGGAAAGGTCATTTCCGAAGAATTAGGGCTAGATTTAAAGCAAACAGACCTATCTATGCTAGGCAGAGCGCGCTTTGTAAAAGTGGATAAAGATAACACCACAATAGTAGACGGCGCCGGCGAAAAAAGCGATATATCTGATAGAGTTAAATCTATTCGTGCTCAGCTTGAAACTGTAACCAGCGACTACGATAAGGAAAAGCTAGAAGAGCGTCTTGCAAAACTAGCTGGCGGCGTTGCTGTAATTAAGGTGGGCGCTGCTACGGAAGTTGAAATGCAAGAAAAGAAACTTAGAATTGAAGACGCGTTAGCAGCAACAAAGGCAGCAAGCCAAGAAGGAGTAGTTCCGGGTGGCGGAGTTGCACTGCTTAAAACGGCAGCGAAATTAAACGCACTTGTAGCTAAACTTAGCGGTGACGAAAAGACGGGCGCTAGTATAGTTCTAAGAGCAATTGAAGAGCCAATCAGACAAATTGCAAAGAATTCTGGTGTAGATGGCGGCGTTGTAGTAAATAAAATCTATGAGCACATAGACGACGCAAATTACGGCTTTGACGCACTCAACAACAAATATGTAGATATGGTAGAAAGCGGCATAATAGACCCAACAAAAGTAACGCGTAGCGCATTAGAGAATGCAGGAAGCGTTGCAAGCGTACTTCTTACCACAGAGTGCCTAGTTGCCGACATTGAAGAAGAAAATAAAGCTAAGCTCCCAGAAGTTAATGCTTATTAAAAACAATAGATAATTTTGAAGTGCACCAAAAAAGGTGCACTTTATTTTTATCTATCTTGTTCTATTAAAAAAAGTGTTTCCATAAACTACAAATATGAAAAAGGTTTTGCCAGCAGTTTTTTTAATTGTGGGAACATTAATAGGCGCGGGCTTTGCTAGCGGAAGGGAAATCTCCGTTTTCTTTGCAAGGTTTGGCGTGTATAGCCTATTTTTTCTTCCGATTTTATTTATTTTATTCTATTACGTATTTAAATTGCTTCTTAGCATTGGTAAAGATAGGGAGTTCGACAACATCTATAAGCTTCACGCATTTACTAAAAATTCCGTGTTTATGAACGCTCTTATTTGCCTTGCCTTTATTATCTTTACTTCGGCAATGCTTTCCGCGGGAGTGGAACTTTTGTCTTCAAACTTTGTAAGCGTTCCTAGTGCAGTGTTTTATATTGTAATTTTACTACTATCATTCTTAGTGCTAAAATTCGGGTTTAAAGGGCTTGTAAAAATCAACGCAGTGCTTGTGCCACTTCTTATTTGCACAATTATCACGTTATGCGTGTTTGCCACGTTTAATCCGGTAACAGACGCAGTTTTTGTTCCGGAAAGCACTAAGGTTTACGAGCTTCCAATTTCTATGATATTATACGCTATGGGCAATATTTTGCTTTCATATTACATTATAGTAAAGTCGGGAAGCGGGCTAGACGAAAAGAGGATAAGGCGCGTTAGCCTAATATCCTCTTTAATAATCTGCATAGTAATTTTTATTAGCATTGTGTGTTTAATTAAAAACGGCAGTGCCATAATGGAAGCGGATATGCCCTTTGTTGCGCTTTCATATAGAATGGGCGAAGTATTTAACATATTCTTCATATTTATGGTGCTTATGGCAGTTCTAACTACGCTGTTTTCCGGGCTTTTCACAAGCTATGAAGCGCTTCCGTTTAAAAAGCACAAAAAGCTCTTTACGTTATTTTTAGTATTTGCCATGAGTTTAGTAGGTTTTAAACAGATAGTTAACTATATCTATCCAATAATAGGAATAATTGGAATTGTTGTAATTATACGGCTTGCGTTTAGTTATAGGTCATTTCTTAAACCTAGCTTCAATTCTGGCAACTATGAAATACATACCCCCGGCAAGCAAACAGAGAATGAGCGTTGCCGTCATAACAAGGTCTAGTCTGAACACCTGACCACCGTACACAATTAGGTAGCCAAGTCCGGCGCGGCTAGATAGATATTCTCCCATAATTGTGCCAACCCAGCTCATGCCAACATTTATTTTTAACACGGAAATAAAGTCGGCTAAACTTGAAGGCAGAATAAGTTTGAAAAGAATTTGAAACTTGTTTGCGCCTAGCGATTTCATTAATTGAATTTTATCTTTATCACAGGCGAGAAACGCGTTTAACATAGATATTGTTGTAATAATCAAACAAATCATAATACACATTACAACAATAGACGTAGTGCCAATGCCAAACCAAATTACAATCATAGGCCCGAGAGCTATTTTAGGCAAGGCGTTTAAAACTACAATGTATGGGTCTAAAATTCTTCTTAACTTTTCGCTCCACCAAAGTAGTATTGCTATAAGCGTTCCAAGAAGCGTGGCTATAATAAAGCCAAGCACTGTTTCGTAAAGAGTAACGCCGATATGCGACCAAATTTCTCCCGTGCCAAAAAGTTCACCAAGTGTAGCAATAATTCTAGAGGGGGAGCTAAAATAAAAAGAGTCTAAAATGCCCACAGAGGTAAAAAGCTCCCAAAGGCAGATAAGTGCAATTAAAAGTAATATTTGTGAGGATAGCACAATAGCCTTATCTTTTTTTATTTTCTTTAAATATTCTTTATGGGAAGGTGAGAAATTATTTTCAACTTTCTTTTTCTTTATCATATTGTATCTCCTTCCAAATTTCATCAAAGAGCGCTCTAAACTCGTGCGCTTCACGCCTTTTTAGTGGCGTGCCGTAACTTGTTAGGTCTATTTTCATGACCTTTTTAACATAGGAAGGCCTTTTTGAAAGTATAATCACTTTATCTGCAAGGCTAATAGCCTCAGAAATATCATGAGTTACAAGAAGCGCAGTTTTGTTTTCGCTCTTAATTATGTTATACACATCATCACAAACATTAAGCCTTGTTTGATAGTCTAGGGCGGAAAAGGGTTCATCTAAAAGAAGTAGCTTTGGGTCCGTTGCCAGAGTTCTTATAAGAGCAACTCTTTGCCTCATACCGCCAGAAAGTTCGCGGGGCTTGCTTTTAATAAAGTCCTTTAAGCCATATTTTTCTAACAAGTTTTTTACATTGTCAGTAAGTTTAGTGTCCTTTTGTTTTTTCTTAATTTCAAGCCCTAAAATTACATTTTGCCAAATAGTTCGCCATTCAAACAAATGGTCTTTTTGAAACATATATCCAATTTTAGAAACATCAACAGGTTTTCCGTCCAAAGTAATTTCGCCCTTAGTGGGTTTAAGTAGGCCTGCAATAAGTGAAAGAATAGTAGTTTTACCGCAGCCGCTAGGGCCCACAATCGCGCCAAACTCGCCTTTATCTAGTGTAAAGGATATATTTTTAATAGCCTCAATTTCGTTAGTTAAGGTGTGATAGATGAAGTTTACACTATTTACATTTAGTACATTATTCATTAGTTCATCTCCCATAATTCATTGTATGGGGGAATGTGTTTTTTAGTGAAATATTGCTGTTTAGCCACTGCATTGCCCCGCACGATTTTGTTAAAAAATTATAAGTTTTAGCGTTAAGTAGAAAAAATATTTAAAAAACTTATAAAAAGCGGGTGAGTTTGCTTGACAAAATCGCGGGGGGGTTAGAATGAAATGTCAAAAATTTTTAAGGTAAAGAATCTTTTAAGATAATCTTTCCCAGAGCTCGTTTCGAAATTTTTTGATAAAAGGGCAAGACTATGTAAGAAAAATTTCTCAAATATCTCTGGGGAAAGACTTCTTAAAATATTTTTGACAAGGTGGAGGGGAAAGCAAGAGCTCCGAAGTGGAGGCTTTGCAAGAGGCTTCGAGGGCTCTGGCATAGGTGCTACTTCATTGCGAGCGAAAAAGATTTTCTTTTTTTCGTCATCCTGAGCGAAGCGCGTAAGCGCGCAGTCGAAGGATCTTGGCAGTAGTGCTTGCGGTCCCGTTAAAGTTTGCAGAGTTAAAAAAGTTAAACACAACGGAAATAAAACACTTTAAAAACTCTGCAAGCTTAAGAAGAAAATCAAACGCCAGTACCAAGATTCTTCGACTCCGCTCAGAATGACGACAAGGGGAGTGTAATAAAATAAAAAGCGCTCGCATTACAAAAAAATAAGCAAAAATTACCCAAACTAACGAAAAAGCGTTAGGTTCTAGTTTGAAAAATGAGCTATACTAGAACTGTAAGCTAAGTTGAAAGCTTGGCAAAGCTTACATAAAAAATTAAAAAATATAAATAATAAACAAAAGGAGTAAATAAAATGAAACGAACAAAAATAGCTTTAGCCTTAAGTATGTGTGTTCTATGTTTAGGAATGTTAGCGTTTGCAGTGTATTCCGCTGTAACCTCAGCTACCTTTAACCTAAACGGCACAATAAACTTTAACCCAGAGGGTGTATATGTAGACATAGAGGGCAAAGTGCTAAGGGGCTCAAGTAGAACAGACTTAGTAGAGTTAACAGGTGATAACTTTACCTACAAGGATAGAAATTACGATGATAGCACAGGTGAAACCTCTGGAAATTTCACCATGACCTCATGGTCACCAGAGGTAGCTTTTCTACCATCTGAAAGATTTATTCAATACCAAGTTACAATAACAAATAAATCTGGCGAGCCCATAACAGCTATACCTTCAGATGTAACTGCTATAACAGATGTTACAGCCACAGAAGAGGTATCGGCTGTATTAAGAATAGAACCAGGTGAAACGAAAACCTACAAATTAACCTTGGAAAGCACAGGTGACAGTGCAATAACAGACGCTCAAGTAGCCCTAAATTTTGATATTCGCACAACAAGTGCCTATGTAGAAGAGCAGACGAGCCTAGGGGCTGTAACTTTTACTCAAAGTAATGGAACAATAACAGCTGTAAGTAGAGACAACAGCACAAGTAGTACATTAAGTTTACAAAAAGCTTTGTTTATACCTGATACAGTAGATGGTATAACTATAACAACATATGGTGGTGGAAGTACTATCTCGTTATCAAGTGCTATAAAATATGTAATATTTGAAACAGATGTAACAAGTATAGGTTCTAATGCCTTTAGGAATTGCAGTGGTTTAACCAGTATAGAAATCCCAAGCAGTGTAACAAGTATAGGTTCTTATGCCTTTTATGGTTGCAGTGGTTTAACCAGTATAGAAATCCCAAGCAGTGTAACAAGTATAGGTACTAATGCCTTTAGGAATTGCAGTGGTTTAACCAGTATAGAAATCCCAAGCAGTGTAACAAGTATAGGTTCT
>ERZ1643247.1909-NODE-1909-length-17570-cov-4.452983_pt1 | contig 17570 bp, 18 predicted proteins | sample MGYA00579264_ERZ1643247 | MGnify/ENA primary metagenome ERZ1643247 (study PRJEB29033, sample SAMEA4952262) | chicken gut metagenome | biome: Broiler Chicken; feature: Gastrointestinal Tract; material: Caecum | place: Ireland | collected 2018 | study: Broiler... | reverse complement strand
TGTCATCCTGAGTGGAGCGGCGGCACAGCCGCCGCGCAATCGAAGGATCTCTATTCTAATTTTGTCGATATTTCCATAGAGATCCCTCGGCTGCGCTCGGGATGACACAGAGAGGATATTCTAATAGAGATCCCTCGCAAGGCTCGGGATGACATGCGGCTCCCTCACACTCCCCTGTAAGACGAAACAAACGGAACAGGACGGGCAGTCGCCATGCCGCCGAAACAGTTCCGTCTGAAGTTTACCGACATACCAACCCCAAAAAGGACAACTATGGCAAAAAGTAAAAGCGTATACGTCTGCTCCGAGTGCGGAGCGCAAAGCCCGCAGTGGCTGGGCAGGTGCCCCGGCTGCGGCAAATTCGGGACGCTCGTCGAAGAGATCGCCGAAGAACCCGTTCCCCAAAAGGCGGCAAAACGGGAGCGTTCGGGCAACTTCGCCCGCCCCGTCCCCCTGAAAGAGGTGCGCGAAGAGCGCTTTGCGCGCATCCCCTCGGGCATTGCCGAGCTGGACGTGGTGCTCGGCGGCGGCATCGTGCCCGGCTCCCTCGTGCTCGTCGGCGGCGACCCGGGCATCGGCAAGAGCACGCTTCTGACCGAAGTCGCGGCGCACCTTTCCAAAACGCAGAAAGTGCTGTACGTCTCCGCCGAAGAGAGCTGTTCGCAGGTCAAACTGCGCTGCACGCGGCTGGGGCTGGGCGGCAGTTCCATGCTGCTTCTGAACGAGACCTGCCTGGAAGACATCGAAGAGGCGATCGGCGACGAGACGGTCGTCGTCATCGACTCCATCCAGGCGGTGTACACGAGCGCGCTCTCCTCGGCGGCGGGCTCCGTCGGGCAGGTGCGCGAATGCGCGGGAAAGCTGCAGCGCATCGCCAAGAGCCGCGGCATCACCTTCTTCATCGTCGGGCACGTCACCAAAGAGGGCGCGCTAGCGGGCCCGAAGGTGCTCGAACACATCATGGACACCGTGCTCTACTTCGAGGGCGAAAAAGAGGACAACTACAAGATCCTGCGCGCGTACAAAAACCGCTTCGGCTCGGTGCAGGAAGTGGGCGTGTTCGAGATGACGGGCGAAGGCATTTACGGCGTTTCAGACTATTCGGGTATTTTTCTCTCCGAAAGCCGCGGAGAGGCCGCGGGCAGCTGCGTGACCCCCTCCGAGACGGGCAACCGCTGCATGATGGTGGAGATTCAGACCCTTCTCGCCAAACCGGCGTACGGGCTGCCCCGCAGAATGCCGCTCGGGATCGATTACAACAAAATGGTGCTGCTCATCGCCGTGCTTGAAAAAAGATGCGGGCTCCCCTTCTACAATCAGGACGTGTACCTCAACGCCATGGGCGGCATCCGCCTGAACGAACCCGCCGTCGACCTTGCGATCTGCGCGGCGCTGGCGAGCGGATTCAAAAACGAACCGATCGACAAGGACACCGCCGTGTTCGGCGAAGTGGGGCTGACGGGCGAGGTGCGCGGCGTGACCTTTGCCGAAAAACGGGTGAACGAATGCGTGAAGATGGGATTCAAACGGGTAATCTTTCCCGCCAAAAACTTTAAAAGCGTAAAAAAATACGAGGACAAGATACAGCTCGTCCCCGTGCAATACGTAAATCAGATGATCAGGCGCCTGTTCCCCGAACCCAAAACAAACTGACGCCTTCACAAAAAAATTTCGGACGCCGCGCGGCCTTGGGCCGCGCGGCGCTCTCTTTGTCTGTATGCGCGTCACTGCGGCGGAAAGATACCCTCCGGCGGCCCGTCTCCGCCTTGCGCAGCGCCCGCATCGGATTTCTTTTTCCTCCTAAAGAGCGGCTTATCCCGTGCGCAGAGCCACGCCCCTGCCGCCATGACCGCCAGCGCGATGAAATAAGTATAATGCGGCATTTCACGGAAGATAGCAAGAGATAAAAGCGTCCCGATAAACGGCGAGACCGCATAATAGGCGCGCGTCCTGGCAGCCCCCAACAGCCTCTGCGCATGCACATAAAAAAAGATGCTCAGCCCGTAAGCGACAAACCCGACGCCGAGCGCGGCAAACACGCTCCATATGACCGAGATCCTCTCGCCGATGCAAAAACCGATCGCGAGCGACCCGAGCCCCGAAAAGATCCCTTTGAGCAATACGATCTGCATCGGATCTTTGGAAGATATTTTGCGCGTGCAGTTATTTTCCAGCCCCCAAAGCGCCGCCGCAAGCAAGACGAACAGCGCCCCTGGCGAAAAGCGGAAAGCTGCCGCGCCCTCGACGGACAGCAATATGCAGGCCGCCGTGACCAGCGCGATCCCCGCCCAGAGCCGCGCCGATATTTTTTCTTGAAAGACAAAAAGCGCGATGAGCGCCGTCGCAACGATCTCGAAATTGTTGATCAGCGACGCGTTTGCAGCCGACGTCGTGCGGAGCCCGAACATCAAACAGACGGGCGCGGCGATGTCGAGCGCGATCATCGCGAGCGTAAAGGGAAGTTCTGCCCTAGTAAGTTTTGTTTCGTTGCGGCCAGTTTTTGCCGCCTTGCGCACAAGCGCGACCGCGCCCATACCCAACCCCGCGCCGACATATAAAAATCCTGCCATGAGCGTGGGCGGCAGATAGTCGAGAAGCAGCTTTGAAACGGGAGAATTGATCGCGTACAGCGCCGCCGCAAGGACCGCGAAAAATATCCCTGTTCCCGCACCCTTCATAGCAAACTTTCGATGGCGCCGTTCAGCTTTTCAATCGCCGCCTTGTCGTTTTCCCGCACGGCCTCCGCTATGCAGTGCGCGATATGGTCTTTGAGGATGATCTTTCCGACGTTGGTCAGCTCCGAACGCACGGCGGCGATCTGGATGAGTACGTCGCTGCAATCCCTGCCCTCTTCCACCATCCTTTTGACGGCGCTTACATGTCCCGCCGCACGGGACAGCCTGTTCAGAACGGCCTGCGTATTTTCATGACGATCCATAACGGCCTCCTATCCCCCCACGGGGGATATTTGTATTTTAACACCGAAAGCCGCGCAGCGTCAAGCACCCCCGCTCGATTTTCCCTCTTTTCACAATAATTTTTGCAGTGTTTCCCCCAAATCGCCTGCAATGCAGACGGAGCGGTCTTTGATCTCTTCGGGCGCATACGCAAGTTCGAGATTCAGGCAGGCATAACGCGACTCTTTTTCTGCATATACGCGCTGCCAGAACGGATATTTGATGATGCCCGGCGTATTCATGCCTACGCCCAGTTCGAGATATAATGTTTTTCCCTTTGTGTGCTCTTTCAAAAATTTCTGATAGCGCGCGTGCGCCGCATGCCACCCCTCATCCTCGACGAAAGCACCGTCTGCGCGGAGATTGGTCGTCATCGGCCTGCCGCAGACGGGACAGCGGGGTACAAGTTCCGGCGGGATCTTTCCGTCCTTCTGTTTTTCGAGCATTTCGCGCACCGCCGCCTCGTTGTCATACGTCTTCTGACGGCACGGAAGCGAGCACTGGAACAGCCCGTAATCCCCCTGCGTATAGAACAGCCTCTCCTTTTCGAACCCCGCGACCTGAAAACGATGGTCGACGTTGGTCGTCAACACAAAGTACTCCTTGCCCGACAGAAGGCGCAGAAGATCTTCGTACGGCTTGCCTGCGGGCTGGTCATAGCGGTTGACATAGATCATGCGCGACCAATAGCCCCAGAACTCTTCCAAAGAGGAGAATGGGTAAAACCCGCCCGAATACATATCGTGAAAGCCGTATTTCTGCTCGAAATCAGAAAAATACTTTTTGAACCGTTCTCCGCCGTAGGCAAATCCGGCGGCAGCCGAAAGCCCCGCCCCCGCGCCGACGACGACCGCGTCGGCCGAGCGCAGCCACTCCTTTAACAGATCGATCTCACCCCGCCCGACCTGCGGGTCCTTTCCGCATTCCTGCATAAAAGCCTCCGAAAAAATGTATCGCCCCTTAAGCGGCCGCACGCTGTCCGCGTGCGGTTTTTGCGCCGATCGCAACGGGTACACCGCAAATACGGCGGCCGCTGTTATGCGCCCCTATGCGCCTCGAATTCCTGCACGATCTGCGCCAGCGTCACCCCGCGCAGCGAATTTTCCAAAGCCGCCTGCGCATCCGCCAGATGGACATCCAAAACGGAGTGGATGCTGCGCCCCACGGGACAGCTCGGGTTGGGATTTTCATGAAAATGAAACAGGTCTCCGTCCACGCATTCCACAGCCCTGTACACGTCGTATAAGGTGATCTCTTTGAGGTCCTTCACGATATCCGCGCCGCCGCTGCCCGCCTTGACTTCGATCATGCCCGCCCCTTTCAGGCTCAGAAGCGTCCTGCGGATGACGACGGGATTGACGTTGACGCTCGCCGCGATAAAATCCGACGTCGTCTTCTCCTTTCCGGAAAAATAATAGATGACCAGCAGCGTATGCACCGCCACCGTAAATCTGGATGTGATCTTCATGTCCTCTGTCCTCCTTTTACGATATTATAGCGGCCTTTTATTGTAATGTCAAGCGTTACATCTAATTCGAAAAGAAAACGGCCCGCAAAAATACGGACCGTTAAGTTTATGCGCTCTTTTTGATCACTTCGGGTTTCGCCGTCCCCAAAACGCATTCGCGGGTGATGCGCACCTCGCTGATGTTGTCCGCCGTGGGGATGTCGTACATCACGTCGGTCATCAGATTTTCGATGATGGTACGCAGTCCCCTCGCGCCCGTTTTCAGGCGGATGGCGGTGTTTGCGATCTCGCTCACGGCGGCGGCGTCGAAGGAAAGTTTCACCCCGTCCATGCCGATGAGTTTCTGATACTGTTTGATGATGGCGTTTTTCGGCTCGGTAAGAATCTTGACGAGCGCCTCTTCGTCGAGGGGCTTTAAGCTCACGACGATGGGAACGCGCCCGACAAACTCGGGGATCAGCCCGAATTTTGTCAGATCCTGCGGTTTGACGTCTTCGAGCGCTTCATAATCCATTTCGTCGCCGGGGTTACGCACCTTTCCGCCGAAGCCGAGGGACGTATCATCCTTGCGCTTTGCCACGATCTTATCCAATCCTACGAACGCGCCGCCGCAGATGAAGAGGATGTTGGTCGTGTCGATGCGCATGCACTCCTGCTGCGGGTGCTTTCTGCCGCCCTGCGGCGGCACGCTGGCGACCGTGCTTTCGATGATCTTCAAAAGAGCCTGCTGCACGCCTTCACCGGAAACGTCGCGCGTGATGGACACGTTCTCGCTCTTTCTGGCGATCTTGTCGATCTCGTCGATGTAAATGATGCCGCGCTCCGCCTTTTCGATGTCGTAATCGGCGTTCTGAATGAGTTTGAGGAGAATGTTCTCCACGTCCTCTCCGACGTAGCCCGCCTCGGTCAGCGTGGTCGCATCGGTCGTCGCGAACGGCACGTTCAGGATGCGCGCGAGGGTGCGCGCGAGCAGGGTCTTGCCGCAGCCCGTAGGCCCGAGAAGCAGGATATTGCTCTTTTCGATCTCGACGTCGTCGTCAGACTTGGAGATCTCGCTGTTGATGCGCTTGTAATGATTGTATACGGCGACGGACAGCACTTTTTTGGCTTTGTCCTGCCCGACGATATATTTGTCGAGTTCCGCCTTGATCTCGGCGGGCTTTTTCAGCTCCACCTTATCGGAAGGCGAACTCGTTACGGACTTGATCTCTTCGTTGCAGATCTCGATGCACTCGTCGCAGATATTCAGTCCGTTCGGTCCCGCGATCAGCCGCTTGACCTGGTTTTTGCTCTTTCCGCAAAAAGAACAGAACTGTTCTTCGTCTCTCATGGATCTAACCTCCCACGCGCCGGACGGCGCGGTTCAAAAAATAACACAAAAGAAAGCATTCGCGGCACGAATGATTCTGTGCCGCGGATCTTTCCTGATTTTACGGGTTTTCCCCGCAGAGTTTATCTGGTATGGAACACTTTATCGATGAGCCCGTAACGGAGCGCGTCGTCTGCGGAAAGGTAATTGTCCCTGTCCGTATCGCGCTCGATCTCCTCGATGCTCCTGCCTGTATTTGCAGCGAGGATGCGGTTCATCTTATCCTTAATTTTCAGGATATGCTCGGCCTGGATCTTGATGTCGCTCGCCTGACCCTGCGCACCGCCGAGCGGCTGATGGATCATGATCTCGCTGTTGGGCAGGGCAAAACGCTTGCCCTTTGCGCCGCTTGCCAAAAGAAAAGCGCCCATGCTCGCCGCCATGCCGATGCAGATGGTGGAAACGTCGCAATGGATATACTGCATCGTATCGTAGATCGCAAGCCCCGCAGAAATGCTTCCGCCCGGGCTGTTGATATACAGGCTGATGTCCTTGTTCATGTCCTTGGCTTCGAGGTAAATGAGCTGCGCGACGATGGTATTCGCCATGCCGTCGTTGATCTCGCCCGAAAGGAAGATGATCCTGTCTTCCAAAAGCCTGGAATAAATGTCGTACGAACGCTCGCCGCGGCTGGACTGCTCCACCACCATCGGGATGAGGTTCATAGAAATGTTGTCTTTCATTGCAACTCCTTAAAAATGCGTGCGGGGATTACTCCGCTTTGCCCTCTTCGGGTTTTTCCGCCGCCTTTTTCGCCGTCGTCTTCTTTGCGGCAGGCTTTTTGGCGGGTTTTTCCGCACCGTCGCCTTCGGTCTCGGCCTTTTTGGCGGCAGTCTTTCTGGCGGGCTTCTTTTCCGCGCCGTCTTCTGCCGCTTCGGCGGTCTTTTTCGCCGCCGTCTTCTTTGCGGCGGTTTTTTTGGCAGCGGGCTTTTTGGCGGGTTCTTCCGCCTTGTCGGTCAGATTGTTGTTCGCTTTGAGGAAGTCAAACAGCTTGTTGATGACGATATCGTTGCCGATATATTCCCTCTGCGCGTCGTCCACGTCTTTTTTGTACTCTTCGAGCGTCTTGTTTGCGGCTTTTGCGAACTCTTCGAGCTTTGCGTCGATCTCCGCATCCTCCGCCTTGATGTTCTCTTCGCGGATGATCTTATCCACGACGAGCTGGCTCTTGACGGTGTCCAGCGCCTGCGCACGGTAACCGTTCCTGAAATCCTCCATCGTGCCGCCCATATATTTGAGGTAATCGGCGAGCTTCATGCCGCCGTACTGCATGCCGAGGCGGTATTCGGTGTTGCGCACCATCATGTCGATCTGATTTTCGACCATGGCGTCGGGGATCTCGACTTCCGACGTTTCGGAAATCGCGCGGAGGATATTGTTCTCCGTCTCCGCATCGCCCTTTTCTTTCGCCTGTTTTTCCAGCCTTTCGCGCGTTTCCTTTTTATAGGCTTCCACGCTCTCCGCGCCCGCCGCGTCCTTGATGAACTCGTCGGTCACTTCGGGCAGTTCTTTCTTTTCCAGCTTATTGAGTTTGACCGCGAACACCGCGTCTTTGCCCTTCAGCTCTTCTGCCTGATAATCGTCGGGGAATTTGACGTTGACGTCCTTCTCTTCGCCCACGTTCATGCCCACGACCTGCTCTTCGAATCCGGGGATAAAAGAGCCGCTGCCGAGGACGAGGGGATAATTTTCGCTCGTGCCGCCCTCGAACTTTTTGCCGTCGACGCTGCCCGAAAAGTCGATGGTCGCCGTATCGCCGTTTTCTGCCGCACGGCCCTCCACCGCTACGAGGCGGGAGTTGCGCTCCTGCAATCTTCTGAGCTCCGCCTCCACATCCTCATCTTTTACATTATACTCCGCCTTGACGATGTTTATACCCTTGTAGGCGCCGAGCTTTACGTCGGGCTTGACGGGCGTCGTCGCGATCAGGACCGCACCCTCGTCGCTGATGTCACCCACGGAAAGTTCGGGCTGGCCGACGGCGGTAAAGTTATCCTTTTCCTTTTCGATAACGTCGTAATAGTGCTCGTTGAACAGCTCGTTGAGCGCGTCTTCGTAGAATACGCCCTTGCCGTAATTGAGCTCGATGACGTGCTTGGGCGCCTTGCCCTTGCGGAAACCGTTGACGAAATATCTGCCGCGGGTCTTCTGATACGCCTGCATGTTGGCGCCGTCCCACTCCCCTTTATCGAAGGTGAGCGTGATTTTGACCGTGCTCTTTTCGGAAGGTTCTACCGTGTACTTCATGATCGTTCTCCTGAAAACAATAGTCTTTATTATACGTTACAGTATTTTAGCACAAACGGCGCGTTTTGCAAAGCGTTTTTGCGCGGCGCGGAAAAATAATTTCGCCCGCAGCCAGGACGGTCAATCCGAGGGCGAAAACCGCGTCCCCCGATTCCGCGAACAAGAGCGCAATGCCGCCGCCTTCGCTCACGGCGATACCTGCAAGGAACGGAATACGGGCAAATGCGAAACGCGGAGGGCGTTTGACGATGAAAAGCAGGACCGCGGCGGCAATATCCGCGCCGACCGCGCACACCCCCGCCAGCACATATACGATGCGGACGCCCGGCGAATTTCCGAAAAGAGAAAACAGCGCCGCCACTGCCGTGCAGACGGAATAGACGATGAGCGCGGCGATCAGCGACCGCTCTCTGCGCTCCGCATCCCCCTTTGCGCCGCGCGCGGCGGCATATGTTTGGGCGGCACCCGTCTCTTCGTCCGACTGTCTGAAATACTGCGTCAGCGTATCGGACGCGTCGTTCCTGGCGCGGGCGGGAGAAATGCGCACGGCATCCCTTGCGGGCGGCACGGGCTCTGTAGGCTGCCCGTCCTCGGTCCCTAAAAGTTCATCCGCCGTTACGCCGAAATATCCGGACAGTCTGATCAGCGTGGAAGTGTCCGACTCGGAAACGCCGCGCTCCCGGTTAGACACCGCCTGATGGGTAAAATTGAGCTTTTCGGCAAGCTCTGCCTGCGTGAGGCCGCGGCTGCGCCTGAGCGACGCGATTTTCTCTCCCAATTTATTTTCTCCCTGCATGATTGCCTCCTGCACTCGATTTTTGTCGCCTTCATTATAGGCCGAAAGCCAAAACCCTGTCAATCTCTGCAAAAAAATTTTGACTCAAAGAATTGTTGCGCGCGCCGGAACGCCCGAAATTTTTCCCTTTTCCGCTCCTCCGACGCAAAAACAGAACCGATTGCGGTTTGCTTTTTCCGCCGCTTTGCGGTATAATGAAAAAAGGCGCACCCCCTTTCCCACCGCGGCGGGGATGCCTGCCGCCTTTGACCGATTTACAAGGAGAATCTTATGCCTCAGGACGCATTCACGCTCCGCCATATCGCAAAAGAACTGGACGCCATGCTTGCGGGCGGAAAAGTAAACAAAATCATTCAGCCTTCCCGCGACGAGGTAGATCTCATCCTCTACGCGGGCGGCAGGACGCATAAACTCATCCTGAATACGAACGCATCGTTCGCGCGCGCATGCGTCTCCGCGGCGCCGCGCACCGCGCCCGACGTGGCGCCCAACTTCTGCATGCTGCTCAGAAAGCACCTGACGGGGGCGGCGCTCCTTTGCGTGCGCCAGATCGGGTTCGAGCGCATCCTCGCCTTCGAATTCGACTGCGCGGGAGAATTTTCCCGCGCGCGCCGCGTGCTCTATGCGGAGATCATGGGCAAATATTCGAACCTCGTCCTGACCGAACAGGGCGTGGTGACGGGCGCGTTGAAAATCTCTTCTTTACAGGAAAACTTCAAGCGCGTGCTCTTTCCCGGCGTGCCGTACGCCTTCCCCGACCCGCAGGACAAAACGGATCCGACGGACGAAGGGGCACTTGCCGCATGCCTTGCCGCCTGCACGGGCGATCTTGCCGATTTTCTGTTCGCGCACGTGGCGGGGCTGGCATATCCCACCTGCCGCCTTATCGCCGAGGGCGCCGCGGACGTGCCCCGCGACAGGCTCGCCGCATTCGTGCACGACTATATCTTTTCGGACGAAAAGCGCCCCGCCGTCGAGCGCACAGACGGCGAGGCGAAGGATTTTCACGTCCGCTTTGCGGGCGAACCTTACGGCAGCGTGAACGCCGCCCAGGACGCCTATTACACCGAGCGCGAAAATAAAAAGGAGTTTTCGGAAAAAAAGAGAAAGCTGGAAAGCATCCTTGCCGCGCGCCGCAAAAAGGAGGAGAAGAAACTCGGCATCCTGCTCGAGCGGGAGCGCGACTGCGGCGACATGGAAAAAAACCGCATCTTCGGCGAGCTGATCACGGCGAACATGTACGCCGTCCGCAAGGGGGCAGACTTCTGCGAGGCGGTAAATTATTACGACGAAGAGGCGAAGACGGTGAAGATCCCGCTGGACAGGACGCTCACCCCCTCGCAGAACGCGCAGAAATACTTCAAAAAATACAACAAGCAAAAGAGGACGCTCGCCGCGGCAGAGCCGCAGCGGCGGGAAGCGGAGAGCGACCTCGATTATACGATGAGCGCGCTCTCTTCCCTTTCAAAGGCGGAAAACATGCTCGACCTTGCCGAGATCGAAGAAGAGCTGAAACTGTGCGGCCTTCTCCCGCCCGACCCGAAAAAGAAAAAAGCGGCGCCCGCCGTCCCCTTCCGCGCCTTCCGCATCGGGGATTTCAGCGTGTTCGCGGGGCGGAACAACGTGCAGAACGACAGGCTCCTGCGCGAGAGCGCGCCGACGGACATTTGGCTGCACACGCAGAAATATCACAGCTCGCACGTCATCATCCGAACCGAGGGCAGAAAGGTGCCCGAAGAGGTGCTGCTCGCCGCAGCCGAGATCTGCGCGTATTTTTCGGACGCGAAAGCGGGCGACAAGATCCCCGTCGACCACTGCGAGCGGCGGTTCGTCAAAAAACCGCCCAAAGCGAAGGCGGGCGCGGTCATTTACACCGATTTCCGCACCGTACTCGTCACCCCGTCGCGCCACGGCGAAGAGGAAGTTCTGTAAAAATCGGAAAAGGGCTTGCGGCGCACCCCGTTCTGTGATATACTCATGGCATGGAAGGAAAGAAAAAGACAGACCTGAAAACGATCCCCAACGTGGGCAAAGCGACCGAACGCGACCTTGCGGCGATGGGATATTCCTGCGCGGAAGACCTGAAAGGCAAACGGGCGGAAGAGCTGTACGCCGAAGAGTGCGCCCTGCGCGGGGAAACGCTGGACAGGTGCCAGCTTTACCTGCTCCGCGCCGTCGAATACTTCGTCAACGCGGAAAATCCCGACCGCAAAAAATGCAAATGGTGGTTTTGGAAGGACGAATACGCCCTGCCCGCCCCCTGCGGCGCGGTGTGCGCGGAGTGCGGAAGATTTCCCGAACAGTGCGGCGGGTGCCGCACGATACACGGGCGCGTCTACTGGCTGGAATTTACGGGCGGCACGCAGTGCCCCGTGTATGAATGCTGTGCGGAGCAAAAGCGCCTCCGCGACTGCGGCGGATGCGAAAACCTGCCCTGCAACCGGTTTACGAAAGATCCGACCCTTTCCGACGAGCAGAACGAAGAAAACCTGAAAAAAATGATCGGCAGACTGAAAAAACGCTGAATCACAAACGGCGCGGGCGCCCGAAAATTTCGGGCGCCCGCGCCGTTTACTTTATGCCGCGATCGCTTGCGCGGTTCTTTCTGCCCCGCGCCGCGACGCTTTTGCGCCTTTGAAAGCGAAGCGCTATTCGAACATGAAATTTTCCTGCCCCGCGCCGAGCGTGAAATGATACTTTACGATCCCGAGGTCGATATCGCCGTAAAATCCGCCGCGGCGCTCTGCGCGCACTCTGTTTTCGCCCGTCAGTGTAAAGAAAAATTTCTGCTGATTGACCGCCGTCGGTGCGCGAAGGGCGAATTCGACGCCCCTTTTGAACCAATCGGGCGCGTTTTCGGGCGAGGCGACGTCGGCATACGCCTTGCTCCTGCGCTCGGCACCCTGCGTCTTGCCGTACCCCACCGCGATCACGCAGACCAGTTTTTCGCCTTTTTCGAGGGCCGCAGCCTTTTTCGCCGCACCCTTGCCGAACGACAGGGCCGCCCAGCACGTATTCAGCCCGAGCGTCTGCGACCGCAAAACGAGCCGTTCTCCGAAATATCCCGCCCGCTCGTTCAGGTCGTTTCCCTTTTCGCCCGCGATCACGAAATAATTGCGGACGCCCGAAAATTTGCCGTATCTTGCGAGAAAACTGCGGAACGCATCCACCTCGTCTCTGATAAGGCGTATGTTCAATTTCCCTTCCCGGTTACAGAGGGCTATCTCGTCTTCCAGTGCCCGAGCGATCTCTTCGGGCAGCGCTTTTTCCTCATACGCGCGCACGGAATGCCGCGCAAAAACCGCTTCTTCTAAAGTCATGGTTTCTCCTTTTTGCAAAGCCCGGAAAATCGTTTTCTGTCCGGCTGCGGCGTTTTCGATAAAACGGAACAACACAGATCACTCTTCCGCGTCAAAATGTCGAAATGCGATCGCCGATTCAATAAAAACCACGGTCCCGCCGCAATGCGGCGGGACCGTTCCGATACAAATTTACTTCGTAGGGATAAGTCCGATCAGATTTTCGTACGTTCCCGGGAAGAAAAGGAAGATAACGATGACCGCAAGCAGTGCCAGGAAAATAATCTGGAACACGAAATTGCGTTTGGACATCGCCTCCAACCCCACGACCGCCATCAAGGCGAGCGAGCCGTAGTTCTGGACATACGAAAACACTTTCAGCACCGTATCGGGAAGAAAATCAAAGGTTGCATTGATGTAGAGAAGCGCAAACACGATGACCATGACGACCGCGAGGATCTCGCCGATGATGTCGAACACTTTTTCCAAACTCTTGAACATTTTACACCTCCTTGGCCGAGCGGAGAAAACTTCCGCCCTTCTGCCTGTATTTTACCTCATTTTGTCGTATTTGTCAACAATCGGTGCAAAAAAGCGTTTCCGCTTCCGCAAAACATATGTGCCGAAAAGCGGGCGTGCGCGCTTTTCGGCCCGCACGAAGGAAAACGCACTCTTTGCGCCGCCGCACATATGTGCGGCGGGTCATAAAAAGACCGTCAGGCTGTTGAGACTGTCGGCGACTGCTCCCGCACGGTCGGGCGTGCGCTCCGCCGCCTCTGTGTCCGTCTCGCCGCTCAGGACGAGCACGCTCGCAAACTCGTTGTTGTTCGCAAAGCGGATGTCGGTGTGCGGCCTGTCGCCGACCATGCAGATCTCTTTTGCCGCAACGCCCAGGCGGCGGGCGATGCGTTCCCCCATTACTTTATACGGCTTTCCGCAGATCACGTCGGGATATTTCCCCGAAGAACAGTGCAAAAGTTCGATAAACGAGCCTACGTCGGGCGGAAAAACGTCCTTTGCGGGGCAGACCGCGTCGGGATGGGTGGCGATATACGGCCTGCCTTTCACGATCATGCGGTTCAGCTTTACAAGCTTTTCGAAAGTGAGGGTCGTATCGTACGCGAGAACGCCCACGTCGGCGTCCTCTACCGCAAGCGCGATGCCCGCATCCGAGAATTCGCCTTTCAGCGCGTCTGTACCGACAAGATACACCCGTTTTCCGGGATAAAACTCTTTCAGGTACTCCGCCGTCGCGATGCCGGAAGTATAGACGAGATCCTCCTCCGACCATATTCCCAGCCGCGCGAGCTTTTTTTGGTACTCCTCCGCCGTTTTCGAAGAATTGTTGGTGCAGTAGACCAACCTTTTCCCCGCACGGCGCAGTGCCGAAAGGGTATTTTTCATATCGCCGATCAGTTCGTCCTCGATGTAGACGGTGCCGTCCATATCCAATAAAAAGACGCGCGTATTGCGGACGATTTCGGCAAGTTTTGCCCTGTTTTCATCTGCATTCATATGTTTTTCTCCGCATATTCCGCGCGTTTCCCGCGCGGAGTGTTCTCTCTTTTGTCCTATGCACCGCCGCACATATGCGGCAGCAGCCCGAAGTCCCTCGCAAGAGCCGCGGCAGACAGCAAAGGCGACAGTTCGCAGCTCACCGAATAACATGCCGCGAGCGCCCCTTCGGGAACCTGCGCCGCCTTTCCTCCGTCGGCATAAAATTTTTCCGCGATCCTGTGCGCATAACCGAGCAGAAGTTCCGCAGTAACACAGAAATGTTCACGGCTTTCCGCAAACAGCCGCGCCCGTGCGCTCAGCTCTGCCGCGGTCGGCACGCGGATGTTTTGAAAAACTTCTTTGCCGCCGAATTTTTGCGCCGTCTCGGCTCGCGACGCATAATCGGGCACGAAATATTCGCGCGGCTGACCGCCCCTGAACAGATCCCGCACGCGTTCCGCCGCGTAGACGAGCGCGCGGAGGTCACTCCCCTGCGCCCGCCCGCCGAGCGTGCGGGCAAACGCCGCACTCGGACAGACGGGTGCGAGCCGCTCGCCAAGCGCCCGAAAAGCCGCGGCGGCAAACACCTGCCGCGCATCCCCCTCGGCATACTTTTCGGCAAGGCGCAGTTCGGCATACCCCGCCTCTTTCCGCTCTCCCGAAAACACGGCGTCTATGTCGATATCCTCCGCCATCGCGGCGGACATCGCCGCCCATGCCCTGTTTTCCGCAGCCCTGTCCGCGGCGAAAGACTCGTCGAACAGCACCGCGGCGGGCGGGTCGGACGGATACCCCTCTGCGCATGGTTCGAAGATCCCGCGCACGCCCCGCTCCGCGGGCACGGCGATGCAATACGCGCCGCGGAGAGTACAGAAAAAGCGGGCGGCGGCGATGCTCCTCGCCCCGACCGCCACAGCGGCGCGCACGTCGTCGGGCAGAGAAAACAGCCCCGCCGCGCGTTCGCCCTTTCCGTACAGCACGAAAAAGAGCCGGAAGGGCGAAAGAGCGGCACGAAAATGCGACACCTTCTCCGAATATTCTTCATCCGCAATGAAAAGCACTTTACCCTCGGGAACAAACGCCTTCACGCGGGCAGCGATCCCTGCGACGCTCCCGAAATACAATTGCGTATGGTATCCGCACCGCCGCACGGCGGCGGACAATTCATCTTCGCACATAAAAAGCTCCTCAACGTCATCGTCCTCTTATGTGCAAAGTATCCGGCTAGCGCAGCAGATCGTCAACGGCGGCCAGGAGCGCGTTGTTCTCTTCGAATGACCCGATCGTGATACGGCAGAAATCAGAGATCCGCTCCCCCTTAAAATGCCGAACGAGCACGCCGCGGTCGCGCAAACGCGCGTAAACCTCCCCGCCGGACAGAGCCTCGTGCTTTGCGAACACGAAGTTCGCACTGCTCGGCAACACCGTAAATCCGCGCGCGGCGAGTTCCCTTCCGACCCGTTCCCGTTCGGAAACGATGCGCGCGGTGCATTCCCCGTAATACTTACTGTCTGCAATCGCCGCCGCGCAGACCGCCTGGCAAACGCTGTCTACGGGATAAGAATTGAAACAGTCTCGGCAGCGTTCCAGCCCCGCGATGAGCGAAGGATCCGCGACGGCATATCCGCAGCGCATGCCCGCCAGCGAGTAGCTTTTGGAAAACGTCTTTACGACGACGAGATTTTTATATTTTTTTATGAGCTGTACGGCGCTCTGACCGTAAAACGCCATATACGCCTCATCCAAAATGACGATGCGGTCGTTTTCCGCGACGAATTGTTCGATTTCCGCGAGAGGGATGCCGATGCCCGTGGGGGCGTTCGGATTGGCGACGATCACACCCTGCGCAGGCATTGCCGTCAGCGCGGCAAGATCGAGCGTAAAATCCTCCCTGAGAGGTACGATGCGGGCGGGGACTTTGAAAAAAGAGGCAAAAACGGGATAAAACGAATAGGTGACGTCTGCAAACGCCGCGCCCTTGCCTCCCTCGTCGAAAAACGCGGGAAAGCAGAGCGCCAGAATCTCGTCGCTCCCGTTGCCGCAGAAGATACAGTCGCTTGTCACCCCTTCCGCCGCCGCGATCGCGTCTTTCAGCCCGCGCATTTGGAGGGGCGGATACAGTTTGAGGGAAGAAAAATCAAAGCTGCGATACGCTTCCAGCGCTTTCGGGCTGGGCGGGTAAGGGTTCTCGTTGGTGTTGAGCTTGACGTATTTTTTGTCGGAAGGCTGTTCGCCCGCCGTATAGGGCGAAATTTCCCGCGCGGTTTTGCTCAAAAAATTTTTCATAAGTATATCCCCTTCGATGATACGTTTATCATATCTTTTTTATGGCAAAAAGTCAAGCGGCGGGGCGTTTTTGTGCCCCGCCGCCCTCAATCCGGCAAAATATCTCTTTTCTCGACAAAAAAGGCGGGCACGCGCCCGCCCTGTATATTCATAACCCTGCGCGGAATTTTCCTCCCCGCCGCAGGTCGGCCCGCCGTCCGCGGGTATAAGAAAGCGCTTTTCTTTTCCCCTGACCGCTTTCTTCCTCTCTATTATACGGAAAAGTTGCAATAAAATGACACCGTTTTTGTAATAAATATGTAAAAAATCTTCGAAAACGGCCGAAATTTTCTGTCGGAAAAACGCCGTGCGTCACGCCTTGCCGCCGCCCGCCAATTTTTTCAGCGCTTCGAACACGCCGTGCGCCGAACAGGTCTCCGCCTCGATAAAATGTTCCGCTTCAGAAATGTCCCAAAGATAATGCGCGTCGGAATCGGTGATTTTGGGCAGGTTTACTCCTGCATCCCCCGTACACTCCACAATGTCGAACCCCAGCCCGTAATCGAAGGCGCCCAAAATGCCGACGATGCCGTTGGCCTGCTTATCGATGTGCGCGGGGACGGGAATGCCTCCGAAGCCCTTTACGAGCGCCGCGGCCTCGTCGACGGAAACGCCCGAACTTACGATGAGAAGGGTCTCTTCTTCCCCCGTCACCTCGTCGTTTTCATTCATGATCAGCTGACGCCCGAACACTTCGGGCTTGTTCCTGATCTTCAACCGGGTATCCTGTATGTGATTTTCCAGCTTCTGCAGATCCTCATACTTTTCGAACAAACAGAGAATATGGATGTCTTCGCAGGTGGTCAGTTCCATCGCGGGGAGAACGACAAGCCCGTTTTTTTTGCCCACAGCCATCGCCGCGGGACAGTTTTTGCCCGTATTGTGGTCGGAAAGGGCAATGGCGTTCAGCCCTTTGAGAAGGGCCATGTTGACGATATTGTTGGGCGTGCTGTCCTCGTCTCCGCACGGGCTGAGACAGGAATGGATATGAAAATCGTAAAACAATTTCATGATTCTGCCCCCTCGCGCGACAGCACCCGCACGCTTACGACACCCCGCGCAACAAAAAATCTGCACACCCGCGCCGCGACAGGCGACACAAAACAAGACTTTTCAGAACCCGATAAAACGCTTTTTCAGATCCCGCAGACGGCGGCGACACGCTTTGTCTCTTCGAACACGTTCTGCTTAGCCCCGAGGATCCAGATCCCCTGCATCTCGGCGCGCGCTTTGAGCGGGCCGTCCGGCTCCACCCCTTCGCAGAGGATGATGCAGGCGCAGTCGATGAGAGTCGCGACCGCCGCGACGTTGACGTTGTTCATGACCGTCAGCCACGCGCAGGAATCGGGCGCACGGGAGATGATGTTGCTCAAAAAATCGCCGCAGTAACCGCTCTCGATCTCGCGATCCTCTCCCTCGGTAAACACGGTATAACCCGCCGTTTCCGCAAGCCGTTTTACGTTCATTCCTTCTCCTCCATTTTCACGCAGTCGAGCTTTCCGCCGCTCATCACCACGTCTTCCGCATGACAACGGCAGGTGGGCGCGCCGCAGGCGCCGCAGTCGATGCCGGGGAGCTTTTTGAGATATTCCTCCACCTTCATCAGCTTTTG
>ERZ1643247.1908-NODE-1908-length-17573-cov-6.050120_pt1 | contig 17573 bp, 14 predicted proteins | sample MGYA00579264_ERZ1643247 | MGnify/ENA primary metagenome ERZ1643247 (study PRJEB29033, sample SAMEA4952262) | chicken gut metagenome | biome: Broiler Chicken; feature: Gastrointestinal Tract; material: Caecum | place: Ireland | collected 2018 | study: Broiler... | reverse complement strand
AGTTGCGCCCGCACAGAGGATCGCGCTTGATATTCACCCCTGGGCCAAGAACGACATCCGCGCCCGCGTCGAGACAGTCGTCCGCGACACATTCGGCGTACTCGCGCACCACTTCCGTGTTCCAAGTATTTGCCAATATCTGCATGCGCTGCTATCACCGTTCCGAGTGCCGTCGCAAAATTGAATAAAATACCACTTCTTAAGCAAATAATACCACTTTTGAGTCATTTAAATTTTGTTTATGCGATAGGGGGGGCAAGCCTTTTGGCTTGCCCCCCCTTCATTATAAGTATAGATGCACTGTTATATCTCTCCATTGATTTTTGCGCAACATATGATGACATATTTCGCGATATATATGAGCTTCTTTATATTCGTTAGTGAATGGATACACTTCTTTGTACAATTCTGCGTCTGAGTGGGAAAATGTAATTATTTTTGAACAAGCACATTTTTAATTTCAAGGTTGCTCTTAGCTAATATACTAGTTAAATTACTTTGAAAGCAATTAGCATTGTAGTTATTAAGTTTTATAATAATCAACTTGCATTTTGCCCGTGTTACAGCAACATAGTGATTACTTAAACTTGATGCATCGGATAAGCGATAATCTTCTGCAAATATTATAACCTGCTCAAATTCCAGCCCCTTTGAGGAATGAAATGTAATTGCAATATGCTGATATTTTTCAGTCTCAAAAGCAACGTGAAATTTTTCATCTGTTACTGTTTGATATAATTTTTTTAGATGATCAGTTCGTGTTTCATATCCTAAATATATAGCTAAATCATTGACTGCCAAACAGAATGCCTCCTCATCAATTATATCCTGTTCAATTTTATTTAACATTCTCTTAATGTTGGATACTATTTTGCGGGTTTCATTCCCTTCAACAGGTATTTCAGAAATAACATCGTAGACCGAATATTTTTCCATAATTAGATACTTAGCAATAGCAGAGTACAACCAAGCAGTGTCTGTGGTAATTTCTGCAATGGGCGTTTGCGGTATATAAGTGTATTCAACACCATTAGCAGTTAACTCATCCGCACCTAATCTTGCATCATTATTACTAAATCGGAGCAATGCGGATTTTTTTTGGGGATCAATATATTTCAAAGTTTCAGTTACCCAGTTAGAACCCGTAGGCGATAACCAAATTATATTATTCAAATCATCTAATGGAGCGTACAAATTCCGTGTTTCATCATATAATAGATTTGAATAGTTCTGTATTTGCTTACAAGAACGATAGTTATCGCCCATAAATATTTTACTAAAATTTTCTTTGTCCCAAATGCTTAAAAAAGCCTCCGGATATGCCCCACGCCAAATATAGATAGACTGTTTTTCATCACCCACAATAAATGTTTCAATTTTCAATGTATCACATAGAAACATAAAAAGATTGTGCATAGCTCTATCGCAATCCTGATATTCATCAATATAAATTTTAAAGTATTTTGCTTGAAGGTATAATCTGCAAGCCGTAGAATTTTCTACTATTTTTTGAGCTAACTCAAATATAAAATTCCTCTTATTATCTATGTAAGAGCAAAGAATTCCGTCATTTTTAATTTTATCAATAGCATCCTGAAAAGTTTCGACTTTTGCCTCCTGCGAATAATCTGTACTCATATCTATATCATAATCAGCACCATAAACATCCTTCATAAAGGGCTTTATAATTTCCTCTATCACAAAGCTATTATTTGTTCCTATAAAATGCCGGGTAATATCTACAGATAATCTATCTTTAATCTCTTGTGCTGCTTTAATGGTAAAAGTAATAGCCGCCACAACCTTGTGGGTATGATTATCATTAATTTCTTTAGCAATTTTATTTACCATTGTATGCGTTTTACCTGTCCCTGCACTTGCTCGAACAATTAAATTACCAGGGGTGTTTATAATTTCTTCTTGTATAGGAGATAGTTTCATTTTGCAATCTCCTTTAAACACGCAAAATTATAATGGTCATATATTTTTCTGCAATCCACATCAGTAAGTTTTTCGATTAATTCTACCATATGATAATGCTTTGAATCCTGCAAATAATCAACAGGTAATGTCTCACCCAATAAATCTATTAACCTATCATGCATTACTTCATCTAAATCATTTTCCAAATCTACTTTTGACAAATATATACTATATTTAACTCGTATCTCATCAAGGATTTTTTTATTTGAGTTATATAATGACCGCTTTGCAGTTACAGAATTTTCTTTGATTGGCTCAGTAGGCAGTAATTCTTTGCCAATATACTTGTTACAGCGCAAAAAACCTAATACACTATATGAACCTTCTCCTTTTACCGCTCTCAAATCGTTGTCAGTTTTAATTACACTAAATATTTTAAGCTCATTTAATATAGAAAGATACATTTGAAAGTTGATGCCATCGACAGGTAAGATATAAATTCCATCTGCTTCATAAAACGGATGAACAATAGCAAGCACCTTACTGAATAACAAATACTCGGATTGTCCCTCAACTAAAAGCACCTTATTGGCAAAAATCGCTTCAGACAAGCAGCGATTTAACATTTTTCTGACTTTCTCATAATTATCTGGAACTTTATAAAACGTGCTGGTTCCGTTAATTTTTCTATCACTGTATATGCGTATCAAATTTACATTATCCATCTCATAAAGTACAAATGGCGAATGTGTTGTAACAAACAGATATGTATACTTAGTATCTGTAAAAAGTATTTGCGACAACGCGATTTGCATAGACTTATGTAGATGATTTTCCGGCTCTTCAATTAAAAAAAGCGTTATCTTTTTTTCTGCGTTTTCATCTGCGAGAATATCAAAGATTGAATACGCTAACAGTTTTTTACGCCCTTCCCCAGCAGTAGGATACAAATTCTCATCACCATTTTGCTTAATATATGGAATGATATTTGAATATAGTCCTTTTACTGCAATCTCAGATTTAATTGACACTGAGATTCCTTCATCTCGAAACTTTTGATATTCTGGAGTAAGCCTGCTCTCAAATTCTTTAATACCGGACAATGATGATATGTTGTTATTTAATTCATCAACTGTTTTTTGAATATTAGCTAAAGCAGTTTTGTCTTCATCATTTTCATTTTTAATTAGTTGGCTTACATTCTTTTTGAATAAAAAATATAAATCAACATACGAGTCAATATAAATTACATTAAAGACATAGTCTATCTCGTAAAGATACCCCCGCTGTTTCATCTCTTGAAGATTATCTAAATCCCCACCCCAAAATAGCAGCGGTGGCGCAATCAATTCTTTATTGTTATATTTCGCAAGCAATTTTATATAAACTTTGCTATGTTTGCTTTGCAATGCTCCTTTGAGCTGAGCGCGAAGTTTTTGGCAATCAATATCCTCAACATCACTTATGTCCAATGATACAATAATTTCTATTGGTTTATCAAGCTGCTTGTTATGAAAGTCAGAGTCTACAAGATTTAATTTGCGAATGTCTTTATCAAACACATAACGCAGTGCATATAAAAAATTAGTTTTACCAACATCATTTAATCCAAAGAAAATATTTTTATTAGATAAAGTCAATTCGATTTCTTCGAAGTTTCTAAAATTTTTTATCTTTATGCTTTCAAATTTCATAATAAACTCGTCCTTTATCGCATTTCTATTCTTTCACCCTTTCATCCTAATTCTCAATCACATCAAATACAGTCTCAAGGATAATCTGTATTTGCCTTGATGACTACTAAAATCTCAAACTTATCATCTTGTATGGTTCCCATAATAGATTTCCACTTTACAACCAACAACCACACTCGCGGTGGCAATTGTTCATCCATGCTTGTTTTCAATAAAAATTATTTAAATACTTCCTTTAATTTAAAAGATTCTTTACCAAAAAACATTTCTACTCAACCACATCACATACCATACCAACCTCATCTGTAACAAGATAATTATACCATACTTTTTAGTGCTTTTCAATGGAGTAGCTACATATTTTTTCGAAGCCAAGCGATACAAGGCATATAACTGGGGTCATTAAAATATTAAAAAAATATGCAAATCCTCCTCAAAATCGCAGAAAAGAGGCTGTTTTCGTAATAAAACAACCTCTTTTTTAATTATTAGCTTCTATTGCGTATTATATTTATGGCGGCTTGGGCTAAACTACATGTACTATTATTTTAATTTCAAAAGCGATAATATGTAAGCCACGTAATATTCTTGTAATAGTCTATCCTAAAAAGCATTATTCATCTAAATCTTCATTTAAATAACTTTTTAAATTTTCTATTGCTACCCATGCCTTATCCCTATCTGTATCTGATTTAGTATCAACTGCTTGCTCCAAAACATGACTTAATTCACTCTTTTTAGTATTAAGCTCAACCATTTTCAATGACAAATCTTTTATCTCATTTTTTATTTGTTGTAGTTGATTCATTGTTTCTTGATTAACTTTTGCACTATTATTTCCCTCAAACATCGTATAAATAATTGCCACTACACTTAAAACTATTGAGACTACTGTTGCTACACATGAAATTATATCAAAAGCCCCCTCGCGAAAGTAAGCAAAAACACCAATTAATCCACAAATAATTAATGTTGCGATAATAAGAATATAAATAAGATCCTTCTTATAATTTCCATTATTGCTCATTAAAAATCCTCCGATGGATCTATGGGAGATGCCCAAATAACAGGATCCACCTCATATATCGGATCTACAGTTAATGCAAGCACCTCAGCTTCCAAAGACTTAGGCGAATCCATTCTATAAACAAGATAATATAATAGATAGCGTTTATAATATTTTAATTGTCTAATCCCATTTTCAAACAAATCGCTACAATTTTTTCTACTTACCTGTTTGGGGAAAGCAGCTGCAAGTAAAAGATTAACGCAAAAAGCTTCATTTAGAAATATCATTCTAACTTTAGCAATATCGGTTAGATTATCATCATAAACGATATCTTCAGTCTTAAGCACTATGACTTTTCGCCTTATAAGCCAAAATACTATATACGACATTTCCTTTATAGGATTAGGATCATCAGTAAAATGATAATTAGTAAGTCGTTTAAGATCATCGTATGCATCAATTAAAGCTTGCTTGAGTAAATTTTCGCTTACCAACACTTCAATTTGTCTACCTGTCTTTTTTATAATAAAATTGCTTATATTTAATATATAATCTTGTATAGCCTTTATTATTTCACGCTCAGTATTTTTTAATCGGGTTTCCAGCCCCGATCTCTTAAACCATTCATCAAGCCCCTTAAAAATGATATACACACCTTTTCTCCATAATCTTTCGTTAAAATTATTACAAGTTAATTGTTAATCATCCAAATCCTCATTCAACCAAGGCTTAAAATTATTCAAAACCCATTCGTGTTCCTTTTGTCCATTATTCTCTAAATACATGACGGGAATAGACTGCGCACAGCTGCGGTTTACAGTTTCGTTTATTTCATCATCAGTAAATTTTGTAATATCAATTAACATTTTATTTTCTTTATGACTATTGAAACCATTAACTAAAGACTAAATTTCAATAGCCAATTTCATTTAATAAGCTAACTACTTATACTTATTATTGAAATACTCCTTTCTTTTTTTGTGGTATTCTTTTTATAAATTATATTCAATTAAATAGTTATGTCAAGCTATTTGATATATCAAAGCCTAACTGCTTTAAAATTTCTTTGAACAGTGACAACCTCTCTTTTCCAAGTACAGTTTCAACTGTTGCCGAAAGACCTTTAACCTTAAAGATTTTCTTTTTATTTTGTTCGATTGCCAAGATTTCTCTAATAAACTCAGTAAGTTTTTGACGACTTATATTCCTTGCGATATAATTATCAATCTCATTTCGTATTTCGTTTGCCATTACTCTTGTATCTTTATACTCCATAAAACTTCTCCTACTATATCATCTATTCATATTATAACACAAAAAGAAAAAAATGCAACAGTAAAAGCAAATAAAAATATATGTATAGTTTAAATATTTTGTAATGTTTGTATTTTCTCTAAATTTAATGGCGTGGATCAGAAACAATCCTCCACTTTATACATACTCCTAGTTTTTTTATTTCTTTAATCCAACGCATTTCAAGATGATTTTAATTTTTCAGGATTAGTCGATGTGAGACATAAGGTAATTTCAAATATTTGTCAACAATGTTTACTCCAACCCCAAAATAATAGAAAAAAGACCATTTTCTTTCGAAAGCGGTCTTTTTATCTACTTTTTTCAATTTATAAAATTATATGGTACACCAGATTAACCTTCTTGTGTCCAACTGCCCTTTGACTGATCGTGCCGTTGAAGATAGGCCTCAGTTTCCTCCGACAAATTTTTTTCATCTTTTATGGCCGATTTCAGCTCGTCTAACTTCCGTGCCACAATATCCCTGATGGAGTTTGATGAAACGCCGCTGCTTTCAAATGCGGAAAGTGAGTTGATGACAGTTTGCAAATGCTGATCGATCAAGGTCAGAATGTAATACTGCGAATAGATTGTTTCCCGGCATTTTACGCTCTCTTTGATCGCCTCACGCAACATGCTTCTACGACGCGCACCGTTAATGGGGCCGATAACCATAAACCCTGCAAGGCCCCCAAACACCATGCATCCGGCCTGCACGGCGACGGCCGTTCCAAGAGTAATTGCTAAATCTTTGCCAAGCTCCTCCAATGATTGATGATGAATCAAAGCTCGCGCCGTCTGCCAAACAGCCTGTATCATCGGATTCATGCATAGCGTAGAATAGATATTCATCATACTTTCGTACGGAGTTTCTTTGACCTGATCGGGAAGTGCGAATTGAAGTTCTGCAGGAAGATCTCCATCCTTGACAAGGCTACCAACTTTAACATTAAGTTCGCCCATCAGCGTCCGACTATGTTCTGTCTCTGTTTTATAGAGTGCCAAAAAGTCGTTGCAATCCTTATTCAAATCATTAACACGTGCCTCTCGTTTTTCGTTATCAGGATAAAAGGTATCGCCGGTTACAAAAAATTTTTTTAAGTCATCCAAAAAGCTCATGTTCAGTTACCGTACTTCTGATTAATAGCCCTTAAGAACTGTTGCTTTGTTTCTTGAGGAATCGACTCTACATCCATGATTGCCTGTTCTGCCCGATCCGGGGTATGGGACGAAGCTTTGAGCATTCGCACAGACTGCACGCCTCGCCAATCTCCGTCCTCATCTGTCCATGATTTCCTTGATGTATCAAAATCAATAAGGTAATCGACGGCTGTTTTGCGGGAAATGTCGTTCTCTGTCACCTTGTGCTTATTGACTATTGACTGTATTATTTGATTGAGAGTCTCTTCAGGTAGCTCTTTCATTTCCGTAAATACTTCGCACGACATAATCACCGCATCTAATGTTTGCGTAAGATTGCGATTGTGCAAATCAACAATTTTAGACTCAACGCGCGTATCGGCCGCCTCTTTAATTGCCTTTCTGAGTTTACTTCTTTCTACCGCCCCGTCGATCGCATCGACGATCATGTCGGTTATTACAGTGACGATAACCATTACGCCGGCCTCACCGCCTATCTTCATCCACTTGGGAAGAACAACCTTAAGCGCGTTATTCACTCCCAACTCTGTAAGTTTTTCTGCGGTAAGCGTTCCAACTTTAACAAAATAATTTGCAACCGCCCAACGCAGAGCAGCTATCGTTCCTGTACCGAGGAAAATATCAAGCAGTACCTCACTGACATATGCAGGCCATTTTAAACCAGTATCGATAGATTTTAAAACAGGAGGCTCCTTAGCAAGGCCTTCATATGCTTTTTTAATTACTTCGTTACAGGTTTCTAACTTTGCTTCTACCTGTTCCTTATGAACTGAAGCGTCTGCAAATAAGTTTTGACAATCGCTTGTAAGCTCCGCAAGACGATTACTTCTCTTGCTGTTGCCGGGATAAAATGCATCTATAAAAATTGCCATCGTTTTACTCCTTTTTAAAAAAAATTTTTTTATTTGCTAGTTTATGAGTTGATTCCTTAATTCTTAACTTTACATTGTCCCCCCTCTCGCATAAAATATTTTGTTAATATAATAATATAACGCGTCAGCACCTTTGCTTTGCAAAGGTGCTGACGCGTTATACGCGTCAGCACCTTTGTCAAGCAATTCAATGTAGATTTTTTAGAAAAATTAAGATCAAGTTTTCTCATCCAATCATCTCTGTTGTATAGAAACAATACTCTATTAAATTTTATAGCTTTATCAAATGTAATTTTTGCTATAATCATTCTAAGAATAAATACAAAATCAAAAAAAGGAGACACAAATGATGAATTTACAAGAAGCCATAAATAAATATTTAAAACACTGTTTAAATATTAAAAAATTAGAGAATCTGTCAATCAAAGCTTATAAGATTGATTTATCACAATTTGCCAAATTCGTAAAAAACGGATTAAAAATCAATATTAAAGCTATTGATAAATATCAAATAGAGAGCTATTTGGATTCTATAGGAAATAAATATGCACCAAAAAGTATAAAAAGAAAAGTTGCATCTTTAAAAGCATTTTTTCATTACCTTGATTGCGAGGATATAATTAGCATATCCCCATTTTCAAAAATTCACTTATCCATTAAAGAACCAAAATTGCTACCTAAATGCATATCAATAAGTGAGGTTGACAAAATTCTTGACTATTTATATAGAGAACCACCACATAATAATTTTATAAGAGCAAGAGCACTAGTTATCTTTGAGTTACTATTTTCCACCGGGATTAGAGTTTCCGAGCTTTGTAGTTTAAAATTATCAGATTTTAGTGAGCAATTTAGTACGTTACATATTAGAGGGAAAGGAAATAAAGAAAGAATTATAGCAATATGTAACGATGCGGTCTTAAATGTAATAAAGCAGTATGTACAGTTAAGGCAATACCAATCAGCTTCCATTAATTATTTATTAATAAACCGATTAGGTAATAAACTTTCTGAACAATCTGTAAGATATTTTATCAAAAAATTAGGAAAAAATGTTTTAAACAAATACTTAACTCCACATATGATTCGACATACATTTGCAACTTTAATGCTTGAAGAAGGGGTTGATATTCGCTACATACAAACTATACTTGGACACAGTTCAATCACAACCACACAAATTTATACTTACTCAACCGCCATAAAACAAAGACAAATTATGCACTTGTATCATCCACGCAACCATTTACACCACAGTGAATAAAGGATAACTAATAATTATCCATATTATTATGTGGAGTAAAAAATGAAAGACGAATATATTTTAGGAGTACACATTGGACATGATAGATGTGTAGCTATTTTAAAAAATGGAGAGCTAATTTGTGCATTACCTCAGGATAGGCTAGATGGAAAAAAATACTCACAATCAGCAAAACTTCCTTTTGAGGCTATTAATAAAATTTTAGATTATACCGGTATAACAGCAAAGGAACTTTCATTCATCGGTGTCTCATATGATGTGGCTGAAGTTGATATCTATTTAGATTATTTGCGCGAAAGTTTTTATTCTAAATATGGAACTGTAGTTCCTATGGTTTCTGTCGGGCATCATATTTCACACGCATATTCAACCGCTTGCGCTTTTGGTAAAGAAAATACCTTAGTATTGGTTGCTGATGGTGGTGGTCATGTTATAGGCAATAAATCGGAAGCGGAATCACTCTTTCTATTTACAAAAAATTCTATGGTCCTTCTTGAACGCCGTATGCAGGATCTAGTTAGACATAGAATGATGAATGAATTTAACCATTTTTATCCATTCATGTCCGAAACTATTAAAAATCTTCAAATTAGTATTGGTAGAAAATATGAACAGGTAACATACCTCCTCGGTTTCAAATTTGGACAAGCTGGCAAAACAATGGGCTTAGCTTCATATGGTAAAAGCCTTATTGATTTCTCCAACAAAACATTTAAAGATTTATCATTTAATCTTACATTTGCTGATATACTGTCTGATATTCATTACATTAAATCTATTTCCGATTATCCAACTTATGCTAGTTTTATTGAAGGTGAGAAACAGAATATTGCAGCAACTGTACAATCATTCACAGAACACTGTATACTGTCACTGGTTAATAGTTTTGTGGAAAAATACAATATGGATACGATGTGTTTTGCTGGAGGTGTTTTCCTAAACTGTCTTGTAAATACGATGATTAATGAAAAATCTAAACTTTCAAAATCATTTGTATTTCCAGCTGCTGGAGATGATGGTCAAGCAGTAGGGAATGCTTGTTTTGTCTATAATTTACTCCATCATGAACACGCTTCAATTAATTCTCTGCCTTATATTGGAATAGATTATAGCAATGAAAAAATCAAGCAAGTTTTGAACGATAAAGGTTTAAATTATCAATTTTTTGAGGATACTGATAAACTTATAAAAGTTACAGCAAATTATATTTTGAACGACAATATAGTAGGTATACATCGAGGCAGAACAGAAATCGGACCAAGGGCACTTTGTCACAGAAGTATACTTGCTAATCCGGCTAATCCAAATATGAAGGATATTATAAATGACAGAGTAAAGCATAGAGAAGCTTTTCGTCCATTTGCACCAGTAGTAACAGAAGAACGCAGCAGAGAAATTTTTTCTCTAACCACAAAATCCCCTTTTATGCTCTTAGCTCCAAAAGTAAATGAAAAATATAGGCATTATATTCCATCTGTCGTACACGTGGACAATACCGCAAGACTTCAAACAATTTCGAAAAAAGACGATTATTTTATCCACGAACTTCTTTGTGAAGTCGAAAAAACGATTGGAGTCCCTGTCTTGCTGAATACATCGTTCAATGTTAATAATCAACCAATTGTTGAAACACCAGAGGTAGCCATAGACACTTTTTTAAGGGAGAACATAGATATTCTTATAATAGGTAATTTCGTTGTGTCCGATAAAAAAATTAAGACACTATAAAGTAATATCCTATTTCCTCGTCTAAAAAACAGTGCGCAATGTTAGAAGAGATAATATTTTCTTTATTTAAGCTTTTTTACTCCATTCTTTCAAGCGCGTTCCAGATATGGTACACTCTCTGCATGACGACTCATTACAATTTGTCTGGCAGCCTGTAATTTCGCCATGAAAACTTATTTCACCCATTTCTTTTCTAAATTTAGTTTCGGATAATGTGATGTTATAACGAGCAACATTGTTGAGTGCAAGTATATTCCCAAAACATACGCAAGACGAATCAATCCGAAGCAATCCTTGTCGCTTAATTGTTGAGTACATTGCATTCATATAGCGTAGAGTTTGATTGCTCTCTTGTAGACGGATAGAAATCATTGCCTTTAGGTTATAAAAATTCCACAAAGCATATCCAGTGCCATAATTAATGCACGCTTCTAACCCGCGATTGCAATTGCGTAAAGCGTATTTGAAATCCGTATGCTCGTGCTCCTTTTCTAGGAGATAATACAATGTTGCCAAAAAATTATAACATCGTACTATTATTGCAGTATATGAATTTTTTAATGCTTCATTGAGAATTCTTGTAGTCTTTTCAATATATGCGTTTGGTTCGATACGGTTATCTTTGAAAAAAGAAGATATGATTTCCGTAAGTGAAATGTGGCATTTGATCCTCTCTGATACCTCATTAAATCTTGCTAATTTTTTTATTTCGACGACATCCTGGTATGTCTCAGAGGGATTATGAAAATAACAAAGTTTTCCTTTTGTCAGTTGTGTTAGAGCAAAGAGATTAGGATCATTATTTTTTTCTTTTATTATTTTTTCGGAAAGAGCAATATATCTTTTTGCAAGACTTTCCTCATTATAACTCATATGTAGCGAACCATAGCGATCCCATATATCAAATAGTGCTTTTGATTCAAAACTCTCACTATTATAGAGATATTCTGCTATTAATTCCAAATATATTATCTCAGCTTTTTTATAATTGCCTGAATTCATATTTGCGTGAGCTTCCAAAGCTTTAATACTATTTTTTGCTATACAGGAAATATCTCCCGGAAGCTCACACAATATGCTTTGTGCATGCTTGCAATCTTCTATAGCTTTGTATGGCGTTATATAATGTAATGATATATAGCATTTTACATAAAGGGCGTTAACTATAACCGAGAATCCGCCAGATTCAGGCATAGACTTATAGATTTCAATGATACAATCGATATAATTATAGATTTGTCTATCTATATTTATCGAAGAATAGTTATCAATAAACTTTATTTGGTTTACATCCGACTCAAAATATTTTAATGCTTCATTATAATTATGATTCCAACAAAATATCTTACCTTTTTCTCTCACGTTAAGCATTGCAAAAAACGATGGGTGTTCGACAATAAAGCTTACTGCTACACGCTCTTTTAGCTTCTTGTCTCTGCTTATTAATTTTTTTATGTATAATAAAATAGTTTCGTGCGCAAACCTAAATTTATCTAAATTTTGCAAGATAAAATTACGTTTAAGTAGAAGTTCTATATCATTTTCAGATAATTGTTCTTCTAATATTGATTTATTAAAAGTTTTTCCTATCATGGCAGCAACACATATAGCCGTTAAAATTTTTTGATAAGCTCCCAAAGTTTTTTCCTCGAGCTTATTAAATCTAGCTTCATACAGCTTTTCAATTTTTGACGGCATAACTGTATTATTATATTTTTCATTATGGATCTTTACTTTTCCATCTTCGCATAGTTCAGCTATCCCACAATCAATAAGATGTTGAATATATTGGACAATAAAAAGGGGATTATTGCATGAATATCGAGCTATTTTCTTTATGATTGGGTTATATGATTCAAGCGGTCCTGACAAAATTGATAAGATAAATCGGGATGTTTCGTCTCTACCTAATCCCTTAACAGTAAATCCAGTAATATTTTTACGACACCATTCCGTAAAATCATAATAATCTACCGAACCTGCGCTCAAATCATCACGACCTATAATAAGAAGTTATATGGGCGATTTTACACGCTTGCTTGTAAGATTTATTATTTCATCGATAAGGTTTTTTTCAGCATTATGAAAATCATCTAAAACAATTACTGGTTGAAATATTCCCCGATAAAGATTTTCATTAAAGAACTCTACAAGTTCAGTAAGACTGGAAATTGTTTGCATGGATTCTTTTGATATAAGGCATTGTTCAGAAAGAGCATTCTTAACTGTTTCAAGAAGTGAATTAGTGTTGGATGACACGATTGGTATCTCATAACGGATTACTTTTACTTTTGCATTCAGATGAAAATTATTAAGTTCTTCAATTATTCTAGATTTACCTATTCCCGCGGCGCCAAACAGATAAAGCACCTTAAATTCGTTAGGAATATTTAATAAATCAGTAAGATCTTTTGCTATTTTAATATTCTTTGCTCCATAAAACTGAGTTTGAAAGCCACTATATCCTTCTGTTTCAGGTATAGTTATTATAAATTCTTTATTATCACAATGTATATTTATAATTAAATCATCTATACCTCCTCTCATTTTTTTAACAACAGGTATACGGAAAGCATATGCGTCATAAGGCCCGATGTTGTAGCATGGAGATTCATCTGTTGCTATCTTCCAATTCTGTTGTGTTGCGATGTTTATCTCCACGTATCGTGATGTTTCGGTAAAGTTCCTGATAAGAAGACAGGTACTCATTTCAGTTTGATTTTTATCATTAATAAAATTATCACTTTGTGGATCAATGCTAAAATATGAATGTTGTATTGAGTTTACCTTTTCAATATTTCCCCACTTAATGCAATGGGCTTGAAAGTAATTCAGTAGGAACATTTGATCCATCAAAATCAGATGACAGTTTGTTCTAAAAGCTTTTTCCTGTAAATCAAAAAACTCCTTTGGTCGAATACAAGTGTTTGTAGCAATAATACAATAATCATTTTTATGTAATATTTCTTCTATCGAATAATTATCATTTTTTTCGTTGCCATCATCACTTTCAAAGCAATATATAATTATTTTTAAATTCGAACCTTTTAACTTAAAGTTATGATTAAAGAAATAAAGATCGCTTTTCGCTTCTATAATAATACCGAGGTTTTTATATAGATTTATAGACAATATATCGCCTGATATTTCCTGTATAACAGACATATATAAAACTTCTTGCAATGATTTATAATTGTCTTTTTTCCATATGAAGCGACTATGAGAAAATCCTTTAGCACTATACATAATTATTAGTTATCCTTTATTAATACCTCACTAATTTCGGTCCAAGATGTAACTTCTAAAACATCTAATAATTCCGAGGGCTTTGTTTCTTTTTTGTCTCCATTAAACCAAATCACGTTATGCCCAAGCTCTACGTTCGGTATAATATCAAGACTAAAACTATTACCAATATAAAGAGGTTCATTCCCTTCTTCTGTAAGACATGAATGTATTTCCTTCCATGTTTGTTTATTTTTTTTGTCAACACAATATATCTTTTCGAACTCATAATCTAACTGAGCACTTTCCAATTTTTTATCGAATGCTTCCTCCGAATTTTGAGTTACAATATAACATTTATGCGTACGTTTAAGAAATTGTAATAGCTCTTTAACACCTTTTAACGGTTCACGCCTCCGTGTTAAAAAGTAATCAGAAGATTGCATTATCTTTCTTTGTCCATCTGGTGAAATATTTAACTCTTCTGCAAGATCTTTTGCAGCTTGAACATATCCTATTTCCCCTGCTCGGTCTTGCCTCTTTATTTTTAATAGTTTTTTAAGATAAAATCGTGATAATTCTGGATGTTCATTTTTAATAATTTCAAAAACTGTATCTCTAAATTCTTTATAATATATATTATCAAGCCAAAGAGTATCATCAGCATCAAATATCACGGCATCACAAAAATTAAAAAGATCTCGTAATCTTTTATTTTTTGTCTGCTTTTCTTCCCTAATTTGGACCTCGTTTTTAAATCTATCTATTTGAAGCATCGTCATTTCTCCTACGCCTTCAGAATAAAAATTATGATACTGATGCGTTCTTTCCCCCTCATCTTTTCCAAAAGTTATCAAATGAGTTTCTATTCGGTTATATTCAAATTTAACTGCGGTAAAAGCTATATAAATAACTCTCCAATTTATATCGAATACAGCAAACTCTACTAGTTTCTTATCTTCTACGCAGCTTGACACTACCTTGTTATAGAACTTTTCCAAAACACGTTGAATATCTTGATCAGAATAATAATATATTTTATTTATATCGTTAATAGTTCCCGTACAAATTAATTGATTCGCATATCCAATATTCATTGCCTCACATAAATTTGGCTCATAAAAATTTATAGCAACTGTTATATCCGTCGACAACCATCTTGAACGCAACATTGACACAGCAAGAGCAGCTTCGTATCCTTCACAGCCTGGAAATATAAGTGCATAACATTTTCGTAATGCTGACGGTTCTATTTTTTTCAGGTTTAAGCCACCGGCCTGTGAAGTACCAATGCTTTTTCTCCCATAATATTTTACAGCTTTTGTATAAACGATAAAAACTTTACGGTAATATTCACAGAAATTAAATTCTGCAATCATTTTGGAGAATTCAAAGAGTATTTTACTTGGCATAGTCGAGAGGTCAACTATCAAATTCCTTTCACCATCGGCTAAATCTACAAGCTTTCTTCTAATAAACTCACAATCAACAGAGTCAAGGGCATTCCATATTATGTCTTCCGAGTTAACAAAACGCTCATCAAGTTCTTTTAATCTTTTGCCTAGAATTCTTTTCTTCTCTTCCAATAAGCTATAAAGATTAGGACGATCATTGGGGGTTAATCTCCAAAGCACAAGATTAATTAAATTAGCGTTCCCCTCTTCTCTATAAGCTTTATATAATTTCTCAGCAAAGGCGATAGATCTATCTTCATAATTATAGCAGCATATTATAGTTACTTTATCACCATTTTCAGCCATTTCTCCTATTATTTTTTCACAATCAAGCTGTTTTATATTATTCACTTTTTATTTGTCCTCGCTGTATATTTGCTATGTATCTCCTCGCATCGTTTACCAGCAGAATCTTTATCACTTTTAAGCACTTCATTAACCCATTGTTTTTTGCTATTATTTATTTGGCTTCCTTCATTCATTCCTGTCATAATATTACTATCCACAACAGGTACACCATGCGATTCTGCTCGGGGAAAAGGAGGGGTATAATTATCCGACGAACACCACAAAAATGGCAATGAATTATTCGGCGCGTTTCTTTGCGTTACAACATTCCAACCAAGTCCTCCATATCCATATTTTGCAATTTTAATTTTATCATTTTCGCTATATTGTTTATTAATTGCTTTAGTCAAAGGACATCTATCTCTTTTTAAAATATAATTTGCAAAATAATTACATAACCCCTCAATCTTATCACTCAACATCTGGTTTCTGTAAATTGAAAACGCCATATCCTCATTATGCTCATAATTAAAGGCAAAACTATACGGTATATTGATTGCACTATATAAAGAAAAGCCACCATAACCCAACTTTCTTTGAATGCTCCCTATTCTCCTTTGTCCTTCTGCAGTTAAAACTTGTACAAAAACATTAAAATCCACATCTTCAAGCTTAAAAATTTTATTTATAATCGAATTTAATTTTTTTATTTCTGAACATACTGAATCACCGCTCAAAGATATATCAACTAACAATACCCAAACTTTCTTACGACATAATTCCTGCAACTCAAATATTTCTTTATCTGTAATCGTATCACTATCCAATCGCATGAGATAATCAATCAAAATATCAACAGAAATAAATGGTGATGTATCGTCAAGTCTACCATAAATACTAGGATTAGGTACTATATGCCGAACATTTGCCGCCCGAAAGAACTCATCATATAAGTTATCTCTGTCCAACTCAAAAAAATGAACATCATTCAAATTAACATCAATGTGTTCGTTATGTCTAAAATCATATTTAAACTGATAAAATAGGGACTCCCATGCTTCTATCCTCATCTCCTCTGTAATATATATAGTTGAAGCAACCGATGCTATTGCCGCAGTATGATATTCTTTAGGAAGAGACTTAAGCATTTTAGCAAGACGAACTTCTAATGTTTCATTTGGGGTTCTTTCATATGGTCTCATCTTTTCCAAAAGAGTAAGATATTCAAGCTTTGACACAATATTTTCTTTTTGAAGCAATTCCCAATCTATATAATCGGTCATTTCCAAACCCATATATATCACCCGTTTTTCTTAATTCTGTATACTTATATTATATCATAAAATATATAATTTTCAATATGTTAAATTAAAATTCTAACAACTTTTGCAATAACTAATCAATTCAAGAAAAATCCCCTCAATGCAGCAATTCAACCCAAAAAGTCAAGTCGTTTTCGACTTGACTTTTTAATTAGGCATAGATATGCACAACAATATTTTTATATTGATATTTCCGCAATATCTCGCCGCGCATTTCCCTGTATGAGTGAGCGCTTTCGTATTCTATTGTAAAAGAAGTGACTTCCTTAAATCCGCTATCAGCCACATGAGGAACCAAGTTAAGATACCAATCAAATTCCAATGCACTATGGGCAACTAT
>ERZ1643247.1906-NODE-1906-length-17605-cov-4.545470_pt1 | contig 17605 bp, 6 predicted proteins | sample MGYA00579264_ERZ1643247 | MGnify/ENA primary metagenome ERZ1643247 (study PRJEB29033, sample SAMEA4952262) | chicken gut metagenome | biome: Broiler Chicken; feature: Gastrointestinal Tract; material: Caecum | place: Ireland | collected 2018 | study: Broiler... | reverse complement strand
CAGAACTTGGTATACCAGATAATGTAAATTTACCATCTACATCAGTAATAACACCTACAGTGGTGCCTTTAGCCAATACAGAGGCTCCAACAACTGGTTGCCCGTCTTCTTCAGAAATAACAACACCTGTTACCTTCTGAGTTTGGGCAGTTACTAGACCTATACCCATAAAAAGGCAAGTCAATAACAGCATTAATTTTCTTTTCATAAATTCTCTCTTAAAGTTTAACTTTACATTAATTGTTTCTTTACTCTAACAAAATGCAAATATATTAAGAAATATGAAACGGACAATCATTTTTATAAAAAAACCTTGCAAATATAACAAATCGTTATCTAAAAGCACAGTTTTATGTCTAATAACATAGAAATCCGCCTTAAAAAACGTAAACGGAGTTTATATTGCTAACATGTTGCAGGCGCTATTCATATACATTTTTGCACATTTTTGTGTATTTAAGCCTTAATAAGAGCTAAAATAATACTTGTTTTTCTGTTAAGGAAGTTTTTATAAATATAAATTAGCCACTTTTTCAAAAGTCGAATTAGTTATTTCTATATAAAAAATAGCAGGTTTTAGCAGATATTAAATCTTATTCAATTCTAATATAGTACCCAAGCACGTCTTATTTGTCCATAGTATTAATTAAAAATAAAGGAAATGGATAAAATTATTTACAGTTTGGTGTATAATAGGAAAAAGAGCCTGAATAAAAAGGGTATGGCATTAGTACAGGTTGAGGCCTATTTAAACAGAAAAAAGAAATATTTCTCTACCAAAGTTTACTTGAGTCCCGATCAATGGGATTTTAAGAAGAGAATGGTTAAGAACCATCCTAATGCAGATGCTATCAATCACATGCTTTACGAGTTTATGGCAGAAATAGAGAAGAAAGAGTTGGGATTGTGGCAACAGGGGAAACAGATTTCATTGGATTCATTAAAGAATTCTATGGAAAATCAAGACGACAGCACTTCATTTATTGCATTTTTCCGCAACGAAATAGCAAAATCTTCATTGAAGGAAAGTACAAAACGCAATCATCTCTCAACATTAGAATTATTAAGGAGTTATAAGAAGGATGTGTCATTTTCTGAATTGACTTTTGAATTTATATCCTCATTTGATCACTATCTTCAGCAAAAAGGATATCATACTAATACAATTGCGAAACACATGAAACATCTAAAGCGTCATATTAATGTAGCCATAAATAAAGAATATATGGAGATACAGAAATATGCCTTTCGGAAATATAAGATCAAGAGTGTTGAGAATAATCATACTCACCTCTCTCCGGAGGAATTAGGAAAGATTGAAAGTCTGGAATTGGGGGGACGGTTCACTAAACTGGAAAAGACCAAAGATGCTTTCCTCTTTTGTTGTTATGCAGGATTACGATATTCTGACTTCACCAACTTATCCCCTGAAAACATAGTGAAAATGCATCAAGAAACTTGGCTTATTTATAAATCTGTGAAAACGAACACGGAAGTACGTCTTCCGCTTTATCTTTTATTTGAGGGGAAAGGAATAGAAGTCTTGAATAAATATCAAGATGATCTTGCCGATTTTTTTAAGCTTAGAGATAATTCAAATGTGAATAAGGAACTATTGATCATAGCAAAATTATCAGGGCTAAATAAACGTATTTCGTTCCATACCGCTCGCCATACCAATGCCACATTATTAATATACAGTGGAGTCAATATTACTACTGTACAAAAGCTATTGGGACATAAAAGTGTGAAAACAACACAGGTTTATACTAATATAATGGACATAACTATTGTAAGAGACTTAGAAAAGTCTAAAAATAATCGCAAAGTATCTTATATGTAACAAAGATTTGAGCCTTACGTAAATGTATTGACTATTAACATTGTTAACACGAATCACAGTTCTCAAATATCGCTTCTAGAAAGAACTTGTTTTCTAATTGAAAATCACTAATTCTTTGCATGTAGGAAGTTAGTTTTAACTCAATGTTAAAACTAACTTCCTACATGCAAAATGTAAATGATTTAATTGGCTGTTTATTAAACACATAAGCTTATTAATCCCATTATGGAGAAATTTAGGTTTGTATTCTCTGTCTTTTATATAAATATCAAATTAGTAATTATCTTTTTTCATCTCTAAGCCATTTATGTGAGATAATAATAATAGACTGCTTTATGTCTTCTTTTTCGTTTGGAACTATTAAGTATAACATTCTTTTTTCAATCGTATACTTTTTAATCTATATTTCATTCACAATAAGCGGATTACATTTACAATAATGGGAGACCGATATAGGGATTATTTGATTTTTATTACTAGCGTTCTTATAATATGTAATTGATATTCAGATATATAATCATTAATATTGTATTATAGGTAAAAGTTCTCGGTATTGCTATAAAACTCTTATAATAAAGAAGTTATGATATAATTGTAGTTCTGCAAAGACTTTGCAGATTTCGTACATCGGAATGCAGACTGCTGAGGTAGCAATTAGGCCTGTTGTGAAAATTATATTAAAACCAGACACTGAAGTCCTTGATGAAGTAGTAGTAACAGGATATGGTACTTTTAAAAAATCAACTTTTACGGGTGCGGCATCTACTATGCCTACAGAAAAGTTACAAGATATACCGACTATAGCCATTGAGGATAAACTTGCAGGTTCTATTCCGGGAGTGCAAATCAGTTCATTTTCAGGAGCACCGGGAGCTACTACATCTGTACGTATTCGTGGAATGGGCTCCATGAATGCAGGAAATGATCCTTTATATGTGATTGATGGTACTCCAGTACAGTCAGGGAATATCAGTGCTTTTAATACTCCGAATACGGGGGAAGGATATAATAGTACCGGTACCAATGTATTGGCAACTTTAAACAGTAACGATATAGAATCGATAACAGTTATCAAAGACGCTGCTGCAGCGTCTTTATATGGTTCACGTGCTGCTAATGGCGTTATTGTGATCACCACTAAAAGGGGAGCTACAGGAAAGACTCAGTTCAACTTCCGTAGCGACTGGGGATTTTCCAATATAGCAGTTAATTACCGTCCGACCTTAAATGGAGATGATCGGCGTGAACTGATTAAGTTTGGTTTGAAAAACTACTATATGGATGAAGAAGGCATGACTGCAGCTCAGGCTGAAATTGCCTTGGAAGATGATATTGATGCTTTTGCTGCAAAACCAGTTAATGGTTGGACTAATTGGAAAGAGATCTTATTCAAGAATGGCAGTCACCAAAATTACGAAATCAGCGCCCAGGGAGGAACAGAAAAAACCAAATTCTATACATCTTTGGCTTATGCAAAGCAAGAAGGAATCACTGCACGATCCGGCTTAGAGCGCATGACAGGTAATGCAAATCTTTCTCACGAAACAGGACGTGTAAAAGTGGAAGCTTCTACTTTATTTTCACGTATTCTTCAAAATATGACTAATGAAGGTACTTCTTTTGCCAGTCCTATCATGAATGCTTTTTGGACTGCATCACCTTCCACTGTACCTTATAATGAAGATGGAACATTTAGTTCTAATTTTCCTTTAACGAATGGTGCAAATCCTGTGCAAACTCGGACATATAATTATGATCGTAATGCAATTACTCGTTCTTTCAATACTTTGGCAGCCACTGTTACTCTTTGGGATGAGTTGAAACTACGTGAAAAAATAGCCTTTGATTATACTTCCTCAATAGAGTCTGTATGGTGGGATCCACGTAGTAATGACGGACGTTCCTCCAATGGCGTATTCCAACGTTATAACCGAACATTGGAAACATTGACAACCCAAACCCAGTTGACTTATATTAAAACATTTGCTCAAAAGCATAATTTGGATGCTTTACTTGGTTTTGAAACTGAAGACTTCACAGACTCGTGGGTATATACTCATGGTTCTCAGTATCCTGGCTATAAAAATGAAATAGCAAATGCAGGAGAAACATCTTCTAATAGTAACCGTGATAAATCTCGTTTAACTTCTTTCTTAGGACGTGTAAATTATAATTTTGATAATACATACTATGCAGGCGTTAGTTATCGCCGTGATGGAAGTTCTCGTTTGTCAAGGGATAATCGTTGGGGAAATTTTTGGTCAATATCCGGATCTTGGAGATTTATGCAAGAATCATTTTTAGAGTCTATAAAAAATGTAATAACAGATGGTAAACTCCGTTTGTCATATGGCGTAAATGGGACACAACCAAGTACTTTTTATAGTTATATGATCAACATGTATAGAGCCGGACAAATTTATAACGGCCAGTCAGGTATGGGAGTTATCGGTATTGGTAGTCCTGATTTGAAATGGGAAAAGAATAAAGCTTTTAATCTTGGGTTGGATTTAACCTTTTGGGATCGTTTAAGCCTTACTTTGGATTATTATACGCGTAAAACAAATGATTTGTTAATGAATAAACGGATTTCGTATGTTCCGGGCTATTATGATCCAATAAGTTTCGCCCCTACTACTTTGCAGAATGTAGGTTCATTAGAGAATAAAGGTGTTGAAATTAGTCTGTCATCAACAAATATGCAGACTCAGGACTTGATCTGGACAACTACTTTTAACATTGGACATAATAAGAATAAGCTGGTCAAACTGGATGGTATTCAGACAGATGAGATTGATGGCGCATTAATACATCGAGTAGGTGAACCATATTATTCTTACTACATGTTTGAATATGCAGGAGTTGATCCGAAAACCGGTAATGAGATGTATTATAAAAACGATGGAACCAATGAGACTACAACATTGACTTCTGAAGCGCAGAAAGTAATAGTCGGGCATCATGATCCGAAAGTAGAGGGAGGATTGACCAATTTCGTAAAATGGAAATTTATTGACCTTAATCTGACTCTGACTTATTCATTAGGAGGGAAGGCAGTAGATTATGCAACTTGGCTACACGATAATGGCGGTACTTATACGTCTTATGGCGCAGTTCCTTCATACTATAAATTGGAAGATATGTGGAAACAGGAAGGTGACAATGCTAAATTACCGAAATTTAAATACGGTAATTCACGTGTACTGTCGTCACGTTGGTTGATGCCCACTGACTATCTCCGTCTGAAAAACCTGTCATTGGGTTTCTCTGCCCCCAAAGGCTTATTGTCTAAGATGGGAATCTCCAAAGCAAGGGTTTACTTCTCTGCTAACAATCTGCTGACTTGGAAATCAAAAAATTTGCTGGTTGATCCCGAAATGCCGGTAGATGGTTTATGTACTTTCGAAATGCCTGCATTAAGGACATATACATTTGGTCTCGAAATTGGTTTTTAATAATCTAAAAAGAAAATAAGTATGAAGAGTACAATATATAAAGCATTGATAGGTGCTACTTTAATCACCGGCCTATCTTCGTGTGTAAACAATTGGTTGAATGTAGAACCAGGCGATCAAGTCGAAGCAGATGGGGCTGTCACTACAAGTGCTGACCTTTCTTCTGTGCGCGCCGGTATGTATCAGATAATTAAAGGAACATCCGACTTTAAGGACTATTATGCTGCCCGTATGTTTTATTACGGTGAGGTACGAGGTGAAGATATGCAAACGGAAAAGTCCGGCAGCCGTTCTCAGCTATGTTATGATATGACCTATTCAACAGCTGATAATGCACCCAGTATCTGGCAAACACCTTATATTGTGATTGGACGCGCAAACCGAATTATTGAAGCTGCAGAAAGTGGAAAACTGACTGATAAAGAAGAGGCTGCGGATATTATTGCCCAATATGCAGCAGAAGCAAAAGTTGCTCGGGCTATGGCTCATTTTGATTTGGTACGTGTATACGGTAAAACATATACAGCCCCTGATGCTCCCAACTCTTTGGGTATTCCTGTGGTTACCACAGTATTAGGTTCAGATAGTAAGTTAATCAGAAATACAGTTTCTGAGGTCTACACACAAGTGATTAAAGATTTGAATGAAGCTATAAATTCTAAGGCGCTATCAGAATCTTCTACCCCGGGATATATTAATTTATGGGCAGCAAAGGCTTTATTATCAAGAGTATACTTAACTCAAGGTGATAATCAAAAATCATTGGATGTTGCTGAAGATATCATTAAAAATTCTCCTTATAAACTTTGGAAGAATGAAGAATATGTGGGTGCATGGAGTAAAATAAGTGGAGTTCATTCTAACGAGATGCTTTTTGAAATAGCTATCACCGGTTCCACAGACTGGACAGATCGTGAAGGTATTGCTTACTTATATAATGAAGATGGGTATGCAGACATAATTGCCACTAAAAAATTTCTCGATCTACTTAATGAAGATCCGAATGACGTACGTTTGGGTGTGTTTTTAGCTCCAACCACTAAAGATTTCAAGAAATTATATGGGACAAATACTGTATTTCTGAACAAATATCCAGCAGATGGACTGAGCGATTTACGTTATAATAATGTTCCGTTAGTCCGTTTGTCTGAGGTATATTTAAATGCAGCAGAGGCTGCTGCCAAGCTAGGGAATCAGAATGATAAAGCTGTAGAATATTTGGATGCAATTGTTAAACGGGCTAATCCGAATAAAACAGTAAAGGGTACAACCGTTACGGTAGATAGAGTTTTATTAGAGAGAAGAAAAGAATTAATAGGTGAAGGACATCGCTTTTTTGATGCAATGCGTAATAATGAAACCGTTATTCGTTATACATCGAAAGAAGACCAAGGCTGGCAACAAGCATTGAAAGAGGAAGCACGTAGTTTTAATCGTGATTTCTACAAGACTTTATTACCAATTCCTCAAGATGAAATTGATGCAAATCCGTCAATGAAAGATCAGCAGAATACAGGATATTAATCAAGGGAAATATAATCTGTATTTACCATTTAATAATAAGGCTACTATATCTGAAACTGGATATAGTAGTCTTATTATTTATATCTATATGATTATGCTGGACAAAGTAAGAACAGAACCTTTCAAATCAGAAGATATTTAAGAGAATATTCAACATTTATTTTGTGCAAAAATTGAAGAAAGGTAAAATTCTCTACAATTAGAAATTTTATCAGAAATATATACATGTAAAATTGAGATATTATCTGAAGAATAAAAATGGTAGATTTATTATTGAAATGAACAAACATTATAGCATTGAGTTTTAGACTGTTATCAAGATATTGTGAGTACTATATAATGTATCACATGAAGTCTTTTAAAATTTTAGATTACATTATCTAATTGATTATCAAATAACTAACGCAAGCTTTGTGTATTTTTACCAAGTTCAATTACCGTTTATAACAATCACATTATAAGATAGTTAGCACATACTACAGTTCTGCAAAGACTTTGCAGATTTCATATATTGGTATGCAGACTGTTGAAGTAGCAATTAAGCCTGTTGTGAAGATTACGCTGAAGCCTGATACTGAAGTATTAGACGAAGTAGTTGTAACAGGATATGGTAACTTTAAAAAGTCATCTTTCACGGGAGCAGCATCGAGTATTACAACGGAAAAACTTCAAGACGTTCCTTCTTTGAGTGTACAGGATAAACTTGCGGGTTCAGTTGCCGGTGTACAGATTACATCTACTTCCGGACAACCGGGTGCTGTGGAATCTGTGCGTATCCGTGGAATGGGATCAATCAATGCCGGTAATGATCCGTTGTATGTGATTGACGGAGTACCTGTAATGACCGGTGACGCCAGTGAATTTACTTACTCTCAGTCTGGTAACAGCTTACTGTCTACTATTAACAGTAATGATATCGAGTCAATGACAGTAATTAAAGATGCAGCGGCTGCTTCGCTTTACGGTTCGCGTGCTGCAAATGGTGTTATTGTAATTACTACGAAAAAAGGGGCTTCAGGAAAATTGAAACTCAATGTAAGGGCTGACTGGGGATTCTCTAACAAGGCTATTGATTATCGTCCTATTCTGAATGGTGAAGACAGACGTGACATTTTGTATATGGGTTTAAAGAACTATGCTCTAAATTCAGGTAAGGATGAAACTTATGCCGTGAACTATGCAGATAATAATATTGATAAATATGCTGCAAAACCTTGGAGTGGATATACTGATTGGGAAGATGTTCTTTTCAGAAATGGTTCTCATCAGAATTATGAAGTGAATGCCCAAGGAGGAAATGAGCGGACTAAGTTTTATACTTCATTCGGATATACCAAACAGGAAGGTATTACACTTCAGTCCGGTTACGAGCGTATTACGGGACGTGCAAATATGAGCCATACGGCGGATCGCGTTACAATCGAGGCAAGTACGATGTTTACGAATTCAACTCAGAATGTAAACTCGGAAGGAACAAGTTTCTCAAGCCCTATCATGTGTCTGGCCATGACAGCTTCTCCTTCTACATTCCCATATAACGAAGACGGTACATTCAGCACGAGTTTCCCTGCTTTGAATGGTGCCAATCCCCTTCAAACTGCAACATATAATTATGATCGCAGTACAATTGTACGTACCCTGAACACACTGTCCGCAACGTGGAATATTTGGGATAACTTGAATATTAAAGAAACTTTAGGTTATGATTTTAACCAAACAAATAATCGTGTGTGGTGGGATCCGCGTTCTAATGATGGACGTTCTTCAAAAGGAGTATTTCAGCGCTATATGATGAACAGAAGCAAATTGAATACTCAAACTCAGCTGACTTATAACAAGACATTTGCGGAACACCACAATATCGATGTATTGTTAGGTTTCGAAACAGAAGATTATAAGTACGATTATACCTATACTAATGGTAATACTTATCCATCTTACTTACCGGAAATTACGAATGCAGGCGTTTCTAGAGGTGCCAGTAACATTAACAGTTATCGAATGACCTCCTACTTGGGACGTTTAAATTATGATTATGCCGGCAAATATTATGTAAGTGGTAGTTTCCGTCGTGATGGTAGCTCACGTTTATCAAGAGACAGCCGTTGGGGTAATTTCTGGTCAGTATCAGGTTCGTGGAGACTTTCACAAGAAGCATTTATGGAGTCATTATCTAATGTTATTACTGATGCTAAAATACGTGCTTCTTACGGTGTAAATGGTACACAACCCAAAGACTACTATGGATATATGGGGGTATATGAGTTTGGATATAATTATAATGGGAATGGTGGTTCGTCAGAGGCACGTTTCTATAATCCCAGTCTGAAATGGGAAAAGAACTATGCTACAAACATTGGTATTGACCTTACATTATTCAATAGATTGACTGTTTCTGCAGAGTGGTATAATCGTGAAACAAAAGACTTGTTAATGGATAAACCGATTTCTGCAGCAGTAGGTGTTATCAATAGTTCGGGTGTTGCTAATATGCTCGTTAACGTTGGTTCAATGAGAAACCGTGGTTTTGAATTGGAATTGAAGTCCACTAACATTCAAAACAAAGACCTTCTTTGGACTACTTCTTTGAACATAGGACACAACAAGAATAAACTGACCAAACTGGATGGTGAACAACAGGAAATTATCAGTGGAGTTTCTATCCATCGTGTAGGTCAACCATATTACTCAATCTATGCGTATGAGTATGCAGGTGTCGATCCTCAGACAGGTAAAGAACTGTATTATATAAATGGTGAAGATGGCAGTCGTGAAACAACAACAAATTCTGCTGCCGCTAATAAAACAATCATTGGTTCTATCGAACCTAAAGTACAAGGCGGATTGACCAATTATGTTAGTTGGAAATTTATTGATTTCAACTTGACCCTGACTTATTCACTGGGTGGACATGCTTATGATTACGCCACCTGGCTGCAATCTAATGGAGGTACCTATCATTATTTAGGTAATGTTCCGGCTTATTATAAAATGGAAGATACTTGGCAGAAAACAGGTGATAATGCCAAACTGCCGCAATTTGCATACGGTAATGCCAATAAAGCTTCTTCTCGCTGGTTGATGTCTACCGATCATTTACGTGTAAAGAATATGACCTTGGGATTCACTTTACCTCAAAGTTGGTCGTCTAAAGCCGGTATAAGTAAGTTAAGAGCTTATGTTTCAGGAAACAACCTATTGACTTGGAAGAAAAAGAGCTTGTACGTTGATCCGGAAGTTCCTGTTGACGGATTGTGTACATTCGAAACTCCGGCTCTCCGGACTGTTACATTTGGTCTTGAAATTGGTTTTTAATCAAGTAGAAACAATTTATGAAAAAAGAATTTATGAAAAAGATATATAAATCAATAACACTGGTTGCTGCTATTTTAAGTTTGTCTTCCTGCGGGAATGATTGGCTGGATAGAAAACCTGCCGACGGGATTCCATCAGAAGATGCTATCACTAACTATAATGACGCTCTGACTGCACGTACAGGTATGTATGATGGCATTCAGGGAAACTCCAATGCTACCAGCTATTATGGTGCCCGTATGTTTTATTACGGCGATGTTCGTGCTGACGATATGCAGGCAAGAACTCAAGGTATGCGTTCATCATCGTGCTATGAGATGCTCTACACTGTAGATGACGCTCCTAACATGTGGAATATACCTTATAATGTAATCCGTCGTGCCAACCGTTTGATCGAAGCGATCAATGAAAAAAAGGTAACTGATGCAACGGAAGCACAAATTGGTAAAATATATTCAGAAGCATTGGTTGTCAGGGCATTGGTTCATTTTGACTTGGTAAGAATCTATGGTATGCCTTATACGGCCGACAACGGAGCTTCTTTGGGGGTACCGGTTATCGTGAAACCTTTGGAAAGAAATGATTTGCCCTCCAGAAATACAGTGGCAGAAGTTTATACACAAGTTATCACAGACTTGACTAATGCTATTAACTCAGGTTATCTTGCTAAAGATCAGACTCCGGGATATATTAATGAATGGGCAGCAAAAGCCTTGCTTACCAGGGTTTATCTGACTAAAGGTGATAATGAGAATGCACTCAAAGTTGCTGAAGATATTATAACCAATTCTCCATATAAGCTTTGGACTAACGAGGAATATGTAAATGCATGGTATAAAAGCAATGGAGCGCATACAAACGAAATGATTTTTGAAGTTGTAAATGCAAGTAATGATGACTGGACTGACCGTAATGGTATTGCTTATTTGCTGAATGAAAACGGATATGCGGATGCAATAGTGACAAAGAGCTTTATGAATATGTTGAGTCAGGATCCTAAAGATGTTCGTATAGGTATGGTACTGCCTGCTCAATATGATAAGGATCTTCAAGAAGAATATGGCGATGCGAAAATCTTCATTAATAAATTTCCGGCGGATAAAGACGATGTAGGTGAAATGCGTTTAAATAATCTGCCATTACTTCGTCTTTCGGAAGTTTATCTGAGTGCTGCAGAAGCGGCAGCTAAACTTGGAGGGCATCAGGATAAAGCAGCCAAATATCTGAATGAAATTGTTCAGAGAGCAAATCCGGAGGCCAAAGCCATTTCGGAAGCAGATGCTACAGTAGAAAGAATTATTCTTGAAAGGAGAAAAGAAATGATTGGTGAAGGGCAACGTTACTTTGATGCATTGCGCAATAATGAAACAATCGTTCGCTATAAAGATGAAGGTGATAAGGGATATCATTATTCATTGATTAAAGAATCGCAAAGCTTTGACCGTACCTACTTCAGAGCTATACTTCCGATACCTGTTGATGAAACCAATGTGAATCCTAATTTGAGAGCTCAACAAAATCCCGGATATTAATTGTGGTTTAATAACATAATCAAAAGGCTGCTTTCTAAAAAGGAAGCAGCCTTTTTTATTACACATGAATTGAATTTCTTATTAGGCTCCATTATGATATTTGTTGTATATTAATCAAGGATGTCATTAATCATTTTACAATCGAAAGTTATTATCTGTTTTGAGATATCTATGGAAAGTGTTTTGAAAAATACTTATCTCATAAACTATCTGTAATTGTGATACTGCCATAAATTTCTACCATTGGGAAAGGAATAAAATATCTATATAAAGCTAGTCGCCACTTGCTGCCGCGGGAAAAAACAGTAGAATAATAAATGGGACAAATGGTCTTATTGCTTCTGATAATTAGATTATTACGTAACTTTTATAAGATATATAAAGTGCAACTAATTGGGGTTTTCAGAAAAACAGATCATCTGTAATATGCAGATAATAAGATATTTATTAAATACAGTTTCTTTCTATACTAAGTTCAATCTGAATTTGTAATAATCATATTATAAGATAGTTAGTACATACTACAGTTCTGCAAAGACTTTGCAGATTTCGTACATCGGAATGCAGACTGCTGAGGTAGCAATTAGGCCTGTTGTGAAAATTATATTAAAACCAGACACTGAAGTCCTTGATGAAGTAGTAGTAACAGGATATGGTACTTTTAAAAAATCAACTTTTACGGGTGCGGCATCTACTATGCCTACAGAAAAGTTACAAGATATACCGACTATAGCCATTGAGGATAAACTTGCAGGTTCTATTCCGGGAGTGCAAATCAGTTCATTTTCAGGAGCACCGGGAGCTACTACATCTGTACGTATTCGTGGAATGGGCTCCATGAATGCAGGAAATGATCCTTTATATGTGATTGATGGTACTCCAGTACAGTCAGGGAATATCAGTGCTTTTAATACTCCGAATACGGGGGAAGGATATAATAGTACCGGTACCAATGTATTGGCAACTTTAAACAGTAACGATATAGAATCGATAACAGTTATCAAAGACGCTGCTGCAGCGTCTTTATATGGTTCACGTGCTGCTAATGGCGTTATTGTGATCACCACTAAAAGGGGAGCTACAGGAAAGACTCAGTTCAACTTCCGTAGCGACTGGGGATTTTCCAATATAGCAGTTAATTACCGTCCGACCTTAAATGGAGATGATCGGCGTGAACTGATTAAGTTTGGTTTGAAAAACTACTATATGGATGAAGAAGGCATGACTGCAGCTCAGGCTGAAATTGCCTTGGAAGATGATATTGATGCTTTTGCTGCAAAACCAGTTAATGGTTGGACTAATTGGAAAGAGATCTTATTCAAGAATGGCAGTCACCAAAATTACGAAATCAGCGCCCAGGGAGGAACAGAAAAAACCAAATTCTATACATCTTTGGCTTATGCAAAGCAAGAAGGAATCACTGCACGATCCGGCTTAGAGCGCATGACAGGTAATGCAAATCTTTCTCACGAAACAGGACGTGTAAAAGTGGAAGCTTCTACTTTATTTTCACGTATTCTTCAAAATATGACTAATGAAGGTACTTCTTTTGCCAGTCCTATCATGAATGCTTTTTGGACTGCATCACCTTCCACTGTACCTTATAATGAAGATGGAACATTTAGTTCTAATTTTCCTTTAACGAATGGTGCAAATCCTGTGCAAACTCGGACATATAATTATGATCGTAATGCAATTACTCGTTCTTTCAATACTTTGGCAGCCACTGTTACTCTTTGGGATGAGTTGAAACTACGTGAAAAAATAGCCTTTGATTATACTTCCTCAATAGAGTCTGTATGGTGGGATCCACGTAGTAATGACGGACGTTCCTCCAATGGCGTATTCCAACGTTATAACCGAACATTGGAAACATTGACAACCCAAACCCAGTTGACTTATATTAAAACATTTGCTCAAAAGCATAATTTGGATGCTTTACTTGGTTTTGAAACTGAAGACTTCACAGACTCGTGGGTATATACTCATGGTTCTCAGTATCCTGGCTATAAAAATGAAATAGCAAATGCAGGAGAAACATCTTCTAATAGTAACCGTGATAAATCTCGTTTAACTTCTTTCTTAGGACGTGTAAATTATAATTTTGATAATACATACTATGCAGGCGTTAGTTATCGCCGTGATGGAAGTTCTCGTTTGTCAAGGGATAATCGTTGGGGAAATTTTTGGTCAATATCCGGATCTTGGAGATTTATGCAAGAATCATTTTTAGAGTCTATAAAAAATGTAATAACAGATGGTAAACTCCGTTTGTCATATGGCGTAAATGGGACACAACCAAGTACTTTTTATAGTTATATGATCAACATGTATAGAGCCGGACAAATTTATAACGGCCAGTCAGGTATGGGAGTTATCGGTATTGGTAGTCCTGATTTGAAATGGGAAAAGAATAAAGCTTTTAATCTTGGGTTGGATTTAACCTTTTGGGATCGTTTAAGCCTTACTTTGGATTATTATACGCGTAAAACAAATGATTTGTTAATGAATAAACGGATTTCGTATGTTCCGGGCTATTATGATCCAATAAGTTTCGCCCCTACTACTTTGCAGAATGTAGGTTCATTAGAGAATAAAGGTGTTGAAATTAGTCTGTCATCAACAAATATGCAGACTCAGGACTTGATCTGGACAACTACTTTTAACATTGGACATAATAAGAATAAGCTGGTCAAACTGGATGGTATTCAGACAGATGAGATTGATGGCGCATTAATACATCGAGTAGGTGAACCATATTATTCTTACTACATGTTTGAATATGCAGGAGTTGATCCGAAAACCGGTAATGAGATGTATTATAAAAACGATGGAACCAATGAGACTACAACATTGACTTCTGAAGCGCAGAAAGTAATAGTCGGGCATCATGATCCGAAAGTAGAGGGAGGATTGACCAATTTCGTAAAATGGAAATTTATTGACCTTAATCTGACTCTGACTTATTCATTAGGAGGGAAGGCAGTAGATTATGCAACTTGGCTACACGATAATGGCGGTACTTATACGTCTTATGGCGCAGTTCCTTCATACTATAAATTGGAAGATATGTGGAAACAGGAAGGTGACAATGCTAAATTACCGAAATTTAAATACGGTAATTCACGTGTACTGTCGTCACGTTGGTTGATGCCCACTGACTATCTCCGTCTGAAAAACCTGTCATTGGGTTTCTCTGCCCCCAAAGGCTTATTGTCTAAGATGGGAATCTCCAAAGCAAGGGTTTACTTCTCTGCTAACAATCTGCTGACTTGGAAATCAAAAAATTTGCTGGTTGATCCCGAAATGCCGGTAGATGGTTTATGTACTTTCGAAATGCCTGCATTAAGGACATATACATTTGGTCTCGAAATTGGTTTTTAATAATCTAAAAAGAAAATAAGTATGAAGAGTACAATATATAAAGCATTGATAGGTGCTACTTTAATCACCGGCCTATCTTCGTGTGTAAACAATTGGTTGAATGTAGAACCAGGCGATCAAGTCGAAGCAGATGGGGCTGTCACTACAAGTGCTGACCTTTCTTCTGTGCGCGCCGGTATGTATCAGATAATTAAAGGAACATCCGACTTTAAGGACTATTATGCTGCCCGTATGTTTTATTACGGTGAGGTACGAGGTGAAGATATGCAAACGGAAAAGTCCGGCAGCCGTTCTCAGCTATGTTATGATATGACCTATTCAACAGCTGATAATGCACCCAGTATCTGGCAAACACCTTATATTGTGATTGGACGCGCAAACCGAATTATTGAAGCTGCAGAAAGTGGAAAACTGACTGATAAAGAAGAGGCTGCGGATATTATTGCCCAATATGCAGCAGAAGCAAAAGTTGCTCGGGCTATGGCTCATTTTGATTTGGTACGTGTATACGGTAAAACATATACAGCCCCTGATGCTCCCAACTCTTTGGGTATTCCTGTGGTTACCACAGTATTAGGTTCAGATAGTAAGTTAATCAGAAATACAGTTTCTGAGGTCTACACACAAGTGATTAAAGATTTGAATGAAGCTATAAATTCTAAGGCGCTATCAGAATCTTCTACCCCGGGATATATTAATTTATGGGCAGCAAAGGCTTTATTATCAAGAGTATACTTAACTCAAGGTGATAATCAAAAATCATTGGATGTTGCTGAAGATATCATTAAAAATTCTCCTTATAAACTTTGGAAGAATGAAGAATATGTGGGTGCATGGAGTAAAATAAGTGGAGTTCATTCTAACGAGATGCTTTTTGAAATAGCTATCACCGGTTCCACAGACTGGACAGATCGTGAAGGTATTGCTTACTTATATAATGAAGATGGGTATGCAGACATAATTGCCACTAAAAAATTTCTCGATCTACTTAATGAAGATCCGAATGACGTACGTTTGGGTGTGTTTTTAGCTCCAACCACTAAAGATTTCAAGAAATTATATGGGACAAATACTGTATTTCTGAACAAATATCCAGCAGATGGACTGAGCGATTTACGTTATAATAATGTTCCGTTAGTCCGTTTGTCTGAGGTATATTTAAATGCAGCAGAGGCTGCTGCCAAGCTAGGGAATCAGAATGATAAAGCTGTAGAATATTTGGATGCAATTGTTAAACGGGCTAATCCGAATAAAACAGTAAAGGGTACAACCGTTACGGTAGATAGAGTTTTATTAGAGAGAAGAAAAGAATTAATAGGTGAAGGACATCGCTTTTTTGATGCAATGCGTAATAATGAAACCGTTATTCGTTATACATCGAAAGAAGACCAAGGCTGGCAACAAGCATTGAAAGAGGAAGCACGTAGTTTTAATCGTGATTTCTACAAGACTTTATTACCAATTCCTCAAGATGAAATTGATGCAAATCCGTCAATGAAAGATCAGCAGAATACAGGATATTAATCAAGGGAAATATAATCTGTATTTACCATTTAATAATAAGGCTACTATATCTGAAACTGGATATAGTAGTCTTATTATTTATATCTATATGATTATGCTGGACAAAGTAAGAACAGAACCTTTCAAATCAGAAGATATTTAAGAGAATATTCAACATTTATTTTGTGCAAAAATTGAAGAAAGGTAAAATTCTCTACAATTAGAAATTTTATCAGAAATATATACATGTAAAATTGAGATATTATCTGAAGAATAAAAATGGTAGATTTATTATTGAAATGAACAAACATTATAGCATTGAGTTTTAGACTGTTATCAAGATATTGTGAGTACTATATAATGTATCACATGAAGTCTTTTAAAATTTTAGATTATATTATTTAATTGATTATCAGAATACTAACGCAAGATTTGTATATTTCTACCAAGTTCAATTATCGTTGATAACAATCACATTATAAAGAAGTTAGATCGTGTTACAGTTCTGCAAAGACTTTGCAGATTTCATATATTGGTATGCAGACCGCTGAGGTAGCAATTGCACCTAATATTAGAGTAATATTAAAAACAGACTCAAAAGCACTTGACGAGGTTGTGGTAGTTGCTTACGGAACACAAAGTGCTCGTACGGTGACCGCATCTGTATCTACTGTAAGAGCGGATGCTTTGAAAGATGTGCCAAGTGTAAGTTTTGATCAGATGCTTCAGGGACGTGCGTCAGGTGTTAGTATCACCACTCCGTCAGCAGGTGTAGGGCAGGCCCCGATTGTGCGGGTACGTGGTGTGAACTCGATTACTTCCGGTACTTCTCCTCTGTATGTTGTCGATGGAGTTCCTATCGAATCAGGTAATCTCTCTTATTTGGCTAATGCCAACGCACTGGCTGATATTAATCCGGCCGATATTGTATCTATGGATGTATTGAAGGATGCGGCGGCAGCTGCGTTGTATGGTTCGCGTGCTGCGAATGGAGTTATCTGGATTACCACTAAGCAAGGGCAAAGTGGTAAAGTCAAAGTAAGCTATGA
>ERZ1643247.1903-NODE-1903-length-17627-cov-7.409401_pt1 | contig 17627 bp, 10 predicted proteins | sample MGYA00579264_ERZ1643247 | MGnify/ENA primary metagenome ERZ1643247 (study PRJEB29033, sample SAMEA4952262) | chicken gut metagenome | biome: Broiler Chicken; feature: Gastrointestinal Tract; material: Caecum | place: Ireland | collected 2018 | study: Broiler... | reverse complement strand
TTTAATTATTTTTTATTTTTTTATTTTTTATTTTTTATTTAATTATTTTTTTTTATTTTTGATATTTTTTTATATTTTTAATATTTTTTCGGCAATTTTTGCGATTTTTTTGTCGATTTTTTATTTTTATTAAATATTTTTTAAATTAATTTTTATTTTTAATTATTTTTAAAAATTAATTTTGTTAATAGTAAAGAAATTTTTCTTTATTATTTCATTGCCTTGACTTAATCTATCGGTTTCAGGAATTTTCTTGGTGTCAAGTGGCAAAATCTTTAAGCCGAAATCTACTGCTATGCTTGCGTTTCCGTTGCAGGAGCACACATAGAATACATTTTGGCAATTTTTAGCAAAATTCAAATATTTAAGTCCTTTTCTATATCTTTGAGAAATTGGGAATTGTGACAGAGGTATCTTTTTAATATAGCCATTATCTGTGACGCAGACAACATGAGTGAAATCTGTTTGACCTGCAAAGATCACGCTGTCATTTTCTTCCAAGTTTATTCCCCTAACGCCAGCCGAAATTCTGCCTTGAAGTGGAATATCTGACTTTTCAAAATTAAGGCTCATACCTTTTCGAGTAAGCATTAAAATACTTGTTGAAGGTTTGTCAAGTTCTACTGCAATTACTTCATCGCCAACATTGACTTTGCAACCTTGATAGAAGGCTTTATTTACAATACAATCTTTTGTTTCACTCCTTTTTACCATGCCCTGTTTTGTCATAAACAAGATTTGTCCTTCTTCTTGAGCCTTCATAAAGCATACAGGTGTTTCATTTAGTACCACCGATTTATCTATAGAAAGCAAGCTTGAGCCTTTATCTCGCCACTTACATTCATTGAGTTCGCTCACCTTTCTCTTGATTACATTGCCCTGACTTGTGAAGATTAATATTGTATCTCCGCCTGCAAATGTTCCTACCTGTTTTGGTATATCATTGAGTGTGGTGCTATCCGATAGCGTCTTAGAACTCATTGAATAGTTTTTACTTGTCACTTTCTTGATTGTGTTGCCATAAGTTATCGCAACTACGTAATTTTTGCCGTTATCTGCATCTTCTTCGACAGTTTCAAAGGTTATTGCCTTGTCATGAAGAAGTGACGAGCGTCTTGGATTGTTGTAGCTTTTCTTGATTTGTGCAAGTTCGCTTTTAACAACTGCGTACTGAAGCTTTTTAGAAGCGAGTATCTCCTCATACTCTTTGATTTTTGCCTTTAACGAGGCGAGTTCTTCTTCAAGTTTATATACTTCAAGATGAACAAGGCGAGCAAGACGCATATCTAAGATTGCTTGTGCTTGTTTATCAGACAGTTTGAATTTGTCCTTCAATTTCTGTTTGGCTTCGCTGACTGACTCAGATTTCTTGATGATCTTTATAACCTCATCGATGTTTTTGATGGCAATAAGCAGGCCTTCGACAATATGCGCCCGCTCTTTAGCGATATTTAGATCATATTTTGTCCTACGAACGATTATCTCGCGTTGATACTGTGCATAATATGAAATTATGTCAAGTAGCGACAAAAGTTTTGGTTTTCCGCCAGCAATTGCCACCATGTTGATACCAAAAGATATCTGCAGGTTTGTCGCTTTAAATAGATATTCAAGAATTTTATTTACATCTGCCTCTTTTTTGAGTTTGATGACTGCTCTCATTCCATTTCTATCTGATTCGTCGCGAATTTCAGTAATACAAGAGAGTTTGTCTTTGTTTTGCTCCTTTAATTCGGCGATTTTCTGTAATAGTTGTGCTTTATTGACTTGATATGGAAGTTCATGTATAACGATATTGCTTTTATCGCCAGCCTTTTCAATCGATATTTTAGAGCGAATTAATATCTTACCCTTCCCTGTTTCATAAGCCTGTCTAAGCCCACCATCTTCGTCTATAATCTCACCGCCTGATGGGAAATCTGGCGCTTTGATTATCTTCATCATCTGATCAAGTTTTATATTTGGATTGTCAATATAGGCAATTACGCCGTCTATAGTTTCTCCAAGATTGTGAGGTGGTATATTTGTCGCTACACCAACAGCAATACCAGATGCGCCATTGATAAGAAGGTTTGGAAAGCGTCCTGGAAGCATATCAGGTTCTTTTAAAGTATCATCAAAGTTTAAGCTCCACCTGACTGTATCCTTTTCAAGATCGCGCATGAGTTCTAGTGCAAGTGGTGTCATTCTGGTTTCAGTGTAACGCATAGCAGCTGGGCTATCTCCGTCTATTGAGCCGAAGTTTCCGTGTCCATCTACAAGTGGACAGCGAAGTACCCAATCTTGTGCCATTCGGCACATTGCATCATAAACTGAGCTATCGCCATGCGGATGATACTTACCAAGGCAGTCGCCGACAATTCTTGCTGATTTTCTGTATGGTTTATCTGGTGTCACTCCAAGTTCGAGCATTGAATAAAGTATTCTTCTTTGAACAGGTTTAAGTCCATCTTCAACGCGTGGCAACGCTCTATCCATAACTACGCACTCAGTGTATGGTATCATAGAATCGTGAAGAACTTCACTCATACTCTTATAGATTATGCCCTTTTCTCCACCATTGCCATTGTCGCCATTTTCGACAAGTTCATCGCTCCTTTCTTCGTCATTTGAAGAAAAATCAATTTTCTCTTGCTCGTACTGTTCGTTTTGCATATTTTCTCCTATTTTTGCTTTTTATATTGATTTTGTTTGTCTTATTTTGTCTTTTTAGCTTATCAAATAGATTGCAGTGTGAATTTGCTGTTTTACTGCTTGTTTTCATTTTAATGGGATATTAGAAGGGCAAGCGTTGCTTGCCAAACCCGCGGGGGTTTTAATTTTTAAGCGGGCTTAAAAATTCTTTTAATATCCCATTAAAATGAAAACAAGCCTTTTCAAAACCCTATTTTATCTAAATCTTCTTATAATTTTTCAAGAACTCATCTTCATGATCAAAGTTTGCATGCTCGTTGATATACTGCTTTCTTGCCTCAATATCATCTCCCATAAGTGTAGTAATCATTCGATCTGCTTCAGCCACATCCTCAATAGTAACTTGAATTAAGTTTCGTCTTTCTGGATCCATTGTTGTTTCCCAAAGTTGTTCAGGATTCATCTCACCAAGACCTTTGTATCTTTGAAGATTATACCCGCGTCCTGCCCTTGCGATAGCCTCAGGCAATTCATTATCAGAATAGACATATTCTGTATAATCTTTTTTATAGACCTTGTAAAGTGGAGGCAAGCCAATATATACATGCCCATCATTGACAAGTTCTCTCATATATCTAAAGAAGAATGTAAGAAGGATTGCTCTAATATGTGCACCATCTTGGTCGGCATCGCTTAGTATGATGACCTTGTTGTAACGCAGACTTGACAGGTCAAAATCTTCACCGATACCAGTGTTAAGTGCGGAGATAATTGTTCTTATCTCCTCATTTGCAAGTACTTGGTCAATTCGTTTCTTTTCAGCATTTAAAGGTTTTCCGCGAAGTGGCAAAATGGCTTGAAAACGACGATCTCGCCCTTGTTTTGCACTACCTCCTGCCGAATCACCTTCCACGATAAAGAGTTCTGCATTTTCTCTATTTCTAGATGTTGCTGCAGCAAGTTTACCAACTAAGTTGAAATTTTCGGCAGAATTTTTTGCACGCGTCAGTTCTTTTGCCTTTTTGGCAGCTTCACGAACTTTTGCAGCACCCTTTGCCTTATTGACAATGATGTCGCCTGTTGTACTATTCTTTTTATCGGCAAAGTATTTTGACAGTTCCTTTATAGTCAAACTTTCAACAAGTGTTTTGGCTTCTGGATTTCCTAGTTTTGTCTTTGTCTGTCCTTCAAATTGAACATTGTTCATCTTGACATTTAAAACTACATTTATCCCTTCTCTAAAATCTTCACCAAGCAGATTTGCTTCCTTATCCTTCAAAAGTCCTAAATTTCTTGCATATTCATTCATCACTTTAGTAAAAGCCGATCTAAAGCCTGTTTCGTGCGTTCCGCCTTCAATCGTTGGAATATTATTCACAAAAGAGAAAGAGTTTTCTGTATAACCATCACAATATATTATTGCAACTTCAAGATCGAAATTTTTGTCTTCGCCATGGAAGTAGATAGGCTTTTGGAAAAGTCTATTTTTGTTTTCAGTAAGGTAATTCACAAAGTCGCTTATACCACCTTCATAGTGATATATTTCCTGTTTTTCATTTGCTACATCATTAAGTTCTATTCTCAATCCTTTGTTTAAAAAGGCAAGTTCTCTCGCACGATTACATATTGTTTCAAAATTGAATTTGATATTGCCAAACATCTCTTCATCTGGAAGAAAAGTGACTTTTGTACCACTCTTGTTTGTCTTGCCGATCATCTTTAACGGCTCAACAGGAATTCCGCTATGTATCTTGCCCTCATCATCAGTATAAGAATGGAAGCCTATATAATATTCCTTTCCGCCCTTATAGACAGTAACATTACACCACTTTGAAAGAGCGTTAGTTACAGACGCACCAACGCCATGTAGTCCACCCGAAAACTTATAGTTGTCAGTATTGAATTTTCCACCAGCATGAAGCGTAGTGTAAACAACTTCGACACCAGATTTATGTAGCGTAGGATGCATATCTACAGGAATACCGCGTCCATTATCTTCAACAGTGACAGAATTATCAGGATTTAATGTGATAGTGATAGTATCGCCATGTCCATTAGAAATTTCATCAATAGCATTGTCAACAATCTCCCATAATAGATGATGCATACCTTTAGAACCTGTCGTACCTATGTACATACCCGGTCTAAGTCTAACTGCATCCAGTCCTTCAAGTACCACTATATCTTTTGCGTCATAATTCTTTTCAGCCATGTCATCTCCTAAAAAAAGTCTTCTTTTTTAGTATAACATATATTTGATTTTTAAACAATAATTTTTTGCAATTTACATTTATTTTAAAGTAAATAATTTATTAAATAATAATCAAATTGAAGGTGAAAACTTATATTTTTATTCATGATTTTGCATAATTATACATAATTTCTTGTCATACTTTGTAAAAAAAAGAGTACCCTATTTATATATAACATTATTAATGTTATTTTTAAGAAAAGAACAATATTTAAGCATAATAAATTTTAGTCATCTTTAAATAACAGATCATATAAATAAAGATAAGGAGCTTTTAATGAGAAATATAGTTTTAACTGGTGGTGGTACAGCTGGTCATGTCTATCCCGCACTTGCAATATGGGAAGATCTTGAGCCAAACTTCAATGGTCATTACATTGGAAGTGGTGGCATGGAAAAGGATATAGTCCAAAAAGTGCCTTCGCTTACTTTTCATCAAATTGATGCCGTCAAACTTGTGCGTAAAATTACGCTAAAAAACTTTCTCATACCATTTAAACTATTAAATGCAATTCATCAAGCAAAAAAACTTTTAAAAGAGATCAAGCCTTGTGTAATCTTTTCTAAAGGTGGTTTTGTTGCGGTGCCTGTAGTCATAGCTGGTGCGGGTCTTGGTATACCTATTGTAAGTCATGAAAGTGATTTAAGTATAGGACTTGCAAACAAAATTATTTTAAAATACTGCAAGGTCATGTGTACCAGTTTTGAAAAGACTGCCCTTGTCAATAAAAAATGTGTCTATACAGGGCAGCCTATACGAAAACTTGTGCTTAGTGGCAACAAAAACAATCTGCTATTTTTAAACCTATTTGATAAGAAAAAGAAGAATTTACTTGTAGTTGGTGGCTCGTCAGGTGCAAAGTTTATCAATGAAATGGTCTGGAAAAACATCGATCAAATTTGCGCTTTGTATAATGTCATTCACCTTTGTGGCAAAAAGGCAAGCAAAAATGTGACACATTCGTGTTATAAACAAGTTGATTATGCCGAAAACATGGGCGATTATCTTGCATGGGCAGATTTTGTCTTATCAAGAGCAGGCTCTGGTGCAATAAATGAATTCCTTGCATTAAATAAACCTATGCTTCTCATTCCGTTATCTAAAAAATGTTCGCGTGGTGACCAGATTGAAAACGCTAAGCTTTTTCAAAATCTCAAGATCGCCGACATGATTGAAGAAGAAAACTGTGATGATCAAATGTTTATTATAAAACTTAAAAACTTGCATGCCAAAGAAGATGAATACAAAAAGAATATGAAAAAAATCGCAAAAACAAATCCAAATCAAAAGATTATAGAGATTATAAATCAAGTAGCAATTAAATAACCTGAAGAATAATAAAAAAGTGCTAAAACTAATTTTTTAGCACTTTTTTATTACACAAAATTAAATGATTTTTATCAATACAATTCTAATAGTTTTTCGGCTAACACTCTCACATGCTCATAGGTAAGACCGCCTTGAAAATATGCTATATATGGCTCTCTTATAGGGCCATCACAGGAAAGTTCGATTGACGATCCACCTACAAAAGTGCCTGCCGCCATTATGACTTTATCATCATAGCCTGGCATATCCCATGGATAAGGAGTCACATAACTTTCAACAGGAGATATACTTTGTATGGTTTGCACAAATTTAATTAAATCTTCCGCATTTCCAAACACCACGCTCTTGACTATATCTTGTGGCTGAATATCATTTGAAGGTATAACCTTATATCCTAAATCTTGCATTATTTGCCCTATAAGACAAGCCCCTTTCATACTTTGTGCAACAGTGTGCGGAGCAAGGAAGAAGCCTTGAAAATATACTCTGTATCCAAACTCATAAGAGCCTACTTCGGTCTTGAGTGATGGATTTGTAAATCTTGTCGCAATAAGATCAATTGCTTTTTGCGATCCTACAATATATCCACCTGTTGACGCAAGTCCGCCACCTGCATTTTTGATTAGAGAGCCCATGATAACATCGGCGCCAACATCTGTCGGTTCTATCTTATCAACAAACTCTCCATAGCAATTGTCAACAACTATAAAGGTCTTAGGCGAAAGTCTTTTTACAAGATTAAAAAGATCTTTCATCTTATATGGAGATATTGCATTGCGCTCGCTATACCCTCTTGACCTTTGAAGATAGACCATCTTAGGTTTGAGTTTCTTAACCATCTTCTCTATTTTTGGATAATCAAATTCGCTATTTTCAAGTAGATCTATTTGTTTATAGATGACACCTAATTCTTCAAGCGAATTGTTGTCCTTGCCAAATATGGTGCTTAAAATGGTGTCATAAGGCTGACCACTCACTGAGAGCATAACATCGCCTCGCCTTAAAAGACCATACAGTACTGTCGAGATGGTATGAGTGCCACAAGTTAAAAGTGGCGAAACGATTGCACTCTCTCCGCCAAATACGCTTGCATAGACCTTTGCAAGTGTTTCTCGCCCTAGATCGCCATAGCCATATCCAGTCGTACCAGCAAAGCACTGAGTGTTTACTCTTGCTTCATTATATGCCTTTAGCACCTTCTTTTGATTGTAAAAAGCAATGTCATCTATTCTTTTATATAGTGACGATAATTTTTCTTCAGTTTGCAAAAGTTTCTTTTCTATTTCTTCAGCCATGTTTCCACTTCCTTCTTAGCAATATCTAAATAATTTTCACAAAGTCTATCAATATAGACAACATCCTTCATGCTACGCAAAAATGTCAACTGCCTTTTGGCGTAGTTACGAGTATGCTGTTGTATTTGCGATATACAATTCTCTAAATCTATGTTTCCCTTTATATATTCAACCATTTCTTTATAGCCAATTGCATTAAGCGGACGAATTTGTCCATATTTTGAATACAAATCTCTTGTTTCTTCTTCAAGGCCGCTTTCAATCATTTTTATTACGCGATCATTGATCCTTTGGTAAAGTTTTTCGCGATCCATAGTCACGCAAAGAAGAAGAAAATCAAATTCAGTTTGCTCTCCCTTCTCTTTCTTTCCATCCTGCATTGCAATTTCAAACGCTCGAACAAGTCTTGCTCTGTTTTTATAATCTAAGTTGCTTGCAAGATGAGAATTTATCTCCTTTAAATGAAGATAGGCTTGCTCTTGTCCGACATCATCGATAAAACTTGTTATCTTTTCTCGCAAATCTTCATCTTTTGCCTTTCCACCAAGATTATAATTATTGACAAGAGCATTTATATACATATTAGTACCGCCAACAATTATAGGCAAATCTCCGCTTTGCGAGATCTTGCGAATGTGCGCCTTTGTCTGCTCTAAAAACTGATGTGCGTCAAATTCTTGATCAGGTTCTAAGATATCTATGCCATAGTGGACAACGCCCTGCATTTCTTGCTTTGTGATCTTAGCAGAGCCAATATCTAAACCTTTGTAAACTTGAACGCTGTCCGCTGATATTATTTGTCCTGAAAAGTCTTTCGCAAGGCTGACTGCCATCTCGCTCTTGCCAGCACCAGTCGGGCCTAATATCACCAAAACCTTTGTCTTTTTCTCTAACATATTTTCACTCATAGATATTTTTACCTTTTATACAATTCTTTTAAACATCTTTTCAAATTGTGTTTTGGTAATTTCGAGAGTGATAGGTCTGCCATGTGGACAAAGCATGACACCTTTTCTTACATTTTCTATGATATAGGCACAGTCATCTTTGCTTATCTCATCACCTGCTTTGATTGCATGCTTACATGCAGTTTGACAAAGTTTTTCATGGATAAAGTCGCTGGCTTTCTTTTCATATCCGATATCTTCTCGCAGTAATTCTTCTGTGAATTTATCAAGTACGATATTGGAAAGAGCAAGCGGAACACTTTTTATAAGGTATTGATTTTGATTTGTCTGACTTTTTTCAATATCAAAACCTATCTCCCTTAGGCTTTCGCTTATTCTATCAACAAACTTGCCTTCAATAGCACCAACTGTAAAGGTATAAGGCAACATTAGGTCTTGTTTTGCCACTATACCTTGATCAACCTGCTTCAACAATTTATCATACAAAAGTCTTTCGCTTCCTGCGTGCTGGTCAATAAAATAAACACTGTCGTAAAGTTCGATGACTATATAGGTTTTGAAAAGTGTACCAAGAATTTTCATATCATCTTTGACACTAGCCGTCAAAAATGGCTTGCTTTCAGTCCTTAGTTCATTTAAAAATCTGTTATTAGTTTGGTCAAAATAGAGAGTAGACTTATTTCTAGTCCTATCCTTTATAGACGCATTTTGCGGATCATACATAGGTCTATCTTCATCATTGACATTTGCTTCTATTATTCCATCATCTTTCTTCTCAATCTTTATTTCAAATTCCTCAGGACTTGTCATTGGCTTTGAAGTATCTTCATGATCAAGAGAAAAACTTTTGCCATAACTAAGTTTTTCGTCATTCATCTTGTACATAGGATCAGCGCCCTGCATATTGAATTCACTAGTCAGTTCTTCGTTGCTTGAAACAGATTGATTTTTAAATTCGTAGTCGCTTTTATTTTCAAAAATAAAACTTGCAATTTGGTCAACTGAAAGGAGTGCGTTCTCTACCGCTTTTCTTATCATGCCAAAAATTCTATTTGGGTTTTCAAATTTAACCTCTCGCTTTGTCGGATGAACATTTACATCCACACAGTCAAGAGGCAAGGTGATATTTAATACATAGACAGGAAATTTGCCTTTCATTAAAAAGTTTTCGTATACACCACTTACTGCATTTGAGATGAGATAATTTTCAACATATCTTCCATTTACAAATAGAGTTTGATAGGTTCGGTTTGACTTCGATATCTTTGGCTTTGTCACAAAGCCTTGTATCCTATATCCAGCTTCTTCGTAATCTACCTTTATGAGATTGTCGTATACATCACTTCCGTATATCGTATATATTATGTCTTGCATACTACAAGATTTAGTATTATAAATCTGTTTGCCATCGACATAATAGGCAAAGGCAATTTCGCTGTGAGAGAGCATAAACTTTTCAACAAGATGAGTTATCTCGCTCTCCTCAGTCTTTGGCTTGCGTAAAAACTTCGCCCTAACTGGTGTATTGAAAAAGAGATTTGAGCAGGTTATAGTTGTTCCATCTGTGCGTGCAGTTTGCGTAACTTCTTTCACATTACCGCCGTCTACAGATATCGAGTAGCCAATAGGTGAATTTTTTGTTTTAGACGATAATTTAACTTGCGTTACACTCGATATACTTGCAAGCGCCTCCCCTCTAAAACCTAGCGTTGCTATCTCATCGAGATCATCAACGTCCTTGATTTTACTTGTTGCGTGTGGCATAAAGGCAACCGTCAAATCTTCCTTTTCAATACCACAGCCATCATCAGCAACAGTAATGCTTTCAATACCGCCACCTGTTATTTCAATACGGATGTTTTTACTTCCTGCGTCAATACTGTTCTCGACAAGTTCCTTGACAATCGATGCCGGTCTTTCAACAACCTCGCCAGCAGAAATTCTGTTATATACTCTTGGCTCTAATATATTAATGCTCATATTAGTTCTCCTTTGCTTTTGTTATTAAATCATTCAATATGTCAAATGCATGAAGCGGAGTTAAAGTATTTATGTCTATATCCTTCAGTATCGACAAGATACTTAAGGCAGAAGCGGTGACAAGTTTTGATTTCTCCTTGCGTTCATCCTTGAATAGATTTAGGTCAAGTTTTTGATTTACTGACTCTAGATTTTGAGAAATCTCTTTGGCTCTCTCTATCACTTCCTGTGGCACTCCTGCAAGACGTGCAACCTCGACACCGAAACTCTTGTTCGCACCACCCCTGACAATCTTTCGAAGAAATACAACCCTATCGCCCTGTTCTTTGACAGCAATCTTGTAGTTCTTTACTCCATCAAGCACGCCTTCAAGTTCGGTAAGTTCATGATAGTGAGTAGCAAATAGTGTTTTTGCTCTAAAGTGTTTTGAAATATATTCAATCACACTCCAAGCGATACTAAGTCCGTCAAAAGTAGATGTTCCCCTTCCTATCTCGTCAAGCAATATCAAACTTTTATCGCTTGCGTTTGCAAGGATCAGTGCCACTTCGCTCATCTCAACCATAAAGGTACTTTGACCGAGAGCAAGGTCATCACTTGCTCCAACACGCGTGAAAATTCTATCAACAAAGCATATTTCGGCTTTCTTTGCTGGCACAAAACTGCCAATATGAGCAAGCAATGTGATCAGAGCCACCTGACGCATATAGGTACTCTTACCTGACATATTAGGGCCTGTTATCACCATAATTCTATTTTCATCTTCATCAAGGTTTGTATCATTGCTTACAAACTCTCCGCTTGTCAAATATTGCTCAACAACTGGATGTCTGCCGTCAACGATTGAAATTGATTTGCTGTTTTTAGAAATCTTAGGTCTTGTATAGTTGTTTTTAACCGCAACGCTCGCCAGTGAATTCAAAAAGTCGATCTTTGCTATAGTCTGCGAAATTGACTGAAATGATTTTAAATATCTTAAAAGAATTTCTTTTATTTGTTTAAATATTTCCTTTTCAAGTGCGATAGCCTTATCACCACTTCCAACAATCATATCTTCAAGTTGCTTTAAGTCTTCAGTGATAAATCGCTCTCCATTGACAGTGGTCTGCTTTCTTACGTAGGAAAGTGGCACTTTGTCAAGTTGCCCTTTGCTGACTTCGATATAATATCCAAATACCTTGTTGTAGCCTATTCTTAAGGTCTTGATACCTGTTGCCTCTATCTCTTTTTCTTGCAGTTTATTAAGCCAGTCACCGCCATTTTTCTTTGCATTTCTATATTCATCAAGTTCGCGATTATAGCCTTCTTTGATAAATCCGCCATCCTTCATAGAAGCAGATACTTCACTTTCAAAGGCACTTTCTATCATGTTTTCTATTTGCGATAGGTCGACAAGTTGATTGTTTAATGACACTAAAAGCTCACTCTTAGCCTGCGATAAAGCTTCCTTTAATGCAGGGATTTTTTTAAGCGAAGCGCCCAGCGTTACAACTTCCTTTGGATTTATGTTGCCATAGGCGATCTTAGCCGAAATTCTTTCTATATCAAATATTTGATCAAGTGCTTTTGAGAGTTTATCTCGAAGTATCAAATTGCCTGACAGTTCTTCTACTGCATCAAGTCTACTATTGATTTGCCTTAAGTCCTGCAATGGCTCTCCTATCATCTTGCGAAGATATCTCGCGCCCATACTTGTCTTTGTCTTATCAAGCACCCAAAGAAGCGAGCCTGTCTTCTTCCTATCACGATTTGACTCAGTAAGTTCAAGGTTTCGTCTGGTGTTCATATCAAGTGTCAAAAAATTGCCATTGCGTACAAGTTTTATTTTGTTAATGTTGGACATGTTCTTTTTTTGAGTTTCCTTTAGATACTCAATTAGCGCACCACTTGCAATGATGACATTATTTAGTCCTTTTAGATCGTATACTTTTTCAAAGTTTTCGCCAAACTGCTCGGCTAGATTGCTTTTAGCGCGTGACAAAGAATATGCCCAGTCGTAATACTTGCTTGCATGCCTTGCCCCTAGTACAACAGCAGAAAGATTGTTATAAAGCTTCACCCCTTCTTCATTTGAAAGTATTTCGGATGGATTTATTCTACTTATAAGGTCATTAAGCTGTTCATTAATATTATCTTCAATGCTTACCACCTCAAATTCGCCTGTGGAAATATCAACATAACTTGCGCCAACTTTATTTTCGTCAAAATAGACTGAAAGAAGATAGTTGTTTTTGCTTTCAACCAGCATTTCACCGTCAATGATAGTGCCCGGAGTGATTACACGGGTTACCACTCGCTTAAAAAGCCCCTTCTCCCCTTCCGATTTATCGTTTTGCTCGCATATTGCAACTTTATATCCAGCACTCACAAGTCTTGAGATATAGTTTTGCGCAGCGTGATGTGGTACACCACACATAGGCGCTTTTTCTTCATCTAAACCACATGATTTGATAGTTAAAATAAGTTCAAGTGTCCTTGAGGTAAGCACGGCGTCATCAACAAAGGTTTCATAAAAATCGCCCATTCTATAAAGTAATATGCAGTCTAGATAATTGCGTTTAATGTCGACATATTGTTGCATACCCGGAGAAAGTTGTTTATAAAATCTTTCAAGATCTGCAAATGTAAGACTTGACATCTATTTTTTCTCCTTTTGTAAATCTTTTTCTATTTTTAAAAGAATATTCACTCTTCTATTTTTTTCTTCTTCACTTATCTGCCCGTCCATTCTACTTGCTACAGTGCCATCGCGTTTTGAATACATAAACGCGAATATACTATCAAATTTGACCTGTTTGACAAGTGAGCAGGTATCTTCAAATTCCTCTTCAGTTTCAGTTGGAAAACCGACTATGAAATCAGATGTTATTCTGCAATTAGGAATTTTTTGCCTTATCTCATCTATGATAGCAAGATATTTCTCGCGAGTATACTTTCTATTCATAAGTTTTAGAATTCTATTGTTTCCGCTCTGCGCAGGAAGATGAATAGATTTTTCAATTTTATCCTGCTTTGCAATCTGATCTATTACATCACTAGTCAAGTCTTTTGGATGAGATGTCATAAATGTGAGAGTAAAGTCGCCATCTAAAGCACAAATATCTTCAAGCAGTTTTGAAAAACTAACTTGTGGCATTAAATCTTTACCGTAAGAGTTGACATTTTGACCAAGCAGTGTGATTTTTTTATATTTGTTTTCAGCAATTATTCCCCTTATTTCATTTAAGATATTTTCTTCTTTTCGTGATTTTTCCCTGCCTCTTACATAAGGAACGATACAATATGTACAGAAATTATTGCACCCTTGCATAATGTTTACCCATGCATTATCACCACTCGTACGCTTATACGGCTCAAATTCATCTATCTCACCTTCTTCCATAAGCACAAGCTGTCGCCCCTTTTTCACAGCCTCAATATAATCGGCAAGTTTAGGCAGGTTAAATGTGCCGATGACAATATCGACAAATGGAAATTTTTGCATGAGGACCCTTGCGGTCTTTTCTTTCTGAGTCATACAACCGCATACTACAATAATCAAATCTTTATTCTGTTTTTTCAGCCTTTTCAAATTTCCGACATTGCCAAGCACTCTATCCTCTGCACCTTCTCTTATTGCACAGGTATTGAATACAATTATGTCTGCGTCCTCTCGTTTATCGCAAGGCGTGTAGCCCAATTTTTCAAGAATTCCGGCAATCTTTTCAGACTCGTGTACATTCATTTGACAGCCATAAGTTACTATATGATATTTCATAAATCTCCTTAAATCAAAACAATTATACTATAATCTGACAATTTTTTCAACAAAATTTCATTTTCTTTACCTGCAATTATTGAGTTTATATGAAAATGCCAACAAGTCTTTTTAAAGTACTATTTAATCTTGCTTGCAAAATTGCCAGAAATAAAAAATTATAATTTATAAAATATTAAACATAATAAAAAAGATGAAAAAATTTATTAAATGGAGTTTAATTATCACTTTCTTTGTTGTTTTGATTGCACTTGTAGCAGTAGGCCTTTATATAACAAGTATTTATGTAAACGCTCAAAGCATATCCTTAAGCGAGGAAAAACTATCATCGCAAAGTTTGACGATAGAGGTTTTTGATAGCCAAAATAAACCAATAAAAGAAGACAATGAAATAAACAAAAACTATGTTAAAATTTCGCTAATTCCACAACATTCGGTAGATGCATTCTTATCAATAGAAGATAAAAACTTCTATAGTCATAGTGGCGTCAATTATAAAAGAATTGCTAAGGCATTTTTAAGTAACATAAAATCAAGAAAACTCAAGGAAGGCGCGTCAACAATAACTCAACAACTTGTCAAAAATACTCTCCTTTCGAGTGAAAAGACTATAGAACGAAAGATAAAAGAAATTGCTCTTGCCAAGAAAATAGAAAACAAATATTCCAAAGATGAAATACTTGAAAAATATCTCAATGTAATATATTTTGGCAACAACTGTTATGGCATTGAAAATGCTTCAAAATATTATTTTTCTAAGGATGTAAAGGATATATCTATTGCACAAAGCGCACTGCTTGCTGGCATAATTAAGTCACCAGCCAAGTATTCACCACTAAAAAACAGCGAAAATTGTCTAAAAAGACGCAACTTAGTCTTGTCTGAGATGTATAAGGACGGCAAGATCACAAGCGAACAGTACACACTCGCCAAAAATTCCGATTTAGAGCTGAATGTGTCCACGCAAACCAAAAACAAATTAAATTCATATAGTCAAGCCTCAATAGATGAAGCAGAAGAAATTTTACATTTGCCAGCAAGACAGATAGCACTTAAAGGCTACAAGATTTATACATATCAAGACAGCGAAAAGCAAAGTGCATTAAATAACGCCTTTTTATCTCAAAATCTCACAAGTGATTATGGCGGAATTGTGATTGACAATGAAAAACTCGGCATAACCGCTTATCTAGGCAAAAGTAATTATAAAGTTTTAGAGGCTTTAAGACAGCCGGGTTCAATTATCAAACCAATTCTCGTCTATGCACCAGCGCTTGATAAAGATATCATCTATCCATGCACTCAAATTCTAGATGAAAAGACAGTCATTGCCCAGTACTCCCCTAAAAATGTCGGCGGAGTCTACCACGGCTATGTAAGCGCAAGTGACGCACTTGCAAAGTCAATCAATATTCCTGCCGTAAAGATTTTGAGTTATGTAGGCATAGAAAATGCAAAAGACTATGCCGAGAGTATGGGGATAGAGTTTGACAATATGGATGATAGTTATGCTCTCGCTCTTGGCGGTATGACATACGGCGTAAATTTAAAGCAACTTACAAATGCCTATGCCACTTTTGCAAACAATGGTGAATATGGCAAAGCACATTTTATTTCTTTCATCACCGATAAAAATGGCAAACTTGTATATGTCAATCATCCGCAAGGCAAAAAGGTTATGCGCGAAGACAGTGCCTATCTTTTAACCGATATGCTTACAAAGTGCGTAAAAAATGGTACGGCACGCAAATTAAATGAATTTGATAATATCGCATCTAAGACAGGCACAGTTGGAAAAAGCGGATCAAGTCAAAACTTAGACGCATGGAATGTATCATATACCAAGGCACAAACCGTAGGCGTTTGGACAGGAAATCTCGATAATACACCTATTGACTATGCTGGTGGAAATCAGCCAACAAATGTGGTTAAATCATATTTCGAAAATGTCAAAGATACTTCTCAATTTGTTCGACCAAGTAGTATAGTCGAAAGAGCAATCGATTCAACCGAACTTAATGAAAATCATAGAATTGTGCTTGCAAATGACTTTATGCCACAGAAATACACACAAACAGAGATTTTTTCGGCTTTTAATTTGCCAGACGAGGTTTCTAATAAATTTATGCAAGTTCAAAAACAAGAATTTAAAGGTAAAACTGTAAATAATAACATTCAAATATCATTCAATGCCAAAGAATATGTAACTTATGATTTTCTGATTGACGGCAAAAAAGTTAAATCAATCTCTGGCAAAATTGGCGCGCTAGATATCACCTTGCCACTTTCAAAGAGAAAAGAAAATGTCACGGTTGTTTACTATTATTCTCAAGCACCAGAAATAAAACAAAGAGAAGAAATATCATTTTTAAATACAAGTTACAGCGATAGCCAAAGTAATCACAAAAGCAAATGGTATATTTAATAAATTCAATCATTTAATTTAAATATTTCAAAAATACACTTTGATTTTTTGGTCAAAGTGTATTTTACAATTTACAGTTTTCATTTTTTTATCATCTTATGAATAACTTTTATGCTCCTGGATACCAAATCAGCGCTTTTGGCAAAGGATATTTAAACACTCCAGTTACCCAATTTGAATAATCACTCGACTCACCTGTAAACTTTGTCGCAGACTTGTTCTCTACAAAGTAACAACTCTTTACTGTCATAGTACCTGTATAAAATCCACGAGTTGTTGTGTTTGCTGTTGATATGTTTGATGATATAAGCAGGCAATCTTTTATCTGTCCGCCACTAGATAATCCTACAAAACTTGCAGTGGTATTGGTATTTCCATATATCTCAATGTTTTCTAATATACATGCTTCAATATTTACAGAGTCAATATTTACAGACTCACCATCGCTAAGACCAGCAATAGCACCGCTATATTGACCATACACTAGACAATCTCTTATAAAGACGCCGACTATATTCGCGCTCGCACCATTAGTACTTTTTTCCCAAGTTTTCCAAATAGTCCACCGTATGTTTGTAAATACACATCATCTGCATCTACTGCATCACATGTTTTAAGTCCTGTAATCTTATGTCCCTGTCCTAAATATTCACCACAGAATGCATTTTCACTGCCTATTGGAAGCCAAGTATAATCACTTAAGTCAATATCTGCTGTTTGTATATATTTGCCAAGCAGTGTACTAGAAATAGACTGCTTTGATAAATACGCTAAATCCTCTGCCGATGCGATGACATTGTATGTCACTCCGTTTATTTCCGTTGTTTTCAAAGATGACGATGCATGATTTGCCCATGTTTCTTCCCACTGTGCATAGAGAGTAACTGTTTCACCATCAACGCTGGTCAAATTATTTACCGTTGCTTTGTCTGAATAACTTTTGCCGCTTCCTTTCTTTTCTGTATTCCAGCCTGTAAAAACATAACCTGCCTTTATAAATCCATTTGCAGTAAGTTTTTGATCGCTATCATATTTTACATTCTCGAT
>ERZ1643247.1902-NODE-1902-length-17634-cov-6.587405_pt1 | contig 17634 bp, 14 predicted proteins | sample MGYA00579264_ERZ1643247 | MGnify/ENA primary metagenome ERZ1643247 (study PRJEB29033, sample SAMEA4952262) | chicken gut metagenome | biome: Broiler Chicken; feature: Gastrointestinal Tract; material: Caecum | place: Ireland | collected 2018 | study: Broiler... | reverse complement strand
GTTCCGTGTTTTCAACGTCTAAGCTCTTCATAAAAACTTGAAGATTGGTTTTAAGGTCGCTTACAAAGCTGTCCGCTTCGTCGTTATACACAACGCCCCTTGTAATAACGAATGGGTCGCCTATAACGTCGCCTGTGCCGGATACATTTATAACGGCAATTGCAAAGCCGTCTTCTGAAAGCTGTTTACGCTCGCGAAGTACAGAGCTTTCAAGGTCGCCCACGCCAATGCCGTCTACAAGCCTAATTCCTGCTTTTGTAAAGCCAAGCTGTTTAATGTAGTTCTGTGTAAGTTCTACTTGCATGCCTAAGTCTGGAAGAATTATGTCGCGTGCGTTCATGCCCATGCTCATAGCAAGCTCTTTATGTTGCTTTAAGTGCCTGTATTCGCCGTGGATTGGCATAAAGAACTTAGGCTTTGTAAGCGCGTGGATTGTTTTAATTTCTTCTTGGCAAGCGTGGCCAGAAGCGTGAACGTCGGCAAGTTCGTCGTAGATAACGTCCGCACCTTTTTTGAATAGGTGGTTGATTACACTATAAACACTCTTTTCATTGCCCGGAATTGGAGATGCGGAAATTATTATGCAATCGTTTTCTCCAATTTGAACTTTGTTAAATTCCCCGGCTGCCATACGAGTAAGCGCGCTCATTGGTTCGCCTTGACTACCTGTGGTTAAAATTAAAAGTTCGCTGTCTGCGTATTTGTCTATTTTGTCTATGTCTATAATGTTGTTTCTGTCAAAGAAAAGTTCGCCAATTTTAAGTGCCACCTCAGATACGTTTACCATGCTTCTGCCAGTAAAGGCAATTTTTCTCTTATATTTTTCCGCTAGGTTCATAATCTGTTGCAAGCGGTGTACGTTTGAAGCAAAGGTTGCCACAATTAATCTATTGTCTGGGTGCGCCTTTATAATATTTTCAAGCTCTTTGCCTACGTTCGATTCACTCATAGAGTAGCCTTTTCTACAAACGTTCGTACTTTCGCACATTAAAAGGCTTACTCCGTGTTTTCCAAGCTCGCCAAAACGTATTAAGTCCGTCATTTCGCCGTCTATGGGCTGGAAATCTATCTTAAAGTCGCCCGTATGAATTATGTTTCCAGCGGGCGTGCCAATGCAAAGCGCAAGGCTTCCTGCTATTGAATGGCTAACTTTTATAAACTCTATTGTAAAATCGCCTAAGCGAAGTACATTTTTAGGCTTAACTGTTACCATTTTAGCTTTAATTTTAGGATATTCGCGAAGCTTGTTTTCAACTAAGGCTAGCGTTAATCTTGTGCCGTAAATTGGTACATTTAGGTCGGATAGCACGAAAGGAAGCGCACCGATATGGTCTTCGTGACCATGCGTTAAAATTATGGCTTTTAGCTTCTTTTTGTTGGCTATTAAATATGAAATATCTGGCACAACGGCGTCAACACCCGGTAGTTCTTCGCCCGGAAAGGTCATGCCGGCGTCTACAACTATCATTTCGTTGTCAGTTTCAAAAGCCGTCATGTTCTTGCCAATTTCGCCAACACCGCCAAGGAAGGTTATTTTAACTTTGCCTTTCCCTTTAACTTCTTTTATAATACTCTCTTCTTGCTTTACTGGCGCTATCTTTTGGGTTTCAGGCTTAACGCTCTTTTCCTTTTGAACTCTTGGCTTAGGTTTTACCACTTTTCTATTTTGTTTTTCTTCATTTGCATTAAAATTAATCTCTTCTGTCATATTTTCTCCTTTTTAAAATTTTAACATAAAACAATTCGCCACTTTTAAAATGGCTTTAAAAAACATTTAATTTCATTTGTAAATTAAATTAAATCTTTAACTTTTTTAAGTTTATCTGTTTCTTCAAGCTTTTTAGGCGAGAGAATTGTGTCTAGGTCTACATAATATCTCATTCCTTGGCTTCCAAAGAACATTACCATTTGGAATACAAGTAGTATCATAGAGCCAACAGGTATGGTTATAATGAACGAGAAGCTTCCAAAAAGCATGTTTATAGCAAGAATTACCGCCACTATAATCACGGACGTTGAAAGCACTTTAAAGAACCTTCTAAACACTGCCTTAAAACCAAGTTTTAACCCTTTCACAGCGTTGCAGTTGAAAACTATTATTGCTGGCATCCAGCCGGAAAAGAAGGCTATCTTTAAGCCAGCAAAGGCGGAAAGATAGATAAATATTAAGAACGGTACCATTATGGCAGTAAAGCCGCCAAAGCTAACTAAACTTAATATTCCGTAAAGCCCGGCTATAATTAAAGCGTTTATTGGAAGCATTATAGCTAATGTAAGTAGGCTATATATGCAAGATTTACCAAGCAGCCTTATCATAGAGCCAACAAAACTATATTTAGTTAAGCTTGCCATATAGCCGTAAAGGGTTTCTCCAACGGCAAGGTCGGAAAGTTTCCAAAGGAAAGGGAAGAGTAAAACGAAAATAAAGGTGTAGTAGATAAACATTCCCGTTCCGTTAACTGCAAGGTCGCCTACAAATATAAAGAACTCTTGAAAAACAGTTAAAGCATTTTGTAGTAGTTCCATAATGCTAGCGCCAACGTTGAAGGAAAATATAAAGTTTACAATGCTATCACAAAAACTTACAAATGTATCCATTCCTTGAATAAAGGAAAAGCCAATAAAAAATAGCCCGGTCATTATTCCAAGAACTAAAATTTTATAAACCAAAAGCTTCCAAACTGTGGCAAAATTAGCCATTAAAAGCTTTAAAGAGTTTTTAAACATCATATACTAATGTTTTCCTTTTAAAATATATTTAAAACTTGGCAGCTGCCAAAGCTTACTACAAACAATTTTATGCTGAAATTAGTTTAACGCATTTAAAATAAAAAATCAAGGCTTTTAAACTAATTTTATTCAATTTGAATATAAATTATTATATGAACTGCTTAAAGCCGGAAGAAATAGCCCTTGCCGGCACGGCTATTGCCATGGAACTAGCAAGGGGTAAAAGTAAAGATGAGTTAAAACAAATAAAAGCGTTGGTGCAACAAGTGCAGTCAACGCTTTCAACGCTTTTAAGTTCTAATTAAATTCCGGAGATATAACCCTATTAAATTCCATATTGCCAGTATTAGATTTAAGTTTCATTATAGCTCCCGTAAAGGCATCTGTTCCTCTAATCTCTCTATATAGAATATTGTTTGAAACATTCGTTTCGTCCCAGTTTAAAACAATTTTGCCCTTAGTTTCAGAAATAAGGTCTAGGGAAGTAGACTGGCTAAGAGTTACATCAATTCTTCCATTTTCCGTAGTAAAGTTTTTGTTTCCGCTAGAACTTGCAACAAAAGCAGTTATTTTTCCGCTTTTAGTTGTAAGGTTTATAATTTGATTGTTATCTTGTTCAACGTAAACCTTAATTTCGCCAGAAGTTGTGGTTATGTTTGTTCTAGAATTTAGCCCAGTGTCAACGCTTCCGATATATATTCTGCCGCCTTCTGTAACTATATTTACAAAGCCGCCAACGTTTAATGCTTCTAAATTTACGTTTCTAGCGCTTGGAATTCCAAGTTCGCCAGATATAGTTCCAAGCTTTACGTCCGTGCCGTCTAACCTTTCTGTGCCTATAACGTTGCCGTTAATGTTGCCAAGCCTTACAACGCCCATTTGTGTGTTTAACGTAAGGTTTGCGTTAATGTTGCCGCCGTCAATTATTCCTTTATCTGTGGCAAGAGTTAAAGTGTTTGCGTTTATTGTCGCTGGAAGATTTATGTGCCCAGAAGCAGATTCAATGCTCATCTCTCTTGTGGTCAAGCTTTCAGCGTGTAAATTTATAGCGCCAGACGTAGTCTTTAAGTTTATTGCGTTAGAAGCAGTAGTAAGCTCTTTAAGCGTTATGCTACCGCTTTCCGTGGTTGCAGTAAGAGCTTTTGACTCTAAGGCGAAAGCTTCGCTATCTCTTCCAATATCTCCGCCAAAGTCCACAGAACCGCTACCTGTGTTCACTATAAAGGTTACGTTAGATGTATTTAGCTCGTCTGGAATATTTAAAGTTATTTTTGAAGCGCCGGTGCTAGCTAGCCAAGTGTTTATTTGAACTACGTTTATAGTAAGCGCCTTGCCGTCTTCGGACTCTTCAAACTTTATACTAAATTCCGTTTTATCTGCCGTTTTAGCAAGCCCTTGAATTTTATTCTCTACAACTACGTTAGAGTTCACAGCATCACGGTCAGCTCTTCTAATATCCACGTCGTAGTAGCCGTATCCAATGGTGTTGCCGTTTGCGTCGTGCTTGAGTGCGTTTATTGTAACAGTATCGTAGGCAGATATCTCTTTAAAATATCCATCGTACGTGGCATACGTTCCTGTGCTATTTTCTCCAACCCATTCAAGCCCAAATATACTTGTTCCTGGGCTAAAAAGCATAATTGCCACAATAATTAAACATGCGCCTAATATTAATCCAAGAAAAATAAATAGGTACATTAAAAATCCGCCTTTAACTTTCATATCTACTCCTTAAAATAAATTATAGCACAGTTTTAACTAGTTTTCAAGCAAATGCATGCAATAATTTGTGTTTAGATAGTAAGTATTTGGGCATAATTTGTATGTGAATTCTTTTATTTTTCCGTGCTTTAATGGAAATTTGTGCTTTGTTCAAAATAATGCCGTTTTAAGTTTAGTTAGAAACAACGGCTCTATTTTTGTGCAAAGCTTTAAAACTAAATATAAGCCAATTATTCACTTTAAGTTTCCTTTGTTAAGGGGGCTAGAATACTTAATTTTTGGCACCTACTACTTTTTCTGGGGGCTATTTTTAAGCTTTAAAAACACGCCTGTGCCTAAACTAAATAGAAAAGTGTCGGAGAGCTTGAATATAAAATCTAGCTATATTTTTGGCGTGGTGGCATTTTTAATTGCGGTACTGCTTGCAGTTGTACTTATAGGAATTGTGCCCACGCATCTTGGCTACGCTATGGCAGGGGCAAGTCTCTCTATTTTTGTCAAAAAACTTGTAATTGCGTTAGTAAAGGTTGCAATGTTCTACCTAATTTTACTATTTTTATATTCCTTTTCTTCCATGAGAAAACTATATAAATTCAATTCCGCGGGCAACATGGCGCTTAACGGTAACACCGTGCTTAGCGGGCATAGAGCAACAAATTATTTAAATTTTATTGTTTTTTGTTGGAGTTTAAACTATTTTGTGATATCACTACTAAGTATAGAAGTGCCGGTGTGGTTAAAGGCCTTTGTAAATATTGGGCTATTTTTACTAACAGCCATGGTTGCCTATGAAATTTGCTATGTTTTTGATAGATTTTTGAAAAAATATAGCTATCCTGTGCTTATAACTAGCTTTTTTGTAACAAGCAAGCCTGCCAGCACGGAGCTTCAAACGGCAAACACTGCACTTAGTGAAGGGAATTTAATGTTAGAGAACGTAAGAAGAGAGGTTATAAGCGAAGACAGCCAGGGTGGTAACGTGGCTTTTTCGCTATGTTATAGTGAAGTTAGAGAAAAGCTTAAAAATGCGGGCATAACTGAGCCTAGCGAAGCAGATTGGCTAATCGCGACCGTACTTAATAAAAACAGGGCGGAAATAAAGCTTTTAACGCAAGTTTCTAGAACGGACTATAAACAAATTCAGAGAGTGCTTGAAAGAAGGGTTAAAGGCGAGCCCATAGATAAGATTTTTGGCAAAACGGAGTTCTACGGGCTAACCTTTAAGGTAAATAAGGACGTTTTAACTCCAAGAAAGGAAACAGAAATTTTAGTAGAAGAAGCGCTTAAAATTATAGGCAAAGAAAAACTTGAAGTGCTAGACCTTTGCACAGGTAGCGGTGCCATAGCTGTAAGCATTGCAAAAAATTCTGCCGCCAAAGTTACGGCTACGGATATAAGCGAAAGCGCATTAATGGTAGCAAAACAAAACGCTGAACTTAGCGACGTTAAAGTAAACTTTATTTGTTCCGACCTTTTTTCTGACATAAAAAAGGGAAAGAAGTTTAACGTTATAACGTGCAACCCGCCATATATAAAAAGCGAAGATATAAAGACGTTAGATCGAGAAGTTAAGGACTACGACCCACACCTTGCTCTTGACGGCGGAGAAGACGGACTTTACTTTTATAGGAAAATTAGCGAAGAATTTGAAGAATTTTTAGCGCCAAAGGGCGTAATTTTGCTAGAAATTGGCTTAGGCCAAGAAAAAAGCGTAAAAAAACTGTTTTCAAAAAACAAATTTAGTGTTAGAATAGTAAAAGACTATTCTGGTATCCAGAGAATAATAATAGCTGAAAGGGGTTAATATGCTTGAAAAAACAACTAAGATAAAACAAAGGTACGATGAACTTACAGACCTTATTGTAAAGCCTGAAATTATTGCAGATAACAATGAGTGGAAAAAACTTGTAAAAGAACGCAATAGCATTGAAGATATAGCGCTTGCTCACGACAAGCTAGAAAAACTTGTTAAAGAAAAGGAGCAAACGGAAAGCGTTATAGCTAACGAAAAGGACCACGAAATGAAAAAGCTCTTTGAAGACGAGCTTTTTGAAATCAATAAGAATATTGAAAAACTTGAAGAAGAGATAAAAGTTTTACTTCTTCCAAAAGACGAAAACGACGAGAGCGACGTTATAGTGGAAATTCGCGCGGCGGCGGGCGGAGAAGAGTCCGCGCTTTTTGGTGCCGTGCTTATGAAAATGTACACGCGCTTTGCCGAGCGTAAACACTGGAAAGTTGAAATGATAGATGTATCGGAAACAGAACTTGGCGGAATAAAGGAGGCGGTGTTTTCCATTAAGGGCAAGAATGCGTATAAGTATTTAAAATATGAGAGCGGTGTGCATCGCGTACAACGCGTGCCAGAAACGGAAACGCAGGGCAGAGTTCATACGTCCACAGCTACCGTTGCCATACTTCCAGAAGTTCAAGACGTAGATTTTGAAATCAACGATAAGGACATTAAAATAGATACATATAGAAGTAGCGGCGCGGGCGGTCAGCACGTAAACAAAACGGATAGCGCTATAAGAATTACACACTTTCCAACGGGCATAGTTGTGGCTTGCCAAGACGAGCGTTCTCAGATTAAAAACCGAGAGCGCGCCATGAGCATTTTAAAGGCAAAGCTCTACGACTACTACAAAACTCAGCAGGATAAGGAGTACGCTGAAAATAGGCGTAGCCAGGTAGGAACGGGAGATAGGAGCGAGAGAATTAGAACGTATAACTATCCGCAGGGTAGAATTACCGACCATAGAATAAATTATAGCGTATATAATATGGACGACTTTTTAGACGGCGATATAGAAGAGATGTCCGACGAGCTTCAACGTGAAGACCAAAAGAGAAAACTAGAACAAGCAGGAAATTAAGGAGAAAATTATGAAAACATATTCACTATTTATTTTAAAACCAGGCTTTATAGAAAAATTCGATGAGTTAAAGGAAATTTTAAAAGAGAATAATATAAATATAGATAAACTTTCAGAAGGCGTACTTCCATTAAATAAGATAGAAGCCCACTACGAAGAACATAAGGGCAAAAGTTTTTATGAGGGTTTAGTGCGCTACATGACGGAAGGTGACGTTAAAGGCATTTATAAGTTCGATGCTACTTCAATTACAATGCAAGTTTCTTCAAACTTAAACGAGAGCGAAGAGAGCTTTATTACAAGAACGCGTGCGCTTGTTAAGGAAGTTATAAGGCCAAAATTTGCTTTAAAAAGAGAAGACTTTAAAGACCTTTCAAACGAAGACTTTGAAGAACTTACAAAAACGGCTAACGTGCTTCACGCGTCAGATAGCCCAGCGTCTGCGGAAAGAGAAATAAAAAATTTATTTTAAACTTAAACGTTTTATTTAAAAGTTAAAAGTGGCAAATTTAATCCACTTTTAACTTTTTTTACAAATTTCCTAAAATACGAAAGTCCGTTAGGAATAATAGATTTTTATAAGTTATAATTAGGTAAAATTATAAAAGGAGAATATCATGCAAGAAAGTAAACAGGCAAAAGAGATTATTTTAACTAAAAATCCGCCAAATTATAGCTTAACGGGAGAGTGCAAAATAACGCTAGCTAACGGCAAAAAGAGAAGGCTAGATAAAATAAAAGTAGGCGACATGGTTTTAGGGGTTGATAAAGAAACAAATAAGGTTGTTCCTTGTAAAGTTATAAAGAGCGATACGTTAGAAGATATTAAAACTTACGGTTCATTTAATAAATACACGTTTTCAGACGGACAATTTATAAAAATTGTTGCCGACCACAAATTTTATAACACAGATAAAAAGGTTTTTGAATTTATAAACTCTTGCAACACTCGTGACCGCTTTTTAAAGGAAGACGGAAGTATTGTAAAATTAATAGAGAAAAAATTTTATAATAGATGCGTTCACCATTTTGAAATAGATACAACTTTGCATAACTATTTTGCTAACGGCTTCTTAGTAGGCACAAATGACGTAAACAATTTTGATTTTAATAAGATTGATTATAAGGCATAATAAAAATCCACCAGCTTAGTGGGGTTAACTTCACAGCTAGTGGATTTTTTATTTATTTAAATTATTCAGTAATTTGAACAGAAGCAACTTTAACATCAGTTGTAGTTCTTACGCACCATAGATATCTTAAACCTTCAATCATTTCTTCTTTAACTTCGCCGCTATATTGTGTGGAGTCTATAACGTCAAAAGTATTGTCAGCAGATTTGTAAACTTCTTTACCAGCGTTATCTTTAAGTGTAACAGTTACTTTAACAGTGCCATTTTCTTCAGTGTTAAAGTCGTAACCAACTGTGTAGTAGCCAGTGGATAGTAAGGCAGCATCTTCGCCGCTAACAAGTGTAGTGTAATCGTCTTGGTCTACGGCTGTGAAATTGTATACAAACTTAACGCCGTCAGCTGTTCCTACAAAGAAAACTGGAAGTTCTGTTAAGTATTCAACTTTCTCTTCTGTTCCTGCGTCTTCGTCAGCTGCATACTTTTCGTTAAGTGCCAACGTCCAAACTACATGCTTTCCTTCTTGAATAACGTCTTCGTCTACGTAAACTTTAAAGTTAACGCTCATTCCGCCTTCTTTCCAATCGTAGTTTTTATCTGCTTCTCCAAAATAAGTGCTGCCAGCAGTAGATTGTGCGCCGTAGCTTGTGTCTGGCTTTAAAGTGATTGTATCATCGTTGTTGTTTACTATTTCTCCATACATTCCGAAAACTTCACTATTTCCGTTTGAGAAATCTGCTTGCCAAAGCGTTCTAGGGCCTCCGCAAGCTGCAAGTGTGGCACAAGATACAAGCGCCATGGTGCCAAGTGCTAAACCTTTTGTTAATTTGTTCATAAATTTACCTCCTAAACATATATTTTATGACTTAGTTAGTATACGTATTTAAAGTAAATTTATCAAACGTTTTTAACAAAAAAATACTTTTTTTGGCAAAAATTTTATAGAAGTTATTAATTTATAACAAAATTTATTTAAAAAATGCAAATTATTGTTTAATTTGCATCTTTATTAAAGTTTGTATTTAGTTTTCCAATAAATTTTTGAAGAGTAGCCGTAACTTCGTAAGGCTCTAAGATATCTTCAAGAATTTTTGTGTTTTTAGTGCTAGTTATATACACGTCACCAACGTTATATTTTCTATCAAGCCTGCTAATGTTTACATTTATTGAAGTTATTTCTTTATAATATATGCTATATATATTTAATCCCGCGGTGCTGTCAGAAATTATAACTCTTTGCGAAGTAATATAGTATTTTAAGTTTTCAGAGTTCTTTCTAGCTTTTACTAGCCCGTATATCCATATCCAAACGGGAATTAAGTGGAGAGCAAAAAATGCACAAAGAGCAATTATAACGGGAATAGGAAAGGTTACTTTTGAAGCTATAAGCACAGCAATAAAGGTTATATCAACCACAAGCCAAATAATTACAAATTGCAATTTATTTAAAAATCTAGTCCAAAAATAAGCGGATTTATTCGGACTGCCTTGCCAAAGAATTTTTTCATCTTCGGCAAGTAAATTTTCAATATTTTCTATTTTTTTATCTAAATTTAAATAATTTTTGTTAATTTTACCCATATTTTTCTCTATTTTATGAAATTTTCTTTAAAAACTATTTCTGCATCTAAAACTTTTTTAATTCTTCTCATTTTAATTCTGTTTGTAAATCTTGAAAATACAAACACATCTACAAACTCCCAAACAAACACCCAAGCAATAATTTCCATAATTATAGATATGGCGTAAGGCACGTTCAAGCTTTCTAAAAGTACAAGCAAGCCTACAAACACAATGCCTATTATAAGAAGAGTTAAGGAAACTATGGTAAGTTTTAAATTTTCTTCTTTATAGTCGTTATAATCGTTTGAGAAATAGCGCTTTATAACATTTTTACACTCTTCTTTTTCTTCTTCCGAGCAGCTTTCGTCTAAATATATTTCAAGAGTTTTATTGCTTTTATTTTGCAAATCTTTAAAACTTTCGTAGATATAATTCCCCGCACTTTCATCTAAAACTTTATTTGTGCTTGTAGAAAATTTAGAATATGCGTCGTCTATTTTACCAAATTTAATACTTGCGGTTTCATTTAATTGAGTATTTTCTTTCATAAAAATATGCTAGCAAAGTGAAAAAGATTTGTCAAACAAAAAAGCTACAAGAAATTGTAGCTTTTTTACTTTTTAAGTGCTTTTAATATTTGCTCCGCTATGTTGAAATCTGCTACTTCTTGAAAATATTGAATGTTCGCGCTGGTGTTAACTTCGCATACCACTGGGCCGTTTATGCTTTTTAATATGTCCACAACGCCAAACTCACAGCCCACCGCTTTGCAGGCATCTAGGGCTAGTTTTTGTTCTACGAAGGTTGGAATATGCTTTTCCATAATTCCGCCAAAGTTTGTGTTAGAGCGGAAGTCTTCTTTTCCTGCTGTTCTTCTAAGCGATGCAAGCACCTTGTTTCTTACTACATACATTCTTATATCCGTTCCGCTGGCTTCTGAAATGAACTCTTGAAATAATAGTTCTCTGCCTTCAAATCTGTCCACAATTTCATAGGCTTGCTCGCGGGTTTTGGCTAGGTGGACGCCGCGGCCTAAATCTCCAAACCACTGCTTAATTATTATTGGAAGCCCTAGGTCGTCTATAATTTGGTCTACAAAAGGGTGTATGGTTTCCTTTTTATATTCCGAAAGTGCGGAAGGGAGTATTACAGTTTTAGGAATATTTACGCCGCACTTTATAAGTTGCTGATACATATTTGCGCAGTTTTCGCAAATATCTATTGCTCTTGAATTGTTATAAACTTTCAAGCCAAGCATCTCTAAATTTCTAGCAAGCCAAACGTCGTCGTCTAAAAATAGGGCGAAGTCGAAGTTTGCATAGCTTTCAAAACTCTTAACTTTGGTGTTGCTAAGCATAGTGTAAATTTGAACATTAGACCTAGCCGTAATTGAAATACCAAGTTTTTTGGCTGCGTCGAAAAGTAATTTTGTTTGAACTTCAAAACTTTTTTCGTCCGTATTGGCGTCGTATACAATAAGCACTTTTTTCATGTTTTAATTTTATCACATTAAAAAATATTAATCAAGAATTAAATTTTATTTTTTTAAAAATGTAAAAATTAATAAAAATATTAGTTTTTTGCTTAAAATTTATAAAAAATTGCAAAAAAATAGCTAATTTTATAATATTTAGCCGTAATTTTCAAAAGATAAAACTATAAATATATTTTTAAGGGTTTATTTTTTATGAATATTATAATAATATCAGATGTTTTTGGAAAGGAAAATAACGGCACGACTATTACAATAAGAAGGTTAATAGACGGCCTTAAAAAGCGCGGGCATAATGTTACGCTTGTAAGCACTTTTAAAACAAAAGAAAAGGGGTACATTACATTAGAAAGAAGGCATTTTGGAATATTTGATAATTACATTACAAATAAAAACCATGTAGAACTAGCAAAACCAGATAAAAAGATACTAACCGAAGCTATAAAAAATAGCGATATCGTACACATAGTTTTGCCTTTTAAAACAGGTGTTTTGGCAAGTAAGATTTGTAAAGAACTTTGCGTTCCTTTTACCACGGCTTTTCATTGTCAGCCAGAAAATTTTTCCGGAAATATCGGACTTCAAAATTTGCCCTTTTTAAATAGATACTTATATTTTAGGTTTAAAAATAAACTATATAAAAGGGCAAACAGAGTGCATTGCCCAAGCCAGTTTATTGCAAACGAACTTAAAAAACACGGCTATAAAACTAAAAATTACGTAATTTCTAACGGTGTAATTCCTATTTTTAAAAAAATGAACGTAAAAAAGCCAAAAAATTTGAAAAATAAATTTGTTATTTTGTACGTTGCAAGATTTTCCAAGGAAAAGATGCATAAAATTCTTTTAAAGGCGGCAGCACTTTCAAAATATAAGGAAAATTTGCATTTAATTTTTGCAGGTTGCGGTCCGCTTAAAGAAAAGTTTAAAACTTATGCCAAAACTCATAATGTAAGCTTGGAACTTAATTTTTATAAAAAGGAAACTTTGGCGAAAGTTATAAACTATTCCGACCTTTACGTGCACCCAAGCGAAATTGAAATAGAAGCTATATCTTGTTTGGAAGCTTTGTCTTGCGGGCTTGTTCCGGTTATATCTAATAGTAAAAGGTCGGCTACAACTCAGTTCGCGCTTTCTAAAAAGAATTTATTTGAAAATAGAAATAGTAAAGACCTTGCAAGCAAAATAGATTATTTTATAGAAAACCCCACGGAAAAAGAAAAGCTTTCTAAAAAGTACGTGTATTATTCCAAGCAGTTTAGTATAGATAATTCCATAGATAAGATGATAAAGATGTTTGAAGATGAAATAAATGAAAGTAAAACGTCGAAAAGGCGTAAATAATTACAATATTTTAAAGCAGACAAAAAATTTGTTTGCTTTTTTTTTGTAATTAGTATATAGTTAATTGTATTTTTAAATTTATGGAGTGAATATGGGATTATTTACATCGCAAAACAAATCTAGTTTAAAAAAGTTAAAGAAAATTACAGACAAGGTTTTAGAAAAAGAAGATTACTATAAAGCTAAAACAGATGAAGAACTTAGGGAGACCACAAACCTATTAAAAGAGCGCCTTAAAAACGGCGAAACGCTAAACGATATCTTGCCGGACGCCTATGCCTTAGTGCGTGAAGCCGCAGCAAGAGTTTTAAACATGCGTCATTTCCCAGTGCAAATTATGGGTGGAATTGCACTTCATCAAGGTAGAATTGCAGAAATGGCAACAGGTGAAGGTAAAACGCTTGTGGCAACTCTTCCGGCATATTTAAACGCTCTTGCAGGCAAAGGCGTGCACGTTGTAACCGTCAACGAATATCTAGCAAAGCGTGACGCGGCTTGGATGGGAAAAGTTCATAGGTTCTTAGGGCTAACCGTTGGCGTTGCGCTCAGCGGCATGGAAGAACACAAAAAACGTGAAGCCTATAACTGCGACATCACCTATGCCACAAACAACGAGCTTGGCTTTGACTATCTTCGTGACAACATGGTTGTTAGAAAGGATAGCCGTGTGCAGCGCGGTCACTATTTTGCAATCGTGGACGAAGTGGATAGTATTTTAATAGATGAAGCTAGAACGCCGCTCATTATTAGTGGTAGGGGAATGAAATCTAGCGAATCTTACTATTCTGCACAAAAGTTTGCTTTGAGCCTAAAAGCAGAAGAAGATTACGAAATTGAACCAAAGCAAAAGAGCATTCACTTAACGGAAACTGGTGCAACCAAGGCAGAAAGGTTCTTTAATGTAGATAACCTTTCCGACGTAAACTGCATTGAACTTAACCACTATATAATGAACGCCTTAAAAGCTAACTATATAATGAAAAGAGATGAAAACTACATTGTAAAAGACGACGAAATTATAATCGTAGACGAGTTTACAGGTCGTTTGATGGCGGGCAGAAGATATTCCGACGGCTTACACCAAGCTATTGAAGCAAAGGAAGGCGTTAAAATTCGCGACGAAAATAAAACGCTTGCAACAATAACCTTCCAAAACTACTTCCGTTTGTATACAAAACTCAGCGGTATGACAGGTACTGCGAAAACGGAAGAAGCAGAATTTAACGGCATCTATAAGCTAGACGTTGTAACAATTCCAACCAACCGCCCAAATATTAGAAAGGACGAAACGGACGTTGTTTACACCACAATAAACGGTAAAATTAACGCCATATTAGAAGAAGTTAAAGAAGTTCACGCCACAGGCAGACCTATTCTTATTGGTACAATAACCATTGATAAGAGTGAAGAGCTATCTAAGTCGCTTAGAAGAGAAAAGATAAATCACGTAGTTTTAAATGCTAAAAATCACGAAATGGAAAGTGAAATTGTAGCCCAGGCAGGCAGAAAGGGAGCTGTAACTATTGCTACAAACATGGCAGGTCGTGGTACGGATATACTTCTTGGCGGTAACCCAGAGTTCATGGCAACCAAAAAGATGCGTGAAAAGAACTATTCCGACGAAGAAATTTCCTTTGCTACGTCTTACTTAAATTCAGACGATAAAAAGCTAATGGCGGCAAAGGAAGAGTATAATAAGCTATACACAGAGTTTAAAAAGACGACGGACGCCGAGAAAAAGGAAGTTGTGGAAGCTGGTGGCTTACACATAATTGGCACAGAAAGGCACGAATCTAGGCGTATTGATAACCAGTTACGTGGTCGTGCTGCACGTCAAGGCGACCCGGGTTCAAGCATATTCTTTGTATCACTTGAAGACGACTTAATGCGCAGGTTTGGCGGCGACTATTTAAAGAAAGTAGCAGCTTTTTTAAGAGTTGACGAAAACACGCCACTTCAAATGAGAATGCTCTCTAAGCAAATTGAAAGGGCGCAAAAGAGAATTGAAAACCAGAACTATTCAGCAAGAAAAACCGTGCTTCAATTCGACGACGTTATGAACAAGCAACGTGAAATAATTTACTCGGAAAGAAACAGAGTGCTAGACGGCGCAGACGTTCACGAGCAAGTTATGGCAATGTTCCCAGATTACGTTACTGACCTTGTTAACAACTATTTAGACGTCAATAAACCATATTTTGATTGGAAATTAGACCCACTTAATAACGCGCTAGAAGATAAACTCTTCCCCAAAGGCACCAATTTAATTACCGAAGAGTTTGTAGACGAATGTGAAGTTCAAGACGTTATAGACAAAATTTTAAAAGTTATCTACACCAAATATGAAGATAAAGTTGAAGAAGTTAAAAAGCTTGGCTTAAACTACGCAGATTTTGAAAGATATATTCTTTTAAAAGTGGTAGACACGCTTTGGATTGACCATATAGACCAAATGACCATTCTTAGAAATGAAATAGGTCTTCGTGCGTATGGTAACCAAGACCCAATTGTAGCCTACAAGCGCGATGGCTTTGATATGTTCGACAACATGATAGACAAAATTAGGCAAGATACCTGTTCAATCCTACTCAACGCAAAAATCAACGTAGAAAGAAGGGAAGAGCCCAAGCAGCCCGTTTATCAACCAGTAGAAGTTGTAGAAGGCTCTAAAAAGAGTGATAAAACGGTAGGTAGAAACGACCTTTGTCCTTGTGGGAGTGGTAAAAAGTACAAGAATTGTTGCGGCAAATAGTCAAACCGCATAAAACCTTCGCAATACGGCGTTTGCTGTCAAACGAGCCTAGACAGTTACGTACTTAGTACGCTCCTGCCTAGGCTCATTTGCCGAGCCTTGTCTTGCTCGCTTTTCTGCGGTTTGACAATTCTTTGAATAAACATATTGTTGGTATATTAAATTTATTCGTTATGACGCGTTTCTATCTTAGTAATTTGTCTTGCTCGCTTTTCTGCGGTTTGACAATTCTTTGAATAAACATATTGTTGGTATATTAAATTTATTCGTTATGATGCGTTTCTATCTTAGTAATTTGTCTTGCTTGCTTTTCTGCGGTTTGACAATTCTTTGAATAAACAGATTGTGTAAATTTATCCGTGTTTCTGGCAAGCGTGACCAAACTAGGCTTAAAACGTAGGTTCACTCCTGCCTACGTCAAAAGCTGCGCTAAATGCGTTTTTGCTTATGGCAAAAATCGCAACTTTCGCTTGCTTTTTCCTTTCCCCAAAAATTAAAAATTTTCGGGGACCCCATAAAATAGCCGAGCCTTGTCTTGCCCGCTTTTCTGCGGTTTGACAATTCTTTGAATAAGCAGATTGTGTAAATTTATCCGTGTTTCTGGCAAGCGTGACCAAACAGTCATTTAGGAAACTAAACTCCTGCTTTGTGGCATTTTACGAGCCTTGTTCCACTTGCTTTTCTGCGGCTTGACAGTTTTTTGAATAAGCAGATTGTTGGGACACTTGCCGAGCCTTGTCTTATAACTTTTTGTGTTTGGCTATAAATATTTATTATAGCAGAGCCACGCCTTCGTCATTTCGACCGAAAGGAATTTGGCTTTGGTCTTTAAATATAGTTAATGCTAGACATAGGGTTTGTATTTTTTTAAAAGTTAATATGAAGTGGAGAAATCTCAGCTACTCTAACATGCGTCAAATTTTGGCGCATTTTTAAAAAGGAAATCATGAAAGAATTTATTGCAAAAGAAAATCTTAAACTTACAAAACTTGTTTTAAAAGAGTACCCAGAACTTAGTTTTGGTCAAGTTTCTAACGCGCTAAAAAATAAGGATATTAGGCTTGATAACGTTAGAACGAATAAAGACGTTTTGGTTAACGTCGGCACAAAAGTTAGCGTGTATATAGATTTTGATAAGCTTGAAAGCAAAATAAAGCGAATTTATGAAGATGAAAATGTGCTTATTGTTTTTAAACCTAGGGGAATAGAAGTTGTGGGCAATGCGTCCGATTTAGAGCACGTTTTGTTGCGTGAAGGCGTAAAAGTTTTTGCTTGTCATAGAATAGACGTGAACACGGAAGGTCTAGTAGTGCTTGCTAAAAATAAAAGAGCGGAAGAAGAGCTTTTAAAGGCATTTAAAAATCATGCCGTGCAGAAAGAGTACACCGCTTGGGTGTGCGGACACATGGAAAGAGAGCAAGATACATTAAAAGCCTATTTAATAAAAAATGCTGCCGCTTCCAAAGTGCAAGTTTTTTATGAAGAAAAGAAGAACTCTAAGGAAATTATAACAAAATATAAGGTGATGGAAGATTTAAAAACGTCGTCACTGCTTAGCGTTGAAATTTTAACTGGCAGAACTCATCAAATTCGTGCACATTTAGCTTTTATCGGGCACGCCGTAATTGGCGACGACAAATATGGAAATAGAGAAATAAACAAAGCTTTTTCCATGAAATATCAAGCGCTTACTGCAAGCAAACTTAAATTCAATTTAACAGGCTTTTTAAGTTATTTAAATAATAAAACCTTTAAAGTTTCGCCCACATGGCTTGAAAACTTAAATAAAGATAGAATATAACCTTATTCCCTTGACTAATTTATTAAAAATTTATTAAACTATAAATGAAATGAAAAGCAAGGGGTTTAAAAATATATATTTTGTAACCATAATTGCACTAATAATAACTTTATGTGCAAGTTTTGTTTTTGTGCCCACAGAAACTAAGGCTGCCATAAGCTTAGGACTAGAAACGGATTCAAGCGGAGCTTATCTTGTAAGCAGTTTTGAAGATTTAGAGCATC
>ERZ1643247.1901-NODE-1901-length-17637-cov-70.034069_pt1 | contig 17637 bp, 17 predicted proteins | sample MGYA00579264_ERZ1643247 | MGnify/ENA primary metagenome ERZ1643247 (study PRJEB29033, sample SAMEA4952262) | chicken gut metagenome | biome: Broiler Chicken; feature: Gastrointestinal Tract; material: Caecum | place: Ireland | collected 2018 | study: Broiler... | reverse complement strand
AAAAAGGGATGCGTTCCTGCGGAAATAATTTCTGTATAAATCGCCTGGAGTGCAGCAAATTTTGTTGAAGTAAAGCAGTGTTTTATGATATAATCAAAAGAAAAGGGAAGGAGCATTTGAAAGGATGAATCAAAGGATGTTGGGCTTGGGTAGCCGCCGTTCAGTGATCCGTGAAATTTTTGAATTTGGTAAAAAGCGCGCTGCAGAAATCGGGGCGGAAAATGTATATGATTTCAGCCTCGGCAATCCGAGCGTCGAGCCGCCGCAAATCGTAACGGATACGCTGCAACAATTGCTGCGCGATGAGGAGCCGACGGCATTGCACGGCTATACGTCGGCACAGGGCGATGCAGCGGTGCGCGAGGCGATCGCCGGATACATTCGCAAAACACATGGGGTGGAAGCTGACGCAAATTATATCTATATGACTTGCGGAGCGGCTGCATCTCTTACGATCTCTTTATCTGCGATCTGTGTGCCGGGGGACGAGGTCATTACCTTTGCACCCTATTTTACAGAATATAAAGTTTTTTCGGAGACGGCCGGGGCAAAACTGATTGCCCTCGATTCTGATCCCGATACTTTTCAAATCGATCTTTATAAATTGGAAGAAGCAATCAACGAGAGAACGGCCGCGGTATTAATCAATTCTCCCAATAATCCGAGCGGAGTTGTTTACCGCGAAGAAACGATCATTCGCTTGGCGCAGATCCTGCGTAATAAATCGGCGCAATTCGGCAAAACGATTTATCTGATTACGGATGAGCCCTATCGCGAACTTGTTTACGGCGGCGTCACGGTGCCGTATCTCACCAAGTATTATCCGCATACAGTCGTCTGTTATTCTTATTCAAAATCGCTTTCGCTTCCCGGCGAGCGCATCGGTTATGTTTTTGTCAATCCGTCGGCGGATCATGCTAAAGAGCTGTATTTGGCTGTTTGCGGTGCCGGTCGTGCTCTCGGCTATGTATGCGCGCCGTCTTTGTTCCAGAAAATGATTGCGCGCTGTCAGGGCGTTACATCTGATGTTTCTGTATATGAACGCAACCGCGATTTGCTTGCAGGGGCTCTGACGCAATACGGTTTTTCCTGTGTTCGTCCGGATGGCGCTTTCTATTTGTTTGTTCGCTCTCCTGAGCCGGATGCGAATGCTTTCTGCGAGAGGGCAAAACAATTCAATTTGTTGCTGGTTCCCGGTGACGATTTTGGCTGCAAAGGTTATGTCCGCATTGCTTATTGTGTATCTCCGGCTATGATCGAGAGATCACTTCCTTCCTTTAAAAAGTTGGCGGAGGAATACAATCTAAAGGATTGCGAATAAGTTGTATGGTGAACCAAGAGCGCTCTTCTCGATCGGAGAAGGGCGCTTGTTTTTACGGTATGGACTATTCGTCAATGTGGTTCTCATAAAATAGAATATGGGTCGATTTTTTCGCGCGGTGCGCCTGCCTTTTTTATGCCTACTCTGTTTAGCGATCGCTGCCATTGCTTGTTTATATCCTGTATTCGGCGTTGAGCAAAAAGAAACCGAAAGTGAACGCGCAGGGATCCTGCGGGTTTGGCAAATTGATAGTTTTGAGGGTGGACGCGGTTCACGAGCCCTATTTTTAAATAGCGTTGCGCGCATTTACGAAAACAAAAGTAATATGTTTGTTCTCATTACAACACATACTCCTGAGAGCGCTGCCAATGCCGTGGCGGAGGGACAATTGCCGGATGTCATTTCATACGGCCCAGGGCTTGAATTTATTGCAGATATTGCCCGCCCTTTACCGGGATATACTTTTGACGCAGGCAAACTTGGGGGTGAAACATTTGCCTATCCATGGTGTCGCGGCAGCTATTTTCTATTGACGGGGGAGGGCGATTTTTCTGATGTAACGCCGCAAAATACCGTGTTTAGCATCGGCCGAGGCGCCTCAGTGACAGTCGCGGCTGCCGTGGAAGGATATGCTGGTACATACGCGGCGGAGCCTTCCGTTCAAGCATATGTGGATCTGATCGGCGGAAAATATCGGTACATGATCGGTACGCAGCGTGATGTCTGGAGACTGCGTACGCGAGCATATACATTTTCAGCAAGGCCGCTGACGGCATTCAGCGATCTGTTTCAATACGTTTCAGTCTGTGCCGAGGATGGAGGGCAATATTCCGCCGCATTGGAATTTGTGGAGGTGTTGCTTTCTAAGGAGGTACAAGAATCCGTCACAAGTATAGGTATGTTGAGCATAGATTATACGATATATACGGGAGACGAAATTTTTATGGCCGCTGAACGCGAACCTCCGCGATCGACAGTGTCAGCATTTTTGACGTTATCGGCGCGACGAGAGCTGGAGCAACTTGCTGAAGAGACACTGAATGGAGACAAAAGCAGCGCAAAAAAATTAAAAAACTGCCTCTTATAATATTGTAAAAAAAGTTCGTTTGCTGTATAATAGGAGTAAGAAAATGGATCAAGATCCGCTGAATGTTCTTGCTTTTTTTTCGGAAATTCCGCATGAAGAGGGCTTTTCCTTTCGCCAACATACGACGGTCGGCGTCGGCGGATGCGCGCCGCTTGCCTGTTATCCGCGAGGGATTGATGAACTTGTATCTCTGCTCAATTTTTTAACGGAAAGGCAGATCCCTTATTGTGTGATAGGGAACGGTTCCAATCTCCTTGTATCAGATGCCGGTTTTGATGGAATTGTAATCTGCACGCAGCGAGTGTGTTCGATGCAGGCCAGCGGAAATGTTTTAACAGCCGATTGCGGGGCGGGATTATGTTCTGTTTTGGCTTTTGCGGTTCAACATGGCTTGGGTGGGGCAGCTTTTTTTCAGGGCATTCCTGCAACTGTTGGCGGAGCAGTCTATATGAATGCAGGTGCGCAGGGATGCTGCATGAAGGATATTATTCGTGCGGTTACAGCCTGGAGAAATGGGGATATCGTGCAGATACCTGCGGAAGAGTGCCGATTTTCCTATAAGCACTCCCTCTTTATGGATGACGATTCTTGCATTTTAGCAGCGGAATTGCGGCTGAAGAATGAAGATGTGGAGAGTATTCTGTCAGACATAAATCGTATCAAACAGAGGCGTTCGGCCCTTCCTAGAGGGCGGAGCATGGGCTGTGTCTTTCAAAATGCGGATGGAATATCTGCAGGGGCTTTGATCGAACAGTCCGGTTGTAAAGGGATGTCTTGCGGAGGGGCGGCTGTCTCTGATGCACACGCCAATTTTTTGATCAATCGCGGCGATGCGACGGCGCGAGATTTTGTGCGCTTGATCGAGGACGTACGCGCGCGCGTATTGAGCCGGACCGGGGTACTGCTGAAAGAGGAGATACGTTACATAGGAGTATTTTGATGCTACTGACGGGTGATTATCATACGCATACAATTTACAGTCACGGGAAGGGTACGGTCCTTGAAAACGCAATGCGCGCTAAAGAGATCGGTTTACAGGAAATCGCGATAACAGACCATGGCTTTGAACAGCTCGCATTTGGTTTGCGGCACGAAAGGATCCCGCAATTGATCGCGGATTGTAAGGAAGCGAGCCGGCAGACAGGAATCCCTGTTTATGTCGGCACAGAAGCGAATCTTTGTGACGAAAATGGCCGCACGGATCTTCGCGAAGAGGATTATCAGGATTTTGATATTTTTTTGATGGGGATCCATCGATTTGTAAAATTTACGCATTTTCGCGATTTTTGGAATATGTTTGTACGCAATTCGGTCGATACAACGTTCCATATTCGTCCGAGTAAAAGTTTGATCCGTTATAATACAAACGCGTACATTAATAGCATTAAAAAGAATCCGATCGATGCAGTTACTCATCTCAATTATCAAAGCTTTTGCGATGTTGTAGAAGTCGCCAAAGCAGCGCGCGATTATGGCACATACATTGAATTGAACGCCAAGAAAGTGCACCTAACGGATGAGGAGCTCGTAAAAGTACGCGATACGGGCGTGCGTTTTATTATCGATTCTGATGCGCATACAGTCGATCGTGTCGGCGATACAAAATTAGTGGACAAGATTTTAGCGCGCGTGGAGATCCCGCGAGAACGGATCGATAATATTGATGGAAGGAAGCCGAATTTCCGTTTTCGCGCTTATAAGGAGAAACACTCGTAACGTGACAGCGACAAATTTTACACGGGAAATCAAGCGTGAAATCGTGCGCCGAGGGATCGAAAATGCCTGTTGTCGCGCGGCGGCGCTCTCCGCCTTTCTGCGCGTTACCGGCAGTGTGCTGCGAAGCGGTTCATGTGTCGGTTTCGAATTTGTGACGGAGAGTGAGCGTACGGCTGAATTTATCATTGGAATGTTGGAAGACCTGTTTGGGGCCGAGTTAAAAGTTGTCCGTGCAGAAACTGATAAGCGCCGCGGCGGTGATCGCCTTGTATTTCAATGTTTGTCTGAACATTCGCTGTATATTTTGCAGGAACTCGGTATCGTAGAATGTGTCAATGATGCGATCCGCTTGAACATGGACATCGACCGCTACATGATCGAAAACGATTGTTGTAAGAGGGCGTATATCATCGGTGCATTTCTCGGCAGCGGCAGTTGTACCCTGCCTCGCTTGGAGGATACACGCTCCGGCTATCATTTGGAGATCGTCTTTTCAGGACAAAAGACTGCAGATTCCTTTTTGCAATTACTTGCCGATTATGAGATCTTGGCAAAGTACGTCGAACGCAAGGGGACATATGTCGTCTATCTGAAGAATCTCGGTGCAATTTCCGATTTTTTGCATCTTATAGGAGCGGAAACGGCTCTGCAGAAATTAGATGCGCTCGCGAGCGAAAAGGAAGAGCGGAACCATATCAATCGTGTAGCGAATTGTCTGCAAAAAAACTATGATAAGAGCGTACTTGCTTCAGTGCAGCAGATCCGCGCGATCGAAATGATTGCGGAAAAAGTCGGATTGCAGGAATTGGACGAGCCGCTTTGTGAAGTGGCGCAGGCACGCATGGCCGACAAAGAGGCTTCGCTTAAAGAATTGGCAGAACGCCTCGGTATCACGAAGAGCTGTTTGAATCATCGCCTTCGTAAGTTGGTTCGAATGGCCGAGGATCTTTCGGGGGAGGAATAAACCATGGAACGGGAACAATTTACCTATCACAAAAGTACTTATAATGCGTATGATGCACAGCAAATCGTTTTTGAAGCTTCCAAATATAAAAGCGAATTGATTATTCAGGATGGAAATAAGCGCGCCAATGCTAAGAGCATTATTGGGCTTTTATCCCTGCATTTCGTTGCAAATGACGAATATACCATCCTTGCGGAAGGGACAGATGCGCGGCAGGCTGCCGAAGGGCTGGCATCTTATATTGCGGGCCTACACTAAACTATTAGGATTTTACAGATTGAAAAATGAGTGATTTTGTTCATCTGCACGTACACACGGAATACAGTCTGCTGGACGGAGCCTGCAAAGTCAAAGAATTGGTTTCGTATTGTGTCAAAAACGGGATCAAGGCTATTGCAATTACAGATCACGGCAATATGTATGCGACGCTGCAATTTGCGGAACAATGCCGGAAGAATAATATTCAGGCGATCATCGGCTGTGAGATGTACATGACGCACGACCTGCGTATTAAAGACAATACGAGTGAATTCGAACATCTCATCTTGCTTGCAAAAAATAAAAAAGGATATCGCAATCTCGTTAAATTGGATTCGATCGCCTTTGTAGACGGTTTCTATTATAAACCACGTATCGATTACAAGACTTTACGCGAGCACAGTGAAGGGCTTGTATGCCTTTCAGCATGTCTTGCCGGGCGTATTCCGAAACTATTGTTGCGCGGCGACTACGCCGGAGCGAAAAAGACAGCTTTAGAATTAAAAGAGATCTTCGGAGAAGATTTTTATATTGAGATCCAAGATCATGGATTGGCTGAACAAAGAAAAGTTCTGCCTCTTTTACTGCAGCTTGCAAAAGAGTTGGATATTCAGCCCGTTGCGACGAACGATGTGCATTATATCCGGAAAGATGATTGGGAAATGCAGGATGTACTGATGTGCATCCAAACTAAAAAGACAGTCGATGATCCGAAGCGCATGAAGTTCGAGACGCAGGAATTTTATCTGAAATCTCCGCAGGAGATGGCAGAGCTCTTTTCTTATGTTCCGGAAGCAATTTCAAATACACTTGTCATCGCACAGAAATGTGCGGAAGAACCTTGCTTTGATTTAAAGGATAACGGCGATCCGATCAAGGATAAATCTTTGATCCCCGGATATACGCCGGAAGATGGTTCTGACCCCAAAGACTACCTGACTAAATTGACGTGGGAGGGACTCAAGCGCCGTTACGGCGAAATTACCGAGGCCGTCAAAAAGCGCGCCGATTACGAGCTCGGCATAATTCTCGGCATGGGATTTGCCGAATATTATTTGATCGTCATGGACTTTATTCAGTGGTCCAAGGCGCGCGGGATCCCCGTCGGGCCCGGGCGCGGGAGCGGCGCGGCGAGTATCGTAGCCTATGCCATCGGGATCACGGATGTCGATCCGTTGAAATACGATCTCTTCTTTGAGCGCTTCTTAAATCCGGACCGCGTTACGATGCCAGATTTTGACGTCGATTTTTGTAATGAACGCCGTCAGGAAACCATCGAATACGTCCGTAAAAAATATCACCCGGAAAATGTGGCACAGATCGTCACGTTCGGGACCCTCGCATCCAAGGCAGCGATCAAAGATGTCGGCCGTGTATTGCGCGTCCCTTATTCAGAAACGGACCGAGTAACGAAGCTGATGGACGGTAAATCCACGATCAGTGAATTGTTGGGACGCAATATCGATGCATTGCGTCAAAAGGCTGCGGTAGAAGCGGACGAGGACAAGAGGAACGAGATCCTTAAAAAAGTTGACGAACAGGAAAAGAAGCGCAATCCGGAATTCATCGAGCTGTACGAAACGGATGAGCAGTTGCACCGCGTCATCGATATGGCGCTTCGTTTGGAGGGAATGCCGCGCAATACGTCTATGCATGCGGCAGGCGTCGTCATTTGCCGTAAGCCGATCGCCGATGCCGTGCCGCTCTCCCGAAACGGAGAAGATATCACGACACAGTTCAACATGAAAGAGGTCGAGTCCATCGGCATGCTCAAGATGGACTTTCTCGCTCTTACGACGCTCACAGATATTAAAAAGGCCTGCGATTATATTTTGGAGGATACCGGACGAGTCATCGATTGGGATGAGATCGGTTACGATAATAAAGAAGCCTATGCGCTGATTTCGGAAGGAGATACCGATGCCGTGTTCCAGCTTGAACAAGGCGGGATGAAAAAGTTCATGAAAGAACTCAAACCGGACTGCTTGGAAGATATCATTGCAGGTGTCGCGCTCTATCGTCCCGGCCCGATGGCATATATTCCGACCTATATTGCAAATAAGCTAAATCCTTCGCAGGTGAAATATGATTGTCCGCAGCTTGAACATATTTTGAAAGTCACTTACGGCGTCATTGTCTATCAGGAGCAAGTCATGCAGATCTTCCAGGATCTCGCTGGATTTTCCCTAGGACAGGCGGATCTTGTCCGTCGCGCTATGGGAAAAAAGAATAAAGCAGAATTGATGGCGCAGAAGGACAAATTTATCTTCGGCAACATCAAAGATGGCGGTAACATTGAGGGGGCTGTCAGCCGCGGGATCTCCAAGGAGGTAGCTGCAAAGATCTTTGGTGACATGGAAAGCTTTGCCAGCTATGCCTTTAATAAGGCACACGCGACCTGCTATGCTGTACTTGCTTATCGCACCGCTTATTTAAAGCGCTTTTATCCCAAAGAATTTTTGGCGGCGATCCTCAATAACCGTATTGACAAGATCGACGAAGTTTCAAAATACATTGTCTATTTGAAGGAAAAAAATATTCTCGTATTGCAGCCGGATGTCAACAAGAGCAAGACGTATTTTTCCGTGCAGGGAAACGGCGTGCGGTTCGGTTTGAGTGCTTTGAAAGGCGTCGGCGTCAACGCTACGCAGGCGATCATTGACGAAAGAGAGGAGAAAGGGGAATTTAAAAACTTTGCGGATTTTGTTTTTCGGTGTGCACCGTTTTTGAACAAGCGCATGCTGGAAGGCTTGATTTGCGCCGGCGCTTTTGATTGTTTCGGCATAAATCGTGCACAGCTGTTGGCGGTATATGATGGTGTGCTCGATCGCGCCAACAAGATTGCAAAACAAAAACAGAGCATGCAGATGAGTTTATTCGGTGATATCATTGAAGAGGACATGACGGATATCGATTATCCGAATCTGCCTGAACTGGAAACAAATGAAAAGCTGGCAAAAGAAAAAGCTGTACTCGGCGTTTATGTCAGCGGGCATCCTTTTGAGAAATACGCCGGATGTTTTCATGACTGCTCTTTCTCCTGTCTGAAAATGCAGAATTACGAAGAGGATGAGGAGGGGCATAAAACCTATCCTGAACTGACAGACGGCGCGACCGTCACGATGGGCGGGGTCATCGGATCATATAAGCGCATCAATACGCGCTCCGGAGCCCCTATGGCGTTTATTTCGGTCGAAGATCTGTATGGAAGTATTGAATGTGTCGCTTTCCCCAATGTCTATGAAAAGATCCGCAGCATCGTTATCCCGGATAAGATCGTGCGATTGAGCGGTAAGATACAGCTGGACGATGAAAAAGCGCCAGTCATTATCCTTGACCGTATGCAGGAATTTACCGGCGATGGCCCTGCGGCTGCACAAAATATCGAAGCTTCCGCAAAGCCGCGGGAACATGCGCTTTGGCTGAATGCCTCCGCTTTGACCGAGGAAGAATTTGACGAACTGACAGCGCTATTTTCCAACTATATGAACGGCGATTCGGTCGTTAAGATCAAGCGAGGCGGCAAACTTTACCGTATGACACATATCAACGATTGCCGAGGATTGCGCGATGAGCTTGACTTATACTTGCGTGAGGATGAAATTGTTCGCGTCTGAATTGTTTTGACAAATGTAAACGTCATCATTGACAAAAAATGTTTGAAACGATAAAGATTTGAAGAGTGTGTATGGTAGCCTTTTAAAATGCTTTGCATTTTAAATCGAATCTGTTATAATAGTAAAGAAATAAAATATGTTGCTTTGATCAACGAGCGGAGGAGTATTATGAAGCGAATCGGTGTATTGACGAGCGGCGGCGATGCCCCTGGCATGAATGCGTGCATCCGTGCAGTCGTTCGTACGGCAAAATATTTTGGCATGGAAATCTACGGCATTAAACAAGGGTATGCCGGCTTGATCAATGACGACATGGCTCCGATGGAAATGCGCAGCGTATCGGATATCGTTCAGAGGGGCGGCACGATGCTTCGTACAGCTCGCTGTGTGGAGATGTATACGGTCGAGGGGCAGAAACAGGCGGTCAAAACATTGAACGATCGCGGAATCGAAGGGCTCGTCGTCATTGGCGGTGACGGATCCTTCCGCGGGGCGAAATGTCTCAGCGAACAATATGGAATCCCGACCATTGGTATTCCCGGTACCATTGACAATGACTTGGAATATACGGATTATACGCTCGGCTTCGATACGGCGGTCAATACTTGCCTCGATATCATCAATAAACTGCGTGACACAATGACTTCTCATGAGCGCATCAGCGTCGTTGAAGTGATGGGGCGCCGCTGTGGCGATATCGCGCTTTATTCCGGCATTGCAAGCGGTGCGGAGATCATAATTGTTCCGGAAATCGCTTTTGATATGGAAGATATTATCCTTCGTATCAATCGCAGCCGCGCGAACGGGAAACATTCGAACATTATCGTCTTAGCTGAAGGCGTTTCTACGGCAGAGGAGTTTTCGAAGAAATTGCAGGCAATGACGACCTATTCTGTGCGCGGCACGACGATCGGACACGTACAGCGCGGCGGCTCTCCGTCTATGGCCGATAGAATGCTCGCGGCACAATTCGGGAACCATGCTGTGCGCATGCTGAAGGATGGGATCGGAAACCGTGTCGTTGGGATCCATAAAAATGAAATTATCGATATGGATATCATTGAAGCGGTCAGCATGAAAAAGAAGTTTAATTATGAATTGTATGAGACGCTGCAGATGATTTCTATGTAATTTTGGCTATAGACGGCTGCCTGAACGGGCAGCCGTTTTTTACTTTTCGGGAAATACGTGAACATTCTTATAAAAAAGTACAAAAAAATTGTAATATAGTCTTGAAATTATTTTTTCTCTGTAATATAATAGTAGGGAAGAAAATAGGCTCTGCGGTTGAAAGGCGATTGATTGTACTTGGCAGAGTATAAAATGGAAGGACGGAAACGAAAAGTATGATCTTGACTGTTTGTTTAAACCCCTGTACCGACGTTACGATCGAAGTCGATTCGCTCAATATCGGCAAGATCAATCATGTTAAAAATAAGACGCTCAGCTTTACCGGTGCGGCGCTTAATGTTGCGATCGGCGTGGCACGCCTTCACGGGCAGAGTTATGCGACGGGGTTTATGTACAATGAAAACGGTTCCCTGTTTGAACAGGCACTGGATCGGGAGGGGGTGCCGAGCGTCTTTGTTTGGAACAAGGGCAGAGTTCGCGAAAATTACAAATTCATTGACAATAAATCAATGTTGACTGAAGTCAATGATGTGGGCGAATGTATCAGCGAACACAAGCAGGACGAGCTGGTCGATATTGTCGGGAATCTTTCTAAAACGAGCAGTGTCATGATTATTTCCGGCAGTTTACCGCAAGGCGTGGAAAGCGGTTATTACGCGCGTCTCTTTTCTGTCGCGGCACCGAATACATTAAAAATTGCCGATACTGAGGGTGCCAAACTATTGTCTGCCCTAAGTACGGGATTGGACCTTGTGAAGCCAAATAAAGATGAACTGCAGAGCACTCTTCAACAAGAATTTAAGTCGCGCGATGATCTGTTAAAAGGCTGTTATGCGCTGCTGGACAAAGGAGCTAAGCGCGTCTTACTTTCTCTTGGCAAACGTGGTGCAATTATTACGGACGGAAGCAAAAATTATTATTGCAAGAGCATCAATGTGGCGATCAATTCAACGGTCGGTGCCGGCGACGGAATGGTAGCCGCTGCAGCAATGATGTTGGAGCAGGGAGCCCCTCTCAATGAGATTCTGCGGGCCGGTGTAGCAGCGGGCACAGCTACTGTAACGACTTTCGGGCAAATATCCTTCACAAAAGAAAAATACGACGAAATATTTTCCAATATTAAAGTGGAGGAGTTTTAAACATTGCTCACAGTCACGGATGTTAAAAACGATGCAGAGGTTAAGGTGATTATGCAAATCGCCGAAAGCCAGATCGAAGCCCTTGGTTTTACCGAGCATTCCGTGCGTCATTCCAGCATTGTCAGCCGATGGGCGGGGGAGATCTTGCAAAAAATCGGAGGCGATACACATCGGATCGAGCTTGCCAGGATCGCCGGATATTTGCATGATATCGGAAACAGCGTGAATCGGGCAGGGCATGCGCAGTCAGGGGCGTTGCTTGCCTATAAGATTTTGACGCGTATGGGCATGGATTATCTTGACGCTGCCGAGGTGATGATGGCAATCGGAAATCATGACGAAAAGGAGGGGCTGCCCGTCAGTGATATTACTGCAGCGCTCATCATAGCGGATAAAGCAGATGTCCATAAAAGCCGCGTGCGCCACAACACAACGAGGATGAGTATGGGTGAGCAAAATATCCACGATCGCGTCAATTTAGCCGCAGAGCGTTCTCGTATTGATGTGCATCCGGAAACAGGCGAGATCGTGTTGGACATTCAGATCGATACACAAAAATGTCCCGTGATGGATTACTTTGAAATTTACTTTAACCGCATGCAACTTTGCCGCCGCGCAGCGAATTTCCTAGGGAAGACGTTTATACTCGTGATAAACGGTGTTCGCCTATTATGATAAAACATCATTAAATCGGCCGGCATGATTGGACCGGCCGATTCTTTGTTTTTAGTGCATTACAAAAATCTTCGCGTTTCAATATAATATTTCCATCTCTGCGCACTGATCTGTTCGATTACAGCATAATCCGACGCTGTGTGAAGGATATAATTGTCGCCGAGATACAGGGCTACATGGCCGACCCGTTCGACGCCTGTTTTGTTGTAGCGTTGCGCATTTGTGAAAAAGATCAGGTCGCCGCGCATAATTTTACTGCGGGGAACAAAGATCCCTTGTGTGACCTGCGTTCTCGTCGTCATTTGCAAATTGATTGCTGCGCCGCGATAAAAAATATATTGTATGAGTGAAGAGCAATCATATTGCGTTGCATCAAAATTATTCAACTTTTTTCCGCTTCCGTCATGGTAACGTATTGCGCCATAGACGTAGGGGAATCCGAGCAAACTTGCCCCTTGCCCAATGATCGCTTCTACAGCGGCAAGGGAATGTTTTTGCATTTCATACAGCTCTGTGTATTCCTGCCCGGCGCTAATATAAGCGGTCTTATTTTTATACTTTGTGCGATACCAATTGCCTTCCTTGGCAATCAATGTCACCATATCTCCTTTATTGATTGAACCGAGGGACGTATGATTTGTCCCGGGGCCCGTTCGTAGCTGCAATCCATTGACTTTTGCACGGATATAGGATGCAATATCAACAACTGGTTCCGATTCAGAGGTCGGAGGATCAGTAGGAGGAACTTCTCCTTGTGGAGGTTCCGTTGAGACGTTTCCATCAGGGAAAGATTCCGGAGGGTCCGGAACTGGCCCTGTGGTCGGTTGATCACCGCCGTCAGTAGAATCTTCTGTATCATGGTCACGATCAGAATCGTCTTCCGAGTCATCGGCGATGATGTCACTTTTCTGTTCAATTATTCCCGGCAGGAACCACGCAACGCCGATTGTTAGGAATAGACCTGCGAGAAAGACGGCAAAGATGCGATAGGCTCTATTGATCATGTTCATTCACCTCCGCAACGTATCATAACAAAATTTATACAAAAAATCAAGTTAAAAATTCTGTCATTGCTTCCATATTATAGTTTTGCGAAGTACTATGTCAGGCACAGATCATTCAGAACGAGTTGGTATGGTTTGGATTATTATTACGATTGGGATAACGCTTATCATCGCCGCTACTGTTGCGACAATGATCGCCGCAAGGCGGGCAGATCGACATTTTTTTGGTAAGAGGTATAACGGAAATCCGTTTGTTCGTTATTTTGAAGCAAAAGATTTTCCGGGATTGCAAGCGCAGCCGATTTCTTTTCCGTCTTCATCCGGCATAACTTTGCGCGGATATTTATATCATGCGAAGGGCGTGCAGGTGCGAGCGCTGACTGTGTTTGTTCATGGATTAGGGGCTGGACATCTCGCCTATACAACGGAAATTAACTTTTTAGCGAACAGCGGCTATCTCGTACTCGCTTTTGATATGACCGGATGTGGTGCCAGCGAGGGAAATGCTTTGCTCGGGTTTGACCAAGGGCCGCTTGACGTTTCTGCAGCATTACGATTTATCGATTCACAGCCGAGGTTGGCTCAATTTCCAGTTTTTTTAATCGGACACTCGTGGGGGGCATATTCCGTAATCAATGCATTGCCAAATTATCCGGGCATAGCAGGTGCAATTGCCGTTTGTGGATTTATTTCTGGGGCCTCCAGTGTGGCGCAGAGTTTTTTCGGCAATTTTGGCTTTCTTTCTCCGCTTCTTTCCGGTTGGTTATGGCTATTCAATCGCAAACGATTTGGCAGAAATGCCAATCAAAATGCTCGTTCTGCCTTACAGAAAACAGATTGTCCGCTCCTTTTGCTATACGGCGGAGAGGATAAAATTGTTCGATATCGCGAAAACGGAGCGCGCATTCGCAAAGCTGCGGAAAAGCAAGACAATATAAAATTTCTATATTTTCCCCATAAAGGACACAACGTCTATTTGTCCGACCGCGCGGAAAAGGCGTTACAAACGCAGCTCGGAAATATTCCAAAGACGATACGAAAAGACAAGTTAGCTTTGCAGAAATATTACACTTCGCTCGATTATAAGTTACTGACAGAAGAGGATATGTCCGTTATGAGCGAAATCACAAAATTTTTGGACTCTTGTTTGGAAGGATTTTTTGCAAAATAAAATGGTCCCGGTCAGCCGAATATTTTTTGGCTGACCGGGACTGCGCATTAACTGCGGATCGTCGCGAAGGCTTTTGTCAAAGGGAGGAAGAGTGCTCCGACCGTCACGATCGTGCACAGTGTTTGCGGCACGAGAGCGAGAAAGGAAGCATAAAAATAGGTTATGAAGGTGCTGCCGCCCCATTCCAAGCCGTAATAAATTGGGGTTATAACATCATCGAGCAACGTAAAGCAGATGGTACATAGTGCAGCAATTGCCGTTACAGAAATAGTGCGGGTGAGCGATTCGGACCGCATCCGGAGGCAGGATAGGATACGAGAGCCATTCAAAAGCAGTAAAAGCCCGCAACAGCAAGCAAAGCACACCCACAGCAATATCCTTATGCTTTGAATATCTAAAATGGATAATTTTAAGAAATCTGTCGCTGCACACAGCACGCATGCAACGGCAATGAATATAATTAGAATATTTGTGGTCACAAAGACTGCTACAGCAGAACGCCGTGACGCATTTTTGCCTAGCATTCCGAACAATAACGCAAAGGCAGGATAATAGAGGAGATATAGGGCGATAACCGGCGGATGAAATCCCCATATAAGGCAGCGCAGCAAAGAAAAGGCCGTCGCCACCATCGCACCGGCGCGCGGTCCGAAACTCCACGAAAATGTTAACAGCAGGACCGTGACAATTTCAATGCCGCTGATCGGAAAAAAAGCGGCTTGTCCGCCGATCAAAAGTGCTGTCATGACGGCGCAGAAAGCTATCTCCTTAGCGGTCGAACGCCTTCCGTTTTGGTTTCCTTTCATGTTATGCATTCCGACAAATGGGCCGCAATCAGTTCAGTACGGGTTACCATGTCATCTCCTCGAAGACGAGGGCGTAGGTATATCCGGCTATGACAGGCATGCTCTCTGCTCCATAGCTGCAACTCGCTAACGTGCTTCCATTGTGATTATATGTACCGTAGGTAGGATCGGCATAAATCACACCGTCTTTTTCCAATAAATCGCTGTAAATCATCCAATAACTGCCGCTGTTGACTTGGGTAATATTCTCCGTTCCATTCAGGGAGATGATCATACCATCTTCAATTGTGTAGGAGATCTCTCCAGCAGCAACCAGTCCATCCAAATATTCTTTGACAGAGATCATAGCGAAGTTATCCGGCGCAGTAAATACGACAAGCTCAGAGGTATTTACTGTGATCGGATAGTTTTTTTGCATATCATCTTTCGGAGAAGTACAGGCACCAAACAGCAGCAAAAGAGAGAGGATGCTGATCCAAATAACAAAACGTCGTTTCATTGTGGACTCCTAATCTGATTTAATAATAAAGAAAAGCGCCCGAACCTCAACGCACAGAGGAGGTTCGGGCGCTCGAAAAGACCGAACAAAGTAAGTGCATGCAAACTTACTATCGGCCATCAGCTCCGCGTTTCCGCATCCCCTCGGAAAGGCTGGTTGCAACGCATGGGGCAGGTCTTCCGGCTTACAACAGCGGTTGAAATAGCACAACGACCTTCCCACATCAGCAGTGGTCGAGTGCGCCGCTGAAACGGCAGCGGGGGCTGCGGGGCAATTGGCCCAGACTTCCCTTTTGAACGCCCGTATCTTGTCGGGGCGTACCGTCATACGCATTCAGTTAGATGTAATTGTATCAGCAATGGCAGAATTTGTCAAGCGGATAGAGACTCCTGTCTGATTGGACAGTAGGGCATACATTTTCATTTTGCTGCTCGCCACATTTCTTTCAAGGCGGCAAGATTGCCAGATTGTATGTACTTGATCCGTTCCAATATTTGGGCAGGCGGAAGATCCCACCATTTTAATGCTAAAAGAGCCGCAATATCTTCATCTGAAAAACGCTTTCGTATCGGCCTTGCCGGAACGCCGCCTACAATAGTGTAAGGAGGGACATCCTTTGTTACAACCGCTCGCGCTCCGATAATTGCGCCGTCGCCAATGGTAACACCGGCAAGGATAACAGCCTCAAAGCCGATCCATACATCGTTTCCGATTACAATATCGCCTTTGTTGTCCCAAGCCTTGTCTGCCCAAAGCCCGTGTTCCCATTCCTCATAAAAGATGGGGAACGGATAGGTCGAGAGCGAGCGCAGCGTATGGTTTGCGCTGTTGAACAGAAACTTCGTACCATAGGCGATTGAACAGAACTTTCCGATTTTCAGTTTGTCATGATTGATGGGATAATGATAGAGAACATTGTTCTTTTCAAAATCCCTCGGATCGTTCACAAAGTCGTTGTAGAAAGTAAAATCACCAACTTCAATGTTCGGGTTTGTGATTACGTTTTTCAGATACACGATCGTATCGTCCCCTTCGCGGGGATATATCTTTTTGCTATCCGGAATAGCCATAAATAGTCATCTCCTTTTGAATTTATTTTTTTAAGACTATTCCGGTATATCCAATGCAAAGTTTCACCGAGTTTTCCTCCTTTTTCATTATTTCAAAGAATCAATGATTTCCTGCACGTCTGCGAAGAAACGCGACAGGTGCCAGCCGTCCGCAACGGCGTGATGAATGTTCATTGATAAGGGCAAGACGATTTTTCCGTTTTCCGTTTCGTATTTACCCCAAGTAATAACAGGGGCAAGATATTTACCCTCATCAAAGACGTGTATATCAAAGCTCTTGTACTTCACCCACGGCAGGCAGGATACGTCGAACGTATTTGCAGGAATATCTTTCAGGTCAAACGTCCGCAACTCTTTATAGCGTTCTCTGTCTTTCACAAATCGGGAATGAAACTCAAACAAATTGTCCGAGTATTCCGTAACAAGTTTTACAAATTGCTCGTCGTCTTTGTGGAAGTCCGCATAGTAAGGTGAGATGTAGTCCCAATGAATAAGATTTCCGTTATTATCCCAGCCATACCTGAATTCTGCACGTTGGTTAACTGCTTTCGACACTACCCACATCATAGCGGGGTAGAACTTTAATTCATGTGTACGAGCAAAGGTAATGAGTGAAGATACATCAATATCGACCGTCATGCTCATAACATTGCGCAGGTTGTCGATATAAAAGCGGAAAAGATTTCCTCTCTTCCAAGTGTCAAGATTTACTGTTTCGTATTTCATTTTAACCTCCTAAAATTGTAGTAATTTTAGAAGGCAACATCCAGCCCCATTTTCATATGGATACCTCCTTACAGGTGGAATATCTATATTATACCATCTTTTTACGGGCAAGTAAATCATAAACGATAGACTAAAAGAAAGTCCGGCATAGCCGGACTAACTCTAATTCAATTCTTTTGCCGCCTTTTTAGGGGCGTCGGTGGGTGTGCAAATAGTGTTCGTTTCTGTTATAACAACGCGAACGAGTTTTCCCCAACGAGGGCAGAGAATATCCACGTCTGAACCACTTTCGCCTTTACATAACTTGTACCCGCATATTGGGCATGACGCATACATTTTCATAATTTCATAGTTGTTGTAGAGATGAATATATAAAAATCTATGCTTTATACGAAAGTAATGATCAGAATTATTACAGAAATGAGAAGAATTGCCGCAATGCCGCCTCCGATT
>ERZ1643247.1895-NODE-1895-length-17668-cov-4.108499_pt1 | contig 17668 bp, 15 predicted proteins | sample MGYA00579264_ERZ1643247 | MGnify/ENA primary metagenome ERZ1643247 (study PRJEB29033, sample SAMEA4952262) | chicken gut metagenome | biome: Broiler Chicken; feature: Gastrointestinal Tract; material: Caecum | place: Ireland | collected 2018 | study: Broiler... | reverse complement strand
CCGGAACAAGGATGTACTCGGAGAAGCCGCCGATGGTTCCGGCCCGCCGGGTGTCTCCCGTGGCGAACAGCGGATAGGGATACACCCTTTCTCCAATCTCAAAATCCGTCACATTCTCTCCCTTGGCCACGATCCGGGAAACCGCCTCATGTCCGAATTCCCCGTTTTCAAAGATCCGGTGCCCCGTGGCCGCGCCGTACCGGTAAACCGCGACGTCCGTGCCGCAGATGCTGGAGTACAGGTTCTGAATCAGCACGTCATTATCCTTCAGCTCCGGTAACGGAAGCTCGCGGATCTCCACATCGTGCTGCCCCTTGTAAATCGCTGCTTTCATGCCATACCTCCATATCATAATTGCTTTTTTCTTGCAAGCCTTATTATCCTGCTGTACAATAAGAGAATCAATCATCAATATCCCGATTTATGTTGGAATAATAAAAGAAGGAGGTGGGAAATGAATACGAAGAATAATCAGCGCTTTCAGGAGACGGAGGTACGGATGGAAGTGGCCATGCTGGATATCATGAAGCACATGGACTTTGAAAAGATAACGGTGAAAAGAATCTGCGAGAAAGCGGAGGTCAACCGCTCCACCTTCTACGCACATTTTGTGGATATTTATGATATGCTGGATAAAATGGAGGATTATCTGGGAAGGGAGCTTCTGAAGAATTATGCTTCCGTTCCTATGGATGAAAAATACATGTTTTCAGAACAGTCCTTTCTTCCGTTCCTGCGGCATATCAGGAAGCACAGCTATTTTTACAGGATCAATCTTCAGAACCGGAAGGCTTATCCCATAAAGCAGGGATATGAACCGTTATGGAGGATCATCCGGCAGCGATGCGAAAGAGCCGGGATTGGTTCCGAGGAGGACATGATGTACTATTTTATCAGCTTCCAGGCGGGCTTTACCATGATTCTAAAGCATTGGGTGGATACCGGCTGCAAAAAGGCGGAGACGGATGTCGCCGCAATCATAGAAAACTGCATACCTGCAGTGCTTGGAGAAGGAGGTAAACATGCGTATTGATTTCGGAAAAATGGAAGAACACAGAGTGCCGGGAATGAACGGCGGAACAGGGGAAATGTCTGCGAGGATGTATATGGGAAAAACGGGAAAATCATCCCCTCCAGAATTCGTCCGGGCGGATCCATCGGCAGGCACAGGCACGATACCAGCGATGACATCAATTTCATCCTTTCCGGCGAAGGAACGGCAGTCTGCGATGGGCAGGAAGAAAAGCTGGAGGCGGGCGTCTGCCATATCTGTCTGAAGGGCTCAGAGCACAGCATTGCCAATACCGGCACAGAGGATCTTGTCATGCTGACGGTGGTTGTGGAACGGTAGACGTCGCGTCGCCGAAGATGGAGGGCAGCTCAGCCGGAAACCACGGACCATTCCGCCTGTGAGAGCAGCTCCAGGGCTTTTTCATAATTCTCTTTTTTCACCAGGATATAATCCGTATTGTAGGTGGATACCGCGAAGATGCTGATGCCGTTTTCCGCGAGCAGGGACGCGATCCGTGCCAGAATCCCGATCAGGGAAAAGTCCAGCACGCCCCGGATGCGGAAGGCCTTCCAGCCATCATCCCGCGCGAGCGTGTGCTCCGGCACAAGCTCCGTGGGACAGACCAGGGAGTTTTCCTCATCTGTTCTGCCGGTAAAGCAGAACTTTGCATCTGGGGAGAGACGGAATTCATCCGTTACCCGGCATACGGAGAAGTCGTGATCTATTTTCTGGATTTCCATAAAAGTTTCCTCGTTCTGTTATTTTTCTTAATGAGATTGAGAAATGGTCTAAAATGTACGGCTGCCTTCTCGAACAACTTACCGGGAAACCAGTCCCGGCCATTGCTTCACTTCATTTTCCGGCATGTTCATGGCATCGGCGATATCTGACACGGACGTTCCCTTCTGATACAGCTTTTTGCCGTTTCTTTCAGGGCTTTTTGGGCTGCCTGTTTCGCCGCTTCTCTCGCCTTTCGCTCTGCTTCCGCTAAAATATTCCTGTCTCTGCAGATCCGGATGGTTTCCAGAACGGCCTTGCAGGTTCGTCCATACAGTTTTACCCGTTAACGCGCAAGCACCCCGGAATATTCCGCCGTATATCCCTCCCCAAGATAGATATCATAGTCTGCATAGGCGCTGATCTGATCCACGTTAAACCAGGGCTGCCGGCGCAGGCGGCTGTACAAGGACGGGGGAGGATTTCCATTCCGGTAGGTGATATATACGTCAATACAGTCCGCTTCCCGTTCAGGAAGAATGTCGCGCAGGATCTCATCCAGAACCTGCTCTCCGGCCATATAGCAGGACAGATCCATCAGCTCCAGAGTGAGGGCCTGTCTGGCGGAGTAGCGGTTTGGGCTGAGAAGCCAGTATTTGTCCTGATTAATCCGCATGGTGTGATCGGAGATGGTCCAGATTTCCGTTTCTCCGCTGCGGTTGGTGAAGGCGATGTCCCACTCATGGAAACTGCCGGGCCGATCTCCGGAGAGAGCGGAATTGGCAGAACGGCGCATGGGAAAATTCCTTTCATTTTTGTGAGGGCAGGCGAATGGCAGATAAACTGATCTGCTGCAACCAGTATAACCTGCGCCGGGGCCATTTACAAGTTCATCTGTCCGAAAGTCCCGTTGGGAGGCTTTCATATAGTTGCAGTTCACTCCGCGCCATTTGCAAAGCCGCGCTTCGCGCTTTCCGCTGCTTCGCAGCTGCCTTTGCTCATAAAGTGGCGCTCCGGGACGATCGTTTCACATTGTATTTTGACCGCAGATCGGCTATACTGAGGGGGAAAGCTGGAGGCGGTCAGAGATGAAATATAATCTTTCAGACAGAGTGGTCAGAGAAATCTCTTTTTATGCGAAAAAGTATGGAATCGAGAAGGTCGTTCTGTTTGGTTCCCGCGCGAGAGGGACGAATACCGAAAGAAGCGATATCGATATTGCCGTATATGGAGGAGATTTTGATTCTTTTTACTGGGATATCAAAGAAAAAGTACATTCTCTGTTAATGTTTGACATCATAGAAGCGGATCAAAAGATATCGGAAGATCTGAAACAAGAGATCGAGAGGGAGGGCATAGTTATATATGAAAAAACTCGATAACTTTTCAAACTGCCTGAATATTCTGAAAAATGCAGATTTTGCATTTGCCGAAAGTAACGATATCTATCGGACCGGAATTGTGGGGCAGTTTAATCTGACCTTCGAACTGGCGTGGAAAGCGCTTCAGGAGGTGATGAGGCTGCATGGCGCGGCAGAGGCAGGAACGGGTTCGCCGAGAGAAATCCTGCAGTTGGGCTATAAACTTGGGTTCCTGGAGGATGCCGCGGTATGGCTGCTGATGCTGAAGAAGCGTAACGCTTCTGTTCATATGTACAATGAAGATGATATTGATGAAATGATTCTGCTCATCCGCGACAGCTTTGTACCCGCGTTTACAGCGTTGGAAAAGACCCTGAGAGAAAAGCTGGACGAAGCCGGGGGCGATTGGGAAGGTTCAGCCTCCGGTACCGTATAATCATGGAATAATCCCTGCTGGCGCTGAGTGCCGAATGAAAAATACGGAATCCGTATTCTTGAAAAAATGAATGCCATTCGTTTATAATAATTGAAAGGCATTCTTTTTATGCGCAGTTTACCGCGCATGTGCGCCTGGCGGCGCACGTTTCTTAAGGGAGATACGGATGAAAAAATATAAGGAACACATCAAAAAACACTGGTACTGCTTCCTGCTCGCCCCCATTTTCATGACGCTGGAGGCGGCTGGGGAGTTCATCCTGCCGTTCATTAACGCAAATATCATCGATAAAGGAGCGGCAAACGGGGACATTCCCTACATTCTGGAAAACGGTTTTTATATGCTGCTGATCGCGGCAGCCATGCTGGCTTTTGGTGTGCTCGGGGCATTTTTCGCCGTGCGGGGATCTGCCCGGGTAGCGGCGGGCGTGCGAAGGGACGCTTTTGCCCGGATCCAGACTTTCTCCTTTTCGGATATCGACCAGTTCTCCACCGGTTCTCTGATCACCCGTGTTACCAATGATATCACCCAGGTGCAGACTTTTCTCCAGACGCTGATGCGCGGTTTTTTCCGAAGCCCGGTCATGCTGGTGGGCGCGCTGGTCATGTCTTTTCAGCTGAATGCGGAAATCGCCATGGTGATTCTGATCGTTCTGCCATTTCTGGCAATTGCCACCTTTCTCATCATCAAAACCGCATCCCCGCGTTATACCGTCATGCAGGAGCAGATCGACACGCTGAATACCGGAATCGGCGAGACGATCACCAATGAAAAGGTGATCAAGTCTTTTGTCCGCGAGGAGTATGAAAAGGAAAAATTCCGGAAAATCAACACCGCTCTGATGGATAAGAGCATATCCGCTCTGAAAATGATGATCCTGATGCAGCCGGTTTCCGCGCTTACCATCAACGTCACCACGCTGGTGGTGGTATGGGTGGCAGGACGGCAGATTATGATCGGAGGCATGGAAATCGGCTCTCTTACCGCCTTTATCACCTATCTTTCCCAGGTTTTGACCGCACTGAATTTTCTGGCGAACATCTTCCTGCAGGGAACGAGGGCGGCCGCTTCCAACCGCAGGCTCAGCGAGGTGATGAACACCAGGCCGGATATCAGCGATGATGGAGCCTCCCGGCGGGAGTACCGCGTGGAGAAAGGCAGCATCGAATTCCGGAACGTGTCCTTCCGTTACTTTAAGAATGTTGGCGCGCCGGTGCTGGATGATGTCAGCGTGAAAATAGAGCCGGGAGAATTTGTCGGAATCATCGGTTCCACCGGCTCAGGGAAAAGTACGTTTGTGTCACTGATTCCCCGCCTGTATGATCCGGATGCGGGGGAGGTGCTGGTGGACGGTATCAATGTGAAGGAGCTTTCTCTGTATGAACTGCGGGAGAGCGTGGCCGTGGTGCTTCAGAAAAATACGCTTTTTTCGGGAACCGTGGCAGAAAATCTGCGCTGGGGAAATGAAGAGGCGGCTGATGAGGAGCTGGAGGAGGTCTGCCGGATCGCTCAGGCGGACAGCTTCATCCGTTCCTTTCCGGACGGTTATGAAACCCAGATCGGACAGGGAGGCGGCAACCTTTCGGGCGGTCAGAAGCAGCGGCTCTGTATTGCCCGCGCCCTTCTGAAGAAGCCAAAGATCATGATTCTGGACGATTCCACCAGCGCTGTGGACACCGCCACGGATGCCGCCATCCGTCGGGCCTTCCGGACGCAGCTGTCCCATGTGACCAAGCTCGTCATCGCACAGCGCATTTCCTCGGTGATGGACGCGGATAAGATTCTCGTCCTGGACGAGGGGCGTCTCGCAGCCTGCGGAACCCATGAGGAGCTGATCCAAAGCTGTGAGGCTTATCAGGAAATCTATTATTCGCAGAAGGAGGAAGGCCATGAATGAAGCGACTGTCCGTAAGGAGGAACGAAATGCGCGCCTGGAGGCGAAATATGGCGGCCTGACGGGCAGCATGGGAAACGGGGAAAAAAGACAGATGAACGTGGGGAGAAACGCCGGCCGCGACCGCGCCATGGCAGCATCCGGCCGCCCGAAGGACCTGAAGGCGTCCGTGGGAAGGCTGATCCGCTATATCGCCGGAGAAAAGGTGCTGATCATGACGGCAGTTTTCTGCTCCCTGCTCTATACCGTTTCTTCTCTTGCGGCCTCCTACCTGCTTCGTCCGATTATTAACCGGTTCATCTATTATGATGCGGATTCCGCCGATCTCGCGGCCAGGATTTCCGGGCTTGCGGGATGGCTCTGTCTGCTGGCCGTCATTTATGCCGTTTCCGTGATCACCCAGTGGCTGCAGCAGAGGCTGATGCTGCAGGCTTCCCAGCGCACGCTGGTGCATATGCGTTCGGAGCTTTTTGACCGGCTGCAGAGCCTTCCGGTGCGCTATTTCGACACCCATGCGGCGGGAGATATCATGTCCCGTTTTACCAACGATATCGATACTATCGGAGAAATGCTGAACACCACGCTGATTCAGATCATCTCCGGCGCCATCACCATCCTTGGAACCATCGTGCTGATGCTCTACACGAGTCCGGTGCTCGGGGCCATCACCATCGTTGCCACGCCGCTTCTGACCTGGATGAGCAAGGTGATCATGCAGAAGGGCCAGAAGGCCTATTCCCGGCAGCAGAGGGGGCTTGGCATGCTGAACGGCTTTACGGAGGAGATCATTTCCGGTCAGAAGGTGGTCAAGGTGTTCAACCATGAGGACGTGGCACTGGATGAATTTTCCTACCTGAACGATAACCTGTGCGCCGCCCAGGAGCAGGCCCAGTTTCGTTCCGGCATCCTCGGCCCTGTGACGCATCAGCTCTGCAACATGGTATATGCCATTTCCGCCTGTGTGGGAGGCATTCTGGTGGCCGTGGGGCGCTTCGATGTAGGAGGCCTTACTGTATCTCTGAACTACACCCGGCAGTTTAACAGGCCCATCAATGAGGTCTCCATGCAGATGAACACCGTTTTTTCCGCCCTCGCCGGTGCCGAGCGGGTCTTTGAAGTGCTGGATACTCCGCCGGAGGCGCCGGACAGGGATACTGTTCCCCTTAAGAAAATCGACGGCTATGTGGTTCTCGATCATGTGAACTTCGGTTATGTGCCTGAAGTGACCGTGCTGCATGACCTGTCGCTTTACGCAAAGCCCGGCCAGAAAATCGCCTTCGTGGGTTCCACGGGAGCGGGAAAAACCACAGTCACCAACCTGCTGTCCCGTTTTTACGATGTACAGGAGGGAACGATCACCATTGACGGCGTTCCCATTGAGAGGATTGACCGTTCCTTCCTGCGAAAGAACATCGCCATGGTGCTTCAGGACACTCATCTTTTTACCGGAACGGTCCGGGAAAACATCCGCTATGGCCGCCTGGACGCCACCGATGAGGAGGAGGTGGAGGCGGCAAAGGTTGCGTCCGCCCATTCCTTCATCGAGCAGCTGGAGAACGGATATGATACGGTTCTGGAAAACGACGGCGCCAATCTGAGTCAGGGGCAGCGCCAGCTTCTGAACATCGCACGGGCTTCCATTTCCCGCGCGCCCATTCTGATCCTGGATGAGGCAACATCCTCCGTGGATACCAGGACAGAGCGTCACATTGAGGAGGGCATGGACGCGCTGATGGAAAACCGGACCACCTTCGTGATCGCTCACAGGCTTTCTACCGTCCGCAAATCCAACGCCATCATGGTGCTGGAAAAGGGGCGCATCATCGAGCGGGGCACTCATGAGGAGCTCCTCGCCGCGGGCGGAAGGTATGCGGATCTGTATCATGAGATTATTGAGCTGGAATGATTGCTGTATTCACAGACTGTTCCGCATTTGGGGATTTTTTCACAAATTTTTCGGGAACCTGTGGATAAAAGAGGCTTAATTTATACTGGAAGGGAGAATTATATGTTTTCAGATAATTTTACGCATTATGCGCAAACCGCTTTTACAAACCGCCTTCCTCTGCTGGGGAAAACAGGAGAAGCGGTCTCAGAGCAGCTTTCAGCCTGTCCTGAAGGAATACGGGAGTTATTGCAGTTTTATTATGGCTTCATGCCCCTGTCGGATGCCTTTACCTATGATTTTGATCTGTTTTACCGTTACGCTGCCCATGCCGCTTCCCTGCGGAGGACGGAAGCGCGCTGCGCTGCCCTTCCGGAGGAAATTTTTCTGCATGACGTGGCCTGGTACCGGATCAATTCAGAGAAAATCGTGGACTGCCGTTCTTTTTTTCAGGAGCAGGTATCCCCGCTGATTCAGGGGCTGGATGAAACGCAGGCGGTGCTCGCCGTCAATTACTGGTGCGCTTCCCAGGCTTCCTATGAGGCCAGCGACGAGCGCACCCAGTCGCCGCTTTCCGTCTATCGTTCCGGAAGCGGACGCTGCGGGGAGGAATCCACCTTCCTGGTATCCGTGCTGAGAAGCGTGGGAATTCCGGCCCGACAGGTGTATGTGCCCCGCTGGGCGCACTGTGATGATAATCATGCCTGGGTGGAGGTTTATGTGGAGGGAACCTGGCATTTCCTGGGAGCATGCGAGCCGGAAGAGGTGCTGGACAGGGGCTGGTTTACCAACGCGTCCACAAGGGCGGTTCTGGTATATGCCCGTACCTTCACGGATTATGGTGTGGAAAATCAGATCGCGGGCAGAGACGGCTGTGTGCGTTTCCTGAATGTGACGGAGCATTATGCGGAAACCAAAAATCTCCGCATCCGGGTGACGGATGGAGAAGATCGTCCCATATCGGGCGCTTCCGTGAGCGTCGAGATCCTGAACATGGCGGAATTTTGCAGCGTGCTCACGCTGACCACGGGAGCGGACGGAACAGCAGGTCTCACCATGGGGCTGGGAGATGTTCTGGTGCGCGCCTGGAAGGATGGCCTGTGTGCGGAGACGCCTGTCGGGGCGGAAGATAGGGAAATCCGTCTGAAACTGACGGAAGCGCCGGAGAATATGCCGTCCGGCAGGACCGAGCTGGAGATTCGTGCGCCGAAGGACGGCGTGACGCCATGGCCCGTGCCGGAGGCCGCGCAGAAGGCTGTCGGACGAGCGCGGCTGAAGGAGGCGGATACTGCGCGGGAACGGAAGCTTTCGGCCTTTCGTGAGGAAGCGGCCCGTGCGGCTGAGAGTTATCCTGACGAAGCGGATATTTTCCTTCGCGCAAGAGGAAATGTTGCCGGTTTGAAGAAGTTTCTGGACGGAGAAGACTGGAAACAGGAGCGGAAGGAGCTGCTTCATTCCCTTTCGGACAAGGATTTCCGGGATCTGGATCCGGAGATTCTGCAGGAACAGCTTCGGCAGCTCGCACCCCTTTCTCCGGACGTTCAGCAAAGGATGGCATCCGGAGCACAGACAGATTCCGCTTCCAGCCGGGAGGTTTTTGTGCGCTGCTGTCTCTGCCCCCGTATCGGCATGGAGGAGCTGACCGCCTTTGCACCGGCGGTAAAGGAATTTTTCCCCGGGCAGGAGCGGGCGGCCTTCCGGAAGCGGCCGGAGTGCATCTGGGAATGGGAACAGGCTCATTTAAAGTATCTGCCGAGTGAGGATTATGACACGCTGAAGATTACCCCTCCGGCAGCACTGCGCGGTCTCTGGGCGGATGAAACGGGAAAGCGCACGCTGTTTGTGGCCATCTGCAGAACCCTCGGCATCCCTGCCCGCCTGAATCCCGTTACAGGGCAGGCGGAATATCTGACCGGCAATGAGTGGAGAGAGGTTTCCGGGGAGGCGGGAGCGGCCGGGGACGGACCCGAAGAGGCCGTTACAGACCGGAGCCACAGTGACAGCGCTTCTGCCCGTCTGCTCCTTCTGACATCGCCGGAGGACCCCTGGAGCTACGCTCAGACCTGGTCAATCGGAAGGCTTTCCGGGATGGGATATGAAACTTTAAATTATGAAGGAATTCATCCGGAAAACGGCCGGATGGAGCTGCGCCTGAAAAGCGGGATCTATCGCCTGATCACCACGAACCGGATGCCAGGCGGCAGCCAGTACGCATCCATCATCTGCTTCCATCTGAAGGAGGGAGAGGAAAGAACGCTGGAAATGAAGCTGCACAGGCCTGAGCTGAAGGATCTGCTGGTGAAAAATCCTCTGCCTGCCTTTACCCTGCAGGATGGCGGAGGTAATACGGTGGACTCCGCATCCCTTCTGAACGGCGCGAAGAGTCTGCTGATTTTCGTGGAAGAGGGAAAGGAGCCCACAGAGCATGTGCTGAACGAACTGCCCGCCGAAAAAGAGCGGATGGAACGCCTTTCCTGCCGTCTCATTCTCGTAGCGGATTCTACGGCTTCCCTGGAAAATCCGCTTCTGAATCGCACGGCCGATGTTTTTGAAACAGCGGAGGTCTATTTTGATGAAGGTCTGGAAAATGCAGAGCCCGTTGCCAGAAGAATGTACGTTGCTCCTGACCTGCTGCCCCTTCTCGTGGCGGTGGATGAGCAGGGCTGCGGGATCTATGCCTGCAGCGGCTATCATGTGGGGAGCGTGGGGCTGGCGCTGAAACTGCTGGAGATGGGGGAGTAAAACTCCCCATAAAAAGGGAGGATGCCAGGTAAGTTACCTTACCTGGCATTATTATGAAAAAGCTATTTAAAAGTTTTGGTGTATCTCCACACTCGGTATACACATAAGAAGAAATGCCCTTCGGCTGACTCGCGGCAGTCCGTGCTTTCAACTTATGAATACAGTATAACCGGGAGAAGTAACAAAAGCTTGTTAGGTGGATGAAATTTTTTTAAAGGATATATGAACAATATATGAACGTCATCCGCATTCCGTTTTACATCTTCTCCGGTTCCGGATAATCAACCCCGAATGTCTCCACCGTCATGGTTTTGATCTTCTGCTCTTCCAGCGGTCGGTCGGAATAATCGGTTCTGGTTTCCGCGATTTTATTCACATTTTCCATTCCCTCGATGACCTTTCCGAAGGCCGCGTAAGCGCCGTCCAGATGGGGAGAGGTCTTGTGCATGATAAAGAACTGGCTTCCGGCGGAGTTGGGGGCCATGGTGCGGGCCATGGAAAGTACGCCTTCCGTGTGCTTCAGATCATTCTTTACGCCGTTCTGGGCAAATTCTCCCTTGATGGAATATCCGGGTCCGCCGATTCCGGTTCCCTCCGGATCGCCGCCCTGGATCATGAAGCCGTTGATGACTCTGTGAAAAATCAGGCCGTCATAAAAATGACGGTTGATCAGGCTGATGAAATTATTGACAGTGATGGGAGCGGTTTCGGGATAAAGCTCCGCCCTGATCACGTCGCCGTTTTCCATGGTAATAGTAACAATGGGATTCTGTGCCATAATATAGAACTTCCTTTCTTTGTACATATTTTTGCGGCCTGCGCACGTTCTACCGTGCCGCCCCGCTTCGCGGGGATTATACCGGGAATCCACGGCTTGTGAAGAAAATGCCGCCTGCGGCGTCGCTTTCTTCCCTGCGCGCGTGGTATAATGATTGCGCGCATGGTCTTATCAGTCATTTATTGTATCGGAAAGAAAGGAAAACGTAAAGAGAAGTTGAAGAAAATGCTGGAAAAAGTCCATATTCTGATTGTGGAAGAGAGCCAGGAAACGACGGAGCAGGCAAAGCTGCTGACAGAGCGGCTCCGGGCGGAAGGAATAGAGGCGGAAGAGATACGGGCGTCGGGAGAAAAGGCGAAAGAGGCAGGAGTGGGAAAAACAGGGACGGCAGAAGGGGAGATGTGGATCACGGACTGCCCGGAGGCGGTGCGGCGGCTGGCTGGCGATGGCTGCCGGATTCTTCTGTATCTGACGGAGAAGAGCAGAGCGCTTCCCCTGGGGGAATATCCCTATGCCGTGGAGAGTCTGGAGGGGATCGGCGCGGAGGAACTGGAGGGTATCTGCCGACGCCTGTCGGGAAAGCCCTGGGAGATTCTGCGCACAGAGCGGCTGATTGTGCGGGAACAGAAGGAAGAGGATCTGGACAGTCTGTATGAGATCTATGCCCATCCGGACATGACCGCTTTTATGGAAGGGCTTTCTGCGGACAGAGAGGAGGAGCGGGAGCGGCTGATAAGCTATATCCGTACCGTATATCCTCTGTACGGCTTTGGCCTGTGGATGCTGGAAAAAAGAGAACCGGAGAGAAGGGAAAAAGGAGGCTGCACGAAACAGTACGGAGAAGAGGCTTTGGGCGGCCGTCCGGAGCGGGCCGGAGACTGTATAGGCAGAGCCGGATTTTTCTGGCGGGAGGACGCTGTGGCGCCGGAACTGGGCTTTGCAATTCGGAAAACGGAGCAGAAAAAGGGCTATTGCCTGGAGGCGTGCCGTGCCATTCTGAAATATGGCTTTGAGGAACTGGACTTTTCAGAGGTACAGGCGCTGACACGGCCGGGAAACCGGGCGGCGGAGGCGGTGCTTGCGCGGCTGGGCTTCCAGAAGAAAGAAATTACGGAAGCGGACGGGGCTCTGGCGGTGCGCTGGCTGCTTCGGAGGACTCGATGAACATGAGAGTGAAGCTGATCAGAAGCAGGGCGCAGGAGAGCCAGATGGTACGGCTTCCCAGAAGAGGAAGGCACAGGCCGCTCAGCGCCGCACCCGCCGCGAAGCAGAGGATGATGCCGAAGTAATGCGCGGCTTTTCCAAACGTCTGTCCGTCCTTTTCATGAAAACAGAGGAAGAGGGCCTCCACGCCGCTTCGCAGGTTGCCGATACACATGGTGCTGGCAAAGGCGTATCCGTCCACCTTGCGGAAGGCCTGCACCTGCATGGCGCAGGAAAAGGAAACCAGGGCATTGGCGAACATATTCCATTCCTCCGGGAAAAAGCCTACCAGAAACAGGAGAAGGATCTCGATCATCAGAACGGACTGCCGCCAGTGCATGCGGCGGGAAGCCTGCCGGCAGCGTCGGCGGATATACTCGGCAAAAGCGACTCCGAACGCGAAGAACAGCAGGGGTACCAGGTAGCGGAGGGCCGCGGCTCCGTTCCCCTCACACAGGTTCGTGCTGAGAAGGACGATGTTTCCGGTCTGGGCGTTGGCAAAGACCCGGCCGCGGAAAAGATAGGTATAGGCATCCTGCAGGCCGCCGGACAGGGACAGAAAGGCGGCGGTCAGAAAGGCCTCCGACATCTGTCCCCTGGGCCTTCGGCCGGTTTTTATGTACAGAAGCTTCTGCAGAGAGGTTTTCATGGGTTTTCTCCTTAAGGGCTGTCTTGTTTTTTGCGCCGGAACCTATTATACTTGGCATGTTGCGGGATGTAAAAACGTTTATCGGCATGACCGCGATAGCAAATTGATATGATCAAAAGAAAAGAAAGCATCGAAAAAGGAGACGGAAAAAAGGCTGCCTTCCGGATGCGGAAACGGAGAAAACAAATGAACAGAGATCTGACAGTGGGAGAACCGCAGAGCGTATTGTGGAGATTTTCCATCCCCATGTTTGTGAGCGTGATCTTTCAGCAGCTCTACAATATGGCGGACAGCGTGATAGCGGGAAAGTTTGCGGGAGAGGATGCGCTGGCTGCGGTCGGAGCCTCCTATCCGATCACCATGATTTTCATGGCGATTGCGGTGGGAAGCAACGTCGGCTGCTCGGTCATCATCTCCCAGTATTTTGGGGCAAAATGGTTTGAAAAAATGAAAACGGCAGTCTACACCACGCTGCTTTCTTCCACGGTGCTGTCTGTGCTGCTGACGTTTGCGGGACTGCTGGGGAGCCGCTGGATGATGACCGCCATCAATACGCCGGAGAATATTTTTGCAGACGGCGATCTGTATCTGCGGATCTATATCGGAGGCTTCGTTTTTCTTTTCCTGTATAATGTAGCCACGGGAATTTTTAATTCCATGGGAGATTCCAGGACACCTCTGTACTTCCTGATTGGTTCCTCCCTGGGAAACATTGTGCTGGATCTGATCTTCGTGGCGGTTTTTCACTGGGATGTGGCGGGCGTGGCCTGGGCCACCTTTATCGCTCAGGGAATCGCCTGCGTGCTGGCGCTTCTGGCGCTGCGGAAGCGGCTGGCCTCCATCCGGACGGAAGGGCGGGTGGAACTGTTTTCCTGGAACATGCTGGGACGGATCAGCCGGATCGCCGTCCCCAGTATTCTGCAGCAGAGCTTCATTTCCGTGGGAAATATTTTCATCCAGGGCCTGATCAATTCCTACGGGTCCTCGGTCATAGCCGGCTATTCCGCAGCGATCAAGCTGAATACCTTCTGCATCACCAGCGTCACCACCCTGGGAAACGGAACCAGCAGCTTTTCTGCCCAGAACCTGGGCGCGGGGCGGCAGGACCGGGTGCGGGCAGGACTGCGCGCTTCCATCAGGCTGGCGCTGATTCTGGCGGTTCCCTTTTTCGCCGCCTTTTTCTTCGGAGGACGGCTCATGCTTTCCCTGTTCATGAATGAGGAAAGTACGGTGGCCATGGAGACGGGACTTCTGTTTCTGCGGATTGTGTCTCCCTTTTACTTCGTGATCTCCATCAAGCTGATGGTGGACGGCGTTCTGCGCGGAGCAGGCGCAATGGGGGCTTTCATGACAGCCACCTTTACGGATCTGGTTCTTCGCGTGGTGCTGGCTTACCTGTTTTCCCCCTTCCTCGGAACGACTGGAATCTGGCTGTCCTGGCCCGTGGGCTGGATCGCTGCGGCTGTGCTTTCCGTTTTATTCTATAAAAAGGATGTCTGGACAGGGCGCTCTGTGACCGTAGAGGACAGATAAGGGCACCGGCGGGAAAAGCGGATGGAGAAGATTGAAAAAATCTCCTTTTTTCTCGCGGAATCGTCCGTTTTTGCGCTTTTTCTTTTCTTGACAGAAGAAAGGTCATTCATTATAATGTAAAGGACACTTGTTTTACAGACTGTTCTGCACGAGGAGCGCGAAAAGGGCGCGGGAAGCAGACAGCATTCAGAGAGGAAAGGTTTTCATGAGCGACGCGGACCCTGACGGGGAAACGAACCATCATAATATGAGATACAGCACAGATAAAGGCATGGTCTGCCTGTCCTGACGGACAGCAGGCTATGCCTTTTTGCGCCTGAAAACCGGAACGAAAAAGAGAAAAGGAGAGAAATTTCAGTGGGTTCTATTGTTGGTAAACTATTGCTGCAGGTTGTCCTGATCGGACTGAACGCGTTCTTCGCGGCGACGGAGATCGCGGTTGTGTCCCTGAATGCGACAAAGCTGAAGAAGATGGAAGAGGAAGGCGACAAGCGGGCGAAGCGGCTTCTGAAGATGGTGGAGACACCGTCGGCATTCCTGTCCACCATTCAGATCGCCATCACCCTGTCCGGCTTCCTGGGCAGTGCGTTCGCGGCGGACAGCTTTGCCGGATATATTGTGGACGGCGTCTACGGCCTGGGACTGACGATGATTCCGGAAGGGGTCATGAACAGTATCGCCACGGTTCTGACGACGGTCATCCTGTCTTACTTCTCACTGGTATTCGGCGAGCTGGTTCCCAAGCGAATCGCCATGCAGAAGTCCTTCCAGGTGGCCTGCTTTACCAGCGGCGTGGTAAACGCCGTCGCAACGGTAATGCGTCCGGTGATCTGGCTGCTTTCCGTATCCACCAACGGCATGCTGAAGCTGCTTCGCCTGAAGGTGGAAGCGGAGGAGGAGACCGTGACGGAGGAAGAAATCCGCATGATGATCGATCTGGGCGGCCAGAAGGGCACCATCGATCAGGAGGAGCAGGAGTGGATCGAGAACGTGTTCCGCTTCGACGATATTTCCGTAAGAGAGGCAATGACCAGAACCGCGGATGTGGAAGCCTTCTCGCTGGATGCGACGGATGAGGAGATCATACATACCATCCGTGAGACAGGACTTTCCCGCTATCCTGTTTATGATGAAGACATTAATGATATTGTAGGTACCCTCAATGCCAGAGATTTCCTGCTGGAGAGAGGGGCAGAGCATCCGCGCAGTCTGAAGGAGCTGTTAAGAAGCCCTTACTTTGTGCCGGAAAGCATCCATGCGGACGATCTGTTCCGTGATATGCAGACCAAGAAGATCCATATCGCAATCGTCATCGATGAGTATGGTCAGACGGCAGGTATCATCACCATTGAGGCTCTGCTGGAGGAAATCGTCGGACATATTTATGACGAGTTTGATCCTGCGGAAGCTCCTGAGATGGAGAAGCTCGGGGATAATCTCTGGCGTGTCAACGGCGGCGTGTTTATCGACGAGCTGGCAGAAGAACTGGATATGGAAATCCCGGAGGATGAGGATTATGATACCGTGGGCGGCATGATTTTCAGCTGCCTGCATACGATTCCCGCGGACGGAACCCAGTTCGACGTACAGGTGAACGGGCTGGATATCCATGTGGAGAAGATCGAGGACAGAAGAATCGAAGAGGCGCTGATCAGAAAGCTGCCCTCGGCAGAGCCGGAAGAAGAGGGCGAAGGCGGCGAGCAGGATAAGAAGGATCAGAACAAAAAGGAAAAGTCGGCATAATGCATACAGAAAGGATCAGTCAGCATGATACGGATGATATGCCTGGATTACGACAACACGATTTATGACCATAAGCAGGGAAAAATTCCGGACAGCGCCAGGGCGGCCATCGAGGCCATCCGGGGAAAATGCCGCATTGTGCTTGCCAGCGGACGTTTTTTCAAGGATGTCTGGAATGCGCCCATGCTGGAGGAGATCCGGCCGGACGGCGTGATTCACGCCAACGGCGCGCTGATCGAAGCGGATGGAGAAGAGCTGGAGGAGACCTGGATCGATCCGGACGTCCAGCGGCAGGTGATCGAGTTCGCCTATGAGAACGATCTGTGCCTGGGCGGCCTGTATCAGGGCAGATGGTATACCACCAATAAGGTGAAGCAGACGGAGCGCTGGGGAGGAAACGAGGCGCTCCATGCCAGAGGCCTGGAGGACGCCAGGGAGCTGATCGGCGTCCCCATGCACGGCCTGTTCCTGGACGATTCCGTGGAGGCCGCGAAGCTGATTGCGGAGCGTTTCCCTCAGCTTAGAACCCCGATCATGAGTGAAGAACGGGGCGGAGCGGACGTGCTCCCGGTGTTCCTGTCCAAGGCCTATGGGCTTAGAAAGCTTGCGGAGCACTGGGGCATCCCCATGGAGGAAACCGCGGCGGTGGGCGACAGCATGAACGACTACGAGATGGTGCGCGAGGCCGGCGTCGGCATCGCCATGGGAAACGCGGTGTCGAAGCTGAAGGAAGCCGCGGACTATGTGACCGCGGATATCGGAGAGGATGGACTGGAGAAGGCGTTTGCCTGGCTGGGGCTGCTGTGAGTCGGCGGTGAAGCGGATTGATGCGGCAGATTGATGGAAAAACAAAATACAGACAGAATATTCCGGCCCGGACAAAATGTTCCGGGCTCTTTTTATACTTTTTTTAGAAAGTTTAGATTATATAAATTGTAATCCTTTGGCTGAAGGATTATAATCAGTATCCGAACATAAGTTAACAATGTTAATTGTTGACAATGAAATTATATGAGGAGAGCTATGACGCCGGATGAAATCAAAAATGAACTGTTAAAAACAACTTTTCGCTATTGGAGAGCGCATCTGAATGTGCCGGTGGGAGAGATTTCCCATGGAGAATTCGCGGTGATGCAGGTGATCCATCATTTTCCGAAGGAGCGGCCGGAGGAAAAGGGCATCGGCACGGCCCGGCTCGCTGCAGAGGTGCACAGCTCGCCGCCTGCAGTCTCCAGAATCCTGAACACGCTGGAGGAAAAGGGCTGCATCGTGCGTGAAACGGATCCGGATAACCGGAGAAGGACCCGGATTATCCTGACGGAGAAAGGAGAAAAGATCCGGCAGAGGGGTTGTGAGCTGTCCGGAGACTATTTCGACCGGGTTTTTGACAGGATGGGAAAAGACAGAATGCTTCAGTTCCTTTCCATGTGGAAGGAGCTTGTGGAAATTATGGAAAACAACGAAGCGTAAAACGCTTCGGCATGGAGGTAAACATGGGAAAGCTGTTTCGAGATTTATGGAAACATAGGGCCGCGGTTCTGCTCATCGTCCTGCTCTTAATCGGGCAGGCGTACTGCGACCTGTCTCTGCCGTCTTACACCTCGGATATCGTGGATGTGGGAATTCAGCAGGGAGGTATTGAAAATGCCGTTCCGGAGCGGATGAGGGAAGAGACATTCAATAATATCGCGCTGTTTCTGACGGAAGAGGAACGG
>ERZ1643247.1894-NODE-1894-length-17689-cov-45.267892_pt1 | contig 17689 bp, 18 predicted proteins | sample MGYA00579264_ERZ1643247 | MGnify/ENA primary metagenome ERZ1643247 (study PRJEB29033, sample SAMEA4952262) | chicken gut metagenome | biome: Broiler Chicken; feature: Gastrointestinal Tract; material: Caecum | place: Ireland | collected 2018 | study: Broiler... | reverse complement strand
GGAGCTAAAAATTTTTGGGATAAATTTGCGCGACCGCTTTACAAATTCTTTATATCGTGGTATACTTTATTTATCATACTATATACTGTATCCGGAGGGCGCTCATGAAGTGTATGTATTGTGGTTGTACGGAAAGCAAGGTGATCGACAGCCGTTCGACGGACGAAGATCGCGCAATTCGCCGCCGCCGCGAATGTATGCAGTGCGGCAGGCGGTTTACGACGTACGAGACCATTGAAATGACGCCTGTACTCGTCGTCAAAAATGGCGGCAATCGGCAGACCTTTGATCCGGGCAAAGTGAAGAACGGGATCATCAAGGCTTGCGAAAAGCGCCCCGTGCCTATGGCAAAAATCGATAAATTGGTCGAAGACATCAAAAAACAAGTTTACAATTCTCTGGAGCAGGAGATCTCTTCTAAGCGCATCGGCGAAATGGTCATGGACGGGCTAAAGAAGATCGACGAAGTCGCCTATGTGCGCTATGCATCCGTATATCGGCAGTTTACGGATATCTCTTCTTTTATGAATGAGCTTGAGTCCCTGATGAGGGAAAATCAGCAGAACAAAGATAAGGCAGAACGGAAGCCCGATCGATGAGGGCTTCCTTCTCTTTCTGTAACATAGTTTTGGGAGTGAAAAGCTATGACAAAGCGGATCAATATCGGCGGTGTCACTGTGGGTGGCGGAGCGCCCGTGCGCGTACAGTCGATGACGACAACGCCGACGGTCGATGTCAGGAGCACGGTGGAGCAGATTGTTCGCTTGGCAGAAGCCGGCTGTGAGATCGTGCGCGTTGCCGTGCGCGACGAGGCGGATGCGCGCGCCATTCGAACGCTGCGCGACCATTCACCTGTGCCGATTGTTGCCGATATCCATTTTTCTGCAGATCTCGCGGTCCTTGCGGTGGAAAACGGGGCGGACAAAATACGCATCAATCCGGGGAATATCGGGGGCGAAGCTGCGGTTCGCCGCGTTGCGGAATGCGTGCGATCGCACGGCATTCCGGTGCGTGTTGGGGCAAATACGGGGAGCATTGAGCAGGAGTATCTGCAAAAATACGGCCGCACCGCGCGTGCCTTGGTGGAAAGCGCCCTTCTTGATGTATCCCGTTTGGAAAAATACGGCGTCGAAGACATTGTCATTTCAGTAAAAGCTTCATCTGTGCCAGTTACGGTGGAAGCGTATCGGATGCTTGCAAAGCGAACAAATTATCCGCTGCATCTGGGCGTCACGGAGGCGGGAACGGCTGAAAACGGTATTGTAAAGAGCAGTATCGGGATCGGAGCGCTCTTGTTGGACAATATCGGGGATACGATCCGCGTTTCGCTGACAGATGACCCTTTGGAAGAAGTGATCGCGGCTAAGCGCATTTTGCGCGCCTGCGGATTGGAAAAAGACTATGTCGAGGTCATTTCCTGCCCGACGTGCGGCCGCTGCGAGTGGGACTGTATGGGGCTTGCTCGTCGGGTCGAACGAGCGGTTTTCGGTATTCGTAAGCCGCTGAAAATTGCTGTCATGGGCTGTGTCGTAAACGGTCCTGGCGAAGCGCGTGACTGCGATATCGGCATTGCCGGAGGAAGAGGGAAATGCGTGTTGTTCCGCCGCGGGGAGGCGGTGCAGACGGTTCGGGCAGAGGATGCGGAAACGGTTTTTCTTTCGGCTGTGCATGCTTGTTTGGAGGAGAATGGGAGGAGTCGGCTCGAAGAGGATACAAAGGAAGATGACTGAACAAGAGTTTTTGGCGGCTCTGCATAAACTGGATGGGCTGCGGCATGCTGTTTTGCAAAAAATAGTTGTGGATACAAAGCTTCGCGGTTGTACGTTTGAGATCGTGACGGATCAGGCGTATTCGACGGCGGATGAACGCGCTGCGGCGGCAGTTGTCCGTTCGGCTGTCCCGCATTCGTTGGGAACGGCCGTGCGCATACATAAGTTAGTCGCTGATGCACAGCTTATCCGCCGCAAGATCGTAGAGTATCTCGCGCGGAATCATCGCGCAGCAGCGGCGTGCGTTCGTGCGGAGGATATCGATGTAAAAATCGAGGGGGATGCAGTCTATTTCACTTTCGGTGTGGACGCAGCGGAGCGAGGTTTTTTTGAAAAAAATGAGCAGCTTTTGCCCGGCGTCGAGCGTATGCTTGCGCATAATTTTTGCAATCGTTTTTTTGGTTCTTTGACGGAAAAAGAGAAGGGGGGGATTGTTGAGGACGAGCCGGAAGAAGAGGAAGAGCCGTTTGATTATCGTCCGGCGCGCTCGTTTCCCATCGTGGATTTTGAAGCGATCGACGAGCCGAACGTGCCGAAAGTTGCGACATATTTGTCCGACTGCGACTTTCAGAGCAGTTCCCTGACAATATGCGGGCAGATCGTGCATATCGAAGAGCGCATGACGCGCGCAAAGACGGATGCTTCCGGCGCGGTTAAGGAGGGGCGGCCGTATCTGCGATTTACGATTGCTGACGCGACCGGACGCATGTCCTTTTCTTATTTCCCGCGTAAAAAGACGGCGGATAAGATCCGCGCGCTGCAGGCGGGGGATAGCATTGTCTGCACGGGGGCCAATGAACTTTTCAATGATCGTCTCAGTTATACGGCTCGCTATATCAATCGTGGCGCTCCGCCTGCCGATTTCGTGCCGGAAAAGCGTGCAGGAAAGGCTCTGCCACTGCATTACGGGCGTATTCATCCGGAAAAGATCACCGATTATAATCAGATGGATCTCTTTGCGCAGACTGCTCTGCCGGATGACCTCGTCGAAAACACCTTTGTCGTATTTGACTTAGAGACGACGGGCCTCGTCAATGTACCGGCTCCCGGTCGCACGATGGATGCGATTACCGAGATCGGGGCGGTCAAGATCATAGGCGGTGAGATACGTGAAAAGTTTACGACCCTTGTGGACCCGGAGCGTTCCCTCAGCGAAGAGATCGTTAAGCTGACCGGCATTACGGACGACATGCTCAAGGGGGCTCCAAAGATCGGAGAAGTGATCGGCGATTTCTGTAAGTTTTGCGACGGGTGTATCCTCGTGGGGCACAATGTACAATTCGACTATAAGTTTATTCAATATTATGCCGCGCAGGAGGAATATGCGTTCGAGCATAAAACGTACGATACGCTTTCCATTGCGCAGGGAACGCTCTTTCTTCCCAATTATAAGCTGAATACATTGGCGGACCATTTTAAGATCTCTTTTAACCATCACCGCGCATGGGACGATGCGTATACAACGGCAAAAATTTTTATCGAGTTGATAAAAACCAAAAAATGCTTGCCAAATGCGTAGCTTTATGTTATAATAAACATACTGAATACGTTAGCTTGAGATTGAGAGTGGGTAGCCGCTCTCAAATCTTTTTATGTGCGGCTTTTCCGCACAAATGAAGGAGGCTGTATGAAGGTCAAGCCGGTGCAGGAGATCGAAGAAGCGCTTGCCCCCGTGGCGGCGGCTGTCGGGGTCGAAATTTATGAGGTTGTATTTAAGCAGGGCAAAAATCCTTCGCTGACAGTGTATCTCGATACGGAAGCGGAGGGGGGAATCGATTTGGATACCTGCGAACGGTTTCACAATGCGGCGGATCCCGTGCTCGATGAGCTCGATCCTACATTCGGCCAGGCATATACGTTTAATGTCAGCAGCCCGGGACTGGATCGGCCATTCAAAAAGGACAGGGATTTTTTGCGCAACATCGGTAAAAAGGTCGAATTGAAATTGTATGCGCCGCGCAAAGGCGAGAAAAATTTTGAGGCAGTCCTGCTCGCATATGATCCCGACGCGCGTTGCGTAGAGGTCGACAAGGCGGGAGATGTTTTTAAGCTCAACTTGACGCAGATCGTCAAAATATCGCAGGCGATCGATTTCGACTGAGCGGCAACCAACGAATAAAGAGATTTTCGAGGAGAAGACAATGGTTAGCAAAGAGTTCTTTGAGGCTTTGGCCGATTTGGAAGCGGAAAAAGGGATCAGCAGCGAGATTTTTATCGAGGCGCTGCGCAATGCACTCGTCTCCGCTTATAAAAAGCAGTATGAAGGCGATGTCGGCGAGGTGGATATTCGTATCAACCCGGAAAAGTATAGCATCAAGTACTATACAGTCAAGACAGTCGTCGAAGAAGTCGTCGACCGCGAAAAGGAGATCTCTCTTGAAGAGGCACAGAAGCTGAAAAAGAGCTATAAAGTCGGCGATACCGTTTACGAAGAGTTCGTTCCGAAGGATTTCAGCCGTATCGCCGCGCAGACGGCAAAACAGGTCATCCTGCAAAAGCTGCATGAAACGGAGCGCGACAATACGCTCAATGAGTTCAGCGATAAGAAAGATGAGCTGATGACCTGTGTCGTTCGAAAGGTCGATGCGAAGAATGTCTATGTTGAGTTGGGCAGCGGTCAGATCGAAGGGATCATGCTCCCGCAGGATCAGGTGCCCGGCGAAAAATACGAGGTCAATGATCGGCTGAAGGTTTATGTGAAAAACATCAAGAGCGGCAGCCGCGGCGCCCAGGTGCTCGTTTCCCGTTCTTCCGTGGGCTTGGTAAAGCGCCTGTTTGAAAACGAAGTTCCCGAAATCAAAGCGGGTACCGTCGTCGTCAAGGCGATCACCCGTGAGGCGGGGCAGCGCACAAAGATGGCGATTTGCAGCGAGGATCCGCAGGTAGATGCCGTCGGCGCCTGCGTCGGCAATAAAGGATCTCGCGTGAATGCAGTCGTCGCCGAACTGGGCGGAGAAAAGGTAGATATTATCCAGTGGAGTGAAAATCCGCTTGAATTTATTGCAAAGGCCCTTTCGCCGGCCAAGGTCATTTCCGTTACAGAGATCGGGGAAAAGTCGGCCATTGCCGTTGTTCCGGACGATAAACTTTCTCTCGCGATCGGGAGAGACGGGCAGAATGCGCGCCTTGCCGCGCGTCTGACCGGCTGGAAGATCGACGTCAAGAGCGAGAGTGCCGCAGCGAAGATGGAAGAACTGCATCGCGCGGAAGAAGAATCCGCTGAAGCGGATGCTGCGGCGGAAGAAGCTGCTGCGGGGAAGGAAGAGTAGGGGCTTTGTTCTCGATCGATCAGAAGGCGAGGGGTTTTGCATGAAAGTCAAAAAGATTCCGATGCGCATGTGCATAGCCTGTCATGAAATGAAGGCAAAAAAGGAGATGCTCCGCGTCGTCAAGCCTAAGGAAGGGGATGTTTTTATCGACTTTTCGGGTAAGGCGGCGGGACGAGGCGCTTATATTTGCAACAATCCGGAATGCATCAAAAAACTCCGCAAGGGACGGTTGCTCAACCGCGCATTTGCTGCGGAGATCCCGTTGGCTGTATACGATCAAATCGAGGAGGACTTCTTTGCAAAGAAGTAAAGCAGAAAGTTATATCGGTTTCTGCATCAAAGCCGGCAAGCTGACGTGCGGGTTTAATGCGGTGCAGACGCTGAAGAAGGGAGTCTATCTCCTGCTGTTATGTTCGACGGCTTCCCCCAATGCAAAAAAGGAGGCAGAAAAGCTCTGCATAAGGTTTCGCTGTACGATCGTGGAATCGTGCGGCAAGCCGCTGGAAGATATCGTTGGGCGGGTCAATTGTAAGTTGGCCGCAGTGAGAGATGAAAATCTGGCAAAGGCAATTTTGTCGGTTACGGATGACAATTTTAGAAAATATTCGGGAGGCAACATTTAGCAACATGGCTGAAGCAAAGAAAAATTACTCGAACATCGAAACGATCGGATCACTTTTAGGGGCGGAAGGGATCGGATCGTTGTTGCGCGAGGTGCAAGGTACCGAAAAGAAAGTGGGAGACATCTTGCGCAAGCTTTCCGACTTGGAAGCTGCGGCGCGTGTCCGCGCGCAGGAAGAAGCGGCCCGTGCCGAGGCGGAATTTGCGACAGAGACGGTATCTGCCGCGGAATCGAGTGCAGAGCCGATACAGGAGGAGCCTGTAACGGAGAGCAGCACTGAGCCGCGTACGGAAGCCCCTGCAGCGGAACAGGAGGCTCCGGTTCCGGTAAGCGAAGCCAAAAAAGAAACGCCGGTCAATATTGCTGCAGCTCCGGCGAAAGAAAAACAGCCGGAAGAAAAGACTGAGCCGATGCCGGAAGAGAATGTTCAGGCGGAGGCTGCTGTGGCCGTTCCGCCCGAAACGTCTGCGCCTTTACAGGCAGAGAAGCCCGCATCGGCACCGAAGAGTGAAGGCGGGCCGCAGATCCGTACGCAGGTGCGCGGCGGCGTAGAAGAAAAGGTCATCCGCACACAATATGCAGACCGCCGTGCCGCTCGCCAGGAAGCGCGCGCCACATATGTCAATAATAACGCTGCAGCGCGCCCCGCGCGGCAGGAAAGGCCTTCGTACGGTGCCGCACCGCAAGGTCCAGCGGGTCGGCCGCAGGGTACACCGCGTACCGATCGTACCGGCGGAGCGCAGCTCGCTCGTAATCCGCGCTCCGCGGCAGCTTCTCGCCCTATGGGTGCAGGCCAGCGTCCTGCAGCTCCTCGTTACGGTGCTGCTGCTCCCGTTGCTCCCGCTCCTAAAACATTTACAGCTCCCGCTAAAAAGAAAGCTTCGTACGACAAGTCGTATTCCGATTCCAAGCGCACGGTCAGCAAGCGTGCCCTTGTCAAACAGCAAGTCAGTGTTGAAGACTTCGACGAAAATAAGAGCGGTTACCGCAAACTGCGCGTTAAAAAGCAGAAACAGCAGACGGTGCAGACGATCAAGATCGATCATGCAGTCGTTACCTCCGAAAATATTCCTTTAAAAGTATTGAGCGAAAAGCTCGGGATTACTGCAGTCGAGATCACGAAGCGGCTCTTCAAAGAGGGGATCGCCAAGACGATCAACGACTCGATCGATTATGATACGGCGGCCTATATTGCGAGCGATTTGGGAATCGAGCTCGAATATCAGCCGGAAAAGACGGCGGAAGAAACGCTTGCGGAACTCTATAAAGCACAGATCGTGGAAGACAGCGATGCCGTCGTTCGTCCGCCTGTAGTGACGGTGATGGGCCATGTCGATCACGGCAAAACGTCCCTGCTCGATAAAATTCGCAGTACGAATGTTACGGCAGGCGAAGCGGGCGGCATTACCCAGCATATCGGCGCTTATTCGGTCAATGTGGGAGGAAAGACGATCACCTTCCTCGATACGCCGGGACATGAAGCGTTTACGGCGATGCGCGCGCGCGGTGCATCCGTGACGGATATCGTCGTTCTCGTCGTTGCTGCTGACGACGGTATCATGCCGCAGACAGTCGAGGCGATCAACCACGCAAAGGCAGCGGAGGTCCCCATTATTGTCGCTGTCAATAAAATGGATAAACCGGAAGCGAATCTTGATCGTGTCAAGCAGGGCCTCACGAATAATGGCCTTGTGCCCGAGGAGTGGGGCGGCGATACGATCATCTGCCCGGTTTCCGCAAAGACGGGCGAGGGGATCGACAATCTGCTCGAGTCCATCAATTTGGTTGCCGAAATGCGCGAATTGAAGGCAAATCCGAATCAGATGGCGCGCGGGATCATCATTGAAGCAAAGCTGGATAAGGGCAAAGGGCCGGTCGCGTCAGTCCTCATCCAGAATGGTACGCTGCACACCGGTGACAATGTCATTTCCGGTACGACGACGGGCCGTATTCGTGCTATGGTCGACGATAAGGGGCGTACGGTCAAGTCGGCCGGACCGTCGATGGCTGTTTCCATCCTCGGTTTAGAAGAAGTGCCGAATGCCGGCGATTCGATCATTGCGGTTGAGCAGGATAAGCTGCTCAAACAGGTGCTTGACGAACGCAAGCGTAAAGAGAGCGAGGCGATGATCAAAGTGCAGACGCGCGTTACGCTGGACGATGTGTTTGGGAAAATTGCCGAGGGTCAGATCAAAGGGCTCAACATTATCATTAAGGGCGATGTGCAGGGTTCCGTCGAGGCAGTCAAACAGTCCCTTCTTAAACTGTCTAATGACGAGGTGCGCGTCAATGTATTGCACAGCGCAGCCGGAGCGATCAATGAATCCGATATTATGCTCGCCGATTCTGCGAATGCGATCGTCGTGGGGTTCAATGTCCGACCGGATACCAAAGCCAAGGCGCTTGCCGAGCGCAGCGGCGTCGATGTGCGCACTTATCGCATCATCTATGAATTGCTCGATGACATACAGGCAGCCATGAAGGGCATGCTTGCGCCGAAGTACCGAGAGGTGATGACGGGCAAATGTGACGTTTTGCAGACGTTCAAGATCACAGGCGTCGGGATGGTCGCAGGCTGCTATGTTACCGAAGGCAAGATCGTGCGCAACGGCAAGCTGCGCATTTATCGCGATGATATAATGATCGTCGAGGGTGCAGTCCGCCAGCTCAAGCGCTTTAAAGATGACGTGAAAGAAGTTTCCGGCGGTTTTGAATGCGGTGTCAGTATCGATGGCTTTGACGGCATCAAGGTCGGCGATGTCATCGAATGTTATATTGAGGAAGAGATCCCCGCATAAAGGAGGCTCTATGAAATCATTGCGCGGCGAGAGGCTTTCTGCCGAGTATCAAAAGGCAGTATACGAAGTGATTGCAACCAAACTTAAATATAAAACGGATCGCATTCGTGGGATTGTCAGTGTAACGAAGGCGGATGTTTCGCCCGATTTGAAGAATGCGAAGATTTATATCAGTGTGCTCGGCAGAAATGCAGAGGAGAGCCGCACAACATTTGAGGCGATCAAAGAACATGCAGCGACGATCCGTTATGAACTCGCTCATATCATGCATTCGCGTACGGTTCCGGAACTACACTTTTTATGGGATGATACGATGGAGTACGGCGACAAGATCGATCGTCTTATCAAAGAGCTGCATAAAGAGGAAAAAGGAGGCAGCCAGGAGTGACGCTCACCCTGCGGGAAATGGCCGAACGGCTGAAACAACTGAAGAGTGCTTCCATTTTCTGCCACATGCGGCCGGACGGCGATACACTGGGTGCCGCTATGGGATTGAAATATCTGCTCGAAAGCAACGGGACAAAATGTACCGTTGCCTGTGAGAGCAAGATCCCGGATAAGTATCTGTTTTTGGAGGGGATGGAAGACATCGCGCGCGTGCCGGACGCGAGTGCTGAGGCATATATTGCGGTAGATGCGAGCGATACGCATCGCCTTGGTTTTCTATGCGATGCATTCGAGCACGCTAAAAAACTAAAATTTAATATTGATCATCATATATCAAACACGCGGTATGGCGATTATTGCTTTGTCGAAGAGCGCGCGGCGACTTGTGAGATCATGACAGAGCTGTCCTCTTTTTTTGATGCGGGCCTTACGCCGCTTGCGGCGAATTATCTTTTGCTCGGGCTGAGTTCGGATACCGGCAATTTTGCGCATAAGAATGTAACGGAAAGCACTTTTTTGGCTGCAGCTAAACTCACGGCTTGCGGCGGTGATATCCATACCGTTCAATACAACATGTTTAAGAGACAATCTGCGGCACGCGCGTTGCTTTTCGGGCGGACGATGTCGCATATCCGCTATTATTCGGAGGGCAGGATCGCCTTTATTTCCGTCATGCGCGCGCAGCTGCAGGATTGCGGTGCAACGTCTGACGTGACGGAAGGGTTCATCGATTTCCCTCTGTCCGTCGATGGAGTCGAGGTTGCCGTCTGCCTGCTCGAAACGGCAGATGATCGCTTTAAAGTTTCGCTTCGTTCCAAAGGAAAAGCGGATGTAAATGCGGTGGCTTCCGTCTATGGCGGAGGCGGGCATGTATTGGCGAGCGGCTGTATGTTGTCCGGCTGCTTGGAGGAAGTCATCGATCGTTTGCGGTACACAATTCAACAACATCTCGTCGACTGAGAGGGGCGGCGCAGCAGCGACAAAGCCTCTCTTTTTTTACAAAGAATTGCCGAAGGGCGATCGATCAATGAAAAGTATGGAAATGATCAGTGGCTTTATCGATTTGAATAAACCAAAGGGTATCTCCAGCGCGGCAGCAGTCTCCCGGATTCGCCGTTTGAGCGGGATGCCGTGTGGACATATGGGGACGCTCGATCCGATGGCGAGCGGCGTACTTCCCGTTGCGGTCGGAAATGCTTCCCGTCTCTTTCAGTACATGCTTGACAAGGAGAAACAATACCGCGCGGTCTTTCGGTTCGGTGCAGAGACGGATACGCTCGATGCGACGGGTACGATCCTGCGCGACGGACTTCCCGTTCCTTCCGAAGAAGAGATCCGCGCAGTTTTGCCGACATTGATCGGCGAGGTCGACCAGCTTCCTCCCGCTTACAGCGCAAAGAGCGTTGGCGGCGTACGCGCTTATAAACTCGCCAGAGAGGGGAAGGATGTCGCGCTGCAGCCGAAGCGCGTTCAGATCCGTGACCTCACATTGCTCGGGCGCGTTTCTGAGGACTGTTTTGCCTTTGCGGTGTCTTGCGGTGGTGGAACATATATTCGTGCCATTGCGCGGGATATTGCAAAGTGTTGCGGTACTTGTGCGTTGATGACTTCGCTTGTGCGCGAGCGCAGCGGGCCGTTTACTTTAGAGGAAAGCGTTTCTCCGGAGGAATTGACTTCTGAAAATTGGCGAGATCACCTTTTACCTCCGGAAGGCGCTTTTTCAATGCCTGCATTGCACTTTGCGGGCGAGGAAGCGTGGAGGCTGCGTAACGGGCAGAAGTTTGTTTTTGGCGCGACAGACGGGGAATACAAGCTTTGGCTGGATGGGGATTTTTATGGCATTGCGCGTATCGAGGAAGGCATCGTGCGGGCCAAGGTAAAGTTGGTGTAATATGCTCCCGGTGATCGATTATGAGACGGGGCGTTGTGTGCGGCCCTGTGTTTTACTGTTAGGTTATTTTGACGGTGTTCATGTGGGACACCGCCGCCTGATTTCCCGAGCGAAGGAAGAAGCTGCCGCGCGCGGGCTCTGTGTCGGCATAATGACTTTTTATGGCGGTAAAAGCGGCAGGCAGATTTTTGATTTTAGCGAGCGATTGTATTTATTTGAGTCGCTGGGTATCGATTTTGTCTATGCTGCTCGGTTTGATGAAGCATTTCGCGTGACGGAAGGGCAGGCATTTTTGGAACATGTCTGTGCGGCTTTGGATGTCCGGCTGTTTGTTTGCGGGGCCGATTATACCTATGGTTGCGGAGCGTCGGGGAATGCTGAATCTCTGTGCAACTATGCAACAGAGCGCGGCATAGACGCGCTGGTCCTTCCTCTGGTCGGTTTCGGCGGGGAAAAGGCGGGAACATCGCTGGCAAAGCAGCTGCTTGATCGCGGCGATATGAAAGCACTTGCGGCATTGCTCGGTGAAAAGTATTTTATAAGGGGGACAGTCGGCACAGAGGGCAGACATGTCGGAAGGAGGATCGGGTTTCCCACTGCGAATATCCATTTGCCGTCGGAAAAGTACCCGCCGGCGCCGGGCGTCTATGCCGTGACGGTCGTTGCGGCGGGCGTGCATTGCCGAGGCATAGCCAACTATGGCGCAAGGCCGACTTTCAACGATGAGCGCGTTGTGCTCGAGGTGTATGTAGACGGTTATCATGGCGACCTTTACGGAATGCAATTGACGATATATTTTGACTTTCGGATTCGCGATATCCGCAAATTTAACGATGCGGCACAGCTTTCCGAACAATTGCAGAGAGATTTGGAGAAAATACGATGATCAAATTTGGACCGAGCGGCAATAGTGAAAGCTTTTATGCGCAGGGCTATTCGCATACCGAGCAGTCGGCAAAGTTCGTGCGCGACATGGGGCTGGATTGTTTTGAATATTCGTTTGGCCGGGGAGTTCGCATGAGTGAGGCGAAGGCGATCTCTATCGGCGAGGCGTTTGCCGCGCAGAGCGTAGAGATCAGCGTTCACGCGCCATATTATATCAATTTCGCCAACCCCTCGGAGGAGAGCGCCGCTAAGTCTTATAACTATGTCTTGGACAGTGCGCGCGTTTTGAAGCTGATGGGCGGCAAGCGCTGCGTATTCCATTCAGCAACGCAGGGAAAACTGGATCGCGAAGAGGCCGTTGCGCTCACGGAAGAGCGGCTGAAGGTTTTGCGCGATTACATTTATCTAAACGGGTTGCAGGATCTGTATTTTTGTCCGGAAACGATGGGCAAGCTTGCACAGATCGGAACACTTGAGGAGATCGTCCGCTTTTGCAAGATCGATCCGATTTATCTGCCGGCTGTCGATTTCGGTCATTTGAATGCGCGCGAGCAGGGGAGTTTAAAGACAGTCGATGACTATCGCTCTCGCCTCGAATATATGATCGGCGAGCTCGGCTACGAGCGGGTCAAATATTTTCATATCCATTTTTCTAAGATCCAATATTCTTCGAAAGGCGAGGTACGTCACCTGACATTTGCAGATGATGTGTACGGACCGGAATTCGAACCGCTTGCAGTCGCTCTTAAACAGCTTAAATTGGAGCCGTATGTGGTCAGCGAATCGGCTGGGACGCAGGCCGAGGATGCCCTCGCCATGAAGCAAATGTATGAACGGGCAGAAGGCTCGATCATACGCTGAAAAAGCCTTATAAGCATCATGATTCCTCTTAAATTCTATAAAAAAGCGTACGGGAAAATTTGACTTGAAGAGGAAAATTTGATACAATATTTATATGGACAATACGAAAAAAGTTTTCCGTGCGATCGATGCGGATGGGATGCTGACATATAGCCCCGATTTACGGGCATATCTGACGGGCTTTCCCAGTTCTTTCGGTTTTGTCTACACCGACGCGCAGGAGAGCATTTTCTTTACAGATCCGCGCTATGCGGAGGCGGCAAAGAAGGCGCTGAAAAATCAATTTATTGCCGTGGAGATTGCCAAGAATGAAGATACCGTTCTTGACTATATTCGCACGAAAAAAGTGCGCCGCCTTGCGGTGCCTTGTTCGCGCGTTACTCTCCCGCAGGAAGAAAAGCTGCGCAAATTTCATTTTAAGATCGTTGACAGCGATCCAGCCTTTCGGGCTGCAATGGCTGTTAAAAATATGGAGGAGCTCGCCTGTATCCGGCGCGCTTCAGAGATCGCGGAAGAGGCGTTTGGTTCGCTTTTGGGCGAATTGAAAGAGGGGATGACGGAGAATGAGGTCGCAGCGCTTCTTGAATATAAGATGCGCCGAGCCGGGGCTCAGGATCGTTCTTTTGAGACGATCGCCGCTTTTGGTAAAAATACTTCGGTTCCTCATCATGTGCCGTGCGGCGACGTTCTGTGTAAGGGAATGCCTGTATTGCTTGATTTCGGCTGTCGCTGGGGCGGTTATTGTTCGGATATAACGCGCACGTTTCTGTTCGGCAAGAGCGAAGATGCCGATTTTATGGCAGCTTATGAAGCAGTCTACAATGCGCATCGGATCGCGGCGGATGCCATAACTTCCGGCATGACGGGAAGAGAGGCGGACGCCTTGGCGCGAGACAGTTTGGCTTCGCGCGGACTGGATAAGTTTTTTACGCATTCACTGGGGCACGGTATCGGGATCAATATCCACGAGTTTCCGACGCTCGGGCCAAACAGTCAGGATAGGTTAAACGACGGCATGGTCTTTTCCATTGAGCCGGGCGTTTATTTTGAAGGAAAGTTTGGTATTCGTATCGAGGACAGTGTGACGCTGTCCGGCGGTAGAGTCGTAAGTTTTATGCATTCGGATAAAAAGCTGACGGTACTGTAAAAAGGGATCGACGGCGAAATATAGCGGGTTATCCGCACAGAAGAGAGATTTTTTAAGGAGAACTGTTTATGGTTGCAGCAGGAGATGTCAGAAAGGGAGTCACCATCGAGTATAACGGCAACGTCTATGTCGTCGTCGAGTTCCAGCATGTCAAGCCCGGTAAGGGTGCGGCTTTTGTCCGTACAAAGCTGAAAAATGTCGTGACGGGCGCTGTTTTGGAGCAAACTTTTAACCCGTCTGAGAAGTTGGAAAATGCGCACATCGAAACAAAGAAGATGACCTATTCGTATAATGACGGCGACCTTTATTATTTCATGGATGAAGAGTTTAATTTGACTCCGCTCAATCATGAACAAGTCGAGGACGCCCTCAAATATATTAAGGAAAACGACCCTGTTACGGTTCGCTTCTATAAGGGTACGGCGTTCTCCGTTGAATGCGAAAACTTTGTTGAGCTGAAGATCGTCGAAGCGGAGCCCGGAGTGAAGGGGAACACTGCGACGAATGCGACCAAGATGGCTACCTTGGAAACGGGTGCAAAGATTCAGGTTCCGATGTTCGTCAATGAAGGCGAGACCATCCGCGTGGATACTCGTACCGGCGAATACATGGAGCGCGTGAAATAATTGGTTTCATAGTTATCGTTGAAGAGCCGCATGATTCATGCGGCTCTCTCTGTTACGGAGGATGATATGCGCGCAGTGATACAGAGAGTCGGGAGGACAGTACTGTCTGTCGATGGACAGCTGATTTCGGCAATTAAAAGCGGCCTTGCCGTGTATTTGGGTATCGGCCCGGAGGATGAAAAAAGAAATGCGGAAAGCATGGCGAAAAAAATCGCGCAGCTCCGCATTTTTGAGGATGAGCAGGGCAAGATGAATCGCTCAGTCGTCGAGGTGGGAGGAGAGGTACTTCTTATTTCGCAATTTACATTGTTTGGTGACTGTACACACGGCAATCGCCCCAGCTTTATCGGCGCGGCGCGTCCTGAACAGGCAAAGCCGCTGTACAAGTATACGGCAAAATGTCTGCAGGATTACGGCATCCCTGTGCGGATGGGCATCTTTGGTGCGGATATGAAGATCGAGCAAAATAATGACGGGCCGGTGACCATTTTGTACGAATGCTGATAGCGATGTCTTACAGAGGGAAAAGAAATGGAGATCCAGTATTTGGGAACAGCTGCGGCAGAAGGATTCCCTGCGGTATTTTGTAATTGCGCTTATTGTAAAGCTGCCCGCGCAGATCTCATGCGCGAATGGCGAACCCGATCGCAAATGCTGATCGATAGGAGGCTTTTGATCGATTTTCCTTCGGACAGTTATATGCACGCAGTACGCGCAGGAATCGATCTTTCAGCAGTCCGAACGTTGCTCGTCACCCATTCCCATACCGATCATTTTTATGCGGAGGAGTTTGTCAATCGCGGGTATAAGTTTGCTGAGAGTATGCAATCTTCGTCGTTGGATCTGTATGGGAACAGTGAAGTCCTCGCTGTATATCATGAGGGAACGCGCCGCGAGATGCGTGCAGAAGTAGCCGAGAATATTCGCCTGCATGAAACCGAACCGTTCACTTGCTTTCAGACGGACGGCTATGATATTGCCGTTTTGCCGGCAAACCATACTTTGAAAGAACAGGCACTCTTGTATGCGGTGCGCGGGGATAAAACACTGTTTTATTTGAATGATACGGGGCTGCCGAGTGAGGAGTGCTATCAGTTTTTGGCCGATCATGGGTTTTATGCTGATATTGTCAGTTTCGATTGCACATTTGCGGATACGGAAGGACCTCATTCCGGAAGACATATGGGATTTACGGAAAATGAGTTCGTGCGAAAAAAGTTGTACGAATATCGCATTATTCAATCGGATGCGAAGTATTATGTCACACATTTTTCGCACAATAGTGCGCCGTTGCGCGAACGTATTGCTCGAGAGGCTGAAAAGAGAGGCTTTATCGCTGCCTTTGACGGATTGACAATCACAATTTAAATGATTTTTTTCGTATCTCTGAAACGAAAGGAAGAAAATAATACTATATGTAGAAAAAGAGCGGCGGGCTGGTTGTATACCAGCCCGCCGCTCTTTGCAAAGGTTTAACAGTAATCAGATTTGTTCGATGTTGATGACGTTTGAGTTGCCGGATTTTCCGTTGGGATTGCCGCCCGTGATGACGATGCGGTCTCCTTTTTGCACAATGCCGGTATCAATGGCTGCGCGTTTGGCGTGATAGAATAGGACATCCATCGAAGTGAACTCTTCAGAGAGAACGGGGGTTACGCCCCAGGAAAGCGCAAGTTTGCGGTACGACTGCGGTTCGATGGTCATGCCAATGATGTCGATGGTCGGACGGAAACGGGAAACTTTGCGCGCTGTACCGCCGGAACGGGAACAGACGACGATCGCTTTCGCGCCGATATCTTCAGCAAGCACACAAGCGGAGTGAGAGAGCGCGTCGATCGGATTAAGGATCGATACATCTTTATCGTCATACTTATTGGGCAAATGTTTCTCTGTTTCGAGACAGATCTTTGCCATCGCTTCGACGGCCTGTACCGGATATTTGCCGGCAGCCGTTTCACCCGACAGCATAACGGCGCTCGTACCGTCATACACGGCGTTGGCCACATCCGAAATCTCTGCACGGGTGGGGCGCGGCTGATTGATCATTGATTCCAGCATTTCAGTCGCCGTAATGCAGCGCTTGCCCGCGCGGCGGCATTTGTCGATGAGCATTTTTTGGATTTGAGGCAGTTCTTCATACGGGACTTCAACGCCCAAGTCGCCACGGGCTACCATGATCCCGTTCGCGACTTCGAGGATTTCGTCGATATTGTTGACGCCGCTGCGGCTCTCGATCTTTGCGATCAAGTCGATATCGGGGTCGCCATGTTCTTTGAGCAAATTGCGGATATCGATAATATCCTGTGCTTTCGAAGTAAAGGAGCAGGCAATGAAGTCGATGCCGTTTTCCACGCCGAAAATGATGTCATTGATGTCCTGTTCGCTGAGATATTTCAGGCTGAGTGTTTTATCCGGGAAAAACATGCTCTTTTTATCGGAAAGTTCACCTCCGACCATGACGGTTGTCTTTACATCGCGGTCCGTCACTTCGGTAACTTTAAATATGAGCAGTCCGTTATTGAGCAGAATGGTATCGCCCGGCTGCAAGTCGTTGACAATCCCTTTATAGGATACAGCGACGCGCGTTTGATCGCCTTCGATCTCGTCGATCGTAAAGGTGAATTCGTCTCCGTCGTTCAGATTGATTTTGTGATCTTTAAATGTTTTGATGCGCAGCTCCGGTCCCTTTGTGTCCAACATGATGGGGAGAGGAACATTTAACTTTTTTCGGATATCCTTGAGCATTTCAATGTTTTTCTTATGCTCTTCATAGCTGCCGTGTGAGAAATTCAGCCTCGCCACGTTCATTCCCGCAAGGATCATTTTGGAGAGCGTTTCTTCATTGCGGCAAGCGGGGCCGAGCGTGCAAACGATCTTGGTTTTTTTCATGTTTCGAACAAGCCTCCGTAAAACAAAAACTTTTTCTATTGTATTATATCCGTTTTGCGGAAAAAACACAAGTATTTGCCACCAAAAAACCTTGGCAACAGTTGCTGCGTTCCGGTTGACAAATTTTACTGTTTCGTTGTATAATAAATAATACGATCCGAGTTGATTATACGGTCGCGCGGCAGAATATGCCGTGAGGAAAGTCCGAGCACCATAGAGCAGGACGCCGGATAACGTCCGGTGGAGGCGACTCCAAGGAAAGTGCAACAGAAACAGACCGCAGATCATTTCTGCAAGGATGGAAAGGGGAGGTAAGAGCTCACCGGCGCTGCGGTAACGCAGCGCGCCGTGTAAACCCCGTCCGGTGCAAGATTGGGCGTTCGTCATTGGGGCTGCTCGCCCGGCGACCGCTGTGAATATCGCTTGAACGTGCCGGCGACGGCACGGCCAGATAGATGACCGTACGCGACAGAACTCGGCTTATCGATCAAGCTCGGAATTGCAAACAATGACCCGCCGGCATTTCGCCGGCGGGTTTTTGGATG
>ERZ1643247.1893-NODE-1893-length-17707-cov-46.609506_pt1 | contig 17707 bp, 11 predicted proteins | sample MGYA00579264_ERZ1643247 | MGnify/ENA primary metagenome ERZ1643247 (study PRJEB29033, sample SAMEA4952262) | chicken gut metagenome | biome: Broiler Chicken; feature: Gastrointestinal Tract; material: Caecum | place: Ireland | collected 2018 | study: Broiler... | reverse complement strand
TCCTTGGGCAGACCAGTTCTCTGATTGGGAACTATTCGTTAAAATTTGCTCTCTCTATGTATGTACTGGAACAGACCGGTTCCGCATCTGTCTTTGCCGGACTGATGACAGTTTCCCTGCTTCCCACGATCCTGCTCTCCCCTTTTGGCGGGATCCTTGCTGACCGGGCCAACCGTCGGAATATTATGGTATCCCTGGATGCGCTCTCCGGTCTTTCCGTATTGCTGTCATCTCTCCTGCTTCCGCTTGGCAATGAAATCACCGTGATCGGACTGCTTCTGGTTATCCTGTCCGTTTTAGGCGCATTTGAATCTCCGACAGTTCAGGCATGCGTCCCCCAGATGCTCTCCGGTGATAACGTCCTGAAAGGGAATGCAGCTGTCAATCAGATTCAGGCACTTGCATCCCTGCTTGCGCCGTTCCTTGGTAGTATTTTCTATACCGCTTTCGGAATCCGCACAGTTTTATGGGCAACTGTGGCCTGTTTCTTCCTGACTGCCCTGCTGGAATATTTCATCCATCTCGATTATCGGAAACCGGCAGAGAAACTGGGGATCATCCGTGTCGTGAAATCCGACTTTTCAGCCAGTATGCGCTTCCTGTTCCGAGAAGAGCCCGTTGTTTTAAAACTTCTTCTGCTTGCGGCTTTGATAAGTATGCTCCTTGTAGGCGTCCTTGTCATTGGCTTCCCGTTCCTTGTCCGCAATGTACTTGGGCTCTCTGCAGAGCATTACGGTGCGGCTGAGAGTGCATTAGGCGCTTCAGCGATTCTAGGAAGCATCGTTATCGGAGTCGTTGCCGCAAAAATGAAGGTAAAGCATATGCCTTTCATCATCGCTGCAGCAGGATTCTGTTTCTTTCCAGCGGGGCTTGCATTCCTTATGCCACTGTCTGCATTTGCCAGATATCTGGTGCTTCTGTTCTTCTTCTGCCTATGCCAGATGGTCTGCTGTATGTTTTCAGTCTATGCAATCTCGCTTATCCAACAGCGGACACCGGAACACCTGACCGGCAAAGTCATGTCCTACGTGTATACGATTTCCCTGTGCGCCCAACCCTTTGGTCAGATGATATACGGCTTCCTGTTTGATTTCTTCACAGATCAGGTATACTGGGTGCTCATTGTGACCGGGATCATCATCTGCGGGATTGCAGCCACAACAACAAATTTTCTCCGGAAGATGAAGGATATGAGCATCCATATTGACAACAGCTGATCTTTCATGATAATAGTCAAGCGCCTGCTTTTCCGGTAAACAGCAGGCGCTTGCGCTGACAAAGAGAAAGCAGGTAAATCCCGCTTTCCCTTTCTCGTTCTCAAACTGTCTATTCCTGATACCGTATTCGCTCCACTATGGATTCTCTTTTCACATTCCTGCTAAGGATATAGGATAAAGATATCTGAAGGATTGATAGAATTATTATCATAGCTATAATCTCAGCGAAAGGTATATGATAAATATCCAGTCCAAAGAAGCTGTGCTCTCTTCCATAGCGGAAAAAAGCATATCCGACCGGCATACCGACAATAAGTGATACAAGAATGCTGCCTAAAGTGAATATAATCCCCTCATTTCTAAGCATATGGTTCATCTGTTTGTTGGTCATACCCAGCGCCTGCATTACACCCAGTTCACGCTTTCTTGTAATAATACTGATGATCATCGTGTTTGCCATATTCATAAATGCGATCAGCCCCACAAGGAAAAGGAAACCGTAGGCGAGCGTCTCAAACATTCCTAGCGAACTCTCGGATGTCTCCAGCGTTCCCTGATAGGAAGTCAACTCATAATGTTGTTTGTCTGTAAGCAGTTTCTCCAGACCGCTCCTGACTGTCTCACAATCCTGCGCATCGCAATCTACCCAGATTGTGCTGATACTTTTTCCGGAAAGCCCCAGCTGTTCATAGGTCTGGTCTGTTATGATCCAGTCGTAGTTTGTGCTTCCAAAAGCTCCGGACATGACGCCCCGAAACTCTGCCTCACCGCCGGCGTCTCCCATGGTCATGGTAACGGTATCTCCCAGGTCATATCCACTGTCTTCAATAAAGTATGACCATCCGTAAAGAATGTTCCCGTTTTCCGCCGCCTGATCATAATCTACTTCTCCTTTCAGGGATCCCTGATACGCCTCATCTTCAAACTGTTCCCTGTTCAGCACCCCAATAGACGCAAGGTTTCCGTTCTGATCCTTGGTATACATCATATAGCGGATCTTAACATCCGTCACTCCATCCAGCTCTTTAATCTCTTCTACAAATTCCTCGTCCAGCGGGTCATTTCTCAAGATTGAATCCAGATTATTTTCCGGGTAAGCCGTATCATTTGTACTGTAAGTCAAGTCAATTTGGAACTGACCGTAGGGCACCTGCTTCCTGGCGTCATACCTCGTACTTACATTCCCTGTAAAATTGGCCACTACCACAAAGAGTACACAGGACAGTCCCATGGAAATGATCGTTATTATCGTCCGCTTCCGGTTCATTGCCATATTAGCGTTTGTCAGCTGATGGATACTCATCTGCCTTTTCCCTTTACGGAATCCATGATTCTTTTTACTATCCCCCTGAAACCGGACCGCCTCAATCGGCGATATCCGGGAAACCATTTTCATCGGGCGCTTCAATGCAATCCAGACAGTCAGCAGCGCTGCTGCTGCACAGATAAGCAATAAAGGTATGGAAACCATATTGACCTGTACAACATCCTCACTTCCAAACACAGCGCTCTGAGACAGCCATATATTCATAAAAAAGATTGAAACCGTTGTTCCGACTATAAGACCTGCCGGGACACTGATCAGAGCCAGCATCATCCCTTCCCGGAATACCAGTTTTTTCATCTGCTTTTTGGTCGCTCCTAATGCCCGGATCTTCCCGTATTCCTGGATCTTCTGTACCAGTCCGACCTGAAAAATGTTGTAGATCACCAATACTGCGAAGAAAATAACAATCAACGCAACTACAACACATCCCGTAATCATCTCCGCTCCCGGATCCAGAACCCACATGGAATAATAGCTGTTTTCCATTGCATTCTCCGGATTAATCCCGCATGCCTGTGCGAGCTCTTGAATTGTCATTTCAAGGTCATATGAGTTTACAGATACAGTATCCGCCAAAGTAAAGTAGATGTTATACGCCCGCTCCTGAGGTGGATAAAGTGCTTCATAACAGGTCTGGGAAATATAGGCAGTATAAGACTGATTCTCCTGTTCTATCAGAGTCGGCTTCATAATCCCGCTGATGATAAAAGCTTTTTCCTGATATTTTTCCTGTGTATTTCTACGGAAAGGAATAGTCACCGTATCCCCCGGCTCCGCATCCGGATATCCAAGCCTATCAAACATTGCTTTCTGTCCTGCGATCTCGTTTTCCTGTTCCGGGAATGTCCCTTCCTGGAGCTGCTTTTCCATATTGGTGAGTTGGATTGTCTCCCCGTCTATCCACATCATGGATATCTTTCTCGTGTTTTCGATCTCACCGACCGAGGCCGCACGCCCGATTCGGTCAAATTCACTTCTCTTCTGCATTTCTGCAATCTGATCTTCCGTCACACCTACATATGTTCCATAATATGATCCATAGAACTCCTCCGCATTGACACTTTGAAAACGGATCTGCCCATATCCGAATGTAGCGATAGCAGAAAGCAGTAACGTCGTCAGAAAGATAGAAAGCATGATCAGCACGCTTCTGGTTCGGTTCTTCCGGTTATCGCTCCACGCAAGCTTTGTGATTGTTTTCATTGTAATTCCGCCACCTTTCCGTCTTCAATCACCAGAATCCGGTCCGCTATCTGGGCAATGTCCTCATCATGGGTGATCATTACCAGGGTCTGTCCGTATTTCCCTACCGACATCTTTAACAGAGCGATTACCTCGGCACTGGTACGGGAATCGAGATTTCCCGTCGGCTCGTCCGCAAAAAGGATATCGGGTTTGGATGCGAGAGCTCTTGCAATGGCTACGCGCTGCTGCTGTCCGCCGGAAAGAGTGTTCGGCAGATTGTGAAGCTTATTCTCCAGCCCCAGCGTACTGACAATATCCATAACAAACTTCTCATCTGCCTTTCTTCCGTCCAGTCCAATGGGAAGAACAATGTTCTCCCACACATTTATAGAAGAGACAAGGTTAAAAGACTGAAAGATAAAGCCGATCTTCCTTCTTCGGAATACTGCAAGGGCATCGTCTCTATAGGAAAATATATCTTTTCCTTTAATCAGAACCTTACCGCTGGTGGGCGTATCCAAACCACCCATCATATGAAGCAAAGTGCTTTTCCCGGAACCTGATTTTCCTACGATAGCTACAAACTCGCCTTTTCGTATCTCCAGATTGGCATGCTGTACCGCCTTAACTTCATTTTCTCCCTTACCATAATATTTGCATAAATCAACTGTCTGTAATATCTGATCCATATCCTGCATCCTTTCTTTCCTTTTCTGTCTCTTATCTTATCGCTTCTGTCTTACATTTCTCTTTCAACAGCAAGAAAAAAGTCTTACAAAATCGTAAGACTTTCTATGTTAATATGGGATCTGTACTACAAAAACCGTCCCTTTTTCTTTTTTCATCCTCCATGTGTCCAGCGAAATGGTTCCATGATGGCCCTCTATGATCCTTCTGGCAAGATAAAGCCCTACCCCGGCCCCTTCTGCATTTTGTACTTCCGGCTGTTTTCCCCGGAAAAACCGTTGGAATACTTTATGATAAATCTCCTTGGGAATCCCGATACCTTGATCCTGTATCTCAATCCTTAAGAAGGAAGTCATACGAAATGCCCGGAGTGTTACCATTGTTCCGGGAGGACTGTATTTGACTGCATTATCCAGTATGTTGATCAATGCCTCACTCAGCCACTTCCGGTCATGTCTGATCCTGAGATCTTCAATCTCATCCCCTGCTTCCATCTGAATCTCGATATCCTTTTGCTGTGCCTTGATCCAGATCCTATTGACCGCATCCAGAATCGTATCAAATATCCTGCCTTTCTCAGGCTGCAGCTCGATCATGCCTGTCTCCATTCTGGAAATGTTGACCAAAGCGGCAATCAACTGTTCCAGACTGTGAAGCTGCTGTTCCATCCGGTCCTGAAATTCCATGCGTTCTTTTTCCGACAGATCCGGATTCTTTAATATATCAAAACAGGATGAAAGTGCAGCCACCGGCGTCTTCAGCTGATGAGATAAATCCGTTACAAGAGATTTTGTCTCTTCTTTCTCACGATGTGCCTGACTGCGGATCATATCTACATAGCTCCCAAGGGAATCCAGTTCATCCAGGATTCTTTTCCAGCTCTGATCCTCCATATATGCATCCAGTTCTGATATAATCTGCCCATACTCTCCTGCCCGTATCTTCTCCAGCTCTGCAACAATATCCTGACTCTGCTTTTCTCTTTCCTTTCTTTTTCGATATCGTTCAAATCCGAGAAGCCCCGCAAAACAAAGCCAGATGACTGCGCCGCCGATCAGAATCACCGAGCTGTCACGAAGGAACTGCCGTCCCGCCTCGCTATCCTCCGGATCCGTGTAACCGTAACGGGCAAGGATCGTATCTGCATCGCTTTCGGACGCTGTTTCATCCCCTTTCAGGATCTGGAAAACATCCTGCTGGGCTTCATCTGATGTCAATATCAGGGCCATCCGTTCCATTTCGCTCTGATATGATCGGTAACGGATTCCGATCATCCCACTGATCACCACAACGATCATCAGAAGACTAAGGAGCAGCTCGGTCATATATCTTCTCAATTCCCGCCTCATACTGTTTCTGCCTGTCCTTTCCGACAATCACAGTCCCAGAGATATCCCAGTCCACGGACGTTGCGGATGTACTTTGGATGGGAGCTGTCTGTCTCTATCTTTTCCCTGAGTCTTCTGATATTTACTGCAACTGTATTTTCATCTGCAAATTCTCCATCTGCATCAAAAAGCCGCTCTAAAATCTGATTTTTAGAGAGAATCTGTCTCGGATTCTCCAGAAACATCTTCAGCATCTTCCACTCATTTTTGGTAAAAGAAATTTCCATGCCGTCCTTATTTGCCTTCATCTCAGACAGATTAAAAAGCATTCCTCCGGACTCGATTAGCGAGGAAGTACCTTTTTGCATACGTTTAAAAAAAGCATTTACTTTCAGGACAAGTACGGAAAGGCTGAATGGTTTCGTTATATAGTCATCGGCTCCGGCTTCATATCCCATCACCTGGTCTATCTCTGTATCCAGAGCTGTCAGGCAGATAATATGCACCATACTTGACTTCCTGATCTCACGGATCAGATCTAAACCGCTGCCATCCGGCAGGTTGACATCACAGATTACCATCTGCGGACTCATTCTTTTTAATATCTCCTCTGCCTCATGGATCGTTCCGGCGGTTTCCACATGATATCCTTCTTTGGTTAAAGTAAATTCTATTCCTCTGTTGACGCTTTCTTCGTCCTCAACTAATAAGATTTCAGCCATGACTAATCCTCCTGCTCCCGATATCATAACACAGAAACTCTTATTAATAAACGGTCAGCTATAAATATCCACCCTGTTAAATTTAGAATTGATTTTGCTTAGTGTTATTACTTATCTACCATTTTGTTCAATAAGAATTCTTTGGCACAAGTATCTAGCTAGCTTCTAATATTCATTTCACATTATAAATGATATATAAGTCAGCTAAAGATTCAGAATTACTGGTAGCTTAGAGCAACAAATATAATGGGGCTGTCGCGACAGCCCCTTACGATTTTCAATGTTTCTATTCTGTTTCCCTCAGCCTCTCAACAATAGTTAATTTTGCAATACTTCTGTAGACAGCCATTGGCAGCAGTGCCCCCAAAATCAGGAATATTGGACCTGTTATAATAACAGCAGCTATATTAAACTGATATTCAAAGAACCAAAACATGGATTCAAGCAGCTTTCCGATCAGCGGTTCCGCAGCTGTAATCAGGATAAATGAAACAAAAATAGTCGCTCCCGCATATAGAAGTCCTTCCAACATCAGCATCTTTTTCAGTTGTTTTCCTGTCATACCTATGGACTGAAGCATGGCAAATTCCCTCTTCCTTGCCAGGATTCCGGTAAGTATGGCGTTAAAGAAATTCAGAATCCCCACTACACCTACGATGCCGCATAAAGCACCTCCGAGAAGCTGAAACATCTGCCGGAAACCTTCAAAGTCCTTTCGGCTGAGCTCTTTGCTCTCATACATCAGGCCGGAAGACTCCCCTCCTGTCATATCAGCAATGAAGGATTCCGCCTCTGTTTCGGCCTCCCGGTCAGGGGTATCAAACATATAGAACAAGGAATACAATTCCTTCCCGCTGTCTTCCCGAAGACGTTCCGGCTGCATCACGGCATCGAATCCATACATAAGACCTGAACGGAAAGAGATCTGATAGGGAACTGCAACCAGTGCGCAGACTGTATATTCCACATCATGGCTTTCAGCAATGTGATATTGAATATATTCTTCCGGGGTGGAATCGGTTATCTTTTCTCCGTTTCTGGAATCAATATAATATCCGTCATCCACATAGGTCACGGTCAGTTTCTCCCCGGGCTGCGGATAAGACGTCATGGACCGGACATTTCCATAATCATCTGTGGGAACAGCAATGGCAATCGCCTTCTCCTCCGGATCCCGCAGGGTGTCCAGGCTTCCCTTCAGCACCGTCAGTTTATCTAGAAGGGCATCATCCATCCCTTCGATCTGGAGGCTGGTCTGTATCAGTTGGCCCCGCTTTTCCCTGCCCTGAATCGTCTGCCTAAGTTCATCCTCCGAAGGTCCAAGCGCCGTGTCCCGAAACTGCTTTTCCGTCAGCCAGGTTTTCGGTGTCTCTCCTGGAATGCCCCACGCCTGGCCGCCGCTTTGAATGTTCGTATGTTCCTGTATCATTGCTACGTCTTCCTGAGAAATACCGGATTCCGGACCATAGGCACGGAACCGGAAATAATCCGTATTTCCCACAATAAAATCGGCACAGTTCTTTTCCGCCAAATATTTTTCCATGTTGAACCCGCCAGTAAACAAAAGTGTCACAGCCAGCAGCACAACGGAGAGGGATAAAGATACAACTACCAGTACTGTTTTCTTCTTATTTCGCCCAAGATTAGCAAATGCCATCTGACTGATACGGGCTCCTCTGGTCCTTCGTTCTTTTCGCGAAAGCTTTCCGCTCTCCGTATATTTTACCGCCTCTACCGGTGATACTTTGGAAGCCATCCTGCCCGGCCGGCCGCAGGAAAGAAGCACTGTGATCACAGAAAACAGGGCTGCCGCTGCAAAAATCAATGGTGAACTGCTGACCGTTGAGCTGACCTCACTGAGAGTTGTCCTTGATATCACAACGGGAACAAGAAGATACCCTGTCAGATATCCCGCTGCAAGTCCTGCAGGGCAGCCAATCAGACAGAGCAGCAATGCCTGCTGCCGAATGATTCGTTTCAGCTGCCGGGGCGTTACACCGATAGTTTTCAGAAGCCCATAGTACCGTATATCCTCGGTCACCGATATCTGAAAGATATTGTAGATGATCAAGTAACCGGTAAATATGACCAGAAGGAGGAAGGCAGCGATCGCCGCAATGATGCCGGGATCCATCTGCGAATCCGTCTGGGCAGATGTATAGCCCCAGTTTACACCAAAACCAAGATAGTCGTCTTTGTCAGGATCCGCATTCTGATACCCCAGATCCTCCTCAATCTTTTCCATCGTCCCCTCAATGTTAAGGCTGGAAGGCAGCATGACACTCAAATCCGTACGGAACTGCTCCTGTGTTAACAGTTCCTGTTCAAGATTCTCCACATACTCTTCTGAAACATTTATAAAATGTACCGGTGTCACCGGATCATACTCCCACCAACCCGATAACACAAAAGTATCTGTCCGGCTTTTGCCGCTCTGCATCTGGTCCAGTACATCATACGTCAGCGTAATTTCTTTCCCGACTGCAGGAGAGATACCCAGAAGTTCAAGTGCTTCGGTATCCATGATGACCTCATTTTCCTTTTCCGGCTCATGCCCCTCCGCCAGTTCGATGTAACTCCATTTTGTCTGATTTGAATCCATATAGCTGATCTCCGCCGGCACCTTGGCAAAGCTGTCTTCCGAGATGGATCCCACAACCGTCCTTTCTCCGGCTTCTTTCACCAGCTTATGACTTTTTAAAGCCTGTACCTGATCCTCATTTACCTCTTTGAACGTCCCGTGGGCGTAACCGCCGATCTGCCGGAACGTATAAGTCTGGTAACTGGAATTCAACGACATGGCAATGGTAAAAAGTGACGTAAACAGTATGGCAGTGAGGGCAATGGCAAGTGCGGCTATCATGTTCCGCTTCCCGGATGCCCGAAATGACCGGATACTGAGACGCCAGATGGTTTTCCTGTTCTTTACCTTCACTTTATACCATCCCCCTTCCCCGCGAAGGAAGGATTCGTCCATCCTCGATCCGTATGGTACGATCCGCAAGCTGGGCAATCTCTTCATTGTGTGTAATCATCACAATGGTCTGGGTGTATTTCTGGCTTGAGACCTTTAAAAGGCTCAGCACGTCCTGAGAGGTACGGCTGTCCAGATTCCCGGTGGGTTCATCACAGAGCAGGATCGCCGGTTTCGATGCCAACGCCCTTGCAATTGCCACCCGCTGCTGCTGTCCACCGGACAGCTGCCCGGGAAGGCTCCTTACCTTTTCTTCCAGTCCCAGTGTCTTCAGGATGCTGTCGATAAACTTCCGATCCGCCCTTTTCCCGTCCAGTTCGATTGGGAGCGAAATATTCTCATATACATTCAGCACCGGCACAAGATTGTAAGACTGGAAGACAAAGCCTATCTTTCTCCTTCTAAAGATCGTCAGCTCTTCCTCTTTCAGGGAAAAGATATCCTTCCCATCTACATATACTTTTCCAGAAGTAGGCCGGTCAAGCCCTCCCAGCATGTGAAGCAGAGTGGATTTCCCAGAACCGGATGTACCTACGACAGCAACAAATTCTCCTTTTTCCACAGAAAGTTCCACCCCATCCAGCGCTTTTACCTGATTCTCACCCTTCCCGTAGATCTTCCTCAGATTTTCAGCTTTCAATACCAGCATGTTATCTCCCCTTTCTTACAGAAAAATCTGTATGAAATTTATCTTTTCATACAGATTATCTCATAACATTCTTTCCAGATTCTTTCCGGAAGAAAATCAATTATGACAGTTCTGAAAGATTCTGCCGGTCATCCGTTCTGCCGGCAGCCATTTGGTAAAAAAAGTGAGAATACAGAACCTTTTCCTTTTTCAGAAGTTACTTTGATATATCCTCCCTCCTGAGACAAAATTTCCCTTGAAAGATACAGTCCAATCCCGACTCCCTCTTTATCCTGAACTTCTTCTCCCCGATAGAATCTTCCAAATATCTCTGAAATCTCATTTTCATTCAATCCCGGACCGGTATCCTCCACTTCCACAGCAGTAAACAGTTCATATTTTTTTGTCCGTATTTCGATCCGCCCGGAGCTTGTATATTTCACCGCGTTATCCACGATATTCCCCAGTGCTTCAGACGTCCATTTCCTGTCAAAATACGCCATGGCATGTCCTGAGTTGTCACAAAGCTGAAGATCCTTGGCTTCTGCCCTTTCCCGGTACGAATCTACAATATCTTCCACCATTCCCTTGATATCCTGATCTTTCGGATGCAGGGAGATGATACCTGTCTCCAGCCGCGAAAGCTTTACCAGAGACTGGATCAGGAAGCTCAGCTTTTCAGCCTGTGTCTGGATGGCCTGCAGGTATTCCCTGTTCTCCGGCAGGAGCTCTTTCTCTTTCAGCAGCTCCGTGTATAGCAGAAGATTTGAAACAGGCGTTTTTGTCTGATGGGAAATATCAGCGATGAGAGTTTTGATCTTGTCTTTTTCTTCCGTAATATTCTTCATGGATCGTTCGGATGCGTTCAGATAGTCCGCCATTTCACTCTCCAGAGCGGAACACATAGTTTCATCAAAGCTGTTTTCCGCAAAACGCCCCTCTTCTGCTCTTTCCAGCATCCGGCGCAAACGCTCTGTCATCCTGCGGTATCTCCGGTGCTGATAGAGCAGTACCGACAGACAGAAAACCATACATACAATGATTATAATGATGCTAATCCTGTCCATTTGCCTTCACCCACAAATACCCGACTCCGTAAACAGTCTGGATCCTATCTGCTGCCTGGAGCTTGCCTCTCAGCCGCTTTACAGTAACGGATAATGCATTTTCATCTACATACTCCGCCTCATTTGTCCAGATCTTGTCGATCAGAGTCCCCCTGCTCAATGTGATCCCCTCATTTTCCACCAGGATGCGAAGCAGTTTCTGTTCATTTTTGCCGAGTTCCACTGGTTTACCATCCACATAGTATTCCATCCGGTCAAAACAAAATCGATATCTTCCAGACGTCCATACCGAAGTATTTTCTTCGCCCCTGTTATCTTTTATCTTTCTGCGCAGCTGGGTGTTGACTCTGGCCCGCAGCACCGCAAGACTGAAGGGCTTGGTGATATAATCATCCGCCCCGGCTTCCAGTCCTGTCACAATATCCGTCTCCATATCATTTGCTGTCAGCAAAATGATCGGGAAAAACTCTTCCTTTCTAAGCTCTGTCAAAAAATCATAACCGCTTCCGTCCGGGAGATTAATATCGAGTATCATAAGATCAGGTTGTTTTTGCGTAATCAGATGACGCGCATCTCGGATATTACCGCATCTTTCTATTTTTCTCCCCTCTTCCTGCAATGCCCTGATCAGTCCCGCTGAAAGCATCATGTCATCCTCTACAATCAGGATTAATTTCTCAGATGTTGAAGAATTCTTTTCCATTTCTTTCATACAAATCAATATTCCTGTCTTCCATAATATTTGTGTTGGTTATAAAATCACACCCTAAGCCTGAACGTCTTTGGAGTAAAACGATAACGAGGACACAGGTTGCACCACGTATATGATACAAAAACTGCACTCCAATTTATCGTGTCAAAATAAGAAGTACCATTTTTGTTTCTATTTCTTCTATACCAGCAAAGATTTACTGATAATGCTATTTTTCCAACTTTATATTATCAATAACTACTACCCCATGAACCGGCTTTTCAGTAGGCCTAAATACTAAACATATCTCTTTAACTTTTTTCCAATCATCCAAATCATCAAGATATTCTTTTAATGGTATTTCAATACGTTCTTGCTTCTGTCCGGTCAAACGGAATCTCTGCTTATACATCTCTACAGCGGCCCCTTTAATTTCAATCCACATATCAATGTCCTCATCGGCATCCAAATAACAGTCTAAAAAGAGATGATAATCATTCAAAACGTATCTCGCCCAATCTTTTATATCCGAAGTCATTCTAATGCTGCAACCAGAGAAAGCGTCTGAATTTGATTCCGTGCGCTTTTCAGGTATATCAACCTTTAAGCATATTGTTACTGTGCTTTCAACAATTTGGAGAACTGTTTTCTCCAAATTATTATAGTATAATTCCATGTTTTCTTTTATTGGCACTATAAGTTCTTTTTTTAATGGCTTATAATCCCCAAGAGGCGTATATGTATCATTCTCATTCACATGCATCCAACATGTAGTTGCCGGATACATTTCAATTACAGTGCTAATACTTATAGGAATACTTTGATATAAATCCACTTTATCATGCCACATTTTTACCATCTTATTGCTCATAACTTTTTGACGGAATTTTTTTAACTTTCTTCGCATCTTATCTGTACTCTCTCGATCACTAGATGGAAGATTTTCTGGATCATCATGTACAAAAGCAATTACTCGTTTTTGGTTTTCTACAGCAAAATCATACTCCATTTCTGTATAACTAAGGCCAGTATCTTCACAGACAGTTCCATATTTTCCAGCTACAATTAATAAATAGTAATCCGATTCGTATATTATGGGCTTTATCATTTCAAATTGGTTTTCGCCTGTCGCAGAAAAAAGTTCCATACCTGCAGGAATATGTCGCAATTTTATAATACTATCAATTGCTACTTGCCTTTCCTGTTTCAGATCTTTGTATGTTGAGCTTACGAATATCTGATATTTCTTATTCATCATTTTCCCTCTTTTTTCCGTGAAATTGTATTCTATACTATGGAAATATTCTTTCACCAAGATATTCTTTGACCAATGCTTAGACATAGTTAAGCAAAGATTTTTTCATTTCCTCAAGTTCATCTTTATACTTGTTTTTATCTATTTCCTCTAACAATCTTTCAATACTAATATCCACCAAGGTTTCACCTTCAAATGTTAAACAGTCTGGGTACTCATTTTTTATGATCATTGAAAGATGTCTCGGCAGACCAATATTTTGCAATTCTATTACTATGTGATCCATAGTTCCATACTCCAAGTATTCGGCCCAGTTCTCTCCTGCTTTTTCCCTACCTATCTTTTCTGAAACAATCAAATAGTAATTTAAAAAATAATTCTTAATTTTAAATCGTAAAACTGTTTCTATATCAGAAATCAGATTATTTATTATCAGATTAATATGATTTCGATTGTCAGGGTCAAAAGTTACATACTCATTTCTATCCCAGATCTCCCCTTTTCTTTTATAATAGTTGATTACATTAATAATCATCATGTTCAAAGGAGTAGAACGCATCCACGAATACATCAACACTGCAAAATACTGGAGCCTTGATTTATGCTTAACCATGGGATTTCTACCTTTTGACTCTTCTATGGCCCAATTATAATACTCATACATTTTTTCCAGAACGTCTTGGCATGTCTGAGTAGTAACCTCCGTTGGGAATGCAGTTTCATCCTTACCAGTCTTCCTCCAAACATTATTTTGGTATGAAACTTTTATATTTGAACACTGCTCTAATATATATAATGGGATATTGTTATCCCGTTCTATATGCTCTAACACCTTTTTACCATCTGCATTTTTCCGCAAAAAATTGCTCATCAAAATGGAATCTGTCTTTGATGCCTGATGGGTAAAAACTATATTGGCATAATGATCCCATATTTCTTTTTCCGACTGACTATAGTTGGTCCTAGTAAAGTCTTCATGTTTTAAAGAATTATCCAAATTAGTGTAGAAATTTTTTTGTCCTTTTATTACAAGAGGTTGAACATCATTAATTTTCTTATTGCGTACCACCTCTAGGTCCTTCTGAGGCTTATCCCACCTATTCTTTTTATCTTCAATCCGTACACATATTATGTTTCCACTCAGTTCCTTACTTAACCTTCCTGCTCTACCCGCTAAATTCCAGAAATCAACATCAGAAAACTTAGTATTTCCGATAGCATTACTGAAAATAAAAATATTTTTGGCCGGAAGATTTACCCCTTCTAAAAGCGTAGACGTACAGAACATGTAATCAATTACTTTTTCTTCAAATAATTTTTCAGTTCTTTCTCGTATACGCTGTGGCAGCCTTCCAAAATGGAACGCAACTCCCTTTTTTAAACAATCAATCAAAAAATAATCCTTATGTACATAAGACTTTATTAATTCAATTAAGGAATCAATCTTAGGATCATCTCGCTCCGGTAAACTTCGTGAAAACTTCAAAGCAAAATCAATAGTGTCCGCAACTGTATTGCAGTACACAATATTTTTGCAGTCATGACCTAATCTTTTTAAAAGTTTACTTACAAATCCTTTCTCTTTTTTCCCTAAATCATCAAAGACAATATCTTCTCCCGTTTCCGTAAACATCCGCCCTTTTCCTACGACATAGTCAATAAAAAACCTGTTCTGGGCGACCGGTGATTCTTTAATAATCATTTGCTCATCTACGCTTTTCTCAAACAACCGCAAAAACACATCCGCATTTGGTATATTAGGAGACGCAAAATATAATTTAATACTTTTTCTCTCTGCAAGCAAAATAGCATGATAATATAAGGGAGATCTGGAATCTTTTTCTGCGATTATTTTATGTGCCTCATCAACAAACATATAATTAATCACAGGGTTATCTTTCTCCCCTAAGTATGAAATTAGACGCTCCGGAGTAAACACGAATACATATTTGAGCATTCTATTTTTGTAAATTACTGGAACTACCGGATGAGCTAATACTTTATAGTTTGGATTTATAATTGTTCTCTTTAATCTTGAAGTCACTTGGTTAATAAGCGCTCTGGTCGGCACCAAAACTACAATATTATCTTTTCCATGTCTCTCTGTAATGATATACTGTATAAATGCATCCATTATAAATGATTTTCCAAAAGAAGTCGGTCCTGAAAAGCTAAAATGGTTACTGTCTTTCAAGGCCTCAAACAATTGATACTGTGGATCTGTAAATACCAAATCATTAAATGGAACTTTTTGATATGTCATCTTTACTTCTTTTTCTAATGCAATTTCTAACGTATCCACAGCCACTGTATTTTTAACTGCAAGACTCAAAGATGCAAAATTTCCAAGTTTAGTCAATATTGAATTGGCATAATATTGAAATTGTTTATCATCTTTATAACTATCATATAGCAGACTAATAATTTTGTATGCTTTATTGCGTCCCTCCGCTCCGCTGCTCCTCGATAAAATATCCGCAAAGCGTAAAACATCATCGTATTCTTTTTCACATAAATCTATACTATCTTCTCTATACAAAAAATTATATGCATATTTACGTTCCAGTTTTCTCGTTAGTTCATTCAAGTACGGGTCATGTAATGCCCGGTTGACCAGACTCTCTAACCAAGTCATTTCGTTATGGCCTCCATTATCTTTTTTCTCTTAGAATTTATATCTGTAAAGGGTAGAACATATATATAAAAATTGTGGCCTTGTAATTTATATTCAATAATTTTACTTTGTATTTTTGTGAGATATTTGCTTACTTCATCGTCTACACGGGCTCTTATAAGTTTTCTAAAATCTGCTGTCGGCAACCCTTTTTCTTCTTCACTTACGTCTATCTGAAATCCAATAAAAATCCCAAAGGCATCATCTACATCAAAATTTCTAGTAGGAGTAGGATAAATCAAACTTTCCAAAAATTTTCTTTCTTCTTCTGAAAAGGTTTCTTTAAATAAATTATCACTAATTAAACTTTTTTCGTATTGTATACCACTTTTTTGATTTCCTTGATCATTTATACCATTTTTGAAACTGTATATAGATTTAAGCGCATCTCCAATTGCTCTTCCTATTTTTTTGTATGTTTTAGACTCTCCAAATATCAACTGATAATTTCCATCTGGCAATTCTAAAAAATGCACCCCATCAGCCCCGTTTACATAATGACTTGTGGATGTTTTTAATTCCAATTTTGTCAAAATTTTCGGAGCGTGTAAATGGGTTTCTAAAAAGCAAAAGAGCAATAGTTCTCCTAATTCACCATTGTTTCTAGTATATTCAACAAATTTTTCTCTTGCCGTCTTAGAGAGAGTTCCAGGTTTATTCTTATATTTTTCTTTTACCTGCCTTGAAATTGAGTAGTCGATCATCGGATCAATGAGCATTTTTACCAATAAGTCATAATCAAATTCATTAGAATTAATTTTTAACATAAAAAGATTCAACTTGTTTTTATCATATTGATCCAAACTTTTTGTCCATATAAAATCAAAAGATCCTAAAAAGTCTGACTGTTTCAAACTTAACTCCATCTTTTTCTCTCCTTTGTGTACATGACGCTTTGGTATATTTTACCACATTCCCGCATCCTTTACTATCTGGAAGAGCTGCAAAACAGCGACTATTACAGATCTTCCACACCATCTCAGTCGGCTTTCATATTTCTTTATCATTCCTGAAATCTATCATTATGTATTTTTTGAAGAACCAATCCCCCGGTTTTCGAATTGCCGTTTACTGTCAGCAGGTATATCCGAATACTGACGAAAAGATATATCATGAATCATCAGAATTCCATCAATATATCTATCGTAAAGATTGGCTCTATGCTGACTAATCAAATATTGAAATTTTTCTGGAGCCAACATCACCTCTAATATTGCTCTAGACTCTACTTCAAGTGATTCTGGGAAAAGTTTACTGAAATCCCTGGCATATTTTCCGGTCAAATAGTCCGGGGCTACATCCAGCCGTTTTGCGAGTGCATCTAAAAGCTCTGTACATATTTCCCCACTTTCCCTTGCTCTTCGAATTGTTTTGTCTGACCATCCAACGCCACCTTCAATCGCACCTAACTTACGGATACTTGTCCCTCTTAATTATTTCATAGCCGCATCAAAGCAACTGGAACTAAATGTTTTTTAGGAGCCTTTTTATTCGCCATACTTCCTCCTATGCGGTCATTATTGTCCATTTTGTCTAATCGACAATGCGGTATATAGAAGAGATGATGCCATGGTATGAAATGATACAGCAAAGATGCCGGATCAAATCGAAAAGTTGAAGTTGGAGTATTTTACTTCAACTATAGCTGAATACCTTGTGAAAAGATAGCCATTATTTTATTGAGCGCTTATGATGCACGGTCAAAATGGGCTGAAAAGTGGATGGTGTCAAATGTGCTGAAGCGCGGTCTGGGCGCGCTCAACTACGATCGGGTGTGTCAGAGTCCCGGAATAATCATTTTGCGTTTTTTTGTTCCGCTTTCGGAAGAGCCTATAAAGCATTCGAGAAATACCGTCTTGCATCCTTAATACTTCGATTATGATATGAAATAGAGGTGTACCTTTGATCATATTCGGTGGGCTCTGCTCTTCAAAATCAATCCGGACAATCTG